>Ga0187893_10002522_pt1 | contig 39987 bp, 37 predicted proteins | sample MA1701074metaG_FD_139574 | JGI IMG/M metagenome (GOLD analysis project Ga0187893, IMG submission 139574) | White microbial mat communities from a basaltic lava cave in the Kipuka Kanohina Cave System on the Island of Hawaii, USA - MA170107-4 metaG ...
AGCAGGTCGCGGGCGCCGCCCGAGTCGGTGGCGACGACGGGGAGGCCCATGCAGAGCGCCTCCGCGGCGGCGAGCCCGAGCCCCTCACGATGTGACGGTTGCGCGACGACGCTGGCGCGGGCGTACGCGGCGCACAGCTCGCCGGGCGTGCAGCGACCGGGCAGGTCGAGCCGCACGCCGAGCCGCGCCGCCAGCGCGGCGAGCCGCGCGCGCTCGGGGCCCTCGCCGACGATCTCCACGACCACGCCCGGGCCGAGAAGCCGGGCAGCCTCGACCAGGTCCGCGAAGCCCTTCTCCGGCACCAGCCGCCCGACGGCGAGGATCCGGGGGGACGCGCCGTTTCGCACCGGAAGCGGCAGCGGCGGCAGCCGATCGGCGGGCAGGGGCATCGGGTTGACCGCGTCGGCGGCGCGGCCCGTCATGCGCTCCAGACGCGCGGCGAGGTCGGTCGAGACGGCCTCGACCCGGGCGGCACCCGCCAAGGCCCAGCGGGCCAGCGCCGCGAGGCGGGGCCGGCCCTCGAGCAAGGCGACGTCGGTGCCGTGCACCGTGACCACCACGGGCACGTCCACGCACGCCAGCCGCACGGCCAGCGCACCGGGAAGCCACCAGTGAACGTGCACGATGTCGGGGCGGTCCCGCCGCACCTCCTGCCGCACGGCGCGGGCCATGCACGAGAGCAGCGCGACTATCCCAACCGGTCCCGCGGGGCGGCGGGCGAGCAGGTGCATCTCCCCCTGGTAGGCCAACCGTATCGGCCCGTACCGGACAAACCGGACCGGGATACCGCCTACCTCCCCCCGACCTGGCAACCCCGGGTCCCATGGCGCCACCACCCGGACATCGGCACCCGCGGACGCCAGCGCCCGCGCCCAGGTCAGCAGGAACGGAGCGGACGGGTCGCCGTCCCAGCGCGGGAAGACGTGCGTGACAACCAGCGCGTTCACTCGGAATACGCCTCGAACACCTCGCGGACCCGGTAGGGCGGGCGGTCGCGGGCGGTCGTGTGGCGCAGGACGTCGCCGATGAACCCGATGCCGATCATCTGAAGGCCGACGAGCAGCGACAGCACTCCCAACGTCAGCAGCGGCCGGGAGCCGATGCCCGCGCCCGTCAGCAGCTTGAGGCCGGAGAGGTAGGCGAGCACGGCGAACCCCGCGACGGACAGCGCGACGCCCAGCCCGCCGAAGAGGTAGAGCGGCCGGTCGGCGAAGCGGGTGAGCAGCAGGACCGTCAGCAGGTCGAGCAGCGTCTTCGGGAACCGCATGAGCGAGAGGTACTTCGACCGGCCCGCGGACCGGGGACGGTGGGTGACCGGGACCTCGCCGACCCTGAAGCCGAGGTCGTGGGCGAGCACGGGCAGGAAGCGGTGGAACTCGCCATACAGCGGGAGCTCGTCGGCGACCTCGCGGCGCATGAGCTTCAGGCCCGTGTTGAAGTCGTGGAGGTCCAACCCGGTCAAGGTCCGCGTGGCGGCGTTGTACCAGCGGGACGTCCAGCGCTTGGCGGGTCGGTCGGCGCGCGTGCTCCGCCACCCACCGACCAGGTCGTACCCGTCGGCCTCGACCAGCATGAGCAGCCTACAGATCTCGGCGGGGACGTCCTGGCCGTCCGCGTCGATCATGCACACCAGCGGGCCCCTCGCACTCGCGAACCCCGCGGCCAGCGCCCCGGACTTGCGGAAGTTGCGCCGCAGGACGACGACGCGGACGAGCTCGGGCGCCTCGAGGTGGAACTTGTGGAGCAGCACGGTCGACCCGTCCGTCGACCCGTCGTCGACGTAGAGGATCTCGACCGTGCGGCCCAGGTCCCGGACCGCGCCGACCAGCTCGGCGTGGAACGCCGGCAGGCATTCGACCTCGTCGAAGACGGGGACGACGATAGAAAGCTGCACCTGTAAGACCCTGGCCATGAGAGAACGGGAGCCTACCTGTGGGTATGGCACACTCGGCCTTCACGCCAGTACAGGACCCGGCGTCAAGGACACCCCCGATGCGTGCACCCCGTCGTTGGCCAAAGGTCAGCGTCGTTGTCGTCAATCTGAACGGCAAGGCGTACCTGGAGCGCTGCCTCGCCAGCCTCCGCGGGCTCGACTACCCGCAGGACCGGCTGGAGGTCATCCTGATCGACAACGCGTCGACCGATGGCTCAGTCGAGTACGTCAAGGAGCAGTGGAGCCGCGTCCGGCTGGTCCGCAACCGCCACAACACCGGGTTCTCGCCGGCCGTGAACCAGGGGGCGAAGCTCGCCATGGGCGACTACCTCGCGCTGATCAACAACGACGCCGAGGCCGACCCACGGTGGCTCCGCGAGGCGGTGGTCGTCCTCGAGATGCACGACCGGATCGCCTGTGTCGGCAGCAAGATCCTGGGTGAGGACAGGCGCTCGATCGACTACGCCGGCGGGCAGATGGCCTTCTACGGGCACGGCTACGCCAGGAACCACAGCCAGGCCGACGACGAGCGGCCCATCCACCGGCCGACGCTGTTCGCGTCCGGCGGCGCGATGGTCGTCCGCGCCGAGCTCTTCCGCGCCACGGGAGGGTTCGACCCCGACTACTTCGCGTTCTTCGAGGACGTCGACTTCGGGTGGCGCCTGTGGCTGCTCGGCCACGAGGTCGTCTACGTGCCCTCTTCGAAGGTGTACCACCGCCACCACGGGACGATCGAGCGGTTCGGCTACGCGCGGGAGCGGTACCTGCTCGAGCGCAACGCGCTGATGACGGTGTTCAAGAACTACGGCGACGAGACGCTCGCGTCCGTGCTGCCCGCCACGCTGATCCTCGCGCTGTCGCGGGGGCTCCACGACCTGGAGCAGCCGCTCCCGGACTACCGCATCACCGACGACGCGACCCCGATGGGGAACGTCGAGATCTCCGCGGTCACGGGTGCGCACCTCGCCGCCATCCGCGACTTCATGCGCGACCTCGACCGGCTGCGCGCGAAGCGCAAGTGGGTGCAGGCCCGCCGCGTGCGGCCCGACCAGACGGTCCTCCGCCTGTTCGAGGAGACCTTCCGGCCCAACGTCGACGGCCAGGAGTACCTGGAGACGTTCCAGGCGCTGGTGGCCACGTTCGACCTCCGCGCCAAGCTCCACGCGCCGAACCGGGTGCTGATCATCACCGAGGACACCATCGGCGAGAAGATGGCGGGGCCGGCGATCCGCAGCTGGGAGATGGCCAAGCTCCTCGCCCGCGAGCACGACGTCACGCTCGCCTCGACCCAGCACATCGGGCTGTCGACCGACCGCTTCCGCACCGTCCAAGCGTCCAGCGGGCTGATCACCGCGTTGCTGCGTGAGACCGACGTCGTGATCTTCCAAGGCTTCGCGATGCACTCGTTCCCGCAGATCGGCGAGTGCGACGTCCCCGTGATCGTGGACATCTACGACCCCTTCCACCTCGAGGCCCTGACGCTGCGGAAAGGCGACCCGCCGGTCGAGCGGTTCATCTTGTCGCGCTCCGACGTCCAGGTGCTGAACGCGCAGCTCGAGCGCGGGGACTTCCTGGTCTGCGCCTCGGAGAAGCAGCGGGACTTCTGGCTGGGCCAGCTGTCGGGGCTCCAGCGCATCAACCCGGCGACCTACGACCACGACGAGTCGCTGCGCTCGTTGCTCGGCGTCGCCCCGTTCGGGTTGCCGGACGAGCCTCCCGTCAAGGTCGACAAGGTACTGCGCGGCGTCGTGCCGGGCATCGACGAGGCCGACTTCCTGTTGCTGTGGGGCGGCGGGATCTACAACTGGTTCGACCCGCTGACGCTCATCCGGGCGATCGGCGAGGTCGCCGCCGAGTACGCCGACGTGAAGCTGTTCTTCATGGGCAGCGGGCACCCGAACCCCGCCGTGCCGAAGATGAAGATGGTCGGCGAAGCGTACCAGCTCGCGGAGCAGCTCGGGCTGCTCGGCACCCACGTGTTCTTCAACCCCGGATGGGTGCCGTACGAGCGGCGCGCGGACTACCTCCTCGAGGCCGACGTGGGCGTCTCGACCCACTTCGAGCACATCGAGACGGCGTTCAGCTACCGCACGCGCATCTTGGACTACCTGTGGGCCGGCTTGCCGATCCTGGCCACCGAGGGTGACTCGCTGTCCCGCATGGTGACGACTCACGGCCTCGGCCTGGTGGTGCCGCCCGAGGACGCCAGCGCGCTCGCCGCCGCGATCAAGCGGCTGCGCAACGACCGTGACCTGTTCGCGACCTGCAAGACGAACGTCGAGCAGCTCGCTCCCGAGATGACGTGGGAGCGCTCGCTCGCCCCCATCGTGGAGTTCTGCCGGTACCCGCGCAGGGCGCCTGACCGCGTCGGCAAGCCGTTGCGGTACGTCTCGGTCGACGACGTCGTGCTGACCAAGACCCCGTGGCACTACACCAAGCGGGTCGTCCACTACTACCGCAGCGGCGGCCGGAAGCTCGCCCTCCTCCACATGCGCAACTTCATGAGAACGAGGCTGGGCAAGCGGAGCGGGGATTGAGCACCGCGGCTTTCCTCCGTATCCGGAGGAAAAGCGAAGCTTCCGAGCCGGCGGGCGCGGCGGGCGCGCGGAGACTGCAACTTTCCCGCGTATTCGGAGGAACGCCGCCGGTCCCGGCCCCGCTGCGTGACCCGGCGGCGCGGGGGGCGCTGCTCGGCTGGCTGGGAGTCGGGCTGGCGATCCGGTTCCTGCTGATGCCGTTCGCGGTGAACCCCGACCTCCTCGCGGTCTACTGGCGGGCGCATCTCATCGCCTACGACGGGCGCCTGTTCGGCGAGTACCTGGTGAACATGGGCGCGCACTACGCCCACGCGGCCTGGCTGCTGATCGCCAGCCCGTTGCTCCCCCCACCCGACGTCATCTGGAAGGACCCGTGGTTCTTCGCGGACTGGGGGGCGCTCGCGCCGCAGGTCACGCGCTGGTTCTCTACCCAGCCGTGGACCTACCAGGCGCTGTTCGTGCTGAAGGTCCCCTACCTGCTCGCCGACCTCGGCGCGGGGCTGCTGCTGTTGGCGCTGGCCAGCCGCGCCGAACCGCGGTCGGTCAGGCGGGCGTGGGCGTTCTGGATGCTCTCGCCGATCGCCCTCTACGCCTCCTATATGTTCGGCCGGTACGAGATGTTCCCGGTCGTGCTCGTCGTCGCCGCGCTGCTCGCGTGCGAACTGAAGCGGCCGTGGTTGGGGGCGGTGTTGCTGGGCGTGGCGATCACGATGCGGACCTACCCGCTGTTGCTGATCCCTATCTTCGCGCTGATCGTGGCGCCGCGCCCGTCGAGGTCGGCGGCCTGGGCCGCGGCCGCGCTGGCGCCGTTAGGCCTGGTGATGGGGCTGAACCAGCTCTTCGCGGGGTCCGCGGGCGAGCTGGGGCGGCTGAAGGACTTCGAGACCGGGTCGACCCTGTTCTCGTACGCGATCCCCGTCGAGGGGCCTGCCGACATCTACCTCTTCGTGCTGTTCGCGCTGGTCTTGTACGGCATCCTGTTCGGCCGGGCGCGTGGCTGGTGGGGATCGCCGGTGGCGCTGGAGCAGCTGTGGGTGTGGCTGCTCGTCTTCCACGCCGGCTTCTTCGCGTTCTCGACCTTCGCCGCCCGCTACTTCGCCTGGTTCACGCCATTCGTCTTCCTGGCCTTGGCGCGCCGCCCGGCATGGCGCGGCACCCTGCCGGTCTACCTCTTGCAGTGCGTCGCGGTGCTCGCGCTCGCCGACCTGATCCACGGCGGCCCCGTCATCCTGCTCGGCCTGTTCGAGCCGATGCACCCGGACCTCGCCACCGCCTGGCCCAACCTACACGAGGCCTTCCTCACCTCACCCCAGCTCGGCCGCCAGGTCGCGGGCGTCCTGGCGAGCGCCTTCACCGCCCTGTCGATCCTCCTCGTCATCCCCGCCCTCTTCGAGCTGACCCGCCCCGGGCCTGCTGACTCTCGACTACAGATCGAGTAATACGGCGATGGTGTCGCGGACTTGCGCGAGGGCCGCGGGACCTACGTTCCCTACCGTCCGGCGGACGCGGGTGGTGGCGACGGCGCGGATGTGTTGACATTGCGCGCTTGAGTCCGTGCCCAATCCGTTGGCCGCATCGGCCATGATGGTTACCTCAGAACGGTAGCCCCGTAACGTTCGCGTCAGCGGCACGATCTGCACGACCGTGGGCTCGGCGACCAGCACGCGCTGGGCTGTGACCACGACCGCAGGGCGCACCATCCCTGCCTCCGAACCTGTGGGCATACCTAGGTCGAGTTCGACCACGTCACCCGAGGTCAGCATCGAGCCAGTCCGTCTCGTCCCTTTCCAAGGGCTGAGCGAGATCTTGCCCCATCCGCTCCTGGCGCAATACGCGCACCGCGCGGGCAACCGTGTCTGCCACGGTGGTCTCCCGCTCCCGGGCCAGGCGCTTCAGCTCCTCGTGGGTGGCGCGGTCGATGCGGATCGTCGTCGTCTCCGTCATTCCCTGCAGTCTACATTTTTGTAGGGATTATTGTCTACTCGAGTGACTACGGAACCCCATGATGGCGAGGGCGAGGGCTCCCGTCAGGAGCGCGAGCCAGGCCACCGCGAAGGGCAGCTCGTCGTGGACCAGCCGGTTGCCGGCTGAGCCGAACATGCCGGTCAGCTGGGTGATGGCCTCGCCGGTGCCGCCAGTGCCGAGCACGCGGAACGCGAGATCGCCATAGGCCGCGGACCCGTTCCGCCGCAGCTGCCCGCCTGGGTAGGGGTTGTTCGGGTCCTGCTCGCGACGGTCGAAGCCGCGGGGCGGGACGTTGGCGCGTAGGCCGAGCGGCGTGTCGCCATCCCACGCCACAGTGAACTCGGCGATCTCGGGGGAGGGCACAGGGGGATCGAACCGCAGCGGCACCCACTCATTGTCGTCGATCCGCTCACCGCTGACGGTGGCGGTGGCGAGCCTCTTGCCGCGCTGCCCGTCGAAGAGCGTGACGCGCAGCCGCCCATCCGGGTCTAGGTCCTCCCCGTACGTCACGGTGAGGACGTCGAGCCCCCGCACCGCGCTGGTCGCAGGCCGGAACGTCTGACCGACCGTCGGCCCGAGCAGCACCGCGCCGGAGTGGCTGGCCTGGAACTCCTCCCCGCCAAGGCGCGCGCAGCCGGTGAGCAAGATGAGAGCGGCGAGGGCGGCGAGGGGACGTCTCATGGCCCGACGCTAGCGCGACGCGCGTACGCCAGGGTGACCCTTGTGGCCAGGGATGTGTAACGCTTGACGCGGGTCGAGGACGGAGCGGTACCAGCAGCGACAGGAGGGAATAGAGATGGACAAGCCTGGCGAGGTCTACGTACAGACGAATGACGCCGCGGGTAATCAGGTGATCGCCTATGGCCGCGCGGGCGATGGCACCCCTTCCCTTCGTGGCCGGTACGACACCGGTGGGCTCGGCACCGGCGAGCCCCATCTCGCGTCGCAGGGCTCGGTCACGCTGACCGACGACGGCCGTTGGCTGCTGGTCGTGAACGCCGGCAGCAACGACGTGTCGGTGCTCACGGTCGGCGCGGGCGGGCTCGACCTCGCGGGCCGGGCCTCCTCGGGTGAGGCGCCGATCAGCGTCGCTGCCCACGAGGGTTACGTGTACGTCCTCAACAGCGGCGGTGAGAGCGGCAAGGGGAGCATCAGTGGTTTCGCCATGGGAATGGACGGCACGCTGGAGCCCCTGCCAGGGTCGACCCGACCGCTTAGCCAGGCCGGCGCCGACCCCGCGCAAGTCGCGTTCAGCCCAGACGGGACCACCCTCGTCGTCACCGAGAAGGCGACCAACGGCATCAGCCTCTACCCAGTCGGCGAGAACGGCGTGGCGGAGGGCCCGGTGGCGCAGCCGTCGTCCGGCGTGACGCCCTATGGCTTCGGCTTCACCCGGCGGGGCACGCTCGTCGTCACCGAGGCGTTCGGCGCGCGGGCCGGCGCGGCCGCCGTCTCCTCTTACGCGCTGGTCGCGCCGTCGCGGCTCGCGCCGATCAGCACCTCGGTGGGCAACACGCGCACCGCCGTCTGCTGGGCCGTGATCAGCAAGGACGACCGCTTCGCGTTCGTCACCAACTTCGGCGACGGCACCGTGTCGAGCTACCGCATCGCGGGCGAGGGCAGCATCGAGTTGCACGATCCAGTCGCCGCGACGACCGTGCCCGGCGAGAAAGGGATCCGCGACGTGGCGCTGACCAGTGACGGGCGCCATCTCTACGCGATCCACGCCGACATGGGTCGGCTCTACGCCTTCCAGGTCTCAGAGGACGGGCGCCTGGTCGCGCTCGGCATGGCCGGCGGCCTACCGGCGACCGTCGCGGGACTGGCCGCGAGCTAGTTGTGTGGAGGATCCGCGCGGTATATGGCGCGGATCCTCCACACAACTGCGTCAGCAGACGGCGATTCCGGCGGGGCTACCCAGCGCGCTGAAGTCGAATGGCGCGCGGTCCCCGTCGGGGCCTGTCAGTACGTGACCGCGTCGAGGCCGCGCGAGTGCTCGCGATGGCGGTTCGCCAAAACCCGGCGGGGGAGTCGAACAACAGCCTGCGCTCCTGGCTCGACGGCCACGTGCGGCGGCCCGGCGCGCGCCGCCGGGCGATGGTCGAGGCGATCTTCCGTGTCGCGACCTACTCCGCGGAGTACGGCCGGCTGTCGGCTGGCGCGGGGTTGGCGCAGCTTGCGGTCGCCGCACACGGTGGAGTGCGCTACCTGGACGGTGGCTGGCGATCGCTCGTCGAGGCGCTCCGTGCCCGCGCCGTCAAGGCGGGCGCCGTCGTCGTCACGGGCGAGCGGGTGGCGAGCATCGAGCACGACGACCGGGCCCGGGGTGTCCGGCTCGCATCCGGCCGCGCGCTTCCCTTTGACGGGGTCGTGCTGGCGGCCGGTGACCCCGGTGAGGCCGCGAAGCTGCTGGGCGGCCCAGCCGCGGAGGCGCTCGCGGCGTATGACGCCGCGCGAGTGCCGGTCCACGCGGCATGCCTCGACCTTGCGCTGTCCCACCTGCGCAACCCGGACCCGCCGTACGTCCTGGGCCTGGACGAACCGGTCTACCTGTCGGTCCACTCGCGCTACGGGAAGCTCGCCCCAGCCGGCGGCGCGCTGATCCATGCGATGTGGTACCTGCGCGACGGCGACGATTCCCAGGCGGCGCGCCTCCGGCTCGAGGCGCTCCTCGACCTGATGCAACCCGGTTGGCGCGAGCTCGTCGTGCATCGGCGATTCCTCCCGCGGCTGGAGGTCGCCTCGGCGCTCCCGACCGCGGAGACGGGGGGCTTGGCGGGCCGGCCAGGTCCCCAGGTGCCCGGCGTTGGAGGCCTCTTCTTGGCTGGCGACTGGGTCGGCGGCGAGGGACTGCTCGCGGACGCCAGCTTCGCGAGCGCCGAGCAGGCCGCCGACCTGCTGGTCGCCGGCGTGCGTGTTCCGGCTACCGTGGCGTCCGGATGACGACCGTCGAGGTCTTCGAAGAGCACCGCGAGCGGCTGTTCGGGCTCGCGTACCGGATGCTGTCGAGCGTCTCGGACGCTCAAGACGTCGTCCAGGAGGCGTACCTACGGCTCGAGCGCCAAGGGGTCGCCTCGCTGGAGACGCCCGGTGCGTGGCTGACCACGGTGACCTCGCGCCTGTGCCTGGACCGGCTGCGGTCGGCTCGGGCACGGCGCGAGACGTATGTCGGGCCTTGGCTCCCGGAGCCGCTAATCGGTCGGGCCGGCGGCGCGCCGGATCCCGCCGACCGCGTCACGCTGGCCGAGTCGGTCTCGATGGCGTTCCTCGTCGTGATGGAGTCGCTGAGCCCCGCCGAACGGGTCGCGTTCGTCCTCCACGACGTGTTCGGCTACGGGCACGACGAGGTCGCGCAGGTGGTGGGGCGCGGCGAGGTGGCGTGCCGCCAGCTCGTCAGCCGCGCCCGCCGGCACGTGCGGGAGCGGCGGCCCCGCTTCGAGGCCGACCCCGGAGAGCGGGACCGGGTCGCCGAGGCGTTCCTGAACGCCTCCCTCGGTGGAGACCTCGACGCCCTCCTCGCCGTCCTCGACCCCGACGTCGTCCTGCGCTCCGACGGCGGTGGCCTCGTCAAGGCCGCCCGCAAGCCGATACATGGCGCCGATCGCGTCGCCCGCTTCCTTCAGCGCCTGCTCAGATCGCAGGCCGGCCTGGAGATCGAGCGAGCCCAGGTCAATGGCGGCCACGGCTTCATCACCCGCAGCAACGGCCGCCCGGTCGCCGTCGTCGCCTTGGACATCGCGGCCGGTCGCGTCACCGACCTCCACGTCGTCGCGAACCCGCAGAAGCTCGCCGGACTGCAGTAACCTTTCTGTTTGTGCGTGCTAGTATTTGCTCGTGCAAGCAAGAAGGACGCTCACCGAGGAAGCGCGGCGGGCGCAGATCGTCGCGGCGGCGATCGAGACCATCGCCGAGCTGGGCTACGCGCGGGCGTCCTTCACTCAGATCGCGAAGCGCGCGGGGCTGTCGAGCACTGGGCTGATCTCGTACCACTTCGCCGGGAAGGACGATCTCGTCCGCCAGGTGGTGACTGACGTCCTGAGCGAGTTCGCCGCGTTCGTGCGGCCGCTGGTGGACGCGGAGACCACCGCCGCGGGGGTGCTCCGGGTCTGGTGGCAGGCGAACGTCGCGTTCATGCGCGACCATCGAAGGCCCTTGATCGCCCTGCTGGACATCATGAGCAACGCCCGAGCCGGGGACCTCGGCGAGGTTTCCGACTCGTACGAGTCGGACCTCGCTGCCTTGGAGCAGCTGTTTCGCGAAGGCCAAGCGGCCGGCGAGTTCCGCGCCTTCGACTCCCGGGTGATGGCGGTGGCCGTCCGGTCGGCCCGCGACGGGCTGCTCCGGCAGCTGGCGGCCCACCCGGACCTCGACCTCGACACGTACGCGCGCGACCTGGTCGTGCTATTCGATCTCGCGACAACGAGGGGGTAAGCATGTGTAGGCGCTTGGACAACCGTGTGTTGGGGGGGTTATTCCTTGGGTCTGGAGCGGTGAGGCATCGAGAGCGGCATCCGTCGGCGACCTCGCGGTCTCATCTCCCGGTGATCCGTGCATCCAGATCTAGGTTCGCGGCGGTGCTGCTCGCCGGCATGGTGATGATCTCGGCGTGCGCGACCGCGCCCGAAGGCGGCATGACCGGCGGCGATGCGATCGTGCAGACCGGCGGCGGCCCGGTGCGGGGCGTCGTGCACGCCGGCTACCGCAGCTTCTGGGGGATTCCCTACGCGGCGCCTCCCGTGGGCGAGCTGCGGTGGCGTTCGCCGCAGCCGCCCCAGCCGTGGGCGGGCCCGAGAGACGCGACCCGGCCGGGGAGCCGCTGTCCCCAGCTGGCCAATGCGCTGTCCAGCGCGCAAGGGGGAGGCGAGGAGGACTGCCTGTTCGTCAACGTCACCACCCCTGACTCCGCGCGCGCCGATCAGCTCAAACCGGTCATGGTGTACCTGCACGCGACCGGGCCGAGCGACGGGGCCGGCAGCGACTTCGACCCGCACCGGCTGGCGGTCGACGGCGACGTCGTGGTCGTAACGCTGAACTTCCGGCTGGGGATCCTCGGCAACTTCGGGTTCCATGGGTTGGCCGGCTCCGGCGGTTTTGGCCTGGAGGACCAGCAGGCCGCGTTGCGCTGGGTGCAGCGCAACGCCGCCGCGTTCGGCGGGAACCCTGACAACGTCACGCTGTTCGGCTACTCCGGTGGGGGGTTCGCCGTCTGTGCTCAACTGACCTCTCCGTCGGCCGCCGGGCTGTTCCACCGGGCGATCATCCAGAGCGCTCCGTGCCCGATCAGCTACCCCGCCGGCGCCCTGCCGGGGCTGACTGAGGCCGTGCCGTCGATCTGGCGGTCGCCCTCCGAGCTTGAGGCGCTGGGGTCGGCGGTCGCGGCCGGCCTGGGCTGCGCCGACCCGGCGACGGTGCTGGAGTGCCTGCGCGCTCTCCCGGCGTCCGGGCTGATCGAACAGAACCCGGTCTACGCCTCGATGGGATATGGGGCTCCCGTCCTTCCTGAGGACCCGGTCACGGCCCTGCGCGAGGGTCGCTTCCATCCCGTTCCCGTGATCTCGGGCGCCACCCGGGACGAGATGCGCTTCTTCGTGGCGTTCCAGATCCTGGCGGACCAACCGGTCACGCCGGACGCGTATCCCCAGCTGCTCGAGGCGGCGTTCGGCGAGGCCGCGGGTCAGGTGGCGGACCGCTACCCGCTCGACGGCTACGCCTCTGCCGGGCTCGCGTGGGCGACAGTGCTGTCCGACCGCGTCTACGTACACCCGACCTTTGTGCAGAACCGCGCCTTGGCCGCGTTGGTCCCGACCTACGCGTACGAGTTCGCCGACCCGCAGGCCCCGGCGCTGACCTTCCCGTTCCCCCCGGACCTGCCCGGCGGTGCGTTCCACGGCTCGGACATGTTCTTCGTGCTGGACAGCACGGGCGCGGCCGAGCGGGCGGGCCAGTCACCCGCTCAGCGGCGCCTGTCCGATCAGCTGGTCCGCTACTGGGCGAACTTCGCCCACAGCGGCGACCCGAACGGCCCCGGCCTCCCGCCATGGCCCCGCTTCGACCAGGCCAACCCCGTCCCGCACGTCCAATCCCTCGCGCCGGGCGCCATCCGCCCCGTGGACCTGGTCGCCGACCACTACCTCGACCTGTGGGACACTGCTAATTTCGACGGAGCATGAGCGGCTCAGCCTCGGGTGAGGGAGCTCATTTCGCGAGATGTGCCAGAAGAAGTGTCCCCGTGGTTAACAACGCCATGATCGAGATGCACTGCAACACGACTCTCTTGCGCAACAGCGCTGCCAGGCTCTCACTCGACCGACTCGTGGACGGTTGTCCATTGAGGATCGCGATGACCGGGATGACGAACGCAAGCGCGTACGCGAATCCGACCTGCCACGATGCGAGTCCGAGGAACGTGAGCAGCAACGCGGCCCACGTGAGCGCGACGACGCGAAACGTCGTCACGGCGAGGCCTGTGTCGAATCCCCACATAGCTACGGTTGTCGTGACGCCATTGCGGAAGCGCAGCGATTGCGGCGTCTGCCTGCGCCAGCTCAGCGGGCAGTAGCTCCGTTTGCGGATCGCGACGAGGTCGACGAAGGCGAATACGGCCAGGCCCGCAGCCGCAGTTCCGAGTCGCCACTGCAGCGATAGCTCATCGACGTGCAACGCGGCACCGGCGATGGACGCGATGCCGAAGACGGCAATCGCCCCCGCCGTGAATGCCGCTGCGAATACGGCTGAGACGCGCAGCGCGATGCGGGTTGAAGACCCTTTCACGAAGGGTCCCAGGGTGCCCTGGAACGACACCCCTCACGGGCTGAACAGCTGCGCGAAGCCGGCCGCCGCTGCGAGCGCGAAGCCGAGCTCGGCCGCGCTTAGCATGACGCGTCCTCCCACCACCATATCGAGCAGTTGAACGGCCCCGACCAGCAGGTGCTCTGGCTTCTGGTGCATTCGCCGCAGGCCGCAAGCCGGTGGCCTTGGCAGCAATACCACCACTGCCGGTACCACCCCGGAGGACAGATGTAATCTCGGGGGTGTCCCGTGTACTGGCAAAACGGGCCGTTCGGAAACGCGAGATTACAGCAGGCCATGTCGGCTATCGTCGGCGGCGGTTCACTGCTGGCCACGCTCGCTGAAGGTGCCTGTTCGCCGTAGCCGGCAGTGCCGCCGCCCGAGCCCTTCCCATACCCGCTCGACGAAACGTTCGCGAGTGCGAAGAACGAGATGAGGCGGATGCCGAGGCGAGATAGCGAGTCGAGCAGCGACCAACCGTGAGCAGGAGCGCCGAAATGAGTCGTCATCATAATGCTCTCCCTTCAAGCGGTTACCCTGCGCCTCTGAGCCGCACCAGCTCCGGCAGGATGGACATCAGATAGCGGGATGACGGAACGGTCGTCGCGCTGGTGAGGACGCCGTGCTCCACGCGGAACCCGACGGGCGACGTATTGAGGCCCATGCTTATGGCGATCGCGCCTTCGACGTCGATCGTGATGCGCTCATCGGCGAACCCATACATCTCGGCGAACCGCGCCGCGCTCGCCGCATCGCGTGCCTCGATCACGACCCATAGGCCGTTCGGTAGCGGCCACGTGAGGGCGGCAGCCAGCGCGCGGCAGGTCTCGCAACGTTCAGAGAGGAACAGGACGATCGCGGAGTGCTGCGCGTCGAGTTCCCCCGGCAGCCCGTGCGAGCTTGGCCGCGTTCCAGCGACCTGGCCGAGGTCGACGTTGAGTGGGCGATCAAGAATGCCAAGCGCGTCACGCATCTGGCGCATGTCGCGGAACAGCTCGACCAGCGCGCCGAACAACACCGCGACGAACAGCGCCAATACCCCCACTGCAATCAATGCGAAGGTAGCCAAAGCAGCATCTCCTGTGCGGATTTGCGATCGCCGCTCGCTTCGACATAAGCCTTTGCGAGGCTGACCGAACGCGTGGCCAAAATGAGAAGAGCAGTGAGGGCGAAAAGCAAAGCGCCGTCCGCGCTCGGCGTCGCGATACGAAGCACCGCGACGCCCGCGAACCATGGCACGAGCGCGACGATCTGCCTCCAGCCGAGATAACCGCCGCCGGCGCCGAAGCAACTGCAGCGAAGCAACTCGTGTGAACGGAGCGCGATGACACCCGCGACCGCGAACGCCACCGCGAGCGCGACGATCGCGGCGTGCGTGAGCGTCGACGCGGGCGCGAACAGCGCTGCGATCGCAGCGCCGAGTTCCACGAGCGTCAGCAGGCGCGTCGCCGGCAACGCGAGCGCGCGCGGAACGCCCAGGCCGCGGAGCGTTGCCGCGGTGAAGGCTGGAGTGCGGGCTTTCTCCAGTGCTGCGAGAACCAACACCGCAGAGATAGCCAACGCAACGAATGTCGCGAGAAAAATCACGACGCTCGTTCCGTGGTGCCTACGGGCGCTGCGGACGGAAGGCGATGACCTGTCCCTGGTCACCTTCGGCGCGGTCGACGACCCAGACGCTGTACGGCGGGCCGCCACCTTCGTCTTCGCGAATGGTGGCAGCCTGCAGCGCGAACGTCTCCCCCGCTGCCGTCAGTTGGTCGTCCGATTCACTCGGCAGCTCCTGCGCCATCACGGCGCGCACGAGTGGACGGACCACGGGCCCGCCTTCGTCGTGCACCAGCACGACGCGGTCGCCGCCCCTCAGTTTGAACCCCGGCGGGAACCCAGCCATGGGGAGCGACACGAGAACTCGATCTTCTTCCTGGCTCGATACCTCGGTGACCTGACTGCCCTCACCTGCCATGCTGACCCCCTGAAAGCACCCAGAACTATCTCACCCGCAAGCCTGCATCTCGCGACGCTCTCTCCCATTCGCAGGTTCAAAATCAGCAAACCATAGAAAGAGAAGACGAGCAACACCCGGTAACAGACGAGCAACACCCGGTAACGTTCGGGGTCTATCAAGTTAACGGTGCAACTGGTGTGATGGTGTTATTTCACCCCTGTACGCGGCCTTCGAGGGCGATGGGCCTTCCCCGCGGTTGATCCAACGCTGACGGCCGTTGCCGTAGGGTCGAATCGCTGAGACGAGCAGTGAGCGCTACGCATGGGCCGAATGCCGGGGGAAAGGTCCAGGCGGAACATCGGCGAATTCGGCGCTGAGGCGCGCGTCGACGTCCGTCTGGCCTTGAAGAAGGCTCAACCTTTGACGACGTCGCCCAGGGTGCGCATCGACGGCTCGACCGCGATCGCGTCGCCCAAGACGACCGTCACCATGCCCGAGGGCGCGAGGAACCGCCGCGACTGCTCCAGGATCTGGTCGACCGTGACCTCGGCGAGGCGGCGAGGTTGCGCCTGCAGCCACTCCGCGTCCAGGCCGCTCGTGGCGAGCTGGAGGAGGATGCCCGCCAGGCCGGACTGGGTCGCGGTCGCGAGCGCGAGCGAGCCGATGGCGTACTGGCGGGCGCTTTCCAGCTCCTCCGCCCTGACCGGCAGGGTGGCCACGCGACCCAGCTCGTAGCCGATCTCCAACAGCGCCGGAGCGGTGACCTCGTTAGCCACATCGGCTAGGATCCGGATGGTCGAACCGGCGGAGGCGTGGTGAAGGGTGCTGTAGGGCGAGTACGTGTACCCCTTGTCCTCGCGGATGTTCTCCACAAGGCGTGAGGAGAAGTAGCCACCGAAGACCATGTTCGCCAGCTGCAGCGCCGCGTAGTCGGGGTGCGCCCGCCCGAGGCCGGGGCCGCCGATGCGGATCGACGACTGGACGGACCCCGGCCGGTCGACGAGCACGGTGGGGCCGGGATCGAGCGGTGGCATCTCGGGGGCCCGCGGCGCGGTGCCGGAAGGCCTCCAGGCGGCCAGCGTGGTCGCCACCTGGTCGAACGCCGCCGAGGGGACGATGTCCCCGACCAGCACCAGCACGCTGCCGGCCGGCACGACTCCGTCGCGGTGAAGCGAGCGCACCTGCTCGGGGCTCACCATGGCGACCTGGTCCGTCTCAGGGAGCTCACGACCATACGGATGAGCACCGAACATCCTGCGCAGCAGCGCTTCCTGGGCAAGGACCGAGGGCTGCGACCGTGACATCCGGACGTCTTCGACGAGCCGGTTCCGCTCGCCTACGACGTCATCGGAAGGGTAGGACGCCTCGGTCAGCACCTCGGCGAGGATGCCCAGCAGGTCTGGCAATCCGGCGGCGAGCGCTTCGCCTGAGATCGTGAGCCGGTCCGGGTCGACGCGCGCCGACAGCTCACCGCCCAGAGATTGAAGGGCGGCGGCCAGCTCGTCGGCGCCGCGGCGCTCGGTGCCGGCCAGCATGCTCTCGGCGAGCAGCCGTGCCTTGGCGAGATGCGCCTCGCCGTCACCCGCGAACGGCACGGAGAGGCGGAGCTGGACGAGCGGCGCCCCGTCCCTCCGCACGGCCATGACCTCTAGCCCCGAGTCGATCCGCCCGCTGGTGACCGACAGCGGCGGTGACGGGCGTGGCTCGGTGAGCTGCGGAACCTGGCGGGCGGTCATGAACGGCCTCCCGGAACGACCTCGAGGACTGCCCGCCGGTCTGGGCGGAGCGTCGCGGCCGCCTCGACCACCTGCTCGGCGGTGACATCGGCGATCAAGCTAGGTAGCTCGCCGACCAGCTCGGCGCGGCCCCGCTGCTGCTCGAACGCCGCCATGCGAAGCGCTCTTCGAAGGACGCTGTCGACCTCGCTGAACTGGCTCGCCGTGAGCCGGGCCTGCACCCTGCTCAGCTCGCCCGGCTCCAGCCCGCCGGTCGCGAGCCGGTCCAGCTCCTCGTCCAGGGCGGTGAGCACGGGCTCGACCGGGCCCGGATGGAACGCGGTGAGCACCAGCGCCGTCGGGTCCCGGACATCGAACGGGTTCCACATGAACGAGATGCCGCCGGAGATCGACGTGACCAAGCGGTCACCCCGTACCAGGCGCCGCCGGAGCCGGGAGGCGTCACCGTCTGTCAACACCTCCGCGAGCACGACGTAAGGAAGATATGCGCCAAGGTCGGCGAGCGGGTCGGGCACACGCCACGCGACCCCGACGGCGGGGGCGGGCGCGTGTGGATCGACATGCTCGGCTCGGTGCTCCTCGCGCAGACCCGGCTCGCCGAAGCTCGGCCGGTCGGGCACGGCGCGCGCGGGGATGTCCCCGAACTGCCGCTCGACGAGCGTCAACGCCTCGTCGGCGTCCAGATCGCCACACACGCTGAGCACGGCGTTCCCCGGGGCGTAGTAGCGGTCGAAGAAGGCCTGCGCGTCCTCAACCGTCGCGCTGGACAGGTCGACGAAGTCGCCGTAGCCGTTGTGCGCGTTCGGGAAGGTGTCGAACAAGACCGGTGGCAGCAGCAGCCATGGAAACCCTCCGTACGGCCGGTTCATGACGTTGACGCGGATCTCCTCTTTCACCACCGCGATCTGGTTGGCGAGGTTCTCGGGCGTGATCCGTGGCGCCCGCATCCGGTCGGCCTCGAGGAAGAGCGCCCGCTCCAGCGCGTTGCTCGGCAGCTGCTCGTAGTAGCTCGTGTAGTCGAACCGGGTCGTGCCGTTGAACGAGCCGCCGGACGCCTGCACGTAGCGGAAATGCTCGAGCTTCTCAAGCGACGCGGAGCCCTGGAACATCAGGTGCTCGAAGAGGTGCGCGAACCCCGTGCGCCCCTCGGGCTCGGAGCGGATCCCGACGTCGTAGTGCACCGCCACCGCGACCACCGGCGCCCTACGGTCCGCGGAGATGACGACTCGGAGGCCGTTGCCGAGCGTCACGCGCTCGACAGGATAGGAAAGCGAGGGAACGGTGAGCTGAATGCTGGTCACCCCGTGACCGTATCCGGGTCGCGGTCCCCCCGCACCCACGTAGTCTCTAGGGATGAGGCAGATCGACGTCGTCGCGTTCGACGCGTACGGAACACTGTTCGACGTGCACTCGGTCGTCGCGGCGGCGGAAGCAGCCTATCCCGGCCATGGCACCGAGATCAGCGAGCTATGGCGGAACAAGCAGCTCCAATACACGTGGCTGCGGTCGATGATGGAGCGGTACCGGCCGTTCAGCGAGGTGACCCGGGCGGCGTTGAGGTTCACGTTGCGCGACCTCGACCTGCCGTACGAGCGGGAGATCTCCGACCGCCTGATGGACGCCTACCTCCATCTGGACCCCTTCCCGGACACCGCGAAGGCGTTGCCGGCGCTCCGCCCGCGCCAGCTGTGGATCTTCTCCAATGGCGATCCCGCGATGCTCGAGCCCCTCGCCGCCAACAGCGGGCTGGACACGCTGCTCGACGGGCTCATCAGCGTCGACGACGCCGCGGTCTTCAAGCCCAGCCCCCGCTGCTACGCCCTGATCCCGCAGCGGCTCGGCGTCCCCTCCGACCGCATCCTGCTCGTCTCGTCCAACAGCTTCGACGTCGCCGGCGCCGCCAGCTTCGGCCTCGCCACCGCCTGGATCCGCCGCACCCACCGCACCCCCGAAGCCCTCGACCTCCCCCCCGACATCGAGGTCGACCTCCTCACCGACCTCCCCGCCGCCCTCTCGTAACCCGAACTCCGACTTGGGGGAGCATGCCCCCCAAAGTCGGAGTTCGGGGTACCGAGCCGTGCTGAGCGGGCCCGCCTTGCGGAGCACCGCCACCTCGCGCAGACGCCGGTGCAACGTCCGCTCGATCAATGCGCGGGTGCGTCGGCGTTCGAACCGGATCATCCCGGCTGTCACTCGCTGGATCAGCACGCCGTGGGCATGGCACTCGAGGTCTCTTACGCCATCGGCATCCCGGTCAGTGGGTAAGACATGGTGGTCCCTCCCGTCGGACTCGAGCCCGTAGAGAGCCGCGTGCCAGCCGGCGTCCAGCCGACGGCCCGGCACCAGGTCGGTGATACCCCATTCCGGCTCAGGTTTGATACCGGTGAGTAGGGCCTTGAGGTCACGTTCCCCTTCTGACTCGCACACCATCAGCCCGCTGGCCAGCACGCGCGTGACGACTCGGGCACCGTGATGCGTCTCCAGCTCGCGCGCTCGGCTAACCAGCCGGTCCAAAGTAACGAGCCGTCGCCTGCGAGCGCTGTCGATGGCCACCCGCAGGGTTCGCTCGTCGACGGTGCGTGCAACCTCGATCAGCGCCCGGGTGGCGGCGAGGGCGGGAATGCCGCGGGCGACGGCGAGGTCCACGGGCTCTAGGACCGTTGCCTTCACGGCGAACGGCACACCCGACACCACGCGGCCCCGAGGCACCACCACGTCCGGGGATCCCCCCAGCCGGAACCCCTCCAGACCATGCAGTGCGCAAGAGCAGCGACCTCCGGCCCGAGCTCCGGCACCGGCCCTCAGCGCTGCCGCCAGCACCGCCTGCTCAGGCGGCGTGGCACCCCCGGGGACGCGGTAGACGCCGCGGTGGACCGTCTCCAAACGGCCCCCGCGAACCCACCACTTAATGATCTCGGGATCCAGGCCCAGGCACAGCAAGTCCTCTCGGGTGACTAGCCCCCACTGGAGCTGCATACGATCAACGATTGACTGTGAAAGCCTTGACATATCACTAAGATGCACCAAGTAAGCGATATTTTGAGGCCGGTTTCGCAATCTGTGGACAACGCGCACTCGCCCGGCACCCCCGAACTCCGACTTGGGGGAGCATGCCCCCCAAAGTCGGAGTTCGGGGATGGGCGGGAGCCAGCGGGAGCCAGATCCCAGGCGTGTCGTACACTGGCGCGGCTTCTGGACCTCGGCCATGACGCCGGGTCTGGTCTTTCGTCGCCGCTCGCGAGCCTCCTGACTAGGCTTGGGGGCGACCCGCGGCACGCTCCAAGGAGTGTTATGTCGGCCTACTACCAAGCCTATGGGACGATCATCGCGCTGCTGATCGCTGGAATTGCGCTGGTGGCGGTCGCGTTTGCGTTGAACCGGCTGGTCAGCCCGAAGAAGTGGTACGGGGCGAAGCGCACGACCTACGAGTGTGGCATCGATCCCGTAGGGGTCGGCTGGTCCCAGACGCACATCCGCTACTACCTGTTCGCGTTCATGTTCGTCGTGTTCGACGTGGAGACGCTCTTCGTGTTCCCCTGGGCCAACGTCCTCGGCAATACTCAGGGCCCGCAGGTGTTCATGCTCGGGGTGATGCTGATCTTCTTGTTCTTCGTGACGATCACGTTGCCGTACGAGTACAAGAAGGGGGTGCTGAAGTGGGTCTGATCGACAAGACCGAGGTACCCCAGCCCCTCAAGTTCGTGCTCAACTGGGGGCGCAAGTACAGCTTATGGGTGTTCAACTTTGGTCTGGCCTGCTGCGCGATCGAGTTCATCGCCACGTCGGCGGCGCGCCACGATTTCATAAGGTTGGGCGTGATCCCCTTCGCGCACGGGCCGCGCCAGGCTGACTTGCTGGTGGTGGCCGGCACGTTGACCGACAAGATGGCGCCCGCGATCCGGCGGCTCTACGACCAGATGCCCGAGCCGAAATATGTCATCAGCTTCGGGTCCTGCTCAAACTGCGGAGGGCCGTACTGGGACAGCTACTCGGTCACCAAAGGCGTCGACCAGATCATCCCCGTCGACGTGTACGTCCCGGGCTGCCCCCCGCGGCCGGAGGCGCTGCTCGACGGGATCGTCACGCTCCAGAAGCAGATCCAGGGCGAGTCGCTGAAGGAGCGCTACGCCGAGCGCGCCAGGCTTCCGATCGTCGTCGGTGGCGGGGACCCCACCCGCCATCCCGCCGACGACCCGATGTAGCGAAAGAGCCCCAAGATGCAGCCCACCGACCTCGCCAACTACCTCAATGAGAAGCTGGGAGCGCAGGTCACGGACACGAAGATCAGCTACGACCAGCTGACGGTGACGGTCGAGCCGGATGCGCTTCCCGGTGCGGCGCGGCTGTGCAAGGACGACCCGGAGCTCGCGTTCGACTTCTTCGACTTCATGGCCGGCGTCGACGAGCGCGAGGCCGGCTTCTCCGTTGTCACCCACCTCTACTCGGTCGCGCATCGCCACCATCTCACCCTGCGTGCGCTCGCCCCGGGTGGTCGCCAGTCACCGAGACTGCCAACCCTCACCGGTGTCTACCGGGGCGCCAACTGGCACGAGCGCGAGGCCTACGACATGTTCGGCATCGAGTTCGACGGCCACCCGGGGCTCCTCCCGCGGATCCTGACGGTCGAGAACTTCGAGGGCTTCCCGCTGCGCAAAGAGTTCCTTCTCACCAGCCGTGAGGCCAAGCCCTGGCCCGGCGCGAAGGAGCCCGGGGAGGGCGGTAAGGCCCCGAGCGAGGCGGAACCCGGCACCGCCGGTGACCTGCCGATCAGTACCGAGGACCGGGCCGCCGCGGCGAAGGCCAAGGCCGAGCGCGCCAAGGAGAAGGCCGCCGCCATGCGAACGCAGAAGGCGGAGCAGCGCCCGCTGCCCGAGGACGATCCCCATGGCGCCGCCGAGCTCGCCGGCACCGCGATCGCCAAGGACGCCGCCGCCGGCGCGGTCCAAGGCGACGTCGCCGCGGGCGCCCCGGGGGACCTGCCAGGCTCGGACGAGCCTGTGGACGACCCCGCCGCGGAGGCTGCCGCGGCCGAGGGCGCACCGCCCACCGAAGAGGGGACCGACCGATGAGCGAGACGCTGGCGCGGCCCGGCCCCGACACGCGGATGCTCCCGGGCGGGCCCGGCGAGGGCATGCTCGTCGAGGTCCGTGGCGAGGGCGACCTGCGGACGCAGGACATGAACCTCAACATCGGGCCACAGCACCCGGCCACCCACGGGGTGCTGCGGGTCGTGATCGACCTCGACGGCGAGAAGATCGTCAGGGCGACGCCGGTCATCGGCTACATGCACCGGGGGTTCGAGAAGCTCGCCGAGGCGCGGGACTACCGCCAGATCATCGCGCTGGTGAACCGGCACGACTGGCTGTCGGCGTTCTGCAACGAGCTGGGCGTCGCCATCGCCGTCGAGAAGATGATGAAGCTGGAGGTCCCCGAGCGCGCCCAGTGGATCAGGGTGCTCATGGCGGAGTGGAACCGGATCCTCAACCATCTCATGTTCATCGGGTCGTTCGGGCTCGAGCTGGGGGCCATCACCCCGGTGTTCTTCGCCTTCCGCGAGCGTGAGGACATCCAAAACCTGCTCGAGTCGGCCACCGGCGGCCGGCTCCACTTCACGTACAACCGGGTCGGCGGCCTGAAGGAGGACCTGCCACGCGGGTTCCTGAAGGCGAGCCAGGCGATGGTCGCCAACGTCCGTACCCGGACGCGGGAGTACCGCGACCTCCTCGAAGGCAACGAGATCTTCATGGCCCGGACCAAGGGAGTCGGCGCCCTCCCGCCCGACGTGGCGCTGGACTACGGTGTCTCCGGGCCGACCCTGCACGCGAGCGGGGTGCCCGAGGACTGCCGGGTCAGCGAGCCGTACTGCCGGTACGACCAGGTCGACGTCCACGTCCCCCTCGGCACCAGGGGCGACAGCTTCGACCGGTTCGCGTGCCTGCTCGGCCGCGTCGTCGCGAGCCTCGACATCATCGAGCAGGTCCTCGACCGGATCCCCCCTGGCCCGGTCAACACCAAGCTGCCCAAGACCGTGAAGGCACCCGAGGGCGAGGTGTACGTCCGCACCGAGAACCCGCTCGGCCAAGGCGGCTACTACCTGGTCAGCGATGGCAAGAAGACGCCGTGGCGGCTGAAGATGCGGACCCCGTCGTTCTCGAACATCCAGATGATCCCCTACCTATTGGAGGGCGCGCTCGTGCCCGACATGATCGCGATCCTTGGCAGCGTGTTCTTCGTCGTCGGCGACGTGGACCGGTAGCCGGATGGAGTCCCTCTTCGCCCTGGACAACCTCTGGCTCGCGTTGCTCCTGAAGCTGGCGTTGATCGTCGTGTTCTTCCTCACGGCCCCCCTGGTGGTCGGCTACATCGAGCACAAAGGGCTCGCGCACATGCAGGCCCGCCTCGGCCCGATGGAGGCGGCGTTCCACGGGATCGGCCAGCTGCCCGCCGACGGCATCAAGTTCATCCAAAAAGAGGACATCATCCCCGAGAACGCCGACAAGTGGGTGTTCTCGATGGCGCCGGGCGTCGCGCTCGTGCCCGCGCTGGTGGTGCTCGCCGTGATCCCGATGGGGCCAGGCGTGTTCGCCGAGGACCTCGACGTCGGCATCTTCTTCGCGCTGGCCGTCTCGTCCGTCAGCGTCATCGGCATCCTGATGGCGGCGTGGTCCAGCGCGAACAAGTACTCGCTGATGGGTGGCATACGGGCGGCGGCGCAGCTCATCGCCTACGAGCTGCCGCTCGTGCTCGCGGCCGCGGCGGTCGTGCTGCAGGCCGGGACCCTGTCGCTCGTCGGGATCGTCGAGGCGCAGAACGAGTTCCGGCTGTTCGGCGTGATCCCGGCGGCCTATGCGATCCCGCAGCTCGTAGGGCTGATCCTGTTCTTCGTCGCGGCGCTCGCCGAGCTGTCACGGCCGCCCTTCGACATGCCGATCGCGGACTCGGAGATCATCTTCGGGCACATGACGGAGTACACGGGCCTGCGGTACGCGTTCTTCATGCTCGCCGAGTACGCGGGGATCGTGGTGCTGTCCGCGCTCGCGGCGGTGCTGTTCCTCGGCGGTTGGTACCTCTGGCCTGGTGTCCCGCTCCCGTCGTTCGCGGTCGGCCCGATCCCCGGAGACGTCGTGGCCGCGCTTGTCGGGTTCGGGGTGATGTTCGCGAAGATCGCAACGCTCGCGTTCGTGATGATCTGGTTCCGCGCGACATTCCCCCGGCTGCGTGAGGATCAGCTGCAGCGCATCTCCTGGCTGATCTTCATCCCCCTGGCCATCCTCAACATCGTCGTGACCGCGATCTTCAAGGTGGTTGCATGACAGTTCCCCAGGTCGGTCTTTTCAAGGGCCTCGCCCTAACCCTGAAGACGATGCTGAAGCCGGCGACGACGGCGCAGTACCCGCACGTCAAGCCTGACCTCCCACCTCGCACGCGCGGCGTCATCGCGCTGATGGAGGAGAACTGCACCGTCTGCATGCTCTGCTCGCGCGAGTGCCCGGACTGGTGCATCTACATCGATTCCCACAAAGAGGTGGTGCCGCCGAAGGACGAGGGCGCCCGGGCACGCACACGCAACGTGCTCGACCGGTTCGCGATCGACTTCGCCCTGTGCATGTACTGCGGGATCTGCATCGAGGTCTGCCCCTTCGACGCGCTGTTCTGGTCGCCGGAGTTCGAGTACGCCACCTACAACCTGCTCGAGCTCACCCACGAGAAAGAGCGCCTGCGCGCGTGGATGGAGACCGTCCCGCCGCCACCCCCGCTGGAGTCCGGCGCCGAGCTGCCCAAGGAGGTCTCGGACGGGCTGGCCGCCGCCCGCAAGGCCGCCGAGGCCCGCGCGGCCGCCGCCGCGCCCGCGGCGAAGGCCGCCGGGGCTGAGCCAAAGGCCGCGGCCGGCGCCGCGGCCGCCAAGACCGGGAAGAAGGTGGAGGACGACATCCACGTCGAGGCGCAGATCGACCAAGAGGTGTTCGACCAGCTCATCGCCGAGGGCAAGAGCGAGCGGGTCGCCCGCGCCAAGGCGAAGGCCGCCTACGTCCGCAAAGAGAAGGCCCGCATCCGCGCCGAGCGGGAGACCGCGAATACATGACCCCACCCCGACCCCCTGCCCCGGCGCCGCCTCCCGGCCCCGGACTAATCCTGCACTGTGCAGAGTTAGTCCGGTATCCCGGGCGAAACCTGCACAGTGCAGGAAAAGGCGGCAGTCACCGCAGCCGCCGGGGCCACTGGGGCCACGGCCACCGCGGCGGCGGCCGGCGGCCCCAACCCAAGGAGGCGTTGTGACGCTCCCGGACCTCCTGATGCTGGCCGTGCTCGTGCTTGGCGGGGCGAGCGCGGTGCTTGTGGTGGTGGCGCGGAACGTCGTCCATGCGGCGCTTTACCTGGTGGTCGCGCTGCTGGCGGTGGCCGGGACGTTCTTGGTGATCGGCGCGGAGTTCCTCGCGTGGACGCAGGTGCTGATCTACGTCGGGGCGGTGGTCGTCCTGATCTTGTTCGGGCTGATGCTGACCCGGGCGCCGATCGGGCCGATCGAGGCGGACAGCGACAACCGGCGTCTCGCGCTGGCGACGAGCGTCGTCCTGTTCGTGTTCCTCGCCACGATGATCTTCCGCGCCTTCGGCCGCACGGAGCTCCCACTTTCCGTCACGCGGACCGCCGCGCTGGGCGAGGTGCTGTACGTCCACTGGGCGTTCCCGTTCATGTCGCTCGGGTTCTTTCTCACCGTCGCGCTGGTCGGTGCGATCATCCTGGCGCGCAAGGAAGAAGGTGAGGGCCCCGAGCCACAGCTCGACCCCGAGATGGCGACCGAGCGTCCCACACCAGCCCCGACCGACACATCCACGACTCCCGGAGTGACGAAGCCGAGCGAGGAGATCACCGCCTGATGCAGGCTGTCTACCCCCTCACGTTCGCGGCGCTGCTGTTCTGCGTAGGCGTCTACGGCGTCCTCGCCAGGCGCAATGCGGTCCTCGTGCTCATGAGCGTCGAGCTGATGCTTTCGGCCGTGACCATCAACCTGGTGACCTTCGGCCAGATCGCGGGCGACGCGGTCCTGACTGGCCAGGCGTTCGCGCTGTTCGTGCTGGCGATCGGCGCGGCGGAGGTCGGTGTCGGCCTCGGCATCATCCTGCTGCTCTACCGCAACCGCGCCACCGTCAACATCGACGACGCCGACCTGATGAAGTACTAGGGACGCCATGATCTCCGACTACGCCTGGCTCATCCCCGCGCTGCCCGCCGTATCGGCGCTCGTGATCATGCTCTTCGGGAAGAGGTTCCCAAAGCACGGCGCCGAGGTCGGCATCGCCGCGGTCGCCGCGGCCGCGCTCCTCGCGATCGTCACGGCGATCGAGGTGTTCGGGGCGAACGTCGCCGCCGTCGCCGCGGTCGAGCATGGCGATCACGCCGCTCGTTCCTTCCTCAATGAGCGTGCCCTGAACCTCACCCCGATCGGCGGGGGCTTTGGGATCGAGGCCGGGATCCGCATCGACGGGCTCGCCGCGATGATGTTCCTGCTGGTCACGTTCGTGAGCCTGATGGTGCAGGTCTACTCGACGGGCTACATGCACGGCGATCCCCGTTACACCTACTTCTTCATGCTGCTGTCGCTGTTCACCTTCTCGATGCTGCTGCTCGTCATCGGCAACAACCTGTTCATGGTGCTGGTCGGCTGGGAGCTGGTCGGTGTGTGCAGCTACCTGCTGATCGGGTTCTGGTGGGAGGAGAAACAGAACTCCGACGCGGCGATCAAAGCGTTCCTGACGACGAAGTTCGGGGACATCGGCCTGGTCGTCGGCATCGTCACGCTGTGGGGGATGTTCCGCACCTTCAACATCGGCGAGATCATCTCCTCCGTCGAGGCCGGCACCCAAGCCGGCGGCGCGCCGCTGGAGACCGGCCTGCTCACGTTCGCGCTGCTCACGCTGTTCCTCGGGGCGGTCGGCAAGTCGGCGCAGTTCCCGCTGCACACGTGGCTGCCCGACGCGATGGCGGGCCCCACACCCGTGTCCGCGCTGATCCACGCCGCAACGATGGTGACCGCGGGCATCTTCTTGATCGCCCGGCTCTACCCCGTCTTCCAGGCCTCGCCGACCGCGATGGCGGTCATCGCGGTCATCGGGTCGATCACGCTGCTGATGGCGGGGCTGCTCGCGCTGGTCCAGGACGACGTGAAGCGGGTGCTCGCGTACTCGACGGTGTCGCAGCTCGGCTACATGATCGCCGCGCTCTCGTTCAGCTACACCGCCGGGATCTTTCACCTGTTCACGCACGGGTTCTTCAAGGCGCTGCTGTTCCTTGGCTCCGGGTCGCTGATCCACGCGGTCCACTCGAACAACATGAGCGACATGGGCGGCCTGCGAAAGCCGATGCCGGTGACGTTCTGGACGTTCGTCATCGGCTCCGTCGCCCTCGCCGCGATCCCGCCCTTCGCGGGGTTCTGGTCAAAGGACGAGGTCCTCGCCGGGGCGCTGGGTGGCGGCGGGTACACCGGGAACCTCCTGCTGGTCCTCGGCGGAGTGGGCGGCATGATCACCGCGTTCTACATGACCCGGGCGCTCTACCTCGTGTTCGCCGGTGAGTACCGCGGCCACGGGCACCCGCACGAGAGCCCCGCCGCGATGAGATGGCCGCTGGTCGTGCTCGCCGTCCCGGCGGCGCTGATCGGGTTCATCAACCTGCCGTTCGAGTTCGCGCACCCGACCGGGTTCGCGGCCTGGACGATGTTCGACATCGAGTACTTCGAGGGCCACCCCGCCGAGTTCGTCGTCTGGCTGGCCGGCCTGTCGACCGCGCTCGCGCTCCTCGGGTTCGTGGCGGGCCGGGCGCTGTACCGCACGTCGCCCTCGCTCGCGAAGGACCCCATGCTGAACATGGGGCCGCTCACCATGGTGCTCGAGAACCGGTACTACTTAGACAACCTGTACACCGACCTGATCGTCCGCACGGTGGTCCGGACCAAGCTCGCCAACGCCGCCTACTGGCTGAACGACCACGTGATCGACCGGATCGTCTTCCTTGCCGGCGTCGGGGCCAACCGGCTCGGCAAGGCGACCTATGACTACGCCGACCAGAAAGGCATCGACGGCGCGGTCAACGGCCTCGGGGTCTCGGCCAACTGGTCCGGCGGCCTCATCAAATTCGCCCAGAGCGGCAACGTGCAGTTCTACGCCGGCGCGCTGTTCGTCGGCGTCTTCGTGTTCGCCCTGCTCTTCGCGGTGGCGTAGGAGGAAGTCAACGTATGTGGAGACACGTCGCGCTCTCGATCACGGTCTTCCTACCGGTGATCGGCGCCGGGATCATCACGCTCATCCCGAAGGCGAAGGAAGAGCTCGCCAAGCCTGTGGCCCTCGTGGTCTCGATCCTCGGGTTCGCGCTCTCGCTCGCGATCCTCGCCGGGTACGACTGGGGCGCCCGCGGCCTGCAGTACAGCGTGGACATCCCCTGGATCTCGGCGATCGGCGCTCGCTACCACGTGGCCATCGACGGGATCAGCCTCCCGCTGTTCGTCCTCACGTACCTGCTGACCTTCCTCTGCGCCGTCTACGCGTTCGCGCACCTTGAGGAGCCGGGCAAGCCGAAGGCGTTCCTGTCGCTGATGCTCCTGCTCGAGACGGGCATGGCCGGCACGTTCATCGCCTTCGACCTCATCCTCTTCTTCGTGTTCTGGGAGCTCGTCCTCGTCCCGATGTACTTCATGATCGGGATCTGGGGTGGCCCACGGCGCGAGTATGCGGCGGTGAAGTTCTTCCTCTACACCTTGTTCGGCTCGGTGTTTATGCTGGTCGCGTTCCTGGCGCTGTACTTCACCAGCGAGCCGAATACCTTCGATATGGTCGCGCTCGCGCAGCAGGGCGCGAGCGGCGTCTTCAGCCCCGAGTTCCAGCGGCTCGCCTTCTTGGGCGTCTTCCTCGGGTTCGCGATCAAGGTGCCGATGTGGCCGTTCCACACCTGGCTGCCCGACGCGCACACCGAGGCGCCGACGATCGGCTCCGTGCTGCTGGCCGGGATCCTGCTGAAGATGGGGACCTACGGGTTCGTCCGCATCGCCTTGCCGATCCTGCCGTCCGGCGCGATGGACTTCGCGCCGATCATCGCGGTGCTCGCGGTCATCGCGATCCTCTACGGCGCGCTGTGCTGCCTGGCCCAGACCGACCTGAAGCGGCTCATCGCGTTCAGCTCCGTCGGGCACATGGGGTTCGTGATGCTCGGCATCGCGACCCTCACGCCGATCGGCATCAACGCCGCGATCTTCGGGATGATCGCCCACGGCGTGATCACGGGCATGCTGTTCTTCATCGCCGGCAGCATCAAAGAGCGGTACCACACCCGCGCCATCAGCGATATCGGTGGGGGGATGCTCCAGACCATGCCGCGTATGGGCGTTTTGCTCGCATATGTGGCGATCGCGAGCCTTGGGCTGCCCGCGCTGGCCGGCTTCCCGGGTGAGTTCATCGCGCTGCTCGCGGCGTTCAGCCCCGCCCCGGGGCTGGTCGACGCCGGCTATCTCGTGCTGTTCCGGGTGCTCATGGTGCTCGGTGCGGTCGGCACCCTGCTGACCGCCGGTTACTTCCTGTGGATGCTCCAGCGGGTGAACATGGGGCAGGCGCCCTCGCGCTGGGCCCAGGCCGAGCTTGCCGACGTGTCGGTGATCGAGTGGGGCTCGTGGATGCCACTGCTCATCATGACGTTCCTGCTCGGCGTCCTGCCGTTCGTCGTCTTCGGCATCACGGATCCCGACGTCAACGGGCTGCTCCAGACGTACGTCACCTTTGGCGGCTAGCGCGATGCCAGACGTCACCTCATTCGACTGGTTCGCGCTGGCGCCCGAGCTGGCGCTGCTCACGACGGCGTTGCTGGTCCTGGTCATCGAGCCGTTCCTGCCTGCCTCCCGCAAGCAGGCGATGTGCCCGCTGTCGATCGTGGGCGTGGTGGTGTCCCTCGGGTGGGTGGCCGCGCTGGCGGTGGACGGCGCCGACCGCAGCTCGTTCGGGCAGATGTTCGTCGTCGACAGCTACGCGCTGCTGCTGAAGGCGTTCTTCCTCGGCACCGCGCTGTTCGTGCTGTTCATCAGCTACCGGTACTTCCAGGAGATCCGCACCTATCAGGGTGAGTACTACTTCCTGCTGCTGTCGGCGTTCCTCGGCATGATCCTGATGCCGAGCGCCCGCGACCTCGTGATGATCTTCATCGCGCTCGAGCTGGTGAGTGTGCCGGGCTTCGTCATGGCCGGCCTGCGCAAGTTCGACCTGCGCTCGAACGAGGGAGCGCTGAAGTTCTTCCTGATCGGTGTCCTCTCGGTCGCCGTCCTGCTGTTCGGCCTGTCGATCATCTACGGCTACACCGGCACGACCGACCTCGCCGGGATCGCCGCGGGACTACGGGGGCCGGCGGCCAACGAGCCGCTGGTGCTCGCGAGCATGATGTTCGTGATCGTCGGGTTCGGCTTCAAGATCTCGGCGGTCCCGTTCCACTTCTGGGCGCCGGACACGTACGAGGGCTCGCCCATCCCGGTGACCGCGTTCCTGTCGGTGGCGTCGAAGGCGGCCGGGTTCGCCGGCCTGTTGCAGGTGTGCTTCGTGGCGTTCGAGCCGCTGGCCGACGTGTGGGCGCCGGTCCTGGGGATCATCGCGGTGCTCACGATGACGCTGGCCAACCTGACCGCGCTGCAGCAGCGCAACATCGTGCGGCTCTTGGCCTACTCCTCAGTCGCCCACGCCGGCTACATGATCGTCCCGTTCGGCGTCGCCGCGCCGGGAGCCACGGCGGTCAACGCGCAGGCGTTCTCCTCGGTCCTGCTGTACCTGCTCGCCTACTCGGTGATGAACATCGGGGCGTTCGCGGTCGTCGTCGCCGTCGCGCGGGAGCACCCCGGCCGGCAGCTGTCCGACTACGCGGGCTTGGGCCAGCGCGCGCCGGGCATGGCGGTCGCGCTCACGATGTTCCTGCTGTCCCTTGGCGGGTTGCCGCCGTTGATCGGCTTGTGGGCGAAGTTCGCGATCTTCAGCGCGGCGGCCACCGCGGGGACGGCGTTCACCTACTTCCTGGCCGGCGCGGTGGTGGTGAACTCGGTGATCGCGATGTTCTACTACCTGTCGATCGCCCGCACGGTGTGGATGGACGCCCCGACCCGGACCGACCCCATCCGCCCCGGCCTGGCCCTGAACGCCGCGATCGGCGTCCTCGCCGTCGCCGCCCTGCTCACCGGCATCCTCCCCGACACGTTCGGCGCCGCCGCCAACGTCTCCACCCTGATCGCCGCCGCACCATAGCGGCTTGGTGAGACCTTTACTCCGACATTACCCCCCCGCCGGTATCGTGGCGTCGGCTGGGAGAACTCCCCGCTTGACCAAGGAGTGAAAGAGCCTCAACACCATGCTCAAGTCGATGAAAACCTGGGTGCTCCTCGCCGGCCTGTCCGGCATCCTGCTGTTCATCGGGCAACGGTTCGCTGGCGACCAAGGTCTTACGATCGCCCTCGTCATCGCGCTGGTCATGAACGTCGGCACCTACTGGTTCTCGGACAAGCTCGCGATCAAGATGGCCCGTGGCCGCCCCGCGTCCCCGACCGAGTACCCCTGGTACCACACGATCGTGAGGAACCTGTCACAGCAGGCGCAAGAGCCGATGCCGCGGCTGTTCGTCTCGCCGTCCCCGCAGCCCAACGCGTTCGCGACCGGCCGGAACCCGAAGCACGCCGCGGTCTGCGTCAACCAGGGTCTGATCGAGATCTTGGACAGGGACGAAATGGAGGGCGTGCTCGCCCACGAGCTGTCACACGTCTACAACCGTGACATCCTGATCGGCACGGTCGCCGCGACGATCGCCACGGCGATCACGTTCCTCGCGAGGATCGCGTTCTTCTTCGGCGGTGACGAGGACCGCAACCCCATCGCGCAGATCGCGATGCTCTTCCTCGCCCCGATCGCGGCCATGGTCCTGCAGTTCGCCGTCACCCGCAGCCGCGAGACTCAGGCCGACACCTCCGGCGCCTACCTGTGTAAGAAGCCGCTCGCGCTGGCGAGTGCCCTACAGAAGCTCGAGGGCGAGGGCCGCAGGCGGATCCGCCTTGGCGGCACCCCCGCCGAGACGTCGTCGGCGTTCCAGTCCCTGTACATCAGCGCCCCGTTCGGCGGCGCGGCGGCCCGCGGCCTCGGCAGCCTGTTCCGCACCCACCCGCAGACCGCCGCCCGCGTCGCCAACCTCCACGAGATCGCCCGCAAGATGGGCCAGATCGGCTAACCACATCGCTTATGGCCAGGGTTCGTCACGCATGCGTGACGAACCCTGGCCATAAGACATCTACTTATAGTTCGTGAACCTCAAGGGGAGGTCCTGGTCGTTCGCGCGGAGTAAGGCCTGGACCTCCTGTAGCTGGTCCTTGACCTTTCCGGACACACGAAGCTGATCGCCCTGGACGGCGACTTGGACCTTCAGCTTCGAGGCCTTGATCAGCTTGACCATCTCGCGGGCCTTGTCGGTGGGGATGCCGTTCGCGAGCGTGATCTCCAGGCGGTAGGTGCCACGCGCTCCCGGTTTTGGCTCGTCGTGGTTGAGAGCCTTCAGGCTGACCTTGCGGCGAACGAGCTTGTCTTTCAGCACGTCGAGCGCGGCGGCCACCCGCTGCTCCGAGTTCGCACTGATGAGGATCTGCTCGCCTGACCACCCGATCCGCGCTCCCGTGTTCTTGAAGTCGAACCGCTGGGCGACCTCTTTCGACGCCTGGTTGATCGCGTTGGTCACCTCGGCGCGATCAACCTCGGCAACCACGTCAAAGCTCGACTCGGCCACTGTGTGCCTCCTTTCCGCACGCCCGATGCTGTCACACCCGCCCGGTACCTTCCACTCATGACCATCAGACGGGCCAACCCAAGGATGCAGGGCGAGATCGGACTCGGCGCGGCGATCGGCTGGTTCACCGCGCACGGCTATTGGGTCTCAATCCCGCTGTGCGACAACCAACCCTACGATCTCATCGTGGACGACGGCACCGGTCCGCAACGAGTTCAGGTGAAGACGACAACGCGCCGCGGGCCATATGGCAACTTCCTAGTGATGCTGGAGACTGCGGGTGGGAATCAGAGCTTCCATACAAGGAAACCATTCGACAATACCAAGAGCGATCTGCTCTTTGTCCTCGCGGACGACGGAGCGATGTACGTGATCCCTAGCGCAAAAATCGCATGCCGAAGAACGCTAACCTTATGCTCGAAGTATGCCCAATATCAAGTGGTGGGAGGAGGATTCGAACCTCCGTAGGCTCAGCCGGTGCGTTTACAGCGCACTCCCTTTGGCCACTCGGGCATCCCACCGAGAGGCGTAATGGTAGACGGGCGGGTGCGGGGGAGCAACAACCGGGCACCCTCACCCCTGCGGGATCGCCTCAGCCAGCCGGCTGAGCAGCCGGTCGCCGGTGGCGTGGTCCAGGTCGCGCAGGCGGGGATCGCTGCGGGCGCCCGGGCCGGCGATCTGCAGCGTGAGCGAGGCGAGGCGCAGGCGGCGCTGGACAGGGGTAGCGCTCAGCGCCAGGCTCTGCAGCCGTGCCACCGGGACGAACGACGTCCGCTGGACGAGGAAGCCCGAGCGGGCCACGACGATGCCGTCATGCTCGGCGTACCCCAGCGCCCGGTAGGCCCCCAGCCCCCAGGCGGCGAGCGGCGCCAACGCCACCAGCGCGAGCAGGCCCACCGCGCCTAACGCGGCAACCGCCACCGCCGCAAGCAGCGCCGTCACCACCAGCGCTCGCGCCACCCGCCGACCGAGCGCCCGCCGTGGCGCCGGCGCGAGCCGTACCGAGGCGAGGCCAGGCACGTCCAGCACTCGCTCCGCCAGGCCGAACGCCTCGCTCCGGCGGCCGAGTGGGAGCAGCACGCCGGTCTGCTGCGCTGCCTCCCCCGCGCGCCCCGCGACCACGACCTTTACGGCCGCGCGGCCGAGCAGGCGGCGGGCGGCGTTCTCCTCGACGGTCAGGGCCTGAATCCGCCGGAGCGGGATGGTGTCGAAGCGCTGCTCCAGCAGGCCGCGGCGTATCAGGAGGCCCTCGTCCGCCGCGCTCAGCGTGAATCCCCAGTAGGCGACCGCGGTCGCCGCGACCGAGACGACGAACGCGACGAGTCCCGCCAGCAGGGCGAGTATGACGAGCCCGCGCACGCCCAGCCGAGAGGGCAGGTCGAAGAGCTGCTCGAACCGGTCGCCTAACAGCTCGTCGCCCAGGCCCAGCAAGGCGGCGACGACACCGACCCTCCCGCCGGTCAGTCCCGCGAGCACGATCGTCGCCGCGCTCACGCGCACGAGCGGCCGTGGTTCGCTACGAGGAACGATCTCCTCGCCTCGCCGCAGCAGCGTCGCGCGGAGCCGCTGCGCGATCTCAGGCCCCAATGCATCGAGCCGACCTTCGGTCTTCGATCCCCCAACGGTCTCGATGCGCACCTCGACGACGCCGAACAGCCGGTGCGCGAGGGGCCGGACCAGCTCGACCGCCTGGATGCGCTCGAGGGGGATGACCCGCTGCCGGCGGGTGACCAGGCCCTCGTTCAGGACCAGCGCGGCACCCTCCAGGCGCCAGCGGAACCTCGTCCAGCGCACGATGCTCGCGATCACCGCAACGAGCAGGCCTCCCACGGCGATCGCAGGCGCGAAGGTGCCCGTGATCAGCACCGGGATGAGGCCTGGCAGCTGCTTGACCAGGTAGAGCGGCACCGTCGCGAGGTGAAGCGGCTGGCCACGTAGCAGCTCGTGACTCTCGCTTTCAGACGCCATCCACGTCCCGCTGGACGAGCGCGAGCCGCTCCCGCAGTCGCTCGGCCTCTGCGGCGTCGAGCCCGGGCAGCCGGCCAGATGTGCCCGGCGCGGCGGTGTGCACGACCAGCTCCGCCAACCCGAGCCGCCGTCCCACGGGACCTTGCTCCGTGTCGACGAACTGCAGCCGCTGGTAGGGGATGACGCTGACGGTCACCCGTACCGCTCCATGCTGGATCCACAGGTCACGAGGCCGCAGCGCGTACCGCCACGTGCGATAGCGCAGCACTGGGAGGACTGCCGCGACCGCCCCCGCTCCCAGGGCCACGAGCACGGTGAGCAGCCCCGGTCGGCCCAGCGGGCTGAACACGACGTCGACGCCGAGCGCGACCAGCGTCGCGATCCCCGCGGCCACCCCACCCGATATCCACCACAAGGTTCGTACACGCGGGTCAAGCGGGGACAGTGCCACGCGCGGCATTTCTCCAGGGTCGGCCACGCTGTCCATCGCCGTCCAGATTAGGCTTGCGGGCATGGACAGCACGCCGATGGTGGGGGCGAGGGTCAGGCGCCGCGAGGACCTGCGGTTCGTTACCGGGCGAGGGATGTTTGTCGGTGACCTGGTGTTGCCCGGGATGGCGTGGATGGCGGTGGCCCGCAGCTTCCATGCCCACGCCAGGATCGCCCAGGTCGAGACGAAGGGAGCGCGGCAGCTCCCCGGGGTGTTCGGGGCGTGGAGTAGCCAGGACCTCGCCGACCTGCCCGCGCTGCCGGGAGCCGCGGGATTCGCTCGGCCTGCCCTGGCGACCGGCACGGTGCGGTTCGTGTCCGAGCCGGTCGCCGTCATCGCCGCCACTAGTCAGTATGCGGCGGCCGAGGCCATCGCGGCGGTCCAGGTCGATTACGAGCCCCTGCCCGTGGTGGCCGGCGTGGACGAGGCGATGGCGCCAGGAGCGCCGCTGCTGTACCCCGAGCGCGGATCGAACGTGGTGGTCGATAAGGCGCTCGCCGGTGGCGTCGAGGAGCCGATGGCCGCCGCGCCGGGCCGCGCCTCGGTCCGGCTGTCCAGCCAGCGGCTCGCCGCGGTCCCGATCGAGACCGGCGGGTGCGCGGCCGATTGGCAGGCGGGGGGCCTGACCTTGTGGGCGACCCTCCAGGCGCCTCATCAGGCGAGGAACGACCTGGCCCGGCTCTTCGGCCTCCCGCAGGATCAGGTGCGGGTGATCGTGCCCGACGTCGGGGGCGGCTTCGGCGGAAAGATCCTCTTTTACCCAGAGCTCGTGCTCGCCGCGACCGTGTCGAGGTTGCTCGGGCGGCCGGTGAAGTACGTCGAGACGCGCAACGAGAACCTCTGCACGATGACGCATGGGCGCGCGCAGACCCAAGACGTGGAGGTCGGGTTCGACGACCAGGGCCGCTTGCTCGCCTTGCGAGTGGGCATCGTCCAGGACGTGGGCGCCTATCCGACCGATGGGGTCGGGCTCCCGTTCCTGACGGCCGCGATGTCCGGAGGTTGCTACAAGATCCCGCGGATCGCGACCCGCATCCGCGCCGTCGCGACCAACACGACGCCGATCGGGTCGTACCGGGGGGCGGGGCGGCCCGAGGCCGCCTACATGATCGAGCGGGTGATGGACCTCGTCGCTCGTGAGACGGGCCTCGACCCTGTCGAGGTCCGGCGCCGGAACTTCATCCAACCTGACGAGTTTCCGTACGCGACCCAGTTCAACGGCATCGTCTACGACTCGGGGAACTACGAGCGGTCCCTCGACACGCTCCTCGAGCTGATCGGCTACCAGGCCCTTCGCCGCGAGCAGGCCGCCACGCGTGAGGATCCGGCCAAGCCGCTGCTCGGCATCGGCATCTCGACCTACGTCGAGATGGGAGGCTTCGGGCCGTCCGCGCTCCTCGAGCCATCCGGGTGGGTCGGCGGATGGGAGACCGCGAACGTCCGGGTGACGCCGGACGGCAGCGTGGCGGTCGCGACTGGGCTGTCCCCGCACGGCCAGGGCAGCGAGACGGTCCTCGCCCAGGTCGTCGCGGACGTGCTCGGCGCTCCCTACGAGCGGATCACCGTGCTGCACAGCGACACCGGGACCATCCAGGAGGGCCTCGGTACCAGGGGATCCCGTGGCGCGGCGGTGGGGGCGCCCGCCGCGTACCGCGCCGCGGTCGCCGTCCGGGACCGGATGATCGAGGTCGCCGCTCACCTGCTCGAGGCCGCGACCGACGACATCGAGGTCAGCCGCGGAGCATTTCGCGTGAAGGGCAGCCCCACGTCGGGGCTCGACTTCGCGACGGTGGCGGGAGCCGCCTACCGCCCCACCAAGCTGCCGCAAGGCTTCGCGCTAGGCCTGGAGCACACGGCCTTCTTCGAGCCGCCGGGCATGACCTATCCCTCGGGCGCACACGCGTGCGTCGTCGAGGTCGACCGCGAGACCGGCGCGGTCCGTATCCGCGACTACGTCGCGGTCGACGACTGCGGTGTCGTGCTGAACCCCCTCCTCGCCGAGGGTCAGGTCCACGGAGCCGTCACCCAAGGAATCGCCGCGGCGCTGTTCGAAGAGGTTCTCTATGGCGAGGACGGGCAGCCGCGGACGGCGACCCTGCTCGACTACACGATCCCCGCCGCGAGCGATCTCCCCGACTACCGCACGACCTTCGCCCCCACCCCGTCCCCGGTCAATCCCTTGGGCGCGAAGGGCCTCGGCGAAGCCGGCGCCATCGCCGCACCCCAAGCCGTCGTCAACGCCGTCCTCGACGCCGTGCACCACCTCGGCGTCCGCACCCTAGACATGCCGCTCACGCCAATGCGCGTCTGGCGGGCACTCAGCCGCGCGGCCTCTTAGCCTGGATCCACCGTGCGCCCAGCCACCGCAGCCAACTTTCCCGCGCCTGCGCGGGAAAGTTGGCGTAAGGCATGAGGCACGCACCGGGTGCCTCAGGTTTCCCGCGCCCACGCGGGAAACCTGAGACCAGGCCGAGACGGCTCGCGATCAGAGCGCTTCGATCGGTGGATTCAGGCTTAGAGGTCGGCGTCGTCGTGCAAGGTCTCGCCACGGTGGAGGCGGCGGGCGACATCCCAGGTCCGGGCACGGCTGCGCACGGTGGGGAACTGGGCGGCGAGGAAGCGGGCGGCGGCGATCAACAGATGGTCGGCCGCCGGGGTGCCGGCGAGGTTGCCGCGCTGCCGGACCGCGGCTTCGAGCACCTGGTAGCAGTGGAAGGTGGCGTCCTCGCGTACCAGTGCGTGGCCGAGCGTGCGCACGACCTCCGCATCGCGCCTGGCCGCGAGGAGGTCACAGGTGACCTGGCCGACCTCGTCGACGGCGCCGTGCCGATCGAACAGCGCGAGCAGGTCCGCCGGCTCGCGGCGTTGACCTGTCGATCGGGGGATGGGCCGCTTCGGAACGTTGAGGAAGCGCTCGAGGTGCACCGCGGCGGCGGCGTCGAGCAGACCGCGCAGCAACGCGGTGGTCGGCGCCCGGCGCAGCATCTGATCGACCGCGTTCGCGTAGGTGAACACGTGGTGAACGGTGTCCCAGTCGCCCTGCTCATTGGTGGTGGGGAAGTGCACGAGCCGCATCGCGGCTGCGTACGCGACCGCGGTGGATAGCTCGGCCAGCGGCACTCCCTGGCGGACCAGCCTCGCGAGCTCGGAGAGTGCCTCCGCCGGGTCGCCGTCAAGGACGAGATCGGCGAGCTGCCTGTGACCATCCCAGCCGTGTTCCGGGCCCGCCGGCGCCTCTAGGCCCTCGGCGGCCGCGGCGACGAGCCCGGCGAGGTTCACGGGGTGACGCCACGCCGAGGTCTCCTCCATGCGCCGGCCTCCGGTGATCGCGGGGATCACTGCGGGCAGCACCTCGCCGGCGTGGTCCCAGCCGATGTGGTCGAGCAGCTCGAACGCCTTGTTCGCGAAGTCCAAGGCGTGGCCCACGTCGAGGAAGCGGTGGTCGGTACAGGCTGCGGCGAGCAGCGCGACCAACTCATGGGGCCGCAGCCCGACTCCGGTCGCCGACCGTAGGGTCCGCTCGGCGGCGCCATCGGCGCGGACCTCGCAGAACCGGCGGAACCAGCCCGTCAGCTGCCCTGGATCACGGACGTCGGTGTCGAGGGCCGCGAGATCGAAGCTCGGGGGTTGGCCGGCGGTCGAGCGTGCCACGCGGGACAGCCCGTGGAACAGCGCGGTGCCGCGATCGTCAGGCGCGAGGTGTGGCAACAGGTTGGCGAGGGCCACCAGGATCGACAACCCGTCGCTCCAGCCCGATGCGCGGTTGCGGATGCCGAACCGCGCGCCCCGCGCGATGACCTCGTCGACCCCCACCTGACCGTCCAGCCCCAGCACCGCCTTCGCGAGCACCAGGTCGAGACCGTGCTCGAGGCCCTCGTCGAGCTTGCGGAGATGATGCGCCCGCTCGTCGCGCGGCACCGGCGCGACCCCGAGCCACACGACACCGTCCTCGACGGCCACCGGGTAGGCACGCGCGTCGTCGGCGAACGCGTCGAACGTGCAGCCTCCGGAGAGGTCGAACTTCGCGTGGTGCCAGTGGCAGGTCACGACGCCGTCGTGGACGGTCCCGCGGTGCAGCGGGAAACCCAGGTGCGGGCAGCGGTTGTCCAGCGCGTAGGGGCGGCGATCGTGCCAGAACACCACGACGGTCGCCTGGCCCGCGGGCACCACTCGCATGCCCTCGGATTCCAGCTCGGCGACGGTCCCGACACGTACCCGCTCGCCAGTGGCCTGATCGGGAGTACGCAACGAAGTCATCTCGACACCGTACGCGCTCGCCGCCTACCGTGGCCTCGGGCGCAGGTCCTAGCCGGTCTCAGACCTTCGCCCGATCGTGACTCGATGCTACGATGTTGGCCGCTCTCGCGGCCGTCCCGGCCAGAGGTTGGGACGGGCGTGATAAGCTGCTCGAACCTCAGTAGAATAGACAAGCCTACACCCCTGCCCCCCTAGCTCAGTCGGCAGAGCGTCTCCATGGTAAGGAGAAGGTCAACGGTTCGATTCCGTTGGGGGGCTCTGCGGAGGCGGTACCCTCCGTGGCCAAGATTCTTGGCGGCGTAGCTCAGTGGTTAGAGCACTCGGCTCATAATCGAGTTGTCGGTGGTTCGATCCCACCCGCCGCTACGGGCCCGCGGCAAGCGCGGGCACTGGTACAGGTCGAGGCCATCCTCGGCCTTGATTCGTATTGCGCCAGTGATTTGAGAGGAAGTGGTCGTCAGATGGGCAAGGCGAAGTTCGAGCGGACGAAGCCGCATTTGAACATCGGGACGATCGGTCATATCGATCATGGTAAGACGACGTTGACCGCGGCGATTACGAATGTGTTGCATAAGCGTAATCCG
>Ga0187893_10002523_pt1 | contig 39984 bp, 32 predicted proteins | sample MA1701074metaG_FD_139574 | JGI IMG/M metagenome (GOLD analysis project Ga0187893, IMG submission 139574) | White microbial mat communities from a basaltic lava cave in the Kipuka Kanohina Cave System on the Island of Hawaii, USA - MA170107-4 metaG ...
CGTCCTTCGTGACTACCGGAGCCCCAAACGTCTTCTCTATTAACACGTTCCTCCCTCTCGGCCCCAACGTCGCCTTCACCGCGTTAGCTAACGCGTTTACCCCTTTTAAAACTGATGTTTGAGCCTCTCGGCCAAATCTAATCTCCTTTGCAGCCATAACAACTTACCTCCTTAGATTCTGTTTTTAGGTTCTATCCTTCAATTATTCGATTATAGCCAAAATTTCTTCTTCTCGAAGGATAAGAAAGTCCTCACCATCAATAGTTATATCGGTCCCTCCGTATTTACTGAAAAGAACCTTATCGCCTACCTTTACATCAAGTGCCTTAGTAGAACCGTCGTCAAGAAGCTTTCCCTTTCCAAGAGCAACAACTTTCCCTTCCTGTGGTTTTTCCTTTGCGGTATCGGGGATTATTATTCCGCCCTTTGTTTTTTCTTCGGTCTCAAGCCTCTTGATTAAAATCCTATCGTAGAGCGGTCTTACCTTCATTCTAGCCTCCTCCTTTTTGTTTCGAGATAATATGGAAATTGGCACTTGAATTGTTCAAGTGCCAATTGTGCAGATTAAAGATAACCATCTGAGAGGCTTTGTCAAGAGAGTTTTGTCTGTTTGTTTATCTTCAATTTGTATAAGCAAGCAGCTTTTAGTAAAGCTACTCCGTATTCTTAAACCATTGTGGTTTTATTCAAGCTCAAAAGTTCAGGAACCCTGTACGAGTTAAGTTCTTTAGTAGCGGAGTTAAGTAAACGCTTGACGAATGAGAAGTATTCGTGATATAAATTCGTCTATTGCTTGAAAGGGCAGTACCATAAATTCTTTAGAGTTTCGGCTGTAAAATGCGCAACATAAAAGTATGATTGATTTTTATGAAAAAAGTAAGTAAAGTGTAATAAACTTAAAAGTTAAAGTAATTAATGAAGTCAAAACCAGAACTGCAAGAAATCCATAAAAAATTATTCGGTTTTGTTTTAGGAAATCTGTTCCATCGGCAGTCGTATCGAGTTTCTTTCCCAGTTGTTCGACTCGGCTAGAAAAGCTGTATAGTTCAAACGTGAATGTATAGGATTCTAGCTTGATGGTTTTGGCAAGAGAATTTAGATGCGTGAACTTAGGTTTGATCCTATAAGAAACAGATGGGTGATAATATCGGCTGAGAGGTCAAGAAGGCCGAGCGATTACACAATCGGCGACGAGGACAGAGAGAAGGAAAAAACTCCTGTCTCGTGTCCCTTTTGTGAAGGCTCCGAGGAAAAAACACCGCCAGAAATTTTTGCCATAAGAAAGGAAAGGGTAGTGGGTTCAAACTTAGGTGGTTGGAGAGTAAGAGTTGTTCCCAACAAATACCCGGCGCTTCAGATTGAAGACGCTGCCTTCAGGTATGGAATGGGAATTTTTGATGTGGTGAGCGGCGCGGGCGCGCATGAGGTGATTGTCGAAACTCCCGATCACGGCAAGGGGCTTGCAGACCTGGAAGCGGATTGGATCAAAGATGTACTCGTGGCTTTCAGAGAAAGAATAAAAGATTTGTTTTGTGACCGGAGGCTTCGATATGTTTTAATATTCAAAAACCACAAGTCGAAAGCTGGGGCTTCACTGATGCATACGCACTCTCAACTCATTGCAACGCCAATGGTTCCTCCTGTAGTAAAACAAGAGCTTATAATCTGCAGGGAAAACTATAGGGCAAAAGAGAGATGCATTATTTGCGACCTGATAACCCAGGAGATCGAGTTTAAAGAGAGAGTTGTATACGAAGCAGACAACTATTTGATCTGGACACCGTTTGCTTCGAGTTTTCCTTTTGAGACATGGATTGTTCCGAGAAACCATCTGCATGATTATTCTATGCTCAACGACAAAGATCTTAGAGACCTTGCGGTTGTCCTGAAGCTTAATCTAATATCGCTCAAGAGACTTTTGAATGATCCTCCATATAATTTTGTGATCCACACATCTCCACCCAAATTCGATCGTCCCGGACACCCTGAGCATTGGGATTCAATCGAGTTTGATTTTCACTGGCATATGGAGATCGTCCCACGTCTTACGACTATTGCGGGGTTTGAGTGGGGAGCGGGGTTCTTTATCAACCCTACTCCTCCTGAGGTGGCGGCGCGTTATCTTAGAGAAGAAATAGGAAGAAATTTTGAGGAGAGTTGAAGAGGCGTATTAATTTCTCTTGACAAATAAAGCAAAGCGCTTTATTTTTTTGGCTAAAATTAACTAATTTACTTAAATGCTAGGATTAGTTCTCAAGAAATACATTTGGGTTATAAACCTCATTCTCATAGCGGGAATTGCCTATACACTTGCTCAAATAGTGAATGATAAAATTAAAGAAGGGATATATAGTTCACAATCAGCGACCGTAAGAAATTCTAATTCCAATGATGATGAGGCGATGAAATTAAAACAGACAGCCTCTCGAAGTTCTTACGAGGTGATATTAAAAAGGAATATATTTGGATTACAAACAACGTCTTCGGCCTCATCGCTAATACAGGACGCCCCTCAAACCACTCTCAACCTCGAACTTCTTGGGACGGCCATAAGACCTGGACAACAATCTATTGCAATAATAAAAAACGTTGATACCGATAAAATCAGGGGATACATTGAAGGAGAGTTGGTCGATATAATTCAATCAGAGAGCGTGAAACTTGCAAGGATAGAGAACTGCAGGGCTCTGGTTGAGCGCAACCAAGGACCGGAAACGATAAAGTGTAGGAAGGATCTCGATGACATATCGTCTTCCAGCGCTGGGAGCAAGAGGGAAAAGACCGGACAAATACCTCAGCCGAACAAGCTATTATCAAAAACCCCGCTCAACCTGGTACCTAACTTGACTAATGAAGGCATAAAAGAAGTAACTGAAGGTGTGTACGAAGTCGACCAGAAAATGCTGGATGAACTGCTTAGTAATCCAAATGAGCTATTGACACAGGCTAGGGTTATACCGCAAGACGATGGGCTGAGGTTTTTTGCAATAAGACCGAATAGCGTCTTCTTCAAGATAGGAATTAGAAACGGTGATATACTGCACAAGATAAATGACGTAGAACTGAGCAACGTGGAGAATGCCCTTAATCTCTTCGAAGAGCTTAGGGGACAAAGCAACTTTAATATAAATCTTACTAGGCGCGGGCAGAAACTCACATATGAATATAGCGTCAAGTGAAGATATGATGGAGAATCGGGAATAACTTAAGAGTATAAAAAAATAGCATTGACAACGATTCTCGGAAAGCAGAATGAAAATATTTTTGGGCGGATATATAGGTTGAATAAAGAGGAGCCAGCACTATGAAAAGATCGCTTTGCGTTGTTGTTATGCTCACAATTCTTGTAGCGTTAAACGGGGGCGGTAACGTGGTGCTTTCTCAAGAATATAATCGTTCTTACGACAACGCTATCAATACTCTTTGTCCTCCCAATTGTTTAATCTCCAACGAAGAGCGGCTGAAATCGACAACAAAAGAAATCTTTGCAAAGAAGGACCAAGATGCTGAGGAAGAACCCGTCAAAAGAATAATTCTGACAACCGATAAATATATGGTGAAAAAGGGGGATACCCTATTCAGCATAGCGAAAGGATTTCGAGTATCGGTTGCAGAACTTAAAAAAGAGAACGGTATCCAGGACGATATAATAAAAGTCGGTCAATTTCTCAAGATTCCTTCAAGTGCGATTTCTACAAACACTGAACAGATAAAACGGGCAGAGATCAAAACCAACCCCGGAAACGAAGAGGAGGCGGTGGTATCCGCTAGTTCAGTCGAGAGTAGCGAACTCGAGCAGGCAGATAAAGGGCTAATCCAACTTAAAAAAGATGCTTCAAACCCAAGACAAACTATTACTCAAGATGATAATTCTAGGCACGTTGTCGAAGAAGGGAATTTAGAGCAAGGGGTGGATGGTCAGCAGATCAAGCGGATGGAAATCACATCTGATATAGAAGAAAAAACAGGGGGATTAGCAGTGGAAGGGGTAGAGGAAACAAGTAAGGCTGCTCCTTCAGTGAAAACTGTCGATGAGCAGAACGTGTTTAAACAATTCGAGGAGTTACAAGTTAACACAGAAACAGGAGGAACGAGGCTGGCGCAAACGGTTCGTAGAGAATTTCCGCAAGAAAGGCAGGTTGCGCAAACACAAGAGGAGGTTCAAGAAGAAAAGCCAGATGCTGAAGAAGTGGTGAATCTTCAGTCTGAAATGGACATTAGAGATTTAGTCCAGACAATAAGCGAAATCACAGGAGAGACATTTCTTTTGGATGAATCTGTAAAAGCTAGGAAAGTGACTGTTATATCGCCACGGGGAGGATTCAACAAACAAAACGCATTGCGGCTGTTCGAGGCTATTCTGGATTTAAACGGGTTTTCAATAGTGAAAAAAGACGGGATCAATAAAATAGTACCGAAGAGAGACATCAAAACAGAAAATCTGCCTACGGAGATTGGGACGCAGTATGGGGCTCCTTCCGACAGGTTTGTTACGAGACTAGTACCCCTGAAGAATATAAACTCTTCTGAGGTAGCGAATATTCTGAGACCTCTAATCTCCAGGGAAGGGGACATCCTTGTATATCCCGCTTTGAACACTTTGATCATAATAGATACAGTATCTAACCTGAATAAACTCCTTAAGATCATCGACAATATTGACCTTGAGAGCCGTATTGAATTCATTAAATTAAATTACATAGAAGCTGAAGAGGTTGCAGCTAAGATCTCCGAAATCCTCGGCGGTGGAGGCGCAACATCTCAATCTTCAACTGCCAGAACTACCACGCGAAGGACACCTACTAGAACCCCACAGCGTGTGCCTGCTGCTCAGCCGCAGGGTGGCGGACCAACGGCATTTAAGGTGATTCCTGATGAAAGAACAAACTCTGTCATAGTCATAGCGTATCCCGAGGATATGAAGAAGATTAAGGCTTTGATAGAGGAACTGGATGTTGAAGTGGAGCAGCCGGAGCAGGGGATTTATGTTATACGTCTTCAAAACGCCGATGCCGAACAGGTGGTTGCGGTTTTGTCAGGGCTTATAAGCGGGGGATCTGGCACAACCACATCTCAAAGCACCCGTTCGACTCAGAGAAGGACTACCGGAGGGCTTGGAGAAACCTTTGGGAGCCCATCTCAAAGAAGACAGACGGGAACTTTAGGCGCTTTTGGACAGAGCGAAGAGCGAATTCAAAGAGGGGAGACCGGTGGGAACGGACTTTCTTCGGTCGTTGCTGAGGCGGAAGGGATAAGGGTCACAGCCGACCCAGCTACGAATTCTGTCATAATTGTTAGTTCGCGGAAAGATTTTGAGACTGTAAAAAGAATAATTGATGAGCTGGATATTAGGAGAAAGCAGGTATTTGTGGAAGCTGCAATACTTGAGGTAAGCCTCGATAAGATACGATCCATTGGAGCAAATCTTAGCTTCGGTTTTACTGTTAATGATAATACCTTAGGGTTCGGTGGGACAATCCTTCCTGGGGTTCCAAGCCTGCTTGGTGTAGCTTCGAGCGCTTCTTCTACAACTTCTCTTATTTCAGCCCTATCCGGGGGCTTCTTGGGAGTTATAGGCGACACGGTTGACCCTGACGGTTCTGGTCCGATTCCACCGATCCCATCTTTTAGCGCTTTATTTCAAGCCCTAACATCCTTAACGGACGTGAACGTTCTTTCTACCCCAAGCATTGTTACAACCGACAATGAAGAAGCCGAGATCGTCGTTGCCGATGTTATTCCGTTTCCGACCGGAAGCGCTATTGGGGATACTGGTGTCACAGTACAAACCATAGACCGCCAACCCGTCGGTATCAGGCTTGCCATTACTCCCCAAATCAGCGAAGGAGATTTTTTGAATCTAAATATACACACCGAGGTTTCCGCAGTAAGGGATGCGCCACCCGGACTTAATACGGCAGAATTCGGTATTGCCACAACCACTAGAACCGCTGATTCGGCTGTGGTTGTGAAAAACGGTCAGACAATAGTAATAGGTGGACTTGTTCAGGATAGAGAGAGCGTTTTAGAGAGTAAGGTTCCGCTTCTCGGTGATGTTCCGCTTTTTGGCAATCTGTTTAAATTTAAGAGCAAGCAAAGCACCAAGATCAACCTTATGATTCTCCTCACGCCAAGAATTATCGAGAGTGAAAGCGACATGCAGAAAATATTAGAAGAAAGACAAAAAAGAAACATGCTTCTGCAACAAAGGGGTTTTGAGAAAGAAGGAGGATACTGATACTATGAAAAGCCTTGAGGAAATAATAAGCCAGAAGAATCCTGATGCTGCCTTGAAAGTAAACGAGCTGTTATCAAGGAATGGCGAGAGACTCGAGGAAACCCTGCTAAAATCAAAGGCACTTAGCGATAAAGAGGTTCTGGAAGCTCTTTCCGATTTTTATGGGGTTCCTTATATCCATAGCATATCTGAAAAAGACATCGACTCGGAGCTTGTAAAACTCCTTCCGATAAGTTTTGCAAAAAGGTTCAGGCTCATTCCCCTGAAGAGGGGTGACGGAAAAGTAGTAGTGGCTCTCGCGCCCCCGCTCGATCTATACGTTCTTGACGAAGTAAAATCCCTCTTTGGATGCGAAGTAGAGCCGTTTCTCGCCCTGAGCAACGTGGTTCTCGACTCCATCAACAAGGTCTACGAAAGGGGCAGGCAGATGAGCGATGAAATACAGGAAGAGACCCTGGGGATTACTGAATCGGAGTTTCAGGAGCCGAAAGACCTGTTGGAAGCAGAAGACGAAGCTCCGATAATCAGGTTTGTGAACTCCCTTCTTTTCCAAGCGGTAAAAGAGAAAGCTAGCGATATTCATCTTGAGTGTTTCGAGAAAGATTTGCTCGTGAGGTACAGAAAAGACGGAATCCTGCATAAAGTTACCTCTGTTCCCAAAAGGCTTCAATCTTCTATTATTTCAAGGGTAAAGATTATGGCTGAGCTGGATATTGCCGAGAAGAGAAAGCCACAGGACGGGAGAATTCGCGTCAAGGTCGCAGGACGCGACGTAGATGTTCGAATCTCCACGGTTCCCACCTCCTGGGGAGAAAGCGTTGTCATGAGGCTTCTCGACCGCTCATCCGTCCTACTTAGTTTAGAGGATCTCGGACTCGAGGGGAAAAAACTGCACACAATAAACTCGCTCATTCATCGCCCCCATGGAATTATTCTTGTCACAGGCCCCACCGGAAGCGGAAAGACTACAACCCTTTACGCTGCCCTGGAAAGAATCAACTCACCTGATAAAAAGATCATCACTATCGAAGACCCGGTCGAATACCAGATTCAAGGCGTAAACCAGATTCAGGTAAATTCCAAGGTAAATCTTTCATTTGCAAATGGACTGAGGTCGGTCCTCCGCCAGGACCCTGATGTAATACTGGTGGGTGAAATCAGGGATAGGGAAACTGCCGATATAGCGATTCATGCTTCACTCACCGGTCACCTCGTTTTTTCTACGCTTCACACCAACGACTCTGCAAGCGCGATAACGAGGCTTATTGACATGGGGATCGAGCCGTTTCTGGTTGCATCGTCTCTTATGGCGGTTGTAGCACAGAGGCTTATTCGCTTTCTCTGCAGGTTTTGCAAAGAGCCTTATGTACCGATTGATGATGAGCTGGTGAGGATAGGCTTGGACAGAAAAAGCCTTCCTGGAGGAAAACTCTACCGCGCGAAAGGGTGTAGCGAATGTCTGGGCACGGGTTACAGCGGGAGAAGCGGAATATTCGAAATCCTGCTCATTGACGATGATATCAGGAGTTATACGCTGAGCACCACGGACTCGGGTACCATAAAGAAAAAGGCACTAGAGCATGCGATGACTACATTGAGAATGGATGGTGCCGAGAAGATTCTTCGCGGTCTAACCTCTATCGATGAGGTTATGCGCGTTACGGAAGAAGACGATATGTAAACAGCATTACATTCCAGATGAAAAATTACGGGCAAAAAATGCCCGATGGTCACATATTTGGCAATGGGAATTTAGTAATTCACGCGTGTTTTCTCGAAGGAAATGCCTGTTTATAAGTACAAAGCGATAAACGAAAAGGGAAAATCGATTCAGGGAGTATTGGACGCTGAGTCTCCGAAATCTGCGACTGAAAAGCTGAAACGCCAGGGTGTTTTCCTATCTTCTCTCAAAGAGGTTAAAAAAGAGAAACCGAGAAGCTTCTCTCTATTCAGGGGGATAAGCACATCAGAGCTTGCTCTGACCACAAGACAGTTCTCTACTCTTATTTCGGCGGGTCTACCTCTTGAGGCGTCGCTTGTCGCTCTTTCCGAGCAGACTGAGGACGTAAGGCTGAGTCAGGTTTTAACCCAAGTAAGGGATAGTGTGAGCGAGGGAAGTTCCTTAGCCAATGCACTTAAAGAGCATCCAAACGAGTTTTCCGACCTCTACGTAAACATAGTGAGAGCAGGAGAGGCGAGCGGAACGCTGGACATCGTCCTTCTGAGACTAGCGGACTTTCTAGAAAAGCAGCAGGCGCTGAGGTCTCGCGTGAGGGGTGCGCTAGCCTACCCTATATTCATGTTTGTTATTGGTAGCGGAGTTCTCTTCTTCATGATGTCTTATGTAATTCCAAGGATAGCAAAGATATTCGAAGAAAGTCGAAAAGCGCTACCCGTTATTACCGAAGTGCTCATAGGTCTTAGTAACTTCTTCAGCGAGAACCTGTTTGCCCTTTTTGTTATTTTTGCGGCGTTGGGTTTTGTAGTTTACAAGCTGACTAAAACCGAGCGTGGCAAGGTTTTTTTTGATCGTTTGACACTAAGGTTTCCCATATTCGGGAGGATCGCGAGGATGGTAATAATAGCGAGGTTCACACGCACTCTCGGCACCCTGCTCGGGAGCGGAATTCCGCTTCTCAATGCGATCGAGATTGGGGAAGCCGTTGTTGGGAATAAAGTCTATACGGAAACTCTGCGAAGCGTTCGCGAAAACATAAAGGAAGGGACGAGTATTGCGGGTCCACTCAGGGAGAGTGGAGTATTTCCCCCGCTTGTGACTCGGATGATAGACGTTGGAGAACAGACAGGAGAACTCGAAGAAATGCTCATTAAAATAGCGGATACTTATGATCTCCAGGTCGAAACTTCGGTTTCCACGCTTACATCCCTTCTCGAACCGATTATGATCGTTGTTATGGGCGTACTAGTAGGATTTATAGTTTTTGCTATTCTTCTTCCGATATTCGATTTAACTTCTACTATAGGCAAATAGGAGATGAAAATGGTTGCCATCATGGCGCGAAAACACAAACTTTTTGAAATGTTGAAAGGTTTTCGACTTTGTGCTTTAGTGTCTTTGTGTCTAAATAGTACAGTAGGAGGTTCATATGAAATCACAAAGCGGTTTTACACTCATCGAAATTATGGTGGTTTTGGTAATCATTGCCGCCCTTGCTTACGTAGTCGGCACAAACGTCATAGGAAGGCTGGACAAAGCGAGGGTTGAGACCACAAAAATACAGATCAAACAGCTCGAAACTGCATTGAAACAGTTCAAGCTCGATAACGCCTTTTATCCTGAGACCCAGCAGGGTCTCGAAGCTTTGATAGCCGCGCCGAGCACCGGAAGAATTCCCCAGCGTTATGCGCAAGAAGGCTATCTAGAGGGTGGAAGAGTGCCCCTTGATCAGTGGGGAAATGCCTTTGTCTACGTGGGACCCGAGCAGTCTCAAGACGGCTCTTACGAAATCATATCTCCTGGAGAAGACGGAGCATATCCGAGTGATGATGATATTTCGAGCCGCGGTATACAGTGATAGATATGAGTGACAAAAGAGGGTTTACCCTTATAGAACTCACTGTAGTCGTTTTACTCATCGGTGCTTTCTTTCTCGTAGCTATACCAAAGTTTAAAGATATAACCGAGGTGAATATTAAAAGCGCATCGAGAAGGTTGAGCGGAACGATTAGATACCTTTATAGCGAGGCTGCCTTCAAGAAAAAAGTATTCAAGTTATCGTTCGATATAGACAGGGGAGAATACTGGACTGAGGTTCTCGAGGGGAATGAATTTATCATACCCAGCGATCCTATTTTGGGTAGAAAGCAGCTTCCTGCCGGGGTCTATTTTAAAGACATATCGACTGGGCGAAATCTTGGAAAAGCTATTGACGGAGACGAGAATTTTATCTTATTCATGCCAATCGGTTTAGTGGACCCAGCCGTTATTCACCTCCGTACCGAAAAGGATGTTAATTACACTATAGCCACAAAACCCTACACCGGCGGAACCATTGTAATCGATGAATACGTTGACCTTTTCAAGAACTAGGAGTAATTGGGGGATTGAGGGTTGTGGAATTCGAACTCGGCGACAAAATGCCTTCTAAATCTACAATCAGCAATCTAGGATTCGAAACCGCGGGTTTTACCCTTATTGAGGTGCTCGTTGCCGTAATAATATTGGGTACTGCTCTTGCGGTGCTCTTAGGGTCGGTCAATAAGAACTTAATCCTTGCCTTTCAGTCTAAAAGTCAGACTATTGCGGGGATACTTGCTCAGCAAAAGCTCTCCGAAATCGAACTTGAAGGATTTCCGCAAATTAGAGAAGAGCAGGGAGTGTTCGAAGAAGCCCCGGGTTTTAATTGGTTTCTTTCAGTAAGACCTTTCGATATTCGAGAGTTGGGGACTTCGATAAGAGTTGTTCGGTTACTAATTACCTGGGATGAAGGGAAAGAAGACTTTGAGGTTACATTGGCAGTTTCCGATTTCAGATGAGGGGTTCACTCTACTCGAAGTACTCCTTGCAATAGTCATTGGCGTGATAATTTTAACGGTTCTTTACGCCTCTTTTTTCCAGGTATTGAAAGCCAAGGACAGCGTGGAGGACACACTTGAGCTATACCATGAAACATCAATTGTTTTTTCAAAGATAACCGAAGACCTTCAAGCCGCATATCCCAGGGGGATGGTGTATTCCGATACAACATCAGCAGCTTCTCTGCCTTATTTTATAGGCAAGAAGGAGGGAGACCATGCCACACTGAGTTTTACTTCTCTTTCACGAGAACCGAATACTAACTCAAAAGATTCAGACCAGGCTGAAATCAGTTACTACTTGGAACCGATTCCAAACAGCGCTCTTTTTTTCCTGATGCGTCGAGAAAATCCCAGTATCGGGACCGATTCTGGCAGCACTCAATATCCTATTTCGGAGCGCGTTGTGGAATTCAAAGTTGCGTATGTGTCGGGCAGCGGGGAGCTAATAGTAGATGAATGGGATTCAACCCAAACCGGGTCTCTCCCTAAAGCGGTCGAGATAGAATTAACTATGAGACCTCCTGGGGGAGAAGACTTGAAGTTTCGCTCTCTTGTTATAATTCCCGTAGCGAATTGAGGAGAACCGGCCATGAATTTTGCATGTAAGTCCTTTGAGGTATTTTATGGCTTGAGACTTGTAGGACGTATAATAGAATGCAATTATAAAACCGCCCGCCCTGTACTGTGTATTACTGAGCTATCTGCTACGAGTTGAGATTAATGAAAAATAATTGCAATCATTGAAGAGTGAGGTTTTATGACAATAAATTTCCATAGAAGAAAACCTGAAAATGGGATCGTACTTGTGGTAGTACTTATCACCGTTGCGATTCTAACTACGGTAGTCGTCGACCTAATTTACTTCACACAGGTGGATACTGAAATATCGGGTAGTACGAGAGACGAGATAAAATCGCGATACATTGCAAAATCGGGAGTTAACGTAGTAGCGGGAACGATGAAGAATGAGACTCTAGAAGAACTAAAGGAAATTTCCACTGTGTTCGGCGACCAAACCGGCGGTTCCGAAGGCTATTGGGCTATCAGAGTTCCATCGTTCCCGGTGGGCACCGGTTCAGTATCGATAACGGTTATTGATGAACGCTCGAAGATAAACTTGAATACGCTTTTAAGTCAAACCACAAACCAGGTCGATCTTCAAGTCCTTTCGGAGCTGACGGAGCTTTTTAGAATTCTGGCAGTTGACAGCCGTCAATCTGAGCGCTTCATCGCTAGTTTAGTTAACTGGCTTGATCGTCCGATCGATGGCGCTCGAAGTCAAAACGACCAAAGCTCAAATGGAGCGAACGCAGGGTTTTATCAAAGCCTTGATAATCCTTACAGTATAAAAGATGGCCCGCTTGACAGCCTTGACGAGATTCGACTGGTAGACGGAATGGAAGCCGATTTTTTCGATAAAATAAGGGACTACGTCACTGTCTACCCTATGGATAAGAGGGTGAATTTCAGCACTGCCCCGAAAGCCGTCATGATGGCTGCTATAAAAGCTGCGGCGGTATCCGCTGTTCAAGGTCAAGAGAGCAGAACTTCGGAAGAAGTCCCGGATGATGTTGCGGAAAGTATTGCCGAAGCTGTGATAGAGGCTAGAAAGGATGAATCGGTGATTAAGCAGACACGAGTGAGAGAAATAGCTCAGAACATTGCCCCTGATATTCATATCAGCGCGGGATTAACGGGTGTTGTTTTGAACTCGGGTGAAAGTGATGTATTCTCAGTAATGTCAGTTGGCAGTCTCGGAGGAGAAAACCCCACGATCGGGCTTATTAATGCTGTGATAAGAAAAGGCGGCTCTGAGGAATCAAACAAGATAAGAATCATTTCATGGAAAGAACGCTAGAAAAAATAAGGAATATCAAGGAAGAATTAAAGGGGAAATTTTTTGAGAGGGAAGAGGTTATAGAAGGCACTTTTTGCGCGCTTCTTTCGGCAAATCACGTGCTTCTTATCGGTCCTCCCGGCACTGCAAAGTCCTTATTGGCTCATGAAATTTGTACGAGGATTCAGGGAGGCCGGTACTTCCAGTGGCTTCTGACTAAATTTACTACCCCGGAAGAGATATTCGGCGCAGTTAGTCTCAAAGGGCTTGAACAGGATGAGTACAGGAGAGTTACGACAGGAAAACTTCCGGAAGCTAATATTTCTTTCCTTGATGAGGTTTTTAAGGCAAGTTCATCTATACTCAACACACTCCTCACAATTATGAATGAGAGACTGTTTTACAATGGCACTGAAGTAACAGCAGTGCCGCTAATAACGCTTTTTGGAGCCAGCAACGAGCTTCCGTCCGAAGAGGATGAGTTAGAGGCGCTGTACGACAGGTTTTTGTTCAGGTACGTTGTGGATTATGTGAAAGAGGACTTTCGTTTCTTGAAGATGTTGCAGGGTGAAACAGCTAGAGGTGAAAAGAACACAATGACACTCGAAGAACTAAAGAGCTGCCAATCCGAAATGCGAGAGGTTCATGTTCCATCCCATATATTTAAGCTCATCTCTCGAATAAGAGGTGAGCTGAGAAAGAAGGGGATTGTTCTCTCGGATCGTCGCTACAAGCAGTCTGTCCTAGTTCTCAAGTCCAGGGCTTATCTTGATGGAAGAAGGCAAGTTGAAGAGAGCGATCTGAACATTCTGGAAAGCGTGCTTTGGCGTGCTCCAGGAGAGAGGGGAGAAGTACGGGCAATAGTCTATCAGTCCCTTCACGGCTATAAAGACCGTACGCGTGAACTGTTAATTCAAGCAAAGGAACTCGAGTCCTATGCAAAACGTCCTTGGGATGATGAGGAGTTGCTCATTAAGGCAAATATAGAAGCACAGACAAAGTTAAGACAGATAATTTCAAAACTCGATACCGTCTTTGAAGAGTGCAAAGAAAGGGGAAAATCCACCGAGGAAATTGCCCGAGTAAAGGATCAGATTGAGGAGATTCAAAAAGAAATTCTCAATAGGTTGGTTTCAGAGAAAGAAACTATAACTTAGGCTGAGCCGCATAGCGTAATTTTCATTTCTTTCCCCAAAGATTTGGTGAACGTTGTGCATTATTAGTAGGGTTTCGACAAATGCCTTGATATTGAGAAAATAATTTACTATGTTATGAACCTTTATTCGTAAACATCTGTATGAGAGTCTCTAATGCCGAAGTGGCGGAATTTGGCAGACGCGCTGGATTCAGGATCCAGTGGGAGCAATCTCGTGGGGGTTCAAATCCCCCCTTCGGCACCATGAAGGGTGGATCAGTTCATTGGCGAAAGAAATAAAACCAAAATTAATATTGCCAAACTCCAGCGGGGGCAGAACAGGCGGAGGTGCATTCAAGACCGTCCTTTTTTTTCTTGTTGCTTTTGTGTTTGGTGTTTTTGTCGGTATGAGGGCCGACGACTTCAACTTAGGTCAAACCGAGAGCATCAAGGAAAAAGATGCTCAGGCGGTTAGTAAGTCGGAAAGAACAGGAAGAGACGAAAAGCCTTATATAGAGGGAAATCAAGTTGTCGAAGAGAATTCAATGAAAAAGGGAAGCCCAGGTATAGAAAAGGAAATGTCTCTTAAGAAAAAACAAGATTACATAGCTAAGGGATTGGCTACGGACTCAGTCGTGACGGTAAAAAGTTCCGATAAAAACGACACCAAAGAGCAAGTTGCTCCCCCTTCCGAGTTAAGTGAAGAGAGTAAAAGTTCGAAAAAGAACGATAACAGCAGTTATAAAAAACAAAGTGAGTATACTCTTCAGATTTCGGCTTTTAAAAAACTTGAAAGGGCGCAGAAAGTGGTGGATGAACTAAAGCAAAAAGGATATGATGCATATATTGTTCCAACCTACAACTCCAAGGAAGAAAATTGGAATCTTATTAGAATAGGCAAATTTAAAACAAAAGAAGAGGCAGGGAATTTTCTCTCTCTTCTCAAAGAAAAAGAAGGGATAGCAGCCGTTGTAAAAGAATTCGATCATAACCCGTTCAAAGAAATTAAGGATTGATATATATTTATTCAAAGACTTGCACAACTGTCTTAAATTACAAATTATTTGTTAGCCGATGCGAAAAGTTGAAGCCGATTTCTGTTCTAATACCTGTTTTTCCATCGAAAAATGCATAAAGTTGTTTTTTTGCGAATGCGAAGAAAGTCCTTGACAAATATTGACGGCTATCTTAATATTCTAATTGTTAGAGACTAGAATTAAACAAGGTTCTACCAGGTTGATAGAAAAAAATGACATGCCAAGCTTGGGATTTCGATGATAGTGTTAAACGAGAGTAAAGAAGCCAATAGATTATATGCGCTTTGCAGATTTGGTGATTTGAATAGTAAGAACAAAACTTTTAGTAATATATATATGGAATATCTATAGCTAAAAAAGGAAGTGAAAATGGAGACGAAGTACACAGAGTTTGAAGGATCAGCTCCACGAAACGAAATCGAAGATTTCATCCAGGAAGATGAAGACGGATTCTCTAAACTGAGCATTAAAGACAACCTTATGCTCGATATAGAAGAGCAGGAATTCGGTGATTTTGGGCTTGTGGAGACCGAATCTACGGAAGAACAACAAGAAGAGGAAGAATGGACTCCTGATGAACATTTCAGGCTGCTCTACGTCTATTTTAAAAATATGGCAGTTGAATCCCTGCTCACTGCCAGAGAGGAGATAGAGGTTTCTGCGCAGATTAAGAAGTGTGAAGCGAAAGCCAGAGAGATTAAAGTTCTTCTCGATAGGTCAGTCAACGGGAACGAAAAAGAAAACAAGCCTAAAAAGAACGGGTACAGGAACGGCATACAAAAAGAGATATTAAAGCGAATAGAGAGACTAAATGCTTTCGGGAAAGCTTATTCAGAGAGGGCTAAAGAGTTAAAAGAGAGGTTTGTAAAGGCAAACCTAAGGCTAGTAGTTAGTATTGCGAAGAGGTATATGGGACGAGGACTGCCGCTTTCCGACCTTATACAAGAGGGTAACGTTGGATTGATGAGGGCTGTAGAGAGGTTTGATCACACCAAGGGGTATAAGTTTTCGACTTATGCATCTTGGTGGATACACCAGGCGATATCGAGGTCGCTGCTGGACCAGACAAGGACAATAAGAGTCCCGGTTTACGTTTTAGAACAGGCCAGCAAGGTGTACAGGATAAGCTCTATGTTGCACAAGGAAATTGGGAAAAAACCTCTACCGGAAGAAGTCGCCGAGAGAGCTGGTATCTCTGTTGAAGGAGTAAAGCGGATTTTAGAATCTACCAACGATGCAGCTCGTCTGGATTCGCCGATTTTAGATGGAGAGAAGACGACTCTTCTGGATTTTATAGCGGATGACGATTCGCCTTCTCCGGATTCTGTTATGGCAAGGGCGGCTCTCACGAAGAGAATAAAGGAAGCATTGTCGCTTCTTACGCCCCGAGAAGAAGAAATAGTGAGACTTAGGTTTGGAATAGACCAGGATGCAACTTATACCCTAGACGAAATTGGAAGAAAGTTCGATCTTACGCGGGAGCGCATAAGGCAGATTGAAAAAAGGGCTTTGGAGAAGCTTGCCACGTCGGAATTCGGGGATATATTAAAAAGTTTTCTCGAATAGCTTATTAGATAGAGAAACCCCGTAGCTTTCTAAGCCGAAGCGTATTTTATGTCTAACGGCTTTCCAACTTCTGGTTTTCTGACCTTCCACAAGAACCCATCATAAATGAAGTGAAGAAAAGAGCTCCCGACGATGTATATAGTGAACGCGTCTTTGTCGAGCCTCATTCCTATAAGACAGAGACCTACTATCGCCACAGCAAAAAGAGTACTGTAAAGCCACTGCTTCCTCGTAGCCCTCGCTACTAGCGAGTCGGAATCCTGTTTCCTTTTGTATTTAGAGTTCACAAATATATTAACAAAGGCTATATACTCGATGGCGTGGGAGAACCCGAACACTATATAGCCGACTACGAGTGAGTGCAAGAATACAGCGTATAGGATCAAAACGGAAATCACATAAAAGACCTTGGGAAAGCTTATTTGATGACGGTTCTTAAACTCCTGGTAGACAAAAGCGACAGTAAAGAAGATTGCAACCACAAGAAAGATATATGATGCAAAAGTCAGGTAATCCAAATAGTTCCCGATGTAGCTCAGTATGGCTCTTCCCGCAGAGTATTTGTCTAGCGTAAGTTTTTCTTTTTCTGCAAGGCCAAAAAATAGATAGACAAACCACGAAAATATTATTCCTTTTTCAATCCACACCTCACCATATCCGGCTTTTCGCGAATATATTCGAGTAATACCGTACTTCTGGGAAACCGAGTGGTACATTACCCAGGGAACCGATATAGCAACGAGTAAGCTAAACCTGTCGATATATAGCAAACCAAGAGTCACAATCACTGCAACAATGGGCAGAATGACATAGGTTTTCTTCCTTTTTTCAAACTCTTCTTTTTCCCCGTATACAAGCGCAAAAGTGTAGTGTCGATGTACGTGTGTGAACATTAGTACAAAGAGTATTATTAAGCCCAAGTGTTCTTTGAAGATAACTAGCGCAAGAAAAACAGGAATCCAGCCGAAGCTGAACAGAACCATGTCTATCGCCGGGTTTTTGATCCAGTATCTATAAGGCTGAGCTACGGCACTCATTTAAAGTTTGTCTTTTCTACTGAGGTTTGTCTGGTAATATGAATTTTCAACTTATTATTGATTAATCAAACATATATCAAAAAAACAAGAGAATGTCAAAAGTTTTAATCAGAATCTTAACGTCCTTTTAATTGAACTGTGCCGAGGTCTTACAAGCATCTAGCTTGTATTGCGCTAGCTCTATGTCAATACCATCGAAGTAAATTCATGATTTGGCCAATTATACTAATATACAGAGAATCAGAAGACTCATTAAATATTCAATGACCGCTTAAATCTTTAGTCAAACTTGTGTAAATTTACTGAATGAATAATCCTAAGCGATTTGCTGTAGGTCTCATTCAAATGTCCTGCAGTCCTAATACTGATGAGAATATAAATCGCGCGATCTCCAGAATTGATGAAGCTGCCTCTGCCGGCGCAAATGTGGTTTGCCTCCCGGAGCTATTTCGTTCTGAATACTTTTGTCAATCAGAAGAAAGTTCTTTCTTCAACCTTGCCGAGTCAGTGCCGGGACCGACGACTAAAGCATTGGCAAAGGTTGCAAAGAAATCAAAGGTTGTGATAATCGCTCCCGTGTTCGAGCGCCGCGCCCCTGGTATTTATCATAATAGTGCTGTGGTACTTGATTCAGATGGCGAGATAGTGGGACTGTACCGCAAGATGCACATTCCGGATGATCCCTCATATTATGAGAAATTCTATTTCACACCTGGGGACATTGGTTTTCAAGCATTCGACACAAGGGTGGGAAAAATCGGAGCGCTCATATGTTGGGATCAGTGGTATCCAGAAGCAGCTCGGGTTGTTTCGCTAAAAGGAGCACACATGCTCTTCTATCCTACAGCGATAGGATGGCATCCGGATGAGAAGAAAGAATTTGGAGATGCTCAGCTTGATGCATGGCGCACAGTTCAGCGTGGACATGCGATTGCCAATGGGGTATATGTAGCAGCGGTAAACCGCATTGGCTATGAGGTGCAGGCAGAGCACAGTCCGGGGATCGAGTTTTGGGGTTCGTCTTTTATCTGCGACCCGCAGGGGGTCATGATAGCCGAAGCTTCGGTTGATCGTGAAGAAATAATAGTAGGCGAAGTGGATATGGATCGAATAGAGGATGTCAGACGGAGCTGGCCGTTCCTTCGCGACCGCAGAATAGACGCATACAGGGGGATCAATCGCCGCTATCTCGGCAACGATAAACCGTGGGGAAAAAAGAAATAAGGATGGATAAAAAACCCCCTGTTGAATTTGGGTGTCGAATGCCCGCTGAGTGGGAAAGACATGAAGCTACTTGGATAGGTTGGCCTCACAACCTGACAGACTGGCCTGGGAAAATTGCACTCATTCACTGGGTGTATGGGGAAATAGTAAGAAAAATCTCTTTAGCCGAGATTGTACGGATTCTCGTGAATTCCGAGGTTCACAAAGAAAAAGCAGCTCGAATACTTGAACGTGTAGGGGTTGACCTATCCCGTGTTGAATTCTTTTATTTCCCTACAAACCGCGGCTGGGCGCGTGATTTTGGCCCGGTCTTTGTGCATCGAAGAATTCGGGAATCATCCGAGTTGGCAATTGTTCGCTTTCGCTTCAACGCCTGGGCTCGCTATCCGGACTGGGAAATGGACGATAAGGTCCCTGAACTCGCAGCAAAGTCACTTGGATGTCGTATGCTTCCGGTCAGGCATAGTGGCCATGATGTTGTCCTGGAGGGTGGGAGTATAGATGTTAACGGACGCGGAACTTTGATTACGACGGAGGAGTGTATTCTTGATAATGTTACTCAGGCTCGAAATCCATACTTGGGTCGTCAAGATATGGAACAGGTATTCCGCAAATATTTGGGGGCGACTAATGTGCTGTGGCTTGGTAAGGGTATTGCCGGAGATGACACACACGGGCATGTTGATGATATATGCCGCTTTGTCAATCCTAAGACAGTTGTTTTATGTTTGGAGGGAAACCATAGGGATTTTAATTACTTACCTCTTCAAGAAAATCGTGAACGCCTGCAAGGAATGAGGCTTGAGGATGGGTCTAAGATTGAAGTTATATATCTCCCCATGCCTGAGCCGTTATATCTTGACGGTCAGCGGCTTCCTGCAAGTTATGCCAACTTCTATATCTCGAATGCCGGGGTTCTCGTTCCCACTTTCAATGATGAGAAAGACCGCATTGCTCTTGGCATTCTAGCTGAGTTATTTCCCGGCCGGCCGGTGATCGGAATCCACGCCGTAGATTTAGCCTGGGGGTTCGGGACTCTACACTGCCTTACTCGGGAACAACCTGCTTGACGGTGGGTTTCATATTCCCATTTGTATTATTTAACTGCACTACAAGTCGTGCCATTCCAATTGCCTTGAACAACCCTGATTCTGCCGAAAGGGCTTACCACTATTCTTCCGCATCTTCTGATATTGTTGTTTGCCGTTCTGATTGTTACAGTGCCGCTAAGTCCGCCGAGCGTACCGTTTGGGTTAAAATTAAATCTTCTGTTCGCCGGAGAGATTATTACACCTTCCTTTACCCTTATTTCTTGGGAGGTTTCTTCTTCATACCTGTCAGATCCTCTATTGCTGTTTCCTCTTTGCGTCAATATATTCAGGATTTTCTCTTCTGAGTCGAAGGTGAAAACCGCCTGATATTCCAAGCCATGTCTTAAAGATTTAAGTTTCACGAGTTGAAGAGTGGATGATATGTTCGCTGTGATCCTGTCTACGGCACGTCGGTCAGCAAATTTACTGGATAAGGCTCCAGCCGAGGCTAAAAGAGCGCTTATTATAGCCATTGCGAGTAAGACTTCAATGAGATTAAAACCTTCTCTTCTTTTAATAGCAGCACTAATGCTTATTTCTTTTTTGCCGATTAATTTGGAGATTTCTATAACTGCCATAATATTTTTATACGGCTTAGGAACAGCAGTTTGAATAGTAATTTAGGACTATTTTAGATGTAGGAACTCTTCAAAGGTTTGATTGTAGCAATAGTCTAAGGAAAGATGTGGCAGTTAATATACCGGTACTTCGCAAGGTTGAGCGGGGAGGGCCCATCGAGCCGTCCCTACGAAAATGTTTAATACATACTCTATGAAGAATTTTGGAAGCTGCCGGGTCAATCAATTTTTTAATTCTAACGCAACTGTTTCTGTTTTTAAGTTGTCTTGCAAGCTCAGCGTTCTCAAGATTTAGTTTTCTTGATCGGATTGGGATCCGGAATCCGTTTCAGAGCCGGAATTGTTATCCTGTCCTTGCTGATTCTCATCCGTTTCATCGGTTGAGTTAGTTTCTTCTCCCTGCCCGCCCTGTCCTCCTTCGACCGGTAATGGCAACCCGCAGTAAAGGTCAGACTTTTCATGATCTGATATTGAACTAAAATCACCATCCCTATTTAAATTAGCTGAAGTGAAATTTGTAGACGAAATTACAAACAAAATACTGACGAAAAGAGCCAAAACAATTTTCATTACTTTTTCCTCCGTTATTATTGATGAACAAAATAAAAAAATCTCATTCGAGCTTAACAAATATCAAGGAGAAGGCGAAGGGCTCGGTTCATTATTGCCATCGATGGGATTGCAATTTGCACCGTCCCAATTCCCTTCGATGATTCCGATTCTCCCAAATGGAGTTACGGTAATTCCGCCGCACCTTTTTATCTTGGCGTTTGATGTTGGGTTCACGCCTATATCAATTTGCTGCGCTAAGATCACTCCGGTCTCGTCCACAAGCGTTCCATTTGGGTTAAAGTTAAGACGAAGCGGGTCAGCCTCAGTTATACTGTCAAGGTTCAACGCCATAGCCTGCTCGATCCTCCGTGTTTGCGAAGCTTCAACGCACCAGTTTGTAGAGCCTCTGTTGCTGTCGCCCTTTTCTATGGTGATTGTGATAGCATTGTCTCCAGCGTTAAAGTCGTCATAAGTGTCGCAGACCGGACAATCGGGGTCAGTGTTATCCAACTGTGTGCAGTTTGCAAAAACCGCTCGATATTCAACGCCTTGTCTGAGAGCGTTGAGTTTCGCAATTTGAAGTGTTGAAGAAATGTTTCTGTTCAAATTATCCACCGAGCGCCTAGCGGCAAATTTGGCAGACATTCCTCCCCCAAGAAGGATGATCACCAACATAACTCCTGTGACCATAAGAATCTCTATTACGCTAAAACCTTCTTCCTTTTTAATGGTATCCATGCAGTTTCCCCCTTTACAGTATCTCTTCCCAGAAAAGCGTCTGGGTCCTCGTTGGGAATGGCAGAAGTTCGAGAACCAAAAACTCTGACCCTCCACTAGCTGAACTACCACTGAAAGCTACAGTTAATACCACCGAGCCTCGGGCCCCAAACGTGAGCTGTGCCTGCGTCGGCAACCCTTGCGCTGCTGTTATACCGGCCGCGGCCTGTTTTTGGGCGGCAGTCCCGGTGACAAGATTTTGTGCGCCGGGCACTCTTCCCAGAGCCGGCTCTCCCGACAAATAGTCCAATGCAAAAACCCTTCCGGCTCCGGCGTCTTGCGCACATGGGTTGGATGATTGTTGCCCTGGGTCAGGGGAAAAGGTCGTGAAGAAAAGCTGTCTGTTTATAACCGCGGGCGAGCCGATTCCCTTCTCACCGTTGGGCGTGCCCACATTATCAGGGAAAATGACTATGAATTCTCCCTGGTTGTTTATCGTACTGCCTCCCTGAGTCGTGAATTGGTCGGTTATTCCCGACTGCGGCACTAATTCTATTATTTGTCCCACGGTAAAATTAGCCTCTGTTTTCATAGCAACCGGCGTGACTATGCCTCCTGTAAAGAACGCCGCAATATAGGTGTCGACGAAGTTATATAACTTTCCAAACTGGTTGACATTGCTCGGTTCTCTTCTATTGCCCGTTGTGAAAATTAGGTGTCGTAGTCCTAAGTCGTCTAGAACATTAGTCGGAGCAAAAAATATAGGCTGCACGTCGTTTGTAGGAACATTATTCGCCTTGGCACACTCTGTAGCCGTATTGGCGCAAAAGGCTATGTCTCCAGTCCAGTCCGGCGCGCTGAATGTAGCCGAGCCGCCTATACCGGTCTCGCCGACATTGTTGCCGTTGTCGACGATCGGCAGCGAAACGTCGAACCTCCAGAGCCTCCCGCAGGTGTCGCCAACATATACAATATCTATATACCCATCGGCATTGAAGTCAAACGCGCCTACCTCTGAAGGCATGTCGCAAACCATTCTTGGGTCTGTTATTGTAGCGTTTGGCGCAGTTACGGCGTCTCTCGCATACTTGAATATTATCTCGCCCGTTGCGATGTCTACTACATAGAAGGCGTTACCGAAATCGTTACTTACTCCGTCCGTGGGGTCGATGTCGGTTGGATGAAGGCCTCCCCCTACGAACATTACCCATCTGTCCACCAATGTCTCGCTGCCGTCTTTCTGCGTTCTCATCCTGACTCTTCCGATCGTCGGCTCAGACCATGTGTTCCCAAAGTTCTTATCAAAGAGAGTCCAGAGGTGGGTAGGGTAGTCTGGTCCGGTGTTGATATGTTTTCTGCTGTTGTTACACTCGTCTTGAGTATTTTCGCTGGTGTCGCACTTTGCATTGGTAACATCGAGCGCCATGTAGGCGCCTCCTCCGTTTCTGTAGCCGGAGAGCAGGATCGAATGCCATTCCCTTCCACATATGTCGATTTCTCCATCCGGGTCGCCTACATCCGTTCCGCTTTCTCCCGGACAGATTGCCGTGTCTGCCGTAATTCCATTTGCTTCGCCGTCAATAAAGACATCTGCAATCAAAGGCGAGCCATCAAAAAATGATCTCTCGATCTGAAGGTCATTTGTGACAAAGGTCTTGAAATCGCCGAATCTATAGTCTGGCGCTAACCCGGAAGGCGTCTGCGGGTCGTTTGCAGAGAGCGAGTCATGGAGAAACGAAGGCGGAGCGAAAGCGAAAAGCTCACGGCCGTCCCCCTTATTAAAGAAGGGAACCGCTACTAGTTCGCCAGTGAAAGGATTGATTTCCGGGTTTGCAGGGCTGGCAAGCACCAGCTTGCCTCCCGCATTAAAGGCGTGAAGAAAACCGTCGTTGGCGCCTGCGTAGACGACGGCAGTTCTATTTCGATACCTCACTGCAAAGTTTTGAAACCCTACGTCGAAGAAAAGAGGCGATGGCGCTCCAACAACGACCGGGGTCGAGTGAAACACATCTCCCAAGCGGACAGAACAAGTATCCAGGCTGCCCGATGTCGGGTCGCCTGCGTCGGGGCAGTTAGTCCCAATTGGCCCGAGCGGGTCACCAACCGGCAAAATGCCGGTGTTGCCGCTCATAAGGTCCACTATTTTATCTCTAATGCAGTCTTTGATGCAGGTTTGACATGCCGGAGTGTTTATTACTGGACAATCGGAGGTGCAGTTGTCAATTCCGTCAGGCGGGTCTGCTAAACAGAAATCAGGTAACGGATTGACTACATCTGCGTCGCTTATGCCGAAGTAATCAGGGGGTAGAGAGTTATTAAAGATGCTCCGCCCAGAGGCGTACTTGATCGCCGAGTTGGTAGGGTCTAATTCCAGTGTATTCGGGTCTACAGTGAACAGATTACGAGGGTCTGTCGATAGATTCCTCTCGGCAAGTTCTCTCCCTGCTTCCCAGTGATAGTCCTTCGCATTCTCGCCCAATACACCCTCGTTTGGGTCAAATATGTCATTTCCGTTTATATCGGCTACTATTCTACCTCCTGGGTTATCCGGGTCTTCCAAGAAACCGTAAAGAGCCAGCCTACCCTGCCAGATACGCTCTGTGGTAATAGGGGTAAGAATCGAAAGAAATATTCTATCTCTGAGGGCAACGCTTGCCGAAGACTGCGGCGCCGCCGGCGAGACGCCAGCCGTGCTGAATTCTTTAATATTATTAGCAATACCAATTAGAGCCTGCCTAAGTTGGTCTGCGTCGTTGACCAGGAAGGCAAAGCCATCCAATTCATTGTCGATTACTCCATCACCATCTGAATCAACAGGATCTGGTAAACCATCACCATTTGTATCTGTGAACGGCACTCCGTCATCAAAGAAAGCATTGTTGAATATGTCCGTGCCTTGAAACCCACAAACACCGTTTATATTTGGTGCGCTGCAATTCTGTAGTCTAGCATTAGCTGGGGTTGCCGAGTCAATTCCGTCTCCCCTTCCCAGTGCTCTAAAAACCTCTAACGCATCTCCTGACGTTCCTGGAAGCACGCTATTAGGATCGCCGGGGTCAACAATAACACGGCCAACCGGTATGTTAGTAGAGGGGTCAATATGTCTTATTATTCCAGTTTGATGAGTTCCCCCGGCAATAGCCATTGCATGAAGCGCTCTTCTACTATTAGGATCATTAATTCCAATTCCGATGACGAACACAATCACTTCCTTTTTAAAACCGCTTACAGGGTTCCTTGCAAAGTAGGTCCTGATATTGCTCACAGCTTGAATAGCACTTCTCCGGTTTGAATTGTTAGCGGCGGCGGCACTACCAGTACAAGAATTATTGTCAAAGGCGCAATCGCCCGAGCAAGAATCATCTCCGTCAGTTATAACGATTACGAACTGTGGTCTACAGCCGATTGCTGAATCATTCTGTATATTTGAATTGAATGCGGTTATTGCATCGTTAGTTCCACTTGGAGAGTCATCAAAACCAATGGTCTTCGCCAAAGGCGTGCCGCCCTCCGGGTCTTGGTTTCTGTAAAAATTCCAAACCCTCTGAACATCTCTTTGGAATCCTCCCGAAGCAAGCCTGAAAGATGTGGTCGCGGTACATGCGTCGCCATTGTTTCTCCCCGCATAGCTCATGGGGAGGAATCTTAAGCCCAGGTCTGCTCCATCATTGAAGGTAAGCTGGTTAAAGAGAGATGTACCGGGGCTAGTGGGAAGATTTGAAGTACCTAATGCTATGTTTGAAACATCTCTGTAGGGAGTTTTCATAAAGTTCTCGCAACTGATGGTGGTATTGGAGCGATCCCACTGCGACGATGGATCACTACAACTCGCCTGTTGAAGTGAGTTATCTGCATCTAATATGTCAAATAGGACACTTAGAGCTACATCCATACGAGAGCTTCCAAACCTTGGTAAACCAAAACAACTCGCAGTTCCTCCTGTGCAGTTGGTAGGCTGAAGAAGTGGAAGAATATCTTGTTGCGTCTGAATACAGCTATTAAACCTAGTAGCATCTCCACTAAGATTGCAAGAGGGATCAGTGTCCGAGCCGGTTTGGCAACCGCCGTTTATGGGGTTAGGAGCAATTGAGCATTGAGTCAAGCCAGCCTCTGCTTCTAGCGCTTGAGCTACTCTATTTCTTCTATCATTGGAATCGTTGGCACAATCTGCAACGGTCGGCCCACCACACAGAAGATTATATATGGGTGATGGATCAAACCCAGCGGGGGTGTTAGCTAAAACGCACTGTTCCATGTTGATTAAATCTTCCTGACTTTCGCAGCGGTGTCCGTCTTCAGTACATACCTGGGAAGAGCAAACAGTAAGGTTGGCTATGTTTTCTTGGCAAATTGCGGCCCTAGGCCTGGTATCAGAACTACTACCAGAGCCGCACTGATCAAACACATCCCTTCCATCCCAGTTACCTACCTGATCTCCTCCATAGTTTCTCCCCATCGAGCCCGAAAGGTCGAGAATTGTCACAACGTTAGGTTCTTGGCCTATAAACTGAGAGAGCAAGATCTCAAGATCCTCGACGTCATTCTCGATAATCGGGTCTCCATGAGCTCCTGTCACTAAGCTCAGGACAATCAAGACGATTATGACTTTGAGCTTGTAAATTTTACTTTTCAATAAATTAAGTTTAATGAACATTGCTTGCACCTCCGGGAATAAATGTTTCATACCCAACTACAATCTCAGTTCCAGTGTTAATATCGGGGTTTTCATCCGTCAAATCTTCATCATTTGCATCTTTGCCGATGACCACAAAGCTTGTTGGAACAAGCGCAGCTCCTCCAACGCCTCCCGATGGGCTGCTAGTATGTCTTATAGGTCTTCCAGAAGTTTTAGTAGGAGCTGGAATTTCTATAAAAGGAGGAGGGTCATCCGGGTCATCTCTGTTGAAAAATCTCGAACCTGTCCTGCATCTGGCGTTGTTTGGGAGGTCGCCTTCACCAAATTCCACGACAAGCTGATCTGTGGGAATTTCGCTCTGAACGAGAAAATAGAGGGTCTCTATACCCACGATTTCGAATCTTTCCCGACCTTCCTCTATACACCGTTCTGCGGCAAGAAAAGCCTCTTGCCCACGTTTATAGCTGGACATCGTCTGAAAATCGATGTTCGAAGTAAATGAAACCGTTATCGCCAATGTAGTAAGGACTAGAAGCATAATCAGCGCCAATAATATCGCGATCCCATCTTCTTTTTGCATCTCATCTTTTAGATTTTTCATCTTTTAGATCCTCCCAAAATACCCGATTCATAATTCATTGATACATCTTGCATCGTGTATCTTGTATCAAGCATCCGTTTGTTTTCATTCGTGTTCATCTGTGTTAGTTCTTGGCTAAGATGATCAGCCAAAGTCCTCCCTCGTCGTGTTTCTCATGTATATAGTCGTTGAAAAAGTCCTGTACATAAACCCCTCACCTGCCGAGTTCGCACCAAAAGATGCGTGATCAGTAGTCCTCTCTAACACATCGCCGATTCCCGGGATTGTCTGGACCGGAATCGTTCCTCCTCTGATAAGCTGCGGTCTCACCTTGGATCTGACGAGCAAATATATCTCGATTGTCCTCACATCTTTTTCGTAAGCGTAGCAGATATCCGCCGGGTTTGTAGCGTCTGTCGAATCCCTAAGCTCTTGAAAATCTGCAAACCTGCAATTTGCCGGGTCCGACGGCACCCCAACTTTGGTGACGGCTCCACTCCTTGCTTGCAGGTTAAAAACAAACTGAAGGTCGACTATACCTGGCGCGTCTGTGCCGCCTGCTATTGGCTGAAAAGGCCCCCCGTTTTGTGACACTTCAAACTCTCTGTTAACGGTGTCTATTCTAAAGGCTCTTGACTGAGCAATTGTCATCTCAGCCACCTGAGAAGAAATTCCAGGCTCAAAAGCGTTGTTCACAAAGTCTGTAAGGCTTGCGTACGGGTTTTCCTGAAAATTCTGGGCTAAAATCGATGCTGTGCTGTCGCTGATTGTAGCCTGTTTTGTAGCGCCATTGACATTGGCGTTGAGTATGGCAGCGCACTCTGAGCATAGTCCGGGATCACTTACGCAAATACCAAGATATAAAGGGTTGCAAAGAGCCGATCGTGACCTAAACCCTAGGTTTACATTGACCGTTTGCTGGGATTCTCCTATTAAATTGTTTCCCGCAAACCATTCCGTCGGAAGTTGTAAGACAAGCGGGGGACCTTTAGAAACTACTTGTATTAATCCAGGAGTTGATGGAAGGGCTTCTCCTGCCTGTCCTCTGGTTATATCCCAGGTGAAAATATTTAGACAATCGGGCGGGGAGTCTTCAGTTCCCGCATCGGGGGTATCTGAAGTGCAGGGATTAGCACCCTTGCTGCCGCCGTTTGTAAAAGCGATAGAAAATGTCTTTCCCTGTCTGGAGACTGCATTCCTGATTTCACTTGCTATATAATCAAGAGTAGCCCTGGCGGTTTGGTCCAAATCCACAGCCTCTTGAGTTATATTGTTCTGTTTTTGCTGTTGTACGAAAGCTAAAGTTAATCCGCCAATAATAAGAGCAAATATGGCTACAGAGATTAGAAGCTCGATCATAGTGAATCCTTTGCTGTTCATAAGAACCTCCCTCGCCTTCAAGGTATATGTGGAATATTTACTTCGGTCCATCCTGGAATAAGATCTGAATAGCTGACTACATGGGCGGTGATTTCGTAGTTCTGCACGACGAGCGAATCATTTAGCGCTAAACTACCAAGACCGGTCTTTTCGAATTGCTGCGGTGTCTTTGAAGCGTATGTAACGGCAACTGTTATGGCGTTAACTCCGTTCATCAAACCCTCTGAGGTTACAGATCGTTTCACCGCGTATAGAGGAGAGCTGCCCGCCGCAGCAATTGCGGCTCCATCTGTTACACACTGAGCTTGAGTAGTTCTGATATTCAAGTTCTCTGGATTAAAGTTATTAATATCTATAGCAGCGCAAGTAGTCTCGGTTACCGTGTCGTCTGGATTGGGAGTGATAGCCTCTAATGGATCGCAAGGGCATACATTGCAAATGGAGCTAGGTGATGAACCGTCGCAGTAGCTAAAGTCGATAACTCTGTTCGCCTGAGCGTCTAAGTAGGCTGTCGAGTTGTACAAGTAACGGCGTCTCACCTGTGCCATATCATTATCGCTTATATATTGAATCACGTTTGTCGCAATAGTCCCCTGCTCAGCCAACTGTTTTTGCCTTAACGAGAGAAATTGCATCTGTGCAGCGGCTAAAAATCCTAGAGACATTATGAACACCGCAACCAGTATTTCTAAAAGAGTGAATCCATCTTGGTTTTTAGTTCCTGACATCTTCTACCTCACATGGATTTTTTGTTTGAATATAAGCAATATCTATACCAGCTAAATTTAAAATCTAACTAGTTGATATTATTCTGTATTTTATAGCTTTTTTTAGAGATTGGAAGAGCCGGGCGCAAAATCTAGCGCTTGATGTGCAATGATTTGCACACTGTTTTATTTATCTTCGTGTCTTGGAAACAGGTTTTCGCCCTTAGTTATCTGCGATCCGGGAGTGGATATTCCCCACAGTTTTGCACTTGAGAAGCGCTGAGAATCGAGCCGCTTTGGTATCCCGATCTTTTTCCATATATTCTCAGCCGAGACAGGAATAAATGGATAGAGGAGGATCGCAATTACCCGTATTGACTCGATGAGAGTCCAGAGCACAGTCCCCAGCCTTTGCCTGTTCCCGGCTTTAGCGAGTGACCATGGAGCCGATTCGTCCACATATTTGTTCACAATAGATATGTAATCCCATATTGCGGTAAGAGCCTTATGAAATTCAATTTCATTAATGGACTCTTCCACCTGCTTAACCATTTGAATCGTCTTTTCCTTTATATTGAGGTCAGGGAGCTCGAGCGAGCCGGGGGTTGGAATTCTGCTTTCAAAATATCTCTCTATCATTCCCAAGCTTCGGCTTACGAGGTTTCCAAGCCCGTTTGCAAGTTCGCCGTTTATGCGCCCGATAATCGCAGTTCTTGAGTAATCGCCGTCCTGTCCGAACGGGATCTCCCTCAGAAGGAAATACCTGAATACATCCACACCAAACTCATCAATAACCATATAAGGGTCTACAACGTTTCCGAGGGATTTTGACATCTTTTCTCCCTCGAACGTCCACCAACCGTGGGCAAATATCATTCGCGGCAGAGAAATTCCAGCTGACATCAGGAATGCCGGCCAGTAAACGGCATGAAACCTTAGTATATCTTTTCCAACCAGGTGAATATCAGCGGGCCAGGTTTCGTTGAACCTCTTCATATCATCGGGGAAGCCCGCCGCAGCAATGTAGTTTGTAAGAGCATCAAACCAGACGTAGATTACGTGTTTCGGATTACCGGGGACCGGGATTCCCCAAGAAAAGGTGGTGCGGCTTACGCTAAGGTCCTTGAGCCCTCCTTCGACAAAACGTATAACCTCGTTGCTCCTGTAAGAAGGCTGAATAAAGTCGGGATTCTTTTCATAATAATCAAGAAGCGGCGCCTGGTAGTTGGAAAGCCTGAAAAAGTAGCTCTGTTCCTTTACCTTTTCAATAGGAGGACGTGTGCTCTCAGGAAGGCTCATATACTCTTCGAGCTGAGTTTCAGTGATGAAAGCCTCGTTTCTCACATCGTACCAGCCCTCATATTCGCCAAGATATATGTCGCCTTTTTCTTCGATTGTTCTGAAAATTTGAGCTACTGCTTTTTTGTGTCTCTCTTCGGTCGTCCTTATAAAATCATCGTTTGTTATTCCGAGCTTTTCCCAGAGGTTTTGAAATCTCAAAACGACCCGGTCGGCAAGCTCAATCGGTTCTTCTCCGGAGTTTCTTGCGGTTCTTTCTATCTTCTGCCCGTGCTCATCGGTGCCGGTAAGGAAGAATGTACGATCTCCACATAGCCTTCTGAATCTGGCAATCACATCCGCTGCGATTGTCGTGTAAGCATGGCCTATATGAGGAACATCATTCACGTAGTAAATTGGAGTCGTGATATAGAATGTTTTAGACATTAGGGTTTATCTCTAAAAACTATCGGGTAGGGGCAATTCATGAATTGCCCTTACTACTCCGCAATCTTTAAAACCATATTTTCGAGCGCTATTTGCTTGTTTGCGTTAAGGCGAAAGATAGCATACCAGGTATTCTCGATAGATTTGATTTTATGGATTATCTTATCGGCGCTCCACTTGTGCTTAAGCTTGCGAGCTACGGGAACTAAATCCCTGTTTGAAATGTCGTCCTCGTCATAGCCGATTTCGATAAACAGCAAATCTCGAAGCCAGCTTGAAATAACCTCAAATACGAAAGCCAATTTTTCCAAGTCACCGGAGGATGAACCCGTTGGCATCGAATCTACAAAGCCCAGGACATGAGAGGCAAATTTGGGGTCTATCTCCGAGAGTTTCGTTATTATTTCCCTTCTTTCCGAAAGAATATCTTTATTGAAACTGAGCGCCTTTCCCAAGCTGCCGCAGGAGAGCTTTGCTACAACCCAAGCTTCGTCAGTGGATAGGTCTGTTCTTTTTCTTACCTCTTCGAGCACAATCTCCTGAGAGATCCCGTTGAACTGAAACAACTGGCATCTCGATTTTATCGTCGGGAGCAGGCCTTCAGGCTGGGAGCTGACGAGAATTATGACCGAATCTTCTGGAGGTTCTTCCAGGGTTTTAAGGAATGCGTTTTGCGCATTCTGGTTCATCCTATCGGCTTCGTCCACGATCGCCACCTTGAACTTTCCCTCAAACGGTTTCAAGAATATCCTTTCTTCCACCTCTTCGCGTATCTGGTCAACCTTAATATTCTTTAGCCCTTTGTATTCCACGAAAAAAACGTCGGGATGTATATCCTTATCAATTTTTTTGCAGGAATTACAATCGCACCGCTCGCCTGATGCATCCTCTTCAGAGATAGAATCAAAACGAAGACAATTAAGAATTTTTGCAAACTCCACTGCTATAATCCTTTTTCCAACGCCGTCGGGACCGGAGAAAAGATAGGCGTGGGAAATGCGCCGTTCTCCCGCCGTGCGGATCAGGGCTTTCTTTTGAAATTCGTGGCCGATTATACCTTTGAAGAACATTGCTTGCTTGTCTATGCTTATCGACAGGTTAAATTTTCAAAAAAATAATAATAAAGAACCTAAAGCAGTTCACCGACTCTGAATATAGAGAAGAATTCATACCCCATGTTTTCAAGTTTTTGCCTAGCTCCTTCTTCTCTGTCAACTACTACAAGAACCTTTTTTACTTCTGCCCCCGCGTTTTTCACCGCATCGATCGCTTTGAGAATCGATCCTCCGGTAGTGGCGACGTCCTCGACTATAGCCACTCTATCTCCGGGCTTAACACTCCCCTCGATTAACTTTCCGGTGCCGTGTTGCTTTTCTTCCTTTCTCACGAGAAAACCGCGAAGTGGATGACCGTCTTGGTGGCTCAAAGCTATAATGGAACCGACAATGGGGTCTGCTCCGATAGTTGGACCGCCAACCGCTTGGATATCCGAATCCTGGAGAATTTCGCCAAGAAAAATTTTCCCGACAAGATATACGCCCTCGGGGTGAAGAGTCGTGAGCCTTGCGTCTATGTAATAACCGCTCTCTTTGCCGGAAGAGAGTTTAATTTTGCCCCAAATAACAGAATTGTCTTTGAGAATTTTTTTTAGTCTTTCTCTTTCCAGATTCATTTTGAGAAAATCTAACCCTAGTTGTTTTTGCTTGTCAATTAATGAAATTCCATCGCCGAGGCCGTTGCCCCTGCGAGGATTGCCAGTGCGGGGTCTTGTTTTACGAATGTTCCTTAAAGTCTGATCAAATCCAAATATGTCGAAGACTCGTATATCGTCTGATGAGAATTGCATGGGCTCATTCATCGTTTCTTTGTGTGTTTCTGGTATTTCTTTTCACGGCGGCATCCCGCGCCGAGTCTGAGGCAGAAAGAGAGATAGAAAAACTCAAGGAGCGAATAGACGTAATTCAAACAGAGAATCAGCGGCAGATAGAAGAGCTCAAGAGAAAGATAGGTGAGCTTGAATCCAAGCGTCAGGGAGAGCGTAAAACAGTTGAAGAATTGTCAACCGAGACAGAAGACGGGATTAGCTGGCTTCAGAATATTGAAACTGGCTATGAGGAAGGTTTTTTCTTAAAGACAAAGGACGATAATTTCAGCCTTAAGTTTAACGCCTTTTTTCAGTTTCAATTTTTTATCGAGGATTTTGATAACCAAAGAGATGCCGAACAGGGCATCGATCTGTCATTTCAAATAAGACGGCTCAGGCTTTATTTCACCGGCAACGCTTTTAAGCCATGGCTTAGGTACACGATTCAACTTGCAGCAGACAGGGGGAGTGGTTTTGAATTAAGAGACGCGTACATAGACCTTGCGCACTACGAACAGGCAAAACCTAGATTCGGCCAGTTTAAAGTTCCTTTCAACAGGGAAGAGCTCACGTCTGATTCGGCTATCCAGTTTGTCGACCGCTCTATAGTCAACGACGAGTTCGCCCTGGAAAGAGATATAGGAGCAATGCTCCACGGAGGTTTATTCAGGAACATACTGGAGTATGGAGTCGGGATATTTAATGGGACGGGAAGGAATGTTGATAAGAATAGAGACAGTGATTTGCTTTATGCAGGACGGATTACTATTATGCCCTTTGGTAAATACCAATACTCTCAGATGTATTCCGAGAATCCTGACAGACCACTCCTTGCCGTGGGCGCTGCTGTTGCGTTTATTCCTGGTTTTGATCCGGTAACAGAGGGCGTCAGCAACCGGGAAAACCTGGCGGATGCAGTTTTGGGGATCAACTCTGATATAACCGATGCTGATATTTTTCAGTTTACCGCGGACGTCGCGTTCAAGTATCTCGGATTTACAGCGGAGGCTGAATACAACTTGAGACATATATCTCCGGATATCGGGGATGAGACAGCGGGTCATGGTCTCAGGGTCCAGGCGGGTTATTTCATAATTCCTTGGAATCTTCTTTTGGCGTTCAGGTATGGAATTATAGACCCCGACGCGGAAAGAAAAGATGATATACGGCATGAGTTCACGCCCGCTATGGGTTTCTACTTCTTCAAACAGCGCGTAAGGATCACGGTTGATTATTCATTGCTGCTAGAAAGTAACCAGAGCGACGGCGATTTCAAAAATCATAGGTTTAGATTGCAGACAGGGATTTATTTTTAGTTTGCTCTCAATAGAATTTTCATTTCAGATTCTTTGCAATTCTTTGCAGAGAAATTCCTAATCCCCAAATCCTCCAAAAGTGCTATTGAGCCCGATTTCAAAGGGGGCAAATAATTAGTTCAAATCCCAATTTATGGAGGTAGTAAAAATGAACAGGGTTAAACATTTTTTCACGGCAGTTTGTTTGATGGTTGTTCTTTTTTCGGGTTACACGCTGGCTCAGGAAGCTGCGAAGATAAACATTAACACAGCCACGGTCGAGGAACTCGTTGTATTGCCAGGAGTGGGGGATTCGGTAGCTAAAAGCATAGTAGAACACAGAGAGAAGAACGGCGGGTTCAAGACTACCGATGACTTAAAACAGGTAAAGGGAATAGGGGATAAGAAATTTGAGAAGATAAAAGATATGGTCACAGTTGGAGGATCTTCTCAAGGTTAAGACGAATTTAAAGCGTTGCAAGAACTGTTCGATCATACAAGAAAAGTCAGCATTTCAGATGCCGTAGCTTCTCCACTCCCAGTAGTAAGGCAAGTAGGGGCGCAGTTAATGAGTTTCTACTTGCCTCAAATCAGTCTTAACGTGTTGTTGCTCAAACACAGAAATAGTCTGTCATATCGGGCATAATGGCAAAAAAAGATTTCTCCTTGTCGAAATGACATTTTTGGATTTGGGCAACAGCCCGTTAGGATATTATTTCGATTACCCGAAATTTCGAGTTCCAAAATAAAAAAGATGTTATAATAAAATTGCTTTTGTGCTGTAAAGACGAGTAAAAAGCAAACCAGATTTGTTTTTCCCATTGCAGCACGAGAAGATAATATTTGCAGCAGACCAATCGATCATTATTCCAAATCAAGGGAGATAAAAGTATGAAATTCGGAATAGGTCTTTTCGGACTCCAAACCCACCCGGAAAACCCTAGTACTTATCCTCAGATCTGCAGGAACACGCTTCAACAAGTAAAACTGGCAGAAGAGGTAAATTTCGATTCTGCGTGGGTATCCGAGCATCACTTTCTTGAGGATGGTTACTGTCCTTCTCCGTCCGTTGTAGCTTCGGCAATGGCTGCTGTCACCGGACGTATAAGGATTGGCTCTGCGGGCATCATCCTTCCCCTTCACAATCCTATAAGAGTTGCAGAGGATGCAGCCCTCGTGGATAACGTCTCCAACGGAAGGTTCGACCTAGGTCTTGTTTTGGGCTACCGCAAGGACGAGTTTGACGGTCTCGGAATCCCCATGAAAGAGCGCCCGTCCAGAATGGAGGAAGGGATTGATGTGATCGTAAAATCATGGACTGAGGATAAATTCTCTTATCAAGGAAAGCGCTATAACTTTAATAACCTGAGCGTTACTCCCAAGCCGGTTCAGAAGCCCCATCCTCCAATATACATAGGAGCGTTTGAGGAGCCTGCAATAAGACGCGCTGGGAGGCTGGGTTATCCGCTTCTAATCGGCCCGGGAAGGACGATGCAGATGGTAAGGGACACATTGGGGTTCTACAACGACGCTGCGCAAAAGGCGGGCAGAAACCCTGGTAACGTGGAGCACATTCTTCTAAGAGAGACTTTTGTCGGAAAGAACAGAAAAAAGGCTAGGGAAGAGGCCGATAAATATATAATAAGCATGTATAAATATTATTTTGGCTTAGGAGTCAAGATGTTTGTCCGTGGTAAGCAGCTTTCGGGTTTAGACGATCCTCTATTCGATTACCTGCCCGAAGAGCGTTTCATAATAGGCGATCCTGATGACTGTATAAAAGAAGTCAAAAGATATAGGGACGAACTGGGTATTAACTACATAACCTGCAGAATGGTATTTCCCCAAGCTACCCATCAAACAATTTCAAAATGTATAGAACTCTTTGGAAGGGAAGTAATAGGCAATGTCGGTTGATTGAGAGATTGCCTCTTTAATTCCAAGAATTTCATAGGCAACCAATTTTCTCAATCTTCAGGTAGTGGGTTATTTAAGGATCGACTCCGCGAAGAAGCAAACCGACCCGGTCATTCCGAATCCTGTCCCTAACGAATGTGAGGGAACTGGTGAGGAATCTAAATAGATTGCTTCGCAAAGTTTGCACTGAGCACTTCGATTCTCTCAGTACAGGCTCCGCGAATGTGTTCGCAATGACACTTAGGGGAAGTCTTGTTGCTAACTATAGAGCTTAATATCCGCACTTTGAAGACAATCAAATTGCCCCACCAGCAAATCTTCACAAGATTGACTTTGTCAATTTTTTAGAGTTATATTAATCCTCACAAAATAAGTTCTTTAACAATTAAAGTTCACAGGCGCTTGAAAAGGCTTAAAAGGGAAGTCCGGTGAAAGACCGGCGCAGCCCGCTCGCTGCTGTAAGTAGCCCGTAAAGTCCGAGCACGATGCCACTGGAATTCGCCCAAGGATTCCGGGAAGGCGCAAAAGACCGAGAGGCTACAAGCCAGAAGACCTGCCTGGGAACCGAAATTTGCTTTTCTTCGAGGGGAGAAAGTAAATGGTCTTGACCATTAAAAAGCTCCCTGTCTTCTTCCATGAAGGCTGGGGGTTCCGATGCAAAAACTGATTCCCGTCCTACATTCTTTATTTTCTGCAGAAAGTTTTGCAGAAATAGGGGTAGTCCGCCAACAGCATCAATCTTTTTTCAATGAACATTTACCGAACCTCCTCTTATTAATTTTCTTGACTTCTCAAGACCTAGGGAGCTTGGGAACTCTATCATTTGGACACAAAACAAAGGAGGTTTGGTAAGATGATAAAACTTTTTTCGCGCTTGCTCCTTGCTTTTTTCTTTTTGAGTTTGTCCGTTTTGGCAGGTGAAGAGGGTAAAAACACTGAAGCGCTCGACCCTGTGGTAGTCACAGCGACTAAGGTACCGACACCTGTCAGCCAGCTTGGCGCTTCAGTGGAAGTAATAACTGAAGAGGAAATAAAGAATAGCGGAGCAAAGGATCTATTCGAAGTTTTGAGGGCTGTTGCAGGATTCAACGCAGTTCAGTTGGGAAGCAGGGGCAGCACTGCCTCGCTTTTTGTGAGGGGCGGGGAGAGCGATTTCAACCTCGTGCTCATAGACGGGGTTCAGGTAAACGACATAGGCGGTAGTTTTGATTTCTCAAGACTGACGACCGATAACATCGAACGAATTGAGGTCGTAAAGGGTTCTCATTCTGCAGTCTACGGCTCGGACGCTGTGACATCGGTCATAAATATAATTACGAAGAAAGGACAGGGGAAGCCGAGCTTTGGGGTCTCGACAGCGTTAGGGGCTCATAGAGAAAACGACGGGAGTCTTATCCAAGAGTATCAGGCGAATATTCGAGGAGGAGAGAAGAACTACGGATACTCCCTTGCCTATGGAAGAATAGACGATGACGGAATACTAACGATTAACAATGAGTATACGAATAACACTTTTTCAGGAGCGTTTAACTTCGACCCCACAGACATTTTGAGCCTTTCACTCAACGCCAGATATGAAAGCTCTCGTTTTGAATTTCCGACAGAGTCTGCGGGTGACCGATTTGACCCATTAGACCCAGACCAGTTCGACAGGGTCAAAAACCTTACGCTCGGCTCAAACGTCTCATTCTCACCGACCAAATGGTGGGAGCATGTTCTCCTTGTAGGTCTACATAACAGAGACTCTTTTGTTAAGGATGATCCTAATTCCCCGCCGGCAGATACTTTTTTTGGTGATCTCTCGACTGATGAAACGAGATTTTCTCTCGATTACAGATGGAATTTTTACTTTGACTTTCTGAAGGCGGCCAACTCTGTCACCACACTCGGTTTTGAATATGAGAACGAGGAAGCCGAGCAGAATTCTACAAGCTTCTTTCGCGATGGGGAAGATGTCTTGATGTCCGTAACCTCCTTTGACGAGTCCAGAAATAACTCTGCTTTTTATTTTCAAGAGCAAGTAGGCTTTTTCGACCGTCTCTTTATCACGGGCGGGTTCAGGGTCGATAACAACGAGAGCTTCGGGACTGAGATTAGCCCCAGAGGTTCTGCTGCCTTCTTGATAAAGGAAACGGGAAGCAAGCTGAGAGGAGGAATAGGACGTGGAATAAAAGAGCCGACCATAATCGAGAATTTCGGTCTCGGGACATTTACCGTCGGCAACCCCGACCTCAAGCCGGAGGAGTCGCTGAGCTGGGAAGTCGGATTCGACCAAAAACTTCTCGGAGACATTTTCGAGATAAACTTCACATATTTCTGGAACGAGTTTGATAACCTGATAGTATTCAGCTTCGCACCTTTTCCGAACGGAACTAATTTTGAGAATATTCAGAAAGCTAAAACAAACGGTATAGAGTTAGGAGGAACCCTGAGACCGTTCGATGGTCTAACTATTGGGAGCAACTACACATATCTCGATACAGAGGTCACGGAAGACGGAGGTTTGGGTTCGCCCGGATTCTCAGAGGGCGAAAGCCTTATCAGAAGACCCAAGCATTCGTTCTCTGTCATATCCAACTACTCTTACAAGGGGTTTAATTTGAACCTCAAGGGAACCTATGTGGGCAAAAGAGACGACCTCGATTTCAGTGACTTTGTCAACTTCACGACAAGAAGGGTCGAACTCGACGACTACTTCAGAATGGATGTTGCGGCATATTACGAGGTGCCTACTGCATTCTATTACATGAAAGAATTAAGGCTGTTTACGAGGATAGAGAACCTGTTTGACGAGGATTACGAGGAGGTTTTTGGTTTTTCAACTCCCGGATTTAATTTCATAGTGGGGCTGTCATTCAGGATTTGAATACTGCGGGTGCGACCTTGCATCAAAACTCAAATTAGATAAAGATTAATGTATCTGATGCGCAGTTCGCATCAGAAGGAAATAAAAGAATTATCTGATGCGCAGTTCGCATCAGAAGGAAATAAAAGAATTATCTGATGCGCAGTTCGCATCAGAAGGAAATAAAAGAATTATCTGATGCGCAGTTCGCATCAGAAGGAAATAAAAAATAAGGAACGCATGTATGCGTTCCCTACTAATGCTCAAATGGAGGCGATGATGCGAATTTGTTCTTTTCTTCCCAGCACAACTGAGATCGTTTATGCGCTCGGCCTAGACGATCATCTGGTCGGAGTGACGCATGAATGCGATTACCCGCCCGAAGCGGCGGGCAAATCAAGAGTGATAATGAGTCTTATAAAACCGGAGGAGCTTACGAGCAAAGAGATTGACGGAATAGTGAGCAACAACTATAAAGCGGGGAAAAGCACATATATCGTCGAGGAGGAGGCATTGCGTACAGCTAACCCGGATATAATCCTCACTCAGGGGCTTTGCGATGTATGCGCCGTCTCGGAGAATGAGATTGTGGAAGCGGTGAAAGTTTTGGGACACAAACCTAGAATAATTTCTCTTGAACCTAATACTCTTGAAGAAATCCTCGATACGATCTTGATTATTGGCGAAGCTACCGAGAGAAAAGAGCAGTCAAAGGATTTAGTGGACAAACTTAAGTCCAGGATCGAAAGAGTTAAATCTATACACGCTAACGAAAAAAACCGCCCAAGGGTTCTGTGCCTTGAATGGCTTGACCCTGTTTACGTGGCGGGACATTGGGTTCCTGAAATGGTAGAGATAGCCGGCGCCGAGTGCGGATTTGGAAAAGCAGGGGTGTCTTCGTTCAAGATTTCGTGGGATGAAATGGTGGAGTTCTCCCCACAGATTATAGTACTTATGCCGTGCGGATTTGACATAGGCAAGACAATCGGGGAGATAGATGTTTTAACATCGAATGAAGGTTGGCATAAGCTTCCTGCGGCAAGAAACGGCCATGTTTATTTGGTTGACGCAAACTCATTTTTTTCACGACCGGGACCGAGAATAGTGGAAGGACTCGAGATACTGGCAAAGATATTTCATCCCGAAATTTCCCCCTTTGAAGTCCCGCACAATTCGATACTAAACCTCAGAAATTATCTCTACCTTGAGTCTTTCTTGGGCTGAAGGGTCAGCAATCTAACGCCGGTTGTGAACTCGATTCCACAACTTCCCTGAATCTCTTTCGAGCAGCAATGAAGTTGTAAGACAGCTCTTGTAGAGACGCAAAATGTTGCGTCTCTACGGGTTGTTGCCCAAATCCTAATGTCATTTCGGGCATAATGGCAAAAAATGTGTGCTGGGAATGCAGTTTCAGCCTTTATTTTGTATATGATATTGATAAAAAAGTTAAACCCTTTTAACTATGAAGAAAAAAATGCCCTTTA
>Ga0187893_10002525_pt1 | contig 39956 bp, 40 predicted proteins | sample MA1701074metaG_FD_139574 | JGI IMG/M metagenome (GOLD analysis project Ga0187893, IMG submission 139574) | White microbial mat communities from a basaltic lava cave in the Kipuka Kanohina Cave System on the Island of Hawaii, USA - MA170107-4 metaG ...
CGCCAGACTCACGATCGTGTCAACCTCGGGGCGCAGCTACTTCGTGCCGAACAGGCGATCGCCGGCGTCGCCGAGTCCAGGGACGATGTAGCCTTTCTCGTTGAGGTGGCTGTCGACCGCGCCCGTGTAGATGTCGACGTCGGGATGCGCGGCGTGGACCTTCTTAATCCCTTCGGGGGCAGAGATGATCGCCATGACCTTGATGCTGCGAGCGCCCCGCTCTTTGAGGGTATCGATCGCCGCGACCGTAGAGCCTCCCGTCGCGAGCATCGGATCCAGGATCATGCTCTGGCGCTCGGCAATATCCAGGGGCAGCTTGACAAAGTAACTGACGGGCTGCAGGGTATCGTGCTCGCGGTAGATGCCGATGTGACCCACACGCGCGGTGGGGATCAGGCGGGTGATCGCCTCCTCCATGGCCAACCCGGCGCGCAAGATCGGGATCACCGCGATCTCCTGGCCGGCGATCGACCACCCGGTGGTCGTGGCCAGCGGCGTCTCGACCTTGATCTCGCGCACGGGATGGTGCCGGGTCGCCTCGTAGGCCATCAGCATCGCCAGCTCCTGGGTCAACTCGCGGAACTCCTTGTGCCCGGTCCGCTTGTCGCGCAGGATGGTGAGTTTGTGCCGGATCAGCGGGTGGTCGAACACGTGCACGTTGGGCATGAGAGCCTCCTGGAGGCACGGGTGGTCTGCCCACCGAAGATCAACAATAGCATACCGGCCGACGCCCGAGGGAGGCCCAATCATGCTGCTTGAGCGGCACGACCCAGAGCTCGCCGCGCTGATGGAGCACGAGCGCGCGCGGCAGCGCGACGGCGTCGAGCTGATCCCCTCCGAGAACTACGTGTCGGCCGCGGTGCTCGAGGCCATGGGCAGCATCCTGACCAACAAATACTCCGAAGGGTATCCGGGCCGGCGCTACTACGGCGGCAACGAGTACGTCGACGCGATCGAGCGTCTGGCGCAGGAGCGGGCGAAGGCGCTGTTCGGCGTTCCCCACGCCAACGTGCAGCCGTACTCGGGCAGCCCCGCCAACCTCGCCGTCTACCTGGCGATCTGCCAGCCGGGGGACGTCATCATGGGCCAGAATCTCCCGGACGGCGGCCACCTGACCCACGGCTGGAAGGTCAGCGCGACCGGCATCTACTACAAAAGCGTGCCGTATCACGTGCGGCCGGACGGTTACGTCGACTTTGACGACGTCTGGCGCCTGGCGCGCGAGCACCGGCCGCGTCTCATCTGGTGTGGCGCGACCGCCTACGTGCGCGAGTTCCCGTTTGCGAAGTTCGCGGAGGTGGCTGATGACGTGGGTGCCTACTTCGCCACCGACATCGCCCACATCGCGGGTCTGATCATCGGCGGCGCGCATGCCAGCCCTGCGCCCCACGCGCACGTGATCACCACGACCACACACAAGACGCTTCGAGGTCCGCGCGGGGCGATGATCCTGGTCACCGAGCGTGGCCTCAAGAAGGACCCGGAACTCGCCGAAAAAATTGACCGCGCGATCTTCCCCGGCCTGCAGGGCGGGCCGCACGACCATACGACGGCGGCGATCGCGGTGGCGCTGGGCGAGGCGGCCCGGCCGGAGTTCAAGGCGTATGCGGCCCAGGTCGTGGCCAACGCAAAGGCGCTAGGCGCGGGCCTGGCGAGCCACTCGTTCCGGCTCGTGACCGGCGGCACCGACAATCACATGCTGCTGGTGGACCTGACCCCCGATGGCAACGGGCGTGGGGTCTTCCTGCAGGAAGCGCTCGACGCCGTCGGCATCACGGTGAACAAGAACACGATCCCGGGCGAGCCGTCGTCGGCGTTCTACCCATCGGGGGTCCGCCTGGGTACTCCGGCGGCGACAACGCGGGGGATGCGGGAACCGGAGATGGCGCAGCTCGCCGGCTGGATGGGGTTGGTGCGGGAGGAGATCCGACGGTTTGCCCTGCCCGGGGATCGCGACGGCCGCAACCGCGCGCTTAGGGAGTTCCGCGCCGCGATCAGTACCAGTCCGGAGCTGAAGGCAATCCGTGAGGACGTCCGGACGCTGTGCCGGCGGTTTCCGGTGCCGGGGATTCAGTAAGTGTTCGCGGACCAGCGATCATCTCGTCATGCTGAGGGAGGTCGGCGCAGATTGCCACGTCTCGCACGAATCATCTCCGGCGGACCGCCCCTGCGATTGAACAGGCCTCTCCTGTTGGTCGCCATCGTCCTCTTCGGCCTGGGCGTGCTTTTGGGGCTGCCGTATGCGGTATGGATCGCACTATTATTGTACGTTGCGCTACTGTACACGGACGGCGCCCTGATCGCGTGGCGACGATCCGGGACAGAGCGATTTGTCGGGGCATGCAGCCTTCTCGGGTGGGCCGCCATCGCCGCGGGTCTCGTGCTTTGGTTCCCGGAGTCAAAGATCTCCGTGTCTGTGGTCGGTGTCGTACTCGTCGTCGCCGCGAGCGTGGTCAAAGCTGTATGGGAGGCCAGATCCGGCCGCTCCGGCCGGATCGAGTAGGCAGGCTGGGAAACCTTGCCTAGCCCGGCTTTCAGCCGACCCCCAACGCCTTCGCCGCCCGCTTCACGTCACGACCCTTCACCCAGATGATGGCGCCGTAGCGGCCCATGCCGGCGGCCACAGCGTCGTTGGCCGTGACGTTAATCTTCGCCGCGGCCAGCTTCCGGAAATAGTCCACCAGCACGCCCACGCGGTCGTCGCCTTCGATGACGAACGTCTTCTTGGGCCCCTTCACCTTCCACTTGGACATCTTGGCTGTGGCCTTGAACGCGGCGGGATCCGAAGGGATGAAGACGAGTTGTGACCGCCGTCCGCTTGGGAACGCGTGGAACGCGAGCAAGTTCACCCCAGCCCGCTGCAAACTCTCCAATACCCGGGCACCCTCCCCCGGCTTGTTGGGGGTCTCGATGTAGAAGTAGTCAACCAGCCGCACGGTATCGTACATGGTCTCCTCCTCCTCAGGCTCTCTTGTGATCGCGTTCGTACTTCGAGATCTTTTCAACCCGCGCGATGTGGCGCCCGCCCTCGAACGGCGTCGTCAGAAAGGTCCGCACGATCTCCCGGGCCACCTCAGAACCAACGATCCGTGCGCCCAGCGCGATCATGTTGGCGTCGTTATGGAACCGGGCCAGGCGCGCCGTCGTCACATCGTGGACCACCGCGCAGCGGATGCCCAGCACTTTGTTCGCAGCCATCGACTCGCCGTTGCCGGTGCCGCCAAAGATGATGCCGCGTTCCGTCTCACCGCGCGCAACGGCCTCGGCTACCGCGATGCAATAGTCCGGATAGTCCACGGGTTGAGGCGAGTTCGTCCCAAGATCCCGCACCTCGTGTCCGAGCTCGAGGAGCAGGCGCGCGACGTCGGCCTTGAGGAGGACGCCCGCGTGATCTCCGCCGATGGCGATTTTCATCTGCCTCCTCCTGCAGCCGCGGCTGGCGCGGCCGGCTGTCGGTGTATGGGCCCCGCGTCCAGGACGAGATCCACCTTGTCTCCGAGATGAAACACGACCCGTTGCGCATTCGGCGCCGGCCGCCCGCTCGGCACGCCGGGCGTCGCCGTCAACGACCCCGCTCCTTGCACAAGCGCCAGCGCGACCAGGTGTCGGGGAACGCGCGCGGCAGGTGTCGTGCCGCCCGCCGACTCGCGCCGGGCGACGAGCGTGGTCAGGCTTCCGGCGCCTGCGCCGGAAGCCTCCCTGAGTCGCGTGATCGCGGCTGGGTCGGCGGCGGAGCACCCGACCAGGTATCCGTCTTCTGTTGGGAACACGACCAGACCGCCCGCGCGCAGGACCTCGAGTGCCCTGCGCGGCGCTTCGAGCCCGGTCGGGTCCACGCGGATGATGGACACCGGTTTTGGCTCGCGCGTCAGCGCGGTCTCAAAAGAAAGATGATAGTAGCTCACCCGACTGCCTCTCTGGCGGCGCCCCATCGGGCGGCCACGACGCGCTCCCACCCCAGTCCGTCGCGGTGAGTTTGGATAGCTTCGTACCCGATGGCGCGGTGCAAGAGTTCGACCACACGTGGCGCCTGGCCTGCTGAGACTTCCACGACGAGCCAGCCCCCTGGCTTAAGGAGCCTGGACGCGCCGTCCGCCAGGCGTGTGTACAGGCTGTCCGCGCCATCGGGCGGCGCGATGACGGCTAGCGGCGGCTCAAAGTTGCGGATCTCGGCGGGCAAGGTACCGACGGCCTCCGCGGGCACGTAAGGCGGATTGCAAGCCACCGCGTCCAGACGGAGGCCCGCGGCGACCAGCGGTCGCAGCAGATCGCCTTCGATGAACGCCATGCGGTCCGCGACGCCGTGCCGGGCGGCATTCGCCCTGGCCACCTCCAGGGCCGGTGCCGAGATGTCCGTGGCGACCACGCGGGCGTCGGGCCGCAGGGCAGCCAGGCTAATGCCGATCGCGCCGCTTCCCGTCCCGACGTCGGCGATGACCGGCGCGGCAGTGTGCGCGAGCGCCTCCAGCACCACGTGGACCACGACCTCGGTCTCGGGCCGCGGGATGAGCACACGCTCGTCGACCTGAAACGAGAGCCCCATGAACTCACGGCTGCCGACGATGTAGGCGACGGGCCGGCCGCGCGCCCGCTCCGCCAGGAGTGCCTGGTAGCGCGTCCACGCCGCGGCCTCCAGCGGCCGATCCCATGCGATGTAGAGAGCCGTGCGATCGAGCTGCAGCGTGTGGCGCAGGAGGACTTCTGCGGTGATCCCGGCTTCGTCGATTCCGAGGGCCGCGAGGTGCTCGCGGCCCGCCTGAGCGGCTTCCGCGATGGTCACTCGACCGCGGCAAGTGCGGCCGCCTGATCGGCCGCGGTGAGCGCGTCGATGAACTCGTCGAGGTCGCCGTCGAGGATCGTCCCCAGTCGGTGCAGGCTGAGCCCGATCCGGTGGTCCGTCACGCGGTTCTGGGGGTAGTTGTAGGTTCGAATCTTCTCGCTGCGCTCGGCCGTCCCGACCTGCTGGCGGCGTTGTTTCGCGATGGCCTCCGCCTGCTCGCGCTCGGCACGCTCGAGCAGGTGGGCACGGAGGATGCGCATCGCTTTCTCGCGGTTCTGGAACTGCGAGCGCTCGTCTTGGCAGGCCACGACGATCCCGGTGGGCAGGTGTTTGATACGCACCGCGGTCTCGACTTTGTTGACGTTCTGGCCGCCGGCTCCGCCGGCGCGGTAGGTCTCGATCTCGAGTTCATCCGGACGGATCTGGATGTCCACTTCTTCCGCTTCGGGTAGGACGGCCACCGTTGCGGTGGACGTATGGATCCGCCCGGAGGACTCCGTCACCGGCACTCGTTGCACGCGGTGCACGCCACTTTCGTACTTCAATCGACTGTACGCGCCCCGCCCGGCAATGCCGACGACGATCTCCTTAAAGCCGCCGATCCCGGTTGTGCTGGAGGAGAGGACTTCAGACTTCCACCGGTGGCGTTCCGCGTAGCGCGCGTACATGCGGAACAGCTCTGCCGCGAACAGTCCGGCCTCGTCGCCGCCGGCGCCCGCCCGAATCTCCACGATGATGTTGCGCTCATCGAAGGGGTCGCGCGGCAGCAGCAGGTCCCGCAGCTCGGCCTCCAGCTCGACCGATCGCTGGTGCAGCCCCGCGGCCTCGGTCTTCGCCAGGTCCCGCAGGTCGCCATCGGGTTCGTCGTGGGCCATCGCCTCGGCCTCCGCGGCCTGCCGGGTCACCACGCGGTAGGCGCGGAACGTCGAGACCGGCCGTTCGAGCTCGGCGTGCTCACGCGCGGTCTGCTGGTAGCGGAGCGGATCGGCAAAGATCGATGGTTCGGCCAGCGCCGAGGAGGAGGCCTCGTAGCGGGCCTCCATCGCCTCCAGACGCTGCTGCATCTTGGGATCCATCCACACTCACCGCTTCGATTATAGCATCGGGTGTCCCGGCACCTCGTGACAGCGGCGGCAGCGCGCTTCGTAGGATTCCCGCGCGCCGATGAGGATCACGGGGTCGGTGTACTGAGCCGGGCGTCCGTCGACCAGGCGCTGTGTGCGTGTGGCCGGCGCCCCGCACACCATGCAGATGGCCGTCAGCTTGATCACGTCTTCCGCGGCCGCGAGCAGCGCCGGCATGGGGCCAAAGGGCTCGCCTCGGAAGTCGGTGTCGAGTCCCACGAGGATGACGCGCACCCCGCTCGCCGCCAGGACCTGCGCCACCTGCGCGATCCCGTGGTCCAGGAATTGAACCTCGTCGACCGCGACTACCGTCGTCGCGGGGTCCGTCCTGGTCAGGATCTCAGCGCTGGTTGCGACGGGAACCGCGTCGAGGCGCGCGCCGTCGTGCGACAGGACGGCCCCGACGGCGTAGCGGTCGTCGAGCGAGGGTTTGAACACCTGGACCCGCTGGCGGGCGATCTGGGCCCGGCGCACGCGGCGGATCAACTCCTCGGTCTTGCCGCTGAACATGCCACCACAGACGACCTCGATCATGCCGCACTGCGCCAAACGACGCAGCCGGCGTGAGATGCCGCGCCGGCTGCACCGCAAGACGTTCGGCCGAACAGGGTAGGCTAGACCTTCAGGCCATACTTGCGGGCGAACTTCTGCACACGGCCCTCGGCGTCGACGAACTTGCGCTGGCCGGTGTAGAAGGGGTGACACTTCGAGCAGATCTCGACCCGGATCGTCTGCCGCGTCGAGCCGGTCATAAAGGTCTCGCCACACGCACACGTCACACGCGCCTGATGGTAGGTCGGGTGTATGCCCTGCTTCATGGTTTGCTCCTTCGCTTTGGGAGAACGCAACATGCGAAATTATAACAGAAGGTCAGCCGAGCGTCGATGCCCGGCGAGCGTTACTGGAGGTACTTCAGGGGATTGCGGGCTACGCTGTTGTTACGCACTTCAAAGTGCAGGTGCGAGCCCGTGCAGCGGCCCGTGCAGCCGACGTGGGCAATGAGCTGGCCCTTCTTGACGGTCTCGCCGGTCCGCACGAGCAGCATCGACGCATGCCCGTAGACGGTTACCAGTCCGTCCGCGTGGTCGAGGAAGACCACACGGCCGAACCCTGACTTCCATCCCGAGAACTCCACGACCCCGTCGCGGCTCGCGTAGATCGGCGTACCCTGTGGCGCGTCGATGTCGATGCCGTTATGGTGCCGTCGATAGCGGCGCAGACCGAACCGAGAGGTCAGCACGCCGCGCGAAGGCCACAGGAAGGCGCCGGGGGCGCGCAGCAGCGCCTCGTCAGCCATCTCCGCGTCGGCCTGGCGCGGGGCGACGCGGCGCGGTGGCACGGTCAGCTGACGGGCCCGTGGGAGCGCTCGGCCGGAGACCACCAGCCGTTGGCCGGGCCTGATCTGTTCCGGATCCTCGAGGTTATTGCGAGCCAGCACGTCGTCGACGGTGGTCCCATGACGGGCGGCGATGTTCCAAAGCGTGTCGCCGGACGCGACCATGTAGCTGGTGGTCGGACCCGCCCGAGGGCGAGACCGGGGTCGTGCACTCGTCACCTGGGTCCCCATGGGCGGAATCGTCAACTCGCGACCCAGACGGAGGACGCCGTCGGGGTCCAGGTTGTTGGCACCGGCGATGGCGTCGACGCTGACATTGTAGCGGCGGGCGATGGCCCAGAGGTTGTCACCGTCCGCGACCACGTGTGTACGCGCCGATGGCTGGGCGAGCACACTCACGGGGATCGCCTTGGCGGGAATAGCCGCGAGTCTCGGACTGACGACCGAGGCCAGGGCGCGCTCCGCCGCCGGTGGAACGGTCACCGGCTCCGGCATTCGCCGGAGCGACGACGGCATCCCGATGGCTGGGACGATAAGGACAAGGGCGCCGAAGAACACAAACGGCACGGCCGCTCTACCCAAATGCTGCCTCCGTCTTGGTCTTCGCCGGAACCGGCGGCCGGTCTCAGACTGCACGATCGGTCGTCGTGCGACTTCGGCGCACGTGGGCGGCGTGCGCGGTGGTACGAGAACCCATTGGCCGGAGTGCAGGAAACAGCCACTGGGGTTCGACGAGCGCCGGGAGATTCCTCCCGGGGAGAACGAAATTTCCCGTCAGGGATTGTGCCCGATTTGGGCGCGGTTCAGTCGTTCAGGCCCCGTTGTCCTCAGAGCTCTTCACGATGGAGCGAAGGAAGGCCGCGTTGTTTGCCGTCTTGCGCAGACGATCGAGGATCAGCTCGGTGATGGCGACCGTGTCGAGCTGCTCCAGGCTCTTGCGCAGGACCCAGACCTTGCGGAGCTCCTCATCCGTCAGCAGCAACTCCTCACGCCGCGTCCCGGACATCTTGATGTCGATGGCGGGGAAGGTCCGGCGCTCCTGCAGCTTGCGGTTCAGGTGCAGCTCCATGTTACCGGTGCCTTTGAACTCTTCGTAGATGACATCATCCATGCGGCTGCCGGTGTCGATGAGCGCGGTCGCGATGATGGTCAGGCTGCCCCCCTCTTCGATCTTGCGGGCGGCGCCAAAGAAGCGCTTTGGCCGGTGCAGTGCCGCGGGGTCCAGCCCTCCGGACAGCGTGCGACCCGACGGCGGAATCACCAAGTTGTTGGCCCGGGAGAACCGCGTCAGGCTGTCGAGGAGAATGACGACGTCGCGCCCGCCTTCGACGAGGCGCTTGGCGCGCTCCAGGACCAGGTCGGCCACCTGGATGTGCTCCTCCGGCGCGCGGTCGAAGGTGCTGGCCACGACCTCGGCCTCGACGGAGCGGCGCATGTCGGTGACTTCTTCCGGCCGCTCGTCGAGCAACAGGACCATCAGGTAGATCTCATTGTGATTCTGAACGACGGACTGACCAATCTTCTTGAGGAGGGTGGTCTTCCCGGCTTTCGGCGGTGAGACGACCATCCCGCGCTGGCCCTTGCCGATCGGCGAGAAGAGGTCGACGACCCGAACGGTCAGATCGGACTCCGGCAGCTCGAGCTTGATACGCTCGTGTGGAAAGACTGGGGTGAGCTGCTCGAACCCCGGCCGGGTCCGAGCCTGTTCGGGATCGAGCCCGTTGACGGCCTCGACGCGCAGCAGGGCAAAGTACTTCTCGTTGTCCTTGGGCGGCCGGACCTGCCCCAGCACCTCATCGCCGACGCGCAGGCCGAACCGCTTGATCTGCGAGGGCGAGACGTAGATGTCCTCGTTGCCCGGTAGGTAGCCGTTGGTCCGCAGGAAGCCGTAGCCTTCGGGCATGATTTCGAGAATGCCCGCGCGGATAAGCAGCCCGGCGTCCTCCGTCTGTTTTTGAAGCACCCGCATGATCAGCTCCTGCTTCCGGAACCGCCTGAAATTGGAGATGTTGAGATCTTTGGCGAGGTCCTGGAGCTCCGTCAGGGTCTTGGATTCAAGCTCTGCGATGGGCACGACGAATTCACTCTCCTCTTGTATGCCCGGCGGCGCGTCGCGCTACACCCGGGTTCGGCGCGCTTCGAGGTCGGCCTTGAGCCGCCGGGCGTCTGCGAGAAACCGCTCCAACCCCACGTCGGTCAGTGGGTGCTTGAACAACTGCTCCATCACCTTGAAGGGCATCGTGGCGACCGCGGCTCCCGCCCGCGCGGCCTCCACAATATGCATTGGATGGCGGAGGCTGGCGGCCAGCACCTGTGTCTCGAAGCGATAGGTCGAGAACGCCGCGCAGATGTCACGCACCACCTGCATGCCGTCGTTGCCGGCATCGTCGAGCCGCCCGACAAAGGGGCTGACGTACGTCGCACCCGCCTTGGCGGCGAGCAGCGCCTGCGGCAGGGAGAAGACCAGGGTGACGTTCACCGGGATGCCCCTGGCACGCAGTGCGCGGAGTGCGCGCATGCCATCGGGGGTCACCGGCACCTTGACCACGACGTTGGGTGCCCACGTGGCGAAGGTCTCGCCTTCACGAATCATCCCATCTGCGTCCGCGGTGGTGGTCTCGACGCTCACAGGACCGGTCACGATACCGCAGATCTCCTCGATCTGCGCACGATGCTCCCGCCCCTCCTTGACCACGAGGGTGGGATTCGTGGTGACCCCGTCGAGGATACCCCACGACGCGGCAGTCCGGATCTCCACGAGGTTCGCGGTATCGAGAAAGAAACGCATCGCGCTCACCGTGCGGTGGCTTCGATGTACATGATCTCACCGGCGTCGGTCGGCCGCAGCATCTTGAGCTGATCGCCCGGCCGCAGCTGCAGGAGCAACACCGGGGCGTCGTTGCGATAGATGGCGCTGACCACGGCAACGCGGTGCGAGCGGATCTGCCGGTCGGCGCCTTCCACGACGACGATCGGCGGCGGACCGCCGCGCACCTCCCGCAGGGTGGCCGTGACGAAGTCATACCGCCCCATGCTCTCCATCAAGACGTTGAGGGCAAAGACGGCCTCGCCCCGATTGGCCGTTCGCGTGGGGCGGAAGGTGTTGTCGGGAAGCGGCGGCACGACCCGGCGCTCGATGGCGAGGACCACGCTGCCCCGCGCCTCGGCCGGGATGTCGCGCGCGTCGGCGACCTGGAGCGGATCGTTGGCCCGGCGGACTGCCTCTGATTCCAACCCCAGGCCCCGCATCATGAAGACCGCCAGTTCCGCTCGGGTGATCTGCTGCCGGGGCCGGAAGGTGTTGTCGTCGAAGCCGGAGATGAGCCCGCGCTGGAAGGCGATGGACAGCGTTGTCGGCGCTTCCTTGGTCGTCTGCATGGCCATGAGCTCATAGCGGCCCGGCCGGACAGGCTGGTCGTTCTGGTCGAGCTGCCGCCACCGCGTCGCGTAAGTGATGGTCTGGTTGGCGGCGAGCGGCACCGGCCGCTCCACCGGCACGAACGGGCGCCCGAGCGACCACCGCGCGATCTCGTTCCCTTCGGTATCTTTGATGATGAAGTCATGGAACTGCGTCGTCCCGTAGTCGAACCAGGCATCCTGCAGGAAGAAGACCTTCAGGCCGGCCTTGATCTGCACGGTCCCCTCTTCGAGGATCTCGAGCGTGGAGCCGTCCGCGCGGACCTCCGTCACACGGACGCGAGCGACTTTCTCCCGCGTGGCGCCCTGCGGCGTGGTCTTCTCGATGTACAGCTCACCCTCATAGCCGGGCTTCATGCCGTCGCGCTCGGACAACCGCATACGCTGGCGGCTCCGATCGGCGCCCAGCAGTTCAGTCTCGCGGCCGGGACCGACGTTGCCGATCGAGAAGGTCAACTCGACCTGTTCATCGGGCGCATAGGAGACCTTGTTCGTGCTGAGCGTATAGACGACCGTGCCCTTCTTGATCTCTACCTTCCTGGCGGAGACGGTGCCCAGGCTCGATGCGGCGGCGACCGCGTACCGATCGGCCACAGGAATCTGGTCCAGGTCTCGATAGTCCGGCAGCCGGAGGTTCGACGGGGCACCGACGGTCTTGGCGAGGAAAAGCGCCATGTCCAGCCGCGTCAGCGGCTGGTCCGGCGCCAGGCGGCCGTCGGTCAGGCGGGTCACAACTCCCTTCGCCGCAAGGCGCTCGGCAGCGCGCCGCGACGGGTGATTGCTCATGTCCGTGAAGATCTGCGCCGCAGCCGGTGCGGCGACCAACGCCACCACGGCCAGCGTGGCGACTACGCGCGCGCGCATCGTCATATCAGGCCCTCCTTGACCCCCAGCTTTTGCTCGGGGGCGGCGTACAGGTTTCCCGGTGCACTGAGACCACCGTATGGGTCATGCATCGTCTGGGACACGGCCCTTGAAGTGTCGATTTGGGCGAGCCGAGGATTGATGATTGACACGATATTCGTACCACAGTCACGGGCGGAAGCGCAAGGGGCGATGCGCCGCTCGGTTACATGCGATCGGGCGCCGACACCCCTACCAGGCCGAGGACGCGCCGCAGCACCAGCCGGGCGGCATCCACCAGGGCGAGCCGGGCCGTGGTCAGCTCTGCGTCATCGGTGAGCACGCGGCAATGCGTATAGAACAGATGAAACGCTTCGGCGACCTCGCGCGCGTACGCACACAGCCGGTGGGGTTCGCGGCGCAGCCCGGCCAGCCGGATCACCTCCGGCAGCTCGGCGAGCGTATGGATCAGGGAGGCCTCGCGGTCGTCACTGAGGCGATGGAGTGACGCGCCGCGACCCGACCCGGCCGGGCTCCCGGTGGCAGGTGTCTCCGCGCCCGCCTCACGCAAAATGCCGGCGACGCGCGCGTGAGCATACTGGACGTAGTAGACGGGGTTGTCCTGCGAGTGACGCGTCGCGAGCGCAACGTCGAAATCCATCGGGACGGTGTACGAGGTCATGGCGTAGAAATAGCGCGCGGCGTCTTTCCCCACGGCGTCGATGAGGTCGCGCAGCGCAACAAACTCGCCGCTCCGCTTGGCCATCCGGAGGACCTCGCCTTCGTTTTTCAGGCGCACGTGCTGGTGAATGAGAATCTCTAGGGCCTCGGGCGCTACCCCCAGCGCCTGAAGGCCACCCTTGACACGGGCAACGTCCCCGATGTGGTCAATACCCCAAATGTCAATCATGAGATCGAATCCACGCGCCAGCTTGTCCAAGTGATAGGCGATGTCGCTGCCGAAGTAGGTCCACTCGCCGGTGGGCTTGACGATGACACGGTCCTTGTCGTCTCCGAACGCCGTCGAGCGGAACCAAAGCTTACCGTCGGCCTCGTAGATGTAGCCCCGCTCCTGCAGGGCAGCCAGCGCCCGGTCAACCTGCCCGGACCGGACCAGCGCGCGCTCGCTGAACCATGTATCGAACTGAACTCCAAACAGCCCAAGGACCTCACGAATGTCTTTGACCATCGCGTCCACGCTGAACTCGCGGAAGTGATCGAGGCGCTCGTCCTTGGGAGCGCCGAGCCACCGGTCGCCTTCACTCATCTGGATCCGGCGCGCCAGGTCCAAGACGTAATCGCCACGGTAGCCGTCGTCGGGCCACAGCATGGTCTGGCCCAGCAGCCCAAGGTAGTGGGCTTGAACGGAAAGAGCCAGGTTGTGCACCTGCTGGCCGGCATCGTTGATGTAGTACTCGCGCGAAACACCGAACCCCAGGGCCTCGAGCAGCCTTGCCACGATGTCGCCGACGACGGCGCCGCGACCGGTGCCGACATGCAGCGGGCCTGTGGGATTCGCGCTCACGAACTCCACGTTCACCCGCCGGCCGGCGCCGATCGTCTGCAGGCCGTAGGTGTCGCCCGCACGGGCGATCGTCACGACGAGTTCCCGCCGCCACGGCCAGGCGATCGCGATGTTGATGAACCCCGGGCCGGCGACCTCGAGCCGGGCGACCCGGTCGGCCGGCGGCACGTACGCCTCGATCAGACGCTGCGCGAGCTCGCGAGGGTTGGCGCCCGCCTGCTTGGCCAACACCAGCGCCGCGTTTGTGGCGTAGTCGCCGTGCCGGCGGTCGCGGGGGATCTCCACGTCGAACGCCGGCAGCGAACCCGCGGGGATGGCGCCCGCGCGCATCATTCGTGCGATGGCTTCAGCGATATCCGCGCGAAGAGCGTCGCGAAACATGCCTCACTATAGCATGGGTGGTGCGGGCACAAATTTGCCCAGGACACGCGGCCCCGCGGCCCCGGTGGCTCCCGGCACGTTCGTGGCCAGTCCGGCGACCGCATCAGAGGCGAGCAGGGCAAAGGCCATGGCTTCCTTCAACTTGCCGTGCACGCCGAAGTCCTCGCTGACAAAGACCGGCAGCCCCAACCCCTCGGCAATGTGGCGGCGCAGAAAAGAGTTGTAGGCTCCGCCGCCGCCGAGGATGACCTCGTCGAGCCCGCCCCGTGAGATGAGGAAGTCGCGGTAGGCCCGCACAATGGATTCCGCCGTCAGAGCCGACACCGTGGCCACCGCGTCGTCGGGGGCCAGCCGCCGACCGCGCGCCTCGGCCAGTAGGCGCTCGGCGAACGGTCGGCCGTAGACCTCCCGTCCGGTTGTCTTTGGCGGCGGCTGCTTGAAGTACGGATCGTTCAACAACTCGGCGAGCCAGGCCTGATCGACGCGTCCCCGCGAGGCCATGGCTCCGTCGCGGTCGAAGGTCTCGCGGCCGTCGGTGAGCACTGTGACCAGTCCGTCAATGATCATGTTGCCCGGACCGGTGTCGAACGCCAGCACGGCCTCCGGCCCACCGCCGGCCGGCAGGTGTGTGACATTGCCGATGCCGCCGATGTTCTGGACCGCCCGCGACTTCTCGGGGTGCCGGTACGCCACCAGGTCGAAGTAGGGCACGAGCGGCGCGCCGTGTCCACCCGCGGCCATATCGGCCACGCGGAAGTCCGCGACCACCGGCACACCCGTGCGCTCGGCGATCACCGCCGGCTCGCCAATCTGTAGTGTGGCCCCATGCGGTGCCGGGATATGCCAGACGGTCTGGCCGGCTGAGCCGATGAGGTCCACCCGCGTCGGCTCCAGATGCGCAGCCGCGATCGCTGCCAGCGCGGCATCGGCGAACACCTCACCCAGACGGAAATTGAACCGGCAGAGACGGTCCACCGTTCCGGTCGACGGATCGAACAGGCGAAACAGTTCGGCGCGATCTCCCGCCTCGAGGGGTCTGGTCAGCCCGGCCAGGAGCGTGAATCGGGCGCCCAGACCTGTGCCGGTGATCTCGACGAGGGCGGCGTCGACGCCGTCTGCCGACGTCCCGGAGATCAGGCCAACGACCAGACGCGGATCCTTGCGGGCGATCTCAGCGACTGCGCGCACGACGGCTCCTCCCACGGCGGGTCGTGGTTCGTCCCACAGCCGCCCGCACGTGGCCACCGGCCTCGGCGAGTCGCGCCTCGGCGTCGGCACGGCCCGAGCGGCGCAGCGCCATCACGATGGCGACCTTGACGCTGCCGCGGGCTTCATCGAGCAGCCGCTCGCTCTGCTCAATGCTGCGGCCGGTGGCCTGCGCCACCATGCGGCGCGCGCGTGCCACCAGTTTCTTGTTGCCTGGCACCATGTCGACCATCAGGTTCGTGAACACCTTGCCAAGCCGCACCATCGCGGTCGTGCTGATCATGTTGAGGACCATCTTCTGCGAGGTTCCGGCCTTCATCCGGGTGGACCCGGTCACGACCTCGGGCCCGACCACGGGTACAACGGCAATGTCGGCCCGCGCGGCCAGCGGCGCCCCGGGAACGTTGCAGAGACCGACCACGACCGCACCCCTGCGGCGCGCCTCCTCAACCGCCCCCAGGACGAACGGCGTCACGCCGCTCGCGGCGATGCCGATGACGACGTCGCGCGGACCCACGGCCAGCGTCACCATCTCAGCACGCCCACTTGCCGCGTCGTCCTCGGCCGGTGCCGCGGACCCGATCGTCGCCTGAGCACCACCGGCCACGGCCGCCGTGACGAGATCCGGGCTGACGCCGAATGTCGGCGGCCACTCCAGGGCATCTAGCAGACCGATGCGGCCGCTGGTCCCGGCGCCGACATAGACCACACGGCCGCCACTCTGGATCGCCCGCACCACCGCGTCTGTCGCCCGGGCGATCCGCGGAATCTCCCGGGCAACCGCGGCGGGCACGCGGCGGTCTTCCGCGTTGATGAGCCGCAGAATCTCACGTGTGGACATGCGGTCCAGGGCCATCGAGCGCGGGTTCCGTTGTTCAGTCGGTAGGGTCTCATAGTCTGGAGCGCGTCGGTGGGGCTGACGGGTCATGGCGATCCCCGCTCGCCGCCGCCGCTGCGGTCGGCATCGAGACACCGAATCATCGCCGCGACGTCAAGGCGAGCCGCTCGCGCGGCGAGGAGCGCCGCGCCCACCTCGGGTCGAAATCGCGCCGGGACGAGCGTGGGCTCGCACCCCTGCGCGAGCAGCGCGCCGGTGAGTGGCCGGCGCACAGTCTCTCCGGCCGCAAACACCCCGCCAGAGAGGATGAGCGGGAACTCGGCGCGCTCCCATTGGAGCGCGCGCGCCACGGCCGTCACCATCGCGGCCAATCCCTCTGCCGCGCGCGCCAGGATGGCCGTGGCCACAGCGTCACCCTCCCGGGCCGCGTCCACGGCGAGGGGCGCGACCGCGGCGACCTCGTGGATGCCGATCCCGCGCACGGCCGTCTTCAGAACGTCAAGCGACGTCAGGCTGAACCGCCGCCTGACCGCTTCCCCCAGTACTGTCGGTTCGCCGCGGCCGTCGCGCGTGCGCATGGCCGCACGCAGCACGGCACGGCCGATGGCATAACCGCTGCCTTCGTCGTCGAGCAGCGGGCCCCAGCCGCCGGCCCGCGCGCGCCGGCCTGCGGTGTCTACGCCGAAGGCTACCGAACCGGTGCCGGCAATGAGCACAACGCCCGGTTGCAGGGCGTTGCCGCCCGCCAGCGCCGCCGCAGCATCGTGGTCCACGGTGACGACCTCAGCCAGGTGCGAATCGGTGAGCACGTGCAGCAGGCGCCCGCGAATGGCCGGATCGTCCGCGCCGGCGAGCCCGGCCCCGAGCGCTGCAGCTGGGCCGCGCCGCCCCGCCTGGTCCAGCGCCTGGCGCACGGCCTCGGCCACGACGCCCGCGGCTTCCTCGGGCTCGCGGTGATACGCGCTGGACGAATCCTTTGTGGCGGTCGCAAGCAGGCGCCCGGTGTCGCTCATCACGGCCGCGCGCGTCTTGGACGCGCCGCCATCCACACCGATCACAAGGGGTTCAGCCATCGACCGCCTCGATCACGGCGTCGTAAAAGGCCGGGCGGAAGGCGTTGATCGCGGTGTCGGTGGCGGACGGGTGGACGCGGTTCGTCAGCAGCACGATGATCAGATCGCGCGACGGATCGATCAGCAGGGCCGTGCCGGTAAACCCGGTGTGCCCATGCGCGCTCGGCGAGGCCCGCCGGCCTCCGTACATCGAGCGTCCCTTGACGACCCACCCGAGCCCCCGGCGCATCTCGGATCGCGCAGGACCGTGATCGCGCACCGCCTCCGCGACGACCGCCGCGGAGAGAACGCGCGCGTCGCCGACCCCCCCCCCGCGCAGCATCGTGCGGCCGAACCGCACCAGATCGGACGCCGTGCTGAACACGCCGGCATGCCCGGCCACCCCACGCCCGAGGTACCACGCGTTGCCGTCGTGCACCTCGCCGCGCAGGAGCTGACGACGCCACGGAAACCGCCGGCCCAGTCCCTGCTCGGCCGCCCTGGTTTGTTCGTACGCGTTTCCAACTTCGGTCGCGGCGCAGCGCGCTCGCCAGGAGCGTGGGGGCGCGAAGCGCGTCGATCGCATGCCAATCGGCTCAAAGATGTGCCGGCGGGCGTAGGCGGCGAGCGAGGAGCCCGTCATTCGTTCGACGAGATGCCCCAAGATGATAAAGCCCAGGTCGCTGTACTCGTCCCGCCGTCCCGGCGGCGCGTGCAGCGGGGTCGCCCCGATTCGCCGCACCGCCTGCGCGATGGAGCGGCAGGCCTGTGCGCCGAGCCCCCGGCGCCCGGCGGAACGCGGTGCCGGGAGGTAGAGCATCTCCCAAGCAGGCAGGCCAGAAGAGTGGGCGAGCAGATGCCGCACGGTCGCGCGGCCGGCGCCGTGGTGGCCGAACGCCGACACGTAGCGGGCGACCGGCGCGTCGAGGTCGATCGTCCGGCCCGCGTACAACTGGAGGACGGCCGTCGCGGTGGCGACCGGCTTGGTCAGGCTGGCCAGATCGAAGATCGTCGATGTGGTCATCGGGCGGCGCACCGGCTTCACCTGGGCCTGGCCGACCGCTTCCAGGGCCAGCCACGCGCGGCCCCGCGCCACGGCCGCGACCCCGCCGGGGAAGACGCGGTCCACACCGTCTGCCAGCATCGCGCGCACAGCCTCGCGCACGCGTTTCACCGAAGCCTCGGATCGAGCAGGTCGCGCAGGCCGTCCCCCAGCAGGTTGAACCCCAGCACCACCAGCATGATCGCCAGACCCGGGAAGACGGCGTTCCACGGTGCCAGTTCGAGGAACTGCCGGCCCTCACTCAGCATGTTGCCCCACGACGGCGTAGGCGGCTGCGTGCCCAGGCCGAGAAAACTGAGCGCCGACTCCGAGAGGATCGCCAGCGATAGACTCAGGGAGACCTGCACGATGACGGGTGCTAGGATGTTGGGAATGAGATGGCGGCCGATGATCCGCGCATTCCCCAGGCCGAGCGCCCGGGCCGCGTCGACGAACTCGAGCGAGCGGACGGTCAAGGCCGCCGCGCGCGCGACGCGGGCGAACTGCGGAGTGTAGACGATGCCGATGGCGATCACCAGGTTGAGCAGGCTCGTCCCCAGGACTGCCATGATGGCGATCGCCAGCAGGATCGCGGGGAAGGCGAAGATGATGTCCATGCCGCGCATCGACACCCCATCCCACCAGCCGCCGTAGTAGCCGGCGGTGAGACCGACCGTGGTGCCCAGGCCCACGGCCGTCGCCACCGAGAAGAAGGCCACGACCAGGGACACGCGCGAGCCGACGAGCACACGGCTGAACACGTCACGCCCGAATTCGTCGGTGCCAAACAGGTGCTGACCGCCGGGCGGGGCCAACGATGCCTGCGGGGCCATCGCGCGCACGTCGTAGGGCACGAGGCGCGGAGCGAGCAGCGCGGTGGCGAGACTCGCCACGATGATCACCAGACCGATCGGCGCCACACGGTTGCGCACGAAGCGCCGCCCCCACCACCGCCAGCCGGCCTGCGGGCGTGGAGCCGCGGCCGCGGCAGACGCCTCAAGCGTAACGGATGCGCGGGTCGATCCAGGCATAGAGGAGGTCGACCACCAAGTTCGTGACCACGAACAGGAGCGCGATCACCAGGACGACGCCCTGCACGACCGGATAGTCCCGCTGGAAGATCGCCTGCAACACCAGCCGGCCCATGCCCGGTAGCGCGAAGATCTCCTCGATCACGACGGTGCCGCCCAAGAGATAGCCCATCTGAAAGCCCAGGACCGTGATCACGGGGATCATGGCATTCGGCAAGGCATGCCGGAGCATGACGGCGGCGGCGCGCAGCCCTTTCCCGCGGGCCGTGCGAATGTAGTCCTGTCCCAGCACCTCCAGCAGCGAGGAGCGGACGTACCGCATGAGGATCGCGGCGATCGCGGCACCCAGCGCCAGCGACGGCAGGTAGAGACTCTGCAAGGTCCCCAGGGGATTCTGGGTCAGGGGGACGTACTGTCCAATCGAGATATGCAGGTACCGTGAAAACACGAGAATCAGCATGGCCCCGAGCCAGAAGCTGGGCATCGAGAGACCCAGCAGTCCGCCGATCCGCGCGAGGACATCGAGCGCCGAGTTTCGGGTGACCGCCGAGGCGATCCCCAGCGGCACCGCGATCAGCATGGCCACGACCAGTGCCAGCGTCGCCAGCTGGAACGACAGCGGTAGGCGCTGAAGAATGTCGTCGAGCACCAGCCTCGAGGTCCGCAGCGACACGCCAAGATCACCGCGAACGATCCGGCTCAAATAGTCAACGTACTGCGCGTGCATTGGCTTGTCGACCCCGAAGAACCGCCTGAGCTCGACCATCTGTTCTGGGGTCAGCTCCACCTGCGTCCCGAGAAACAACTGCACCGCGTCGCCCGGGATGAGCCGGATGAGTACGAAGACGACCGTCAGGATGCCCAGCAACACCGGGATGAGCGCCAGCAGGCGCGTGGCGAGGTACCGCTGCATGGGAGGTCGGTCCGGGGGGCGGGGCTTGACGCCCCGCCCCCCGGACCTACGGGCCTATCGCTCGACGGACGCCTCTTCGAGGAAATAGAGCGCGCCGTTCCCGATGATCTTGAACCCCCGCACGTACCCCTGGAGCACCTGTGTCTCCATCGGCGTGTAGAGGAAGAGCGCCGGCGCGGCCTCGATCAGCGCCCGCTGCAGTTCATCGTAGATCGGCCGCCGCGCGTCGGTCTCGAGATTGACGCGGCCGCGCTCGAGTAGCCGGTCGATGCCGCCGTCCTTAAAGAGGAAGTTGTTGACGGCACCGGTGCTGTGGAACGTCCGGTAGAGGAACCGGTCGGGGTCAGGATCCCCACCCCGCAGCTCGATCATCGTGTCGAAGTCCCGGGCCACCCACCGGTTGATGTAGGTCCCCCACTCAATGGTCTCCAGCGTGGCGTTTACGCCGATTGCCCGCAGTTGCTCCTGGATAACCTGCGCGACGGCGATGCCGCCCTCGTAGGTCGGCGAGGTCACGATGCGCGTGGCAAACCCGTTGGGATAGCCGGCCTCGGACAGCATCTGCCGGGCGCGGGCGACGTTCTGTGTGTACGATGTGAACCGCCCGGCCGGCGTGGCCCACGGCGTGGATGCCGGCACCGGACCGGAGACCGCAGCGTACCCAAACTCCGCGGTGTTCACGATGACGTTGCGGTCGATCGCAAACGAGAACGCGTACCGTACGCGGGCGTCGGTGTACGGCGGCCGCGTCGTGTTGAAGGCGAAGATACGGAGGTTCAACCCCGCCTTTTGCATGACAACGATGCCGCTCTCGCGCCGGGCCTGCGTGATCACCGCGCCCTGGTTGATCGTCGCCATATCGAGCGCGCGTGTCCGCACACCGGCGAGCAAGGACGCCTGGTCGGGGATCACGCGGAGGATCAAGGTGTCGAACTTCGGCAGGCCCTGGCGGAAGTAGTTCGGGTTCTTGACCAGCCGCATGAAGTTGTCCGGCACCCACTCCGCCAGCATGAACGGGCCGGTGCCGGCGACGGTGCGCTGCAGGTTGCCGGAGCGCTGCACCGCGGCCTTCTCGACGATCGAAAGGTTGGCCGAGGCCAGGCCCGACAGCAGCGACGCCAGCGGGAACTGCATCTTGAGCCGGACGGTGTAGCGGTCAGGCGTCTCGATACTCGTGATCACGTCGACAAACGAACGGCCCGGCGACCGGGTCGCCGGATCGAGCACGCGCTCAAGGGTGAACTTCACATCGTCGGACGTCATCTCGGCGCCGCTGTGGAACTTTACACCCCGGCGAAGCCGGAAGACGGCGGTGCGCGGGTCGGGAAACTCCCAGGACTCCGCCAGGTCTCCCTCGATCAGAAGCCGGTCGTTGTATCGCACCAGCTTGTTGTAGAGAAAGTCGATGCGGCGGAACGACGAGAACGCGGTGACCAGGTTGGGGTCGAGCCCCACAACCTCTTGGTCGACGCCGATTGTAAACGTGGTGCCGGCAGGACCGGCGCGCACCGGCAGCACCGGCAGGACGAGCGCCATCACCACCAGCCACATCCACCAGCGAACTCTCACTGCTGTCGCCTCCTTCGGGTTGTCGAGCTGCTACGCCCGCGCGTGCGGGTCGGACCGGCGCCCCAGGCCCCGATCGGGGCCCGGGTCTTACGATACAGGCGCTCGGTAATCCCCGGCACGATGTAATCGGGGAGTGCTCCCACCTCAGTGTACCCCAGTTGTCGATAGAACGCCTGGGCCGCCCGGTTGAAATCCGAGACCAGAAGGAACACGTTGGGACCGGCGGGGAGGACACGGGCTTCGACGAACTGCATCAGACGCCTGCCGACCCCACGGCTCCGGGCGTCGGGCGCGACCGCGATCCACCGGACGTACCCGCTGTGGTGAAACGTCCCCTCGCGGCGGAACCACACGAAGCCCACGGGCCGGCCGGCCGCACGGGCAACCGCGATCTCACCCACGGCCCGCGCCGCCGTGGTGCCTCCGGCGGCCTGGGCGAGCGCCTGGCGCAGGACCCGCCGCGCCCGTGATAGCGTGATACCGTACCGCTGCCACAGGGGGTCGCCGGCGATGATGCGCGCGCAGGACTCCACGTCGCTTGACCGCAAGCGCTGCACCGTCAATCGTCCCGCCATCGCCGTTCTCTAGAGGGTTCCGCGCCGGACAGGACCTCCCTCCTCCCCCAGCGAACGTGTGAGGATACCCCATGGCACGCGGGAGGTGTTCGGAGATGACGCGCTGGATCGCCCTGCCAGTGGTGGCGTTGACCGTGCTCGTGTTGATGAGCCCGGCGACGCCGGCGCCCGCTCCCTCAGGCTTGCTTCGGGTCGGGATGGAAGCCCAGCCCACCACCATGGACCCGGGACTCTCCACCGACCTGTACTCGCAGCAGGTCTACTCGCACGTTCTGGAAGGACTGTTGCAGCTGGACCCGGCTGGGGTGCCGCGGCCGGCCCTGGCTGAGTCGTGGACGCCCTCGGCCGACGGCCGCGTCTGGACGTTCAAGCTCCGCCAGAACGTCAAGTTCCACGACGGGACGGACTTCACCGCCGACGACGTGAAGTTCACGCTCGAGCGCATCCTCAACCCCGAGACGCGGTCCCCGCAGCGCGGGCTGCTCTCGCAGATCACCGACGTGGAGGCGGTCGACCGGCATACGGTCCGCATCACGACCCGCGCGGCGTTCACCCCGATCCTCACAAACCTGGCCACCGCCGCCTACATCTTGCCGCGCGCCTACCACACCCGCGTGGGGCGGGAGTTCGCTCGCCGGCCGGTGGGCACCGGCCCGTACAAGTGGGTCGAGTGGGTCGCCGACGAACGCGTTGTCGTGGAGGCCAATCCTGACTATTACGCGGGGCGGCCGTCCATGGACCGCGTCCAGTTTCGCTTCATCCCCGAGGCCAGCGTGCGGCTGGCCGAACTGGAGTCCGGCGGCACCGACCTGATCGCGGGCGTGCCGGCACAGGACCTGCGCCGGCTGGGGGTGAGCCTGCTCGTCGACCTCCACACCGTCATCGGGACGAACTACAGGCTCATGGCCTTCAACACCTCGGTGAAGCCGTACGACGACGTGCGCGTGCGTCAGGCCATCGCTCACGCCGTGGACCGGCAGAAGATCGTGGACGTCGTCTGGCCAGGCCGCGGCGTCGTGGCCGAGGGTCCGATCCCGCCGACGTCCTGGGCACACGACGAGCGCTTCAAGGGTCTGGGCTTCAACCTCAACCGCGCAAAGCAGCTCATGGCCGAGGCGGGACAGGCGAGTGGGTTTGAGATGAACTACCTGATCACCGCGGGCGAGGAAGCCCAACGCGAGGTCGCCCTGATCATCGACCAGCTGAAGCAGATCAACGTGAACGTGAAGGTCACCGCGGTCGAGTTCCCGACGTTGCTCGACCGCCTGCTCAAGACGAACTACGACGTACTGCGGGTCGGCTGGACCGTCAACCCCGAGCCGGATGCGCTCCTCTACAGCCCGTTCCACACCTCGGCGATCGGCGGCTTCAACTTCACGAAGTACCGCAATCCCCGCGTGGACGAGCTGCTCGACCGCGGGCGCACGGTCACCAATCAGGGCGCCCGGGTCCGGATCTATCGCGATGCGGAGCGGATGATCGTGCAGGACGCGCCGATGGTCTTCATCTTCCACGAGCGGCGGACCTACGCGACCCGGAAGGCCGTGGTCGGGTTCCGGCCCCATGTCGGCGGGTGGATCGTCCTCAAGACACCGTACGGCATCGACGTGAGGGTCGGATCGGGCCGCTAGCAGAGGCGTCGGGGCGGCCGGGGAATCGTGGGCCGGTTCATCGCACGCCGGCTGCTCGCGATGATCCCGTTGCTCTTTGGGATCTCGCTGGTCATTTTCACGGTCCTGCGGCTGATCCCCGGCGATCCGGTCGTGATCATGATCGGCGCGGAGAACGCCAGCCCGGACGAGGTGGCGCGGCTGCGCCGGGTGCTCGGTCTCGATCAGGGCATCCACATCCAGTACGTGCGATTCCTCGGCCGGCTCGTCCGTGGTGACCTGGGGATGTCCCTGGGTGCGGACGAGCCGGTCAGCCGTCTGATCCGAGAACGCCTGCCGGCAACGGTGGAGCTCACCCTAGCCGCGATGACCGTGGCGCTGGTGATCGCCATCCCGATCGGTGTCATCTCGGCCATCCGCAAATACTCGGCGTTGGACACTGCCAGCACCGTCGTAGCGCTGCTTGGCATTTCGATGCCCAACTTCTGGTTGGGTGTCATGCTGATCTTCTTGTTCGCGTTGCGCTTGGGCTGGCTGCCGGCTTCTGGCCGAAGCGAGGCGGTCTCGGCCGGCGTGGTGACGCTGGTCACCACGGGCAACCCGGCGATCCTGATCACGGCCATCACTCACCTCATCCTGCCGGCGGTGACGCTGGGCGCCGCGCTCGCCGCGGTGGTCACCCGTTTGACGCGCTCGAGCATGCTGGAGGTCATCGGCCAGGATTTCGTCCGAACGGCGCGGGCCAAAGGCCTGCCCGGCCGCCGCATCGTGTTCCACCACTCGCTGCGCAACGCCCTGATCCCGGTGATCACGGTGATCGGGCTGGAGTTCGGGGCGCTGCTGGGCGGGGCTGTCATCACCGAAACGATCTTTGCGTGGCCGGGCATTGGGCGTCTGGCGATCCGCTCGATCGTCCAGCGTGACTTCCCAGTCGTCCAGGGCGTCGTGTTGATGATCGCGATTATCCGTATCTGCGCCAACCTAACCGTGGATGTGGTCTATGCGCTCATCGATCCGCGCATCCGCTACGCTTGACGTCGCCGGGGCGGCCCAGGGCCCCGCCGCGCACGACAGTTACTGGGCGATGGCGTGGCGACGGCTGCGCCGTCACCGCGTCGCGATGGTGGGTCTGGCGATCATCGCCGGGATCATCCTGCTGGCGATCTTCGCGCCGCTCGTTTCCCCGGCCGACCCCCTGACCATCGATTATGCACACCCGGCGGCACCGCCGGGTGTCGGTGGCCACCTGCTCGGCACCGATGCGGTGGGCCGCGACCTCGTCGCGCGCCTGATCTACGGTACCCGCATCTCCCTACAAGTCGGCGTTGTCGCAGTGGGCATCGCGGCCAGCCTGGGCACAACCGTCGGGCTGGTGGCCGGCTACCGCGGCGGCATCGTCGACAACCTGCTGATGCGGACGGTGGACGTCTTCCTGGCCTTCCCGGTCATCGTGCTCGCCATCGCGATCATTGCGGTGCTGGGCCCAGATTTGGTCAACGTCATGATCGCGATCGGTCTGGTGGCCTGGACGACGTACGCGCGGGTCGTGCGTGGTCAGGTCCTCGTCCTGCGCGAGCAAGACTTCGTGCAGGCGGCGCGCGCGGCCGGCATGAGCGATGCCCGGATCATCGTGCGGCACATCCTGCCCAACGCGGTCGCACCCATCATCGTGTTGGCCACCGTCGGGATGGCCACGGCGATCATCGCGGAGGCGGCGCTGTCATTTCTCGGCCTGGGCGTCCAACCGCCCACGCCCTCGTGGGGCGGGATGCTGAACGAAGGCCGCGGGTTTCTGCGCGTGGCCCCGCACATCTCGACGTTCCCGGGACTGGCCATCATGGTCACCGTGCTCGGGTTCAACTTCCTGGGCGACGGACTGCGGGATGCGCTCGACCCGAGGCTCTGAGGTGGTGAAGAGCCTGCCCCTGGTCGTAACCGCCCTCCTAATCGCTCTTGGCAGCGAGAGCCTCTCCGCACAGGAGCCCGACCCTTATCTGGTCGGCGGAGACCGGTTCGGCCGGTGGACGCTGGGGATGCCCGATGAAGATCTGGTCAGGGCGTTCCGAGATCTGTATGGGGGTCGGTACCGGGCGGAGGCCACGGCGTCGCTTAGCGGCGGGAGGTTCTTCTTCTGGGACAACGCCGGGCTCAACATCACGTCGTTCCAGGGAAAGGTCGTGGGGATCTCCGCCTGGCGGCGACGCACCGCAGCCGATGTCGAGCTCATGAAGTACCGCACGAAAGAGGACATCCGGATCGGTGAGCCCCTACCAAAGGCGATTGCCGCGTACTCGGCGCCGGATCGGCAGTGGCTCTCCAGGGCGACAAGTGGCAACACCGGAGTGGTGTGGCTCCGGCTGGGGCTCTTCCTGGAGGCACGCGGCAACGTCATCGACGTTATCGGGATCTTTGATCCACGTCTCCCCTGGATCTGGCCGTGACTGGACAGGGTCGGAGATCCCACGACATCGCGACATGAGTGGAGGATCGCTGCGCATGAGCAGGCCCGCCATCACGCTGGATCACGTGCTCGCCATTCCGTACTTTTCCTCCCACACCTGGGCGCCGGACGGCCGGCGGCTGGGGTACATCCACGACGACGGAGGCCAGTTCTCACTCAGATTGGTGAACGTCGCCACAGGCGAAATCGTCGAGGTCTCGAAGGGGCCGGATCCTGTGAAGGCGTTTGCCTGGGCGCGCGATGGAGGGCTGGCCTACCTGCAAGGCGGACAGGTTGTCGTCGCCAGCGCCGAGGGACTTGGCCGCGGGCCCGATGGCGGGTGGGCATCGACGACGCTGTACGCCGGCGCAAAGGCGGCCACGGCGGTTCAGTGGTCGCCGGACGGTCACGCGCTCGCATTTGTCGCCGGAGGACGCCTTTGGACCCTGGATCGCGGTGGGCCGACCCTGCACGAGTGGGCAATCCCCGGCCGCGTGGCCGCGCTCGGCCACGATCCGGCGGTGACCTGGGCCCCAGACGGGTCGGCGCTCGCCGTTACCTTTGAAGAAGACGGCCAGTGGGATCTCGCGGTGGCGGCCGCACCCGGCGAACTACTCTGGCGCACGCGCACAGAGCACCTGGAAGGCCCGTTCACCTGGCTGCGGCCGGGCCGGCTGCTCTTCGCTCGGTCGTCTCCAGCCTACACCCAGCGCCACTGGTACGTCGTCGATCCCCGGGCCAGCACACCGCCGCGCTGGCTGCACACAGAAGACGAACCCGAGGGCCTCGGGGCGAGTTTCGCGGCGCAACCACACCCCGACGGGCGGCACGCGGTGCTGGTGTTGCGCCACGAAGGCTGGTGGCACCTCTACCTGCTCGACACCGAAGGCGGCGGGCTGCGCACCCTGACCAGCGGGGTCGGCGAGGATGTCGGCCATGCCTACGACCACCCGCGCATCAGCCCTGACGGCCGCGAAGTCATCTTCTCGTCCAACCGGCTCGACCTGGGGATGCGCCATGTATTCGGCGTGGATCTGGACACCGGCGCGGTGCGGCCGGTGCTGACGGCGGATGGCACGAGCGTTGAGGCGGAGTGGTCGCCGGCCGGCTCGACGATTGCGTTCCGGCACAGCACCGTCCACCACGCGCCCGAGCTCTGGGTCGTCAACCGCGACGGCAGCGATGCGCACCGGCTCACGCGCTCGATGCCCGACGGCGTGGACCAAGCACGTCTGGCCCTGCCGCAGCCGGCGCGCACCACCGGCGCGCTCGGATGGGAAATCCCCGGCTACCTGATGACGCCGCGCGACATGGAGCCCGGCCGCCGGTACCCGGCGCTCGTCTACATCCACGGCGGTGGGATGCGCCAGATGCGCGAGGGGTTCCCGCCGCTAGAAGCCTATGTCTTCTTCTACGCGGTGTCGCTGTGGCTCGCGGAACGCGGCGTGGTCACGTACTTCGTGAACTACCGCGGCGGGATCGGGTACGGCAAGACCTTCGAGCAGGGCAACTCGGGCGGGCTGGCCGTCCTGGAGTGCGAGGACTGCGTGCAGGCGGGCGAGTACCTCAAGACGCTGCCGTTCGTCGATCCCGACCGCGTCGGCGTCTGGGGCATCAGCTATGGCGGCTGGCTCACGCTGGCTGCGCTGTGCCGCTCGCCGGAAACGTTTGCGTTAGGTATCAACATCGCCGGCATCTGGGACTTCGACCGGTGGATGTCGTGGGCCAAGCGTTCATATCGTCCGGCCTACGATTACTTCCTCGGCCGGGCACGCGGCACGCGCGAGCAGAACCCCGCCGTCTGGGACGGGGCTTCCCCGGGCCGGCTGGTCGCGCAGATGCGTGCGCCGCTGATCAACCTCCACGGCACGAGCGACGAGGCTGTGCCGTTCGAGCAGCTCGACCTGATCGTCAAGGACTGTCTGGAGCACGCGAAGGCGTTCGAGACGCACTACTACCCTGAGGAAACGCATCTGTTCACACACCGGGCGACGTGGCGGGACGCCCTGCGCAAAGTGGAAGCCGCACTGGAGGAACATCTCGGGTTGGAACCGGAGACGACTCGTCCGGCGGCGGCCGCGCTCGCGGCCGACTCCTGATACCCGAGCCGCTCGTAGTAGAGCAGTTACCCGCGGGCTGCCTCGCTCATGATCGCCAGCAGATTCTCCTCCGAGTCCGGAAGAACGCCATCTAGAGATCGTAGGTCGGCATCGGCGCGATGATGTGGGGTTTGCCCTCGTCGTCTGGCTCATCGCGCCGAGCCGGCGCGGGTGGCGCTCACACGCCGGGAGGCCAGGGCGCCGATCAGCTCGCGGCAAAACGCCGGCAGATCGGGCGGCGTGCGGGACGAGATCAGATTCCCATCGACGACGACCTCCTCATCGATCCAGCGGGCGCCGGCGTTGACCATGTCGTCCTTGATCGCCGACACGCTGGTGACGGTGCGGCCGCGGAGGATCCCGGCCGAGATTGGGACCCACCCCGCGTGGCAGATGAAGGCCACTGGCTTGCCGGCCTCGTGAATCGCGCGCACGAGGTTCAGCATCGCCGGGTGCCGCCGCATTCGATCCGGCGCGTATCCGCCCGGGACGACGATCGCATCGAAATCCCCGGCTCGAGCCTCATCCATCCCAAGGTCGGCTCTCGCCGGATAGCCGTACTTGCTCTTGGAGGTCTCGCCGGCCTTGGGGCCGACAATCTTGACCTCCGCACCGGCTTCGCGGAGGCGCAGGACCGGGTACCAGAGTTCAAGATCCTCGTAGTTCTCCTCTGCCAGAACAGCCACGCGGGTGCCGCTCAGCTCCATCGTTGGTCACCTCCAGGAGTGCCCCCCAACATGCTTGATGTATGCTTCCACCGGGGCGAGGCCCGGCCCTCCGTTGGCTTACATTCGCTCGACGACCTCGAGTGGCGTGACGACCGGCGCGCCAATCCGACCGTGAAAGTGAGTAGTATTCCAGGTCACGACCTGATCCGGCCGTGGCTCCATCGCCTGAAGAACCGCCACGACCTGCGCATCGCCAAGCGAGGCGCGCCTCTCCATCACCTTGAGCACAACGCCAGCCGTGAGCCGCGGAAGCGCGACATGGGGCTCATGCGAGGGAACAACGCGGATCCGGTAGCGCGCAGGAAGGTGGGCATAGAGTTCCCGTAGTTGCCTCGGGTTGAGGTTGAACGACAGGACTCCGCAGACCTCGAGGAGGTTGAAGACCGTGATGAACCCATCGCCGCGGTTGCGAATGCGTCTCAGGAAACGCGCATTGTCGGCGTGTCGCCGATCACGGGTGTAGCGTAGATCGACCAGGAAGACGTCGGAATCAATGAAGATCACGCCCGGCGCCTCGAAGCCCTCATCGCCGCCTCCGGAGTCGCGAAGGCGGGTCTGCTCTTGCGCAGAGTCCGCACGATATCTGGCCACGCCTCGTCGAACGTGCGCAAGTCCTCCAATGCTTCGGAACCATCACCGGTAGGGGACATCACAGCCACCGGCCGCCCCCGAAATGTGATGACAAGGCGCTCCCCCGCGCGCACCATCTCCAGGAGCTGCCGGGTCCGAGTGCGGAGATCCTTGGCGGTCGCGAACGCCACGGCGGTTCCCCCATCCAAAGAAGGATCTCTCGAGCATTAAGAGTATACACTTAAGTATCTCTAAAGTGTACATTAGCGATTTGGCAGGACGATCCGCACCATCCCCCCACGGAGTATCGACCAACTCGTGCGCCGTGTTCAGGGGAAGACATGGTCATCCCTCGGGTGCACGCAGGAGGAATAGCCCCGCAGGCAAACTCCCTCTCGCAGGAGTTGCCTTCGACACTCTGGAGTGCACACGTGCCTGAACCGCAACCACTCGACGACATCGCCGTCCTCGACCTCAGCACCATCGTCTCAGGGGGGACGACGACCTCCATCCTGGCCGACTTTGGCGCGCGGGTCATCAAGGTCGAGAATCCGCAGGGTGGCGATCCACTCCGCGACTGGGCGCCGATGAAAGATGGCGTGTCGCTGTGGTGGAAGGTCCTCTCGCGCAACAAACAGTCCATCACGCTCAACCTGCGGGATCCACGCGGCCAGCGTCTGACGAGGGACCTGGCGGCGCGGGTCGACGTCGTCGTTGAGAACTTTCGGCCCGGGACGCTGGAGCGCTGGAACCTCGGCTACGACGCGCTGAGCGCGGTCAATCCGCGTCTGGTGATGGTCCGCATCTCGGGGTTCGGACAGACCGGGCCGAATCGGGATCGCCCGGGGTTCGGCACGGTGGCCGAAGCCATGAGCGGCTTTGTGGCCCTATCGGGGTTCCCTGACGGTCCACCGCTGCTGCCCCCCATGCCGCTGGCTGACGAGGTCGCCGGACTGTTTGGGGCCACCGCCGCCATGATGGCACTGTACCACCGCGGTCGCGGCGACGGCCGGGGCCAAGTGATCGATCTCAGCCTCTACGAGCCCCTCTTCCGGCTGTTGATCCCGCACATCCCGCAGTACACGTTGCTTGGCGAGGCGCAGCCGCGGGTCGGCAACCGCTTCCCCGGCGCAGCGCCGCGCAATCTGTACCACGCTCGCGACGGCTGGGTGGCCCTCTCGGCCACGACGCAGCGAACGTTCGAGCGGCTGGCGCAGACCATGGGGCGCCCCGACCTGCTGGGCGATCCACGCTTTGCCGACAACGCCGGCCGTGTGGCGCACGTCGAAGCGCTCGATGCCATCATTCAAGAGTGGATGGGGATGCAGCCGCTCGACGATCTCCTGCGGCGCCTGCAAGAGGCTGGCGCCATCGCTGGACCGGTCTATGATGTCCGGCGCATCCTGGCGGATCCGCAGTTCGCGGCGCGTGGCGACGTCGTCATTGTCCAGGACGACCAGGTGGGCGCGATCCCCATGCCCGGGGTCATCCCAACGTTTTCGCGCACGCCGGGGCACGTGACGCACGCCGGGCCTCGGCTCGGCGAGCACAACGAGGCGGTCTACGGCGGTCTGCTGGGGCTGGACGCCGAGGCGCAGACCGCGCTTGCGCGGGAGGGTGTGATCTAGTGCGGGCGCGGCGCAGCCTGCTCTTTGTACCGGCCGATCAGGAGGCCAAGATCCGGAAGGCGGCCACACTGGCCGCCGACGGAATCATCCTCGATCTGGAGGATGGCGTTGCGCCCCCGCAGAAGGCGGCGGCCCGCACCGGCGCCGTCGCCGCGCTGGCGCGTGTGTCGTTCGGGACCCGCGAGCGTCTGGTCCGCATCAACGCGCTGGACTCGCCCTGGGGACGCGACGACCTGGCGGCGCTCCGCGCGGCGGCCGTGCGGCCGGACACGATCGTCATCCCCAAGATCGACGGCCCACAGCAACTCCTGGAGGTGGCCGCGGCGCTGGACGGGATGCAGATGAGTCTCCTGCCGCACATCGAGACCGCACGGGGCTTGCTCGCGGCGCCGGCAATCGCGGCCGCTCATCCCTGGGTGAGCGGGCTGTTCTTTGGCGCCGGCGACTACCTGGTGCAGACCGGCGGGCAGCGCACGCCACACGCGCTCCTCTACCCACGGTCCGTGGTCGTGGCCGCGGCCGCGGCTGCCGGGGTCGTGGCGATTGACACGCCGTACTTCCGCCTGGGCGATCTCGCCGGATTGGAAGCCGACGCCGTCGCCGCGGCCGAGCTCGGCTACGCTGGCAAGGCGGCCATCCATCCCGAACAGCTCCCGGTGATCACCCGGGTCTTCACGCCGCCGCCCGATCGTGTGGAGTGGGCGGTGCGGGTCCTGGCGGCCGCCGACCGAACTGGCGCCGGCGCGTTTGTGGTCGACGGCGAGATGGCCGATGCGATGACCTTGCGGATCGCCCGGCGCGTGCTGGCGGCCGCGCAGGCCACGCGGCAATCGGAGGCGCCATGAGGGAGATCACCACGCAGACCATTACCGACGCCATCGCCAACCTGTGCATCGAGATCAACTATCGGATGCAGCCCGACATGCTGGCCGCGCTCGAGCGGGCGCTGGCCTCTGAGGAGTCGCCGATCGGGCGGCGGGTGCTCCAGCAGGTGTTGGAGAACGCGCGGGTCGCGCGCGAGGCGTGGTATCCCATTTGTCAGGACACCGGCCAGGCTGTGGTGTTCATGGATATCGGGCAGGAGGTGCACATCACTGGGGGCGGGCTGAGCGATGGCATTCAGGAAGGCGTCCGACGTGGGTACGCCGAGGGGTATCTGCGCCGGTCTGTGGTGGCCAGCCCATTGCGGCGGGAGAACACCGGAGACAATACCCCAGCGGTGGTCTATTACGATGTCACACCCGGCGATCGCCTGCGCATCGGGATGATCGCGAAGGGGGCCGGGTGTGACAACATGAGCCGGCTCGAGATGCTGACGCCGGCCGGCGGACGCGCGGCCATGGAGGCGTTCATCGTTGACACGGTCGAGCGGGCCGGACCAAACGCAAGCCCTCCGGTTGTGGTGGGCGTGGGCCTGGGCGGTACGTTCGAGAAGGCCGCCTTGCTGGCCAAGCGGGCGCTGCTGCGGCCCGTCGGGCAGCCGCATCCCGACCCCGAGACCGCCGCGCTCGAGGGCACGCTGCTCGACCGCATCAACGCTTTGGGGATCGGCCCATCCGGGTTTGGCGGCCGCGTGACCGCGCTGGCCGTGCATGTTGAGGGGACCGGCACGCATATCGCGAGCTTCCCGGTCGCCGTGAACCTCGACTGTCACTCGCACCGGGCGAAGTCCATTGAACTGTGACGCGCCGTGAGCGAACTCGCTGAGCCCACGTCCCTCGTCACGCCGCTCGTGGATGAGGCCGTGGCGAGCCTGGTGGCCGGTGACCTGGCGCTGATCTCGGGGGTGCTCTACACGGCCCGCGACGCGGCCCACGAGCGTCTGGTGCGTATGCTCGAGCGCGGCGAGGCGCTGCCGATCGATCTGCGCGGCCAGGTGATCTACTACTGTGGCCCGACCCCGCCGCGGCCGGGGCGGCCGATCGGCGCGGCGGGTCCGACGACGGCCACACGCATGGATCCGTACACGCCGGCCCTCCTGGCTCAGGGGGTCAAGGGCTTGATCGGCAAGGGCCGGCGTAATTCTACCGTCCGTGACGCCCTGCGCGTCCACCGTTGCGTGTATTTCGCGGCCATCGAAGGCACCGCGGCGCTCCTTGGGCAGCGGGTGCAGGCCGCCGACGTTATCGCCTTCGCCGACCTGGGTCCTGAGGCTATCTATCGGTTCGTGGTTGATCGGTTTCCGGTGGTCGTGGCCAACGACATGTATGGTCGCGATGTCTATGAACTCGGGCGCGCACGGTACGCGCGCGTCTAGGCTGGGAGGTCGGGTATCGGATGGACGTGGCAATCATGCTCGAGGGCCAAAACGGGCTGACGTGGGCCCGGTGGCAGCGCATCGTGCGGGCCGTCGAGGATCTGGGGTTCGCGGGCCTGTACCGCTCCGACCACTTCACCAACATGAATCCGCCCGACCTCGACTCGCTGGAGTTGTGGGTCTCGCTCACGTGGCTGGCCGCCAACACGAAGCGCATCGCGTTTGGGCCGCTGGTCACGCCCCTGTCGTTTCGCCACCCGGTCATGACCCTGCGGATGGCCACCGCCGTCGACGATCTCTCGGGCGGCCGGCTGAGTCTCGGCCTCGGCGCCGGATGGCAGGTGCGGGAGCACACCAACTACGGGTTCGAGTTGCTGGACGTGCGCGCGCGTTTTGCGCGGTTTCGTGAAGGACTCGAGATCATTACGCGGCTGCTGCAGCGGGACGAGCCGGTGTCCTACACCGGCTCGTACTTTAGGGTGCAGGACGCCGTGCTGCTGCCGCGACCCGGGCGGCCCGGGGGACCACCCATTCTCATCGGCGGCAGCGGCCCCCTGCGTACGCTGCCGCTCGCCGCACGGTACGCCGGTGAGTGGAACGGCACGTTTCAAACGCCCGAGAAGTACACGGTCCTCAACCGCCGGCTCGACGAGTTGCTGGCGAAGCGCGGGCGGCGGGCGGCCGACGTGCGCCGATCGTTGATGACTGGGCTGGTCTTCGGCCGCGCCGAGGCAGAGGTGGAAGAGCGGCTACGCGGCCGCTCTCGGGAGACGCTGCGCGATCGGGGCGTCGTCATCGGGACGCCGCCAGCTGTGGCCGAGCACTTGAAGCGGCTCGAGGTGGCGGGCGTGCAGCGGGTGATGCTGCAGTGGCTTGAACTGGACGACCTCGCCGGGCTGGAAGCGCTCGCGCGGGCAGTCGTGCGGGGGTGACGTACCGGGGCGGCGGCGCGTCTGCGCCGCCGCCCCAACAGTAACGAGGTCGACGAGCTTACTGTGGCGCCGCGATCCAAGCGTACATCTGAAAGTCGAACTGGCCTGCGACGCCGTAGTTGACGTTGCTCATGCGCCGTGCGATTGCGGTGCGCGCGTTCTCGTAGTACAGGACCACATACGGCAACTCGTCCGCGAACATCTCCTGGAAACGATTGTAGACGGGCCGCCGTTTGGCGGAATCGGCCGTCCGGACCCCCTCATCCAGGATCTGATCAATCTGAGGGTTCGACATGTGGATGAGTCTCGTATAGGTCTGTCCGGTGCGGAACTGCGACGACACATCCGGATCGGTGGCCCCACCCCAGCCCACCAGCCCCAGGTCGAAGTTGGCCCCGTACATCGCCGCGAGGTGTGTCGGGAAGTCCGACTTCTGAATCTCCACCTTGATGCCCACGGCCACGAGATTCTCCCTGAGGATGTCGCCCGAGCGCTCTCGGAGGATGTTCCCAGTGGGTACCCGGAGGATTAGCGTGCGGTTGAAGTCCCACCCGGCCTCCTGGAGGAGGGACCGCGCGCGGCCGGGATCGTATGGCCACGGCTTGACGTTCCGGTTGAAGTAGGGATTCGTCGGAGGAATCGGGCCCTCCGCCAGCTCACCCTCGCCTTTGAGCAACTGGCTGACCATGAGCGCGCGGTTGGACGCGTGGGCGATCGCCCGCCGCACCCGCTTGTCCTGCAGATAGGGTCTCGTGAAGTTGAAGGCCATAAACTGGTAGCCTGGCCCCGGAAACGAAACCGCGCGCACGTGGCTCATGGTCTTCACGCGATCCCAATCATCGATGAGCACTGCACCGATCCCGTGGCCGGCCGTGATGTCCAGGTCACCGCGCTCGAGCTGCGCCAACATGGTGGTCGGCGGGATGATGCGTACAAAGACGCGGCGAACGTTCGGCGCCCCAAGGTGGTAGTTGTCGTTCCGCAGGAGCTCGACGTACTGGTCGGTCTTGTACTGGACGAACTTGTAGGGCCCGTTACCGACGGTGGGCGCCTGGAAGAATTGGTGCCGCGCGAGTTGGTCCGCCGGCACGTCATTCAGGACGTGCTTGGGGATAATGTACATCAAGGTCCCAAAGAACTCGAGGAACCCCAGCGGGTCAACCGGGGTCTTGGTCTTGACCTCGAACTGTTTCGGCCCGAGGATGCGGAATCCCAATTGGGCCCCGGGGCCACGTTTGCCCCCCGCGTCGAGGCCGGCAATGGCCTGGATCGAGTTGCCGCGGTTCGTCTCGGTCTTCGGGTCGCTGATGGCCATGACCGTGAACAGCACGTCGTCCGCGGTCACGGGCCTCCCGTCGTGCCAGGCAGCCTTGGGGTCGATGGTGAACGTGTAGGTTTGGTTGTCCGCCCCCACGTCCCATTTGCTGGCCAACCCTGGGTAGAATCGGAGCTGGTTGTTGACGAGACGCGCCTCCAACAGTCCCTGGAACATGAACTTGATAGCGTAGTACCCATACGAGCTGTCGGAAAAAATGGGGTTGAAGTTGTTCGGCGGGCTCCACATCCCGGAGACGACCACAAACTCCGACTTCGGCCCGCCCCAGACTCCTGCCGGGAGCAGCAGGCCGGCAATGAGGATCACGGCTGCGAGAACCAGCCCCGTGCGTCGCATACCCATGCATCTCCCCCCTTCGGTTCGTCCGACAGTGCGACTACGCCGTGACGACGACCTTCTCCTCCGTCGCACGCGCGAGCCCACTGTGGGAGCGCGGCGGCGCGGGATCACTGCAGCCGCAAACTGGGATCGAGCGCGTCGCGTAGGCCATCGCCCACGAAGTTGATCGCCAGCACGGAGATCAGGATCATGAAGCCGGGCGGCACCCACAACCAGGGCATGCGCTCGAGCACGGTCAGCGATTGCGCGTCGGTCAGCATGTTGCCCCACGATGCCGTCGGGGGCTGGACCCCCATCCCCAGGAACGACAGGGCGGCCTCGACGAGGATCGCGTTCGCGGTACCAAACGTCGCCGCCACGAGCACCGGCGCCATCGCGTTGGGCAGCAAGTGCCGGACGATGACGGCGCCGTCCTTCGCGCCGACCGCCCGCCCGGCCAGCACAAACTCCTGCTGGCGCAGCGACAGGATCTGTCCACGGACCAGCCGTGCCACCGGTGGCCAGCCCAGCAGTCCGAGGACAATGATGACGTTCCAGAGACTCGGACGGCCGAAGACGCTGACGGCGAACAGGATGATGATCAGCGGCGGGAAGGAGAGCATGATGTCCATGAGGCGGCTCAGCGTGAGGTCCACCGCGCCGCCGTAGTATCCGGCGACAGCGCCCACCGCGGTCCCGATGACCACGTACATGGCGACGGCCAGGACGCCCACCGTGAGCGAGACACGGGCCGCGTAGATCAGGCGGCTCAACACGTCGCGGCCGACGCTGTCGGTACCCAGCGGGTGTACCGGCGACGGCGCCGATTGAAACGCGGCCACGTCGATGGTCGTGGGCCTGTGTGGGGCAAGGAACGGGGCGGCCACCGCCGTCAGACCGATCGCGGCAAAGGCGAGCAGCCCGGCCACCGCCAAGCGGTGGCGGAGGAAGCGGCGCAGGGCGAGCATCCAGAAAGATGCGGCCGCCGAGGGAACCACCTCTGCCGTGATTCGCGAGGCCACACGGTCGCGCGCTAGGCGATCGGTCACGCGGTCATTCATAGTGGATCCGCGGATCGACATAGGCGTAGGCCAGGTCGGCCAGGAGGTTCCCGACGGCGACCAGCACCGCGGTGATCAGCGTGACACCCATCAGAACTGGGTAGTCGCGCTGGTTGATCGCTTCGATGGTGAGCCGCCCCATGCCGGGCCACTCGAAGACCTGTTCGGTAATCACGGCTCCGGCCAGCAGCGCCGGGATCTGCAATCCGGCCAGCGTGATGACGGGGATCAGGGCGTTCCGCAGCGCGTGCCGACGTTGGACCAGCGGCTCGGCGAGACCCTTCGCCCTGGCCGTCCGCACGTAGTCCTGCCCGAGCACCTCCAGCATGCTGGACCGGACGTACCGGGTGAGGGCACCGGCACCGGCCACCGCCAGTACCGACGCCGGTAGGATCAAGTGGTGCAGGCTGTCCAGCAAGCCTCCGTCCGTGCCCAGCGTGAGGGTGCCGCCGACCGGCAGCCACTGTAGCCGCAGGGCGAAGATGTAGATGCCGGCCAGGCCCAGGAAGAACGTCGGCAGGCTGATCCCCAGGAAGGCAAAAAACGTCGCCACGTAGTCCACCCAGCTATACCGGCGCGTCGCCACGAGGACGCCGATGGGCACGGCGATCAGGTACGACATCGTGAGCGCTGTCGCGGTCAGCGTCAACGTGGGGAGCACCCGCTCGCCGACTCGCTTGGTCACCGGAGCGCCGCTGCTGAACGAGTAGCCCAGGTTCCCGCGCGCGAGCTCGCCCAGCCAGCGAGCGTAGCGCACGTACACCGGCTGGTCGAGGCCGAGTGCCCGCCGCCTGATCTCAATGTCCGCCTGGCTGATGGTGGGGCTGATCATCATCTGCACAGCATCGCCCGGCGTGAGCGACATAATGAAGTAGCTCAGCACCGTGATGCCGAACAGGATGGGCACGGCAATCAGGAGGCGCCGGATCAGGTATCGGTGCATGCTGCTCGCTGGCCTCCTGTCGCAGGATCAGTCCGCGAAATCAGTTCGCGAAGACGATCCTCCCGTCCCGCATGTCGGCGACCCTGGCCAGGGCTTCAATGGGGACCCCCAGCGGTCGCAGCGCTTCCCGGCCACCCTCAAACGTCTTCTCGATGACGACGCCGATGCCTACGACCGCGGCCCCGGCGGCGCCCGCCAGCCTCGCCAGCCCCAGGATCGTTTGGCCCGTGGCCAGGAAGTCATCAATGATGAGCACGCGCTCGGTGGCGCGCAGGTACTCGGGCGAGACGATGAGTTCGACGCTCAGCCCTTTGGTGTGGGACGGCGCGAGCGTCAGATAGACCTGGTCGGGCATCGTGATGGGGCGCTGCTTTCGCGCGTAGACGACGGGCACACCCAGCGCCAGCGCCGCGCAGAATGCCGGCGCGATGCCCGAGATCTCGGCGGTCAGCACCTTTGTGGCGCGGGCAGGCGCGAAGCGCCGGGCCAGCTCGCGCCCGCAGGCTTGCATCAGATCGGGATCGACCTGATGGTTGATGAAGCCATCGACCTTCAGGATACCGCCGCCCAGGTTTCTCCCGTCGGTCTTGATCCGCCGCTTGAGCGCTTCCACCGATGCCTCCACAACGCTTCGGTCGATGCCGCCGTCTCGTGTCCGGTGGTAGGTATCCGCACCCGCCGCTGCTATTCCTGCCGGTGTGCGATCTCCCCGCTGACGATCGTGCACACGACGCGCATCGCGTGGTCGAGTACGACAAGATCGGCGCGTCCGCCGGGCACCAGACCCGCGTCGTCAACACCGAGCAGGCGCGCGGGGGTCGCCGTCGCCATCTGCAGAGCGTCGGCGGGCGGAGTCCCGACACCGGTCATGTTGCGGAGCGCGCGGTCCATGCTCAGGAGGCTCCCGGCCAACGTGCCGTCAGACAGACGCGGTGCACCGTCGGAGATCGTGACAGTCTGGTCACCCAGGGTGGATGATCCTACGCGCAGGCCGGCCGCGGCCAAAGCATCCGTGACGAGCACGGTGTGGCGGGCCGTCTTGACGGTCGCGACCTGCCGCAGGACGGCGGGGTGCAGGTGCACGAGGTCCGCGATGAGCCCGCAGGCGACCTCGCGGTGATCGAGGGCCGCCCCCACGACGCCAGGCTCGCGGTGATGGTACGGTCTCATGGCGTTGAACAAGTGTGTCGTCAGCCGCGCGCCGCGATTGAACGCAGCCATGGTCTGATCATAGGTGGCTTCGGTGTGACCCACGGCGACAAGCACTCCCCGTGCGGCGAGGAAGTCGATGACCTCCAACGCCCCGTCGATTTCCGGCGCGAGCGTGACCACGCGAATCAGCCCCTGGAACTCATCCAGCAGCCGGCCGATCCATTCAATAGAGGGGGGGAGGAAGTGCGCCGGCCGGTGTGCCCCGGCCCGGGCTCGCGCGAGGAACGGACCTTCCAGGTGCACGCCGAGGACCCGTGGGGCACCTGCCGAACGCGCGTGCCCGGCAAAGAAGGTCAGTGCCGCCCGCAGGCGGTCAAGCGGTGCCGAAATGAGGGTCGGGCAGTAGGCGACCGTCCCGGTGCGCAAAAGGTAGTCGTATGCCGCGGCGATGTCGGTCTCGGTCGGCTGGAGGAAGTCGCAGCCCGCGGCGCCATTGATTTGCAGATCGATGAACCCGGGCGCCAGGGTCCCGCGGCCGTCGAGGTCGGGGCGAGGGTGAACTCCGAGGTCCACGGCCGCGATGCGGTCGCCATCGAGCGTCACGAATCCCGGCCCGCGCAGGCCATCGGAGAGGAGCAGCTGCTCCGCTTGAACCACCCACCGGCGGCTGGACATCAGCGCGCGCCTCCAGCACCGCCGTTTCCTGACGCGGGCAGTCCGGGGAGGGAGACTGGAAGGCGACCCACGGGCGTGAGTGCGCCCACCAAGACACGTGCAGTGGCGTCGAGTGTGTGCGGGTCGGCCCCATAGGTAGCCATGTAGGTGGAAACTTCCGCAAACTGGAGCAAGTCGTAGGGATCGCCGGTGGCGACCACGATGAGCCGGTCGCCCACCCGGCGGTGGAGATCGTTGATCGCGGCGGCCCAGGTCGGGTCGATCGTACCGCGGCTACAGGTCACGGCGACCACGTCATCGACCGAAGAGAGGTCGTCGTGTGCTGGACAGGCGCGAGCCGCTGCGCCGTGGCGGCGCAGGCGCTCGACGAGATCGCCCGGAACCGCATCGTCGCCACCCGGGGTCACCACGCCGACACGCGGACCGCGCAGCGGGAGCCTCCCCCGCTGGTCGCGCACCAGCGTCACGGCTGCGTCGGCTATCGCCCTGGCGACTGCCTGGTGCTCGGCGGTCCCGACCGCCGTCGGGAGGTCGGCCACCCGGCTGGATGCCGCGCCACCCCTGGTGACCGCGCC
>Ga0187893_10002526_pt1 | contig 39952 bp, 30 predicted proteins | sample MA1701074metaG_FD_139574 | JGI IMG/M metagenome (GOLD analysis project Ga0187893, IMG submission 139574) | White microbial mat communities from a basaltic lava cave in the Kipuka Kanohina Cave System on the Island of Hawaii, USA - MA170107-4 metaG ...
CGGTTCACGGGCGAGTTGGTCATCTACTATGTGCTCATCGCGCTCGGCGGGGGCGTTCTCACCGCCTTTACGTTCATGATGTTTTCGGCCATAGAGATGAACCCTGAATGGTTCGTGGCGGGCTGGCTGATCCCGTGCGGGGCGGCGGGGGCCGTCATCATCGGATCCTGGTTAGTGGAGGCGAAGCAAAGTGTCATCGAGAATATGGCACCGGTGCTGACCAGGCTGTTCACGCCGCTGTTCACCGTTCTGCTGCTGGTGTTTCTAGCCACGATGGTGTGGACAGGCAGCCCCATCAACGTGAAGCGGGAGGTGCTTATCGGCTTCGACTTGCTGCTGGTGCTGGTCGTTGGGCTGGTGCTCTACGCCGCTTCCGCGCGCGACCCGCAGGCACCGCCCGACTTCTTCGACGGCCTGCAGCTGCTGCTCGTTGTCAGCGCACTCGTGGTCGATGGGGTGGCGCTCGCGGCGATCGCAGCCCGCATCTCCGAGTTTGGCTTCACTCCAAACCGAGTGGCGGCTCTTGGCGAGAATCTCATTCTGCTCATCAACCTGGCATGGACGGCGTGGCTCTATGCGCGCTTCCTGCGTCACCGCGGCTCGTTTGCCATCCTGGAGCGATGGCAGATCGCCTATTTGCCCGTGTACTCCGCATGGGCGGCACTGGTGGTTGTCATGTTCCCGCCCGTCTTCGGCTACCGTTGATGCAGGACAACGACAACTTCTTTAATACCGGAATCATCTTTCCGACGTCTCTAAAACGGTCGCGTGTCAACGGTGCAGAGCTTCGCCTGGCGATTCCGCGATTGCGAAGGTTCTCAGGTTCATTGAGCGTCACGCATTTTCATGTGGTCGTCGATCCTCCTTTCACCGGAGGACTTTTCCTCGGGAGCGCAGCCATTGATTTGCTGGCGGCCGGCCCGTTTGTAATTGATCACGATCAAAAGCTGGGGGCACACGGTTTTCTTCGCTACGACATCAGCAAGGCCTTCTGGGTAAGTACTGCGGTACGTTATGACAGCGGCCTGGTTTCGAATCCTTCGAATCCAGAGGAGGTGGCCAAGGACCCCGACTACTCCGATCTGTTACCCTACGTCAACCTGGCGTCCGACCCTCCCAGGGTTCACTCTCGTTCCATCGTGGATGGGGCGATTGGTTACCAAGGCATGCGCGAAGGCCGGCCACGGTGGGACATCCAGGTTCAGGCCACGAATCTCACGAATCGGATTGCGGCTTACAATTTCCAGTCGATCTTTGTCGGAACACGGCTGGTTCAACCGCGAACCTTCGGCGTAAAGCTCCGCTGGTTCTGGTGACATTCGAAAGACTCCAGCGTTATTCGACTCTCAATCTACAGCCGAAGTAGTTGTTCTCGGAGTAGGCGCGACTGGATCCGGCTGACGGGAAGGCGTTGGTCGTTCTTCAAGGTTACCACGCAAGTGCCACCTGGCATGGTTGTGACTCGGGTGATCAGTTCGAGGCGGGCGAGCGCTCCGCGGGAGAGGCGCACAAATTGGCTGGGATCGAGGCGCGCCTCCAGGTCCTTGAGGCGGTAGGTGATGGAATGTATTTCTTTGCGAAGCGTGGTGATGTTGAGAACTTCGCCGTCAGCTTCCACTGAAGCGATGTCTCGGACTTGCAGGAGAATGACCTCGTCTTGTTGCCGGACGGGGATGCGCTCCAAATAGACTTTACGGCTGCTGGCTTCATAGGCTGTTGCGGCGTTCTGGATGTGAGCGATATCTTCCCGACGCAGATCGCCTTGCTCCAACCGATCTTGAGCGCGCTGCAAAGTGTCTGCCAACCGCGGCCGGTCAATCGGTTTCAGCAGGTAATCGACCGCATTCATCTCAAAGGCTTTCACGGCGTATTCATCGTAGGCCGTGACGAAGGCGACCAGCGGCATGCGGCTTTTCCTAACGAGCCGAACCACGCCTAACCCGTCCACTTCCGGCATCTGCATATCCAACAACGCCAGATCAGGACGTTCCCGCTCGATAACTTCCACGGCCTGTGTTCCATCTTCAGCTTCGCCGACAATCTCGACGTAATCGAAAGATCGCAAGAGAGCAGCAAGGAAGGAACGAGCCGGTCGCTCGTCATCTGCAATCATGACTCGCAGTTTGGGATTCATTTTCAGGGGCCAGATTCCAAGTATCAGGTGCGAGCGGCTCGGGCTGCAGCAGATGCGATTCTACCGGGGAACTAGGGAACTCCGACCTTGACCATGGAAATAATTGCCAGTCCTGTCCGTTTAGACTCTCCTTTCGGAGCCTGCTCGGAGACTTTACACTTGGGACTCAACACCGAACACCTGACACTTGGAACCTGACACCTAACCGCTTTCTCTGGCTGCTCCAACAAGGGGACTGTAGGCCTCTACAGGGAGAGTGACTGGCACGCGTGCCTTCACTTCAAAGCCGGCTCCCGGAGCAGTCTCGATCCGAAGAGAAGCCGTCGGCCCGTAGTAGCGCTCCAGCCGGCTCTCGACATTGGTCAGACCCACTCCTCTACGCCGTCCTTCCGCCAGTTCTCTTTCCGAGACTCCCTTGCCGGTGTCTTGTACCCGAATGCATAGAATTACTGCGTCTGTGCCTGGGCTTGCTGAGATTCGTTCCAACTCTGCCGCGACGACAATCTCTCCGCCACCTCTCGCGGGAGAGATGCCATGTTTAACTGCATTCTCCACGAGCGGCTGCAGCAGCAGGGGCGGGATGCGCAGTGTGCGCAGGTCAAATGGCACATCGATTTTCACCCGCAGGCGTTCTTCGAAACGAGCGCGTTCGATGGCCAGATACATCTCGATGAGTTCCAACTCCTCGCCCAAAGTGACCAGTTCGCCCGTAGATCGCTTCAGGATGCGGCGCAACAACCCGGTCAAGCCCATCAAAGTATCCATAGCCCGGCCGGGGGCCGTTTGGATTAGATATCCAATGGTCGTGAGGGCGTTGAATAAGAAGTGCGGGTTGAGCTGTGCCTGCAAGGCGCGCAATTCCGCTTCAGTGGCCAGGCGGCCGATTTCCTGCTCTCTCAAGTCCCGCTGGCAGCGCTCGTGAGTCACCCGCAACGAATCGATGCGGCGAGCCACGATGTGAGCCAGTGATTCCAGCATGGCCATATCGTCAGACAAGAGACGCCGTCCTCCTGCCAGTTCACCGATGATGAGGAGGTACTGAGGCGAATCACTTGTGGGAATTAATAGGGCCGCAGCAGGATGATCTATTCCAGAGAAGGCTCCATCACGCGATACTCTGCTTTCCGGCAAACCGGCTTTCAGTCTTTCCTGGGAAAAGAACAATGACTGAGCCACGCTGCTGGAACCTCGCGGGTCCGGGTGAACCAAAAAGCTGCCCGTCGTATCGAGCCATCGTACGTCTTGAGCCGTAAGAGCGATTCTCAGACGTGCAACTGTCGCGTCCAAGATTCCCTCAGTAGACTCCATGGCCAGAACTTGCTGGGACACTTCGCCCAGCAACTGGCGATAATCGGCGCGCCGCAGGACGGTTCGGTCTACAAATCTGCGCGCCATCCCTCGGACCCAGGGATAGAACAACGCCACAGCGATGGAAAGACCGAGAAAGAGCGCAACTTCCCGAGGCTCCGTATGAACCCGGCCATCCCAGCGGGACAAGAGTGGAGCTGCAATCGTCAGATAGAGGGCTGACGCCAGCATAACCAGAGCAATCAGCAAAAGCGCACGCTTGAGGAAAATATCTGCCAGTGCGAAACGATAGTCCTGGTACAGAATCGCCAGCACCAATGGCAGCGAAGCGTGATGTCCAGCCAACTCGATCCACCAGGGACTGTAGCCGCCATCGTGGTAGCTGAGATGCAGCGCAGACACAGCGAAAACGGCCAGCGCGGAGATCCAGAAAGTACGCTGGCGGCCCGCCTGGCCATGGGTGGAAAGTAACAGAACCAAAGAGAGAAGAATGAACCCGAATGTCAGTATTCGAAGGGCAGAATGAGAAGGAGCACCGGCACTGGTCAAGGCAGAAGAGAAGTGCATGACACATGCCAGCCCACTGAGTAGATAGGCCGTTACGATGGTCCATCGCTTCGATTGCTGCCGCAGCGGAGAATCTGAGGTTTTGACAACGGAGTGAACCATGACTGCCGGCAGGAAGCCGAGCGCCGAAAACGTCAGAACCGGTAACCAGGGGGAAGTATCAAAGATGCCTAGATTGGTCAGGCCGTAGGCTGAAAGGGACCCTACGTTCCACAATAGTCCGAGAAACGCTGTGAGAAAAAGTAGGAAGCTAGCGGGCACTCGCTGGTCCTTTACGCTCGCTGCGCCGGAACGGCCCGGGTGAAGTGTTTGGAAAGCCATGACCAGAAGCATGCCGTACAGCACACTGCCAGTCAGGAAGCCAAGCAGGTTAACTAGCAGGGCTGCAGAAAGAGGAGTCATGGAGAATCAGCTCAGACTAAACGTCCATCGGGTAGCTCATATTCGACAAGCTATTGTAGCGATGTGCCCGAGACGGTGGCAACTGTGGGCAGGCACCGATCCCAGGAAAAAGCCGTGTGTAAGGATCCCTTCTTTGCGCCACGATAGGCCACTGGACTCCTGACCAAGGAATGCAGGCCAGCTGGGCCTCTAGAAAAATCGAACTGTATACGTAAAGCGCACGCCGCGGCCGATCTCTGGCGCCAGCTCCTTAATAAATGAAAGATGGTTGCGGTACAGCCGATCACCCAGATTAAACGCGCTAACCGCAAAAATGTGGGCTAGGTGCTGCTGAGCGTAGGTATACGAGGCTCCCAGATTGAAAACGGTATAGCCGGCAGTGGATGTCTCGTTTGTAAATACCTTGTCCTGATGGTTGGCCATGACGACCTCGGGTTTCACGCTAAACCCACGATAACTTGCTTCGAGTCCAACGCGGCTGCGGATCGGGGGTATCCGTGGCAGCGGTGTGTTGTCCTGTTTGAGCTGGGCATCAACGGTATCCAGACCTAAATTCAGCCATAGGTTCGGATGAAGTCTCAGGTCCACTCCCAACTCTGTTCCCAGAAAGCGACTGTCAGCCTGCGAATAATCCGCTTCGGGTAGACCGTCTTCGGTATTCCCCGTAGGCGCTAGAAAGACGAAGTCGCGGATGTTGTAGTAGTAGAAGTTTGCCTCGGCACGGACGCGCTCGCCATTATGGCGGAGCGAGAAATCCACGCCATCAGCCATTTCGCGCGTCAGGTTGGGGTTGCCCACCTCGAAGGTGAGATTGCCGATATGCGGGCCATTGTTGTAAAGCTCTTCCAGAGCGGGTGCTCGATAGGAGTGGGTGTAATTCGTGACGAAAGCTCCACCCTTCCAGAGTGGAACGTGAACGCCCGCAGCTCCGGAAAAGCCGGTGAACGAGCGCTTGTCCAATCCGAGAGGATTGTAGCGATTATGCTCAAGGCGGCCGCCAAACTGGACGCGGAATCGTTCAAAGCCGACCTCCTGCAACGTGAACAGCGCAACAGCGTCCTGATTCACCGGGGGTGCCAGCGATTCTGCCCCGATCGTCTCGTAGTCGCGACGCAAGCCCCAAAATCCAAAGCTGCCTGTCAGCCGCCCTGCACGATGCTGGTCGAATGTTGCTCGGTAGACGTACTGTTGATTGTTGAACGTCGTCCCAACCTCGTCGCCTTCCAGCTCTTGATGCTGGTACTTGCTGTAGTTCAGCGACACGGTCAAGCTATCCAGGAATGAGCTCAGCTCGCGAAAGCCAAAAGTGACCGGAACGTTATGCCGACGGAACCTGAGATCAATCTGCGCCGCTTCCTCTTCCTCGCTCCCTTCTTCTCCGGCCTCAAATTCACCGGCGAACGGAATACCATAGCGCCCGTCGTTAATTCCGTAACCAAGGCTAAAGAAGCCCTTGTTTCCGAAGTAACCAAAGCCTCCCAGGCCGTCGCCGATGCGAGTCTCGGAGTTAGGGATCTCCCCCAGCGGCGTGTGGTAATCGCCGGTCCGCTGACCGCCACCATTGCCCCACAGCAGCCAGTTTCCTTTTCCGTATTCAAATCCGCCACTGCCGCCGCCTTGGGCGTTCGCTGATCCGCCCACTCCCGAGAGATATCCCCGGAATCCCTCGTGGGGATGAACGTGCACGTGATGGTGGCCGGTGATGGCATTGACGACGCCTCCGAGTGCGCTGCTACCGTAGAGTAAGGTTGCGGGACCTTTGACCACTTCCAAGCGGCTGAGATTCAGCACGTCCAGCGGTTCCGTATGATCTCCCGACTGAAAGGACAGCGATCCCGTGCGGATGCCATCCTGCAGGATCAGCACACGGTCTCCATCGAATCCACGAATAATCGGCCGGGTCGTGCCGGGTCCAAAGCTACGCTTGGCCACTCCAGGCTGGCCGTCCAGTACGTCGCCGATGGACGTGTGACTCTTTTCGACCAGACTGACTGAATCGAGCGAAGTCACAGACTGGAAGGCGTCGAAGGTCGACTGCTCTCGCCCGCTGGCCGTGACCGTGACCTGTTCCCGAGGACCGCTAAGCCGGAGAATAAAGTCAGCCTTCGTTTCAGGCGCGATCACCGTTACCATCTTAGCCAGGTCTGGAACCCCGTCCATATGCGCCAGAACGGTGTAAGTACCGGCCGGGACGTCGTTGAATTCATAGGCACCGTTGTCGTCTGTCTCGACGGTCCGCTTCAATTGTACGATCTGTATCGAGACATCATGCAGTGGTGAACCATTATTCCCGAGGGTCACCACGCCCCGCAATGTTCCACTGGACTGCCCAAAGCAAAGGCTGGCCAGCGACAAAACAGTGACCAGGAGAGAACCGATGTATCGGACTTTCATGTCGACATCCTCCAGGATGACTTGTGCCAAGTATTCGTTCAAGGCCTTGGCTCTGTTCAGCTTATGGACACGAAGCTATCCTGGAGAGTGGGACGGGAACAGCGCTTTTCAACGAATGGCGCTTGAACTACAACAGGTGGATTGCATTAGCCAATGACTGGAGGCAGGTTGTTTCAACTTAGCGATTTGTTCCCTCCTTACCGAGCGTCTAGACTCGTGAAGAGAGCGATTATTCGAATCCGTTTGCAGCGGCGGCACTTGATCTCAATGCCTTTCGCTGTGATTTTGGCCAGGAGACTGCCGCAATGACACCGGAACTCTTCCGCATTGTCGATCTCACTGGCCGGAACCGGATCAAGCCTGTGTTCAGGAATCGAATTGTCCAGTGCTTGTCTGTTCATTTGGATCGTCGATTCCTGGCAATCTTTCGCTCGGGCAGAGCTCAAGGGTTGTCACCAGTCTGTGGTCGTTTCGGAAGCGTACGCTCAAGGGAACAAGGGCTCGTTTGCTTGGGACGCGAGGACATCATTTAGGCCCATCAAGTCTTCAGCTTCACAAACTGGGGGTCTCAATCATGCATGTGCTCGAGATAAATTCGCTCCAGATCGGCATGGCCGATCTCGGCGGTCAGCATAGTCGCCACAAGCTTGCCGTGCTTCATGATCCCGACTCGCGTCCCAGTTTCCTTAGCGCGAAACAAATCGTGAGTCGTCATGAGAATCGCCACGCCGCGACGGCTCATTTCCTTCAACAGGTTTGCGAACTCATTGGATGCCTTCGGGTCCAAGCCTGAAGTCGGTTCGTCCAACAATAACGCTTCGGCCTTCTTGGCAAGGGCAATAGCAATCCCCACCTTCTGGCGCATCCCTTTGGAATACGTTGAAACTCGCTTCTCAGCTATCTCTTGCGGAAGCCCCACTTGTTTGAAAAAGCCCAGGAGTTCTGTCTTCGAGTAATGCACCTTGCCGGCCAGTGCAGTGAAGTATTCCAGATTCTCCAGTCCCGACAGATTGCGATACAGCATGACCTGCTCGGGGATGTAAGCGATGTACTTCTTGGTTTCAAGCGGCTGACGAGTCACGTCGAGGCCTTTGATCGTCGCCGTTCCCGAAGTTGGAGGGATAAAGTTAAGGAACAGATTGATGGTTGTTGTCTTTCCCGCTCCATTGGCGCCGAGCAAGCAGAACACTTCCCCAGGGGCGATTTTCAGGTTCAGTGAGTCCAAGGCGGTGGTGCCGTTATAGCTCTTCGAGAGGTTGATTGCTTCCAACATGTTGGTAGCTACTCCTGACGATCTTTGCGACTGCGACCTTTGATCGCAGTCGGTTTTGAATTGGTGCGCGGAAATAAAGTCCTAACGTATCCCTTGCCAGGAGCGGTCTCAATCGCTTTCCAACAGGCAGCTCCCAGCTTCTAATGAAGAGACTTCTGGCCAAGACAAATGGGATCATCAGCGCTGGAAAGTCTTGTTTTCTTCGACTGCTGCGTAAGCCACGGCCCGTGGAGGCCAGACGGTTCCTCACTCTGCCTGCTCGACGCTCGCTGGCAGCAACGCCGATGTCGCAGAACCACTGGCCGTCCGCATCGGATGACGCGCCATAGTCGCCAAACACTTCTTGAGCTCAACATGGTAGCGGATCCGCAGGTCTGAGAGCATTGCGAAGGAAACACCGCAACCTTGGGCGTGATTGAGTGCTTCCAGAGCCTCTGAGATCGCGCAGAACCTCGCAGGAGGTTCAAATCGCAGTGCTATGCGAAAAATCTCCTGGGCGAGCATCACATAATGAACGTGCATCTCAGTCTCACAAGCCATTCTGCTCCGTCCGCTGACTATGCCGCCGCTCTGTCGGCAAGTTTGTACGCGCCAAGCGCTCCTACGCTTCAAGCTTTCTCTTAGCAGAGCGAGAACAATTCGAATAGAAACTTCCAATGAAAGGAGAGTAGGGGGCGCTCAACGGACGCTTCAGGCGAGTGGCTGGATCGATGGAAGGATCTCTCACGCGGCTGCGCCGCCGCATCCTGGACGTTTGGCTCAGGGTAAGTCTGGCACAGCACGAGGGGGCCCGGTAGTGGACTATCCCATTACTAACTCAGAAGTTCTAGGCTTGAGCCACGGACCTGTAATCGCAAGCGTCAGGCCGGGTGTTTGAATATTCACGAACAGGGTTGTGCCATCGGGCGAGAACACAGCGCCAGCGAGTTCGGAATGGTTGAGGACGTTTCTAGCCAGCTTGTAGAGTTCTCCTTGGGGCGTGACACCGACGTGGCCGTTGTCACCGGGGCCATCTTCGGTCTCGCGCCCCAAATAATTCTGCTTCGATGCGAAGATTTTCGTTGGGAAAATTTACTTGCATCAAAGACAGTATCGCTCTACCGTTCTATCAATCATGAAGCTACTGGGGAAGACGCTAGCCATTTTGATGACGCTGGTGTTCGGTTCGGCTTCTGTTCGGCTCGACCTGCTGGTGGCGAAGTCTACCGGTTCGAGTTCTGATAGCTGCCAGATGCATGGGAGCAAGTGTTCCTGCGTGCAGGCTTGCCAACGACTAAAGCCCTCAACTAAAGCGCCAACTTGCCACTCTCCAGGCTTCCACCGCAAGGCACTGCAGTCTGGGGACCAAGCGAACGCCAAGCCGGCCGATGAACATAAGAAACAGGCTTCCGATTCTTTTTCCAAGTGCCTTTTGAAAGCCGCGTGCACCTCTCCAATCAATCCTGCAAGTCCATTTCCGGGGTTGAGAGATTTTCTTCCAGAGCCCGTAAGCGTGCTGAATGCAGGGGCAGTTGCCACCTTCCAGGTTGACTGCGGCCGTTACACCCTGGCTCTCGGACATTCCTCGTTGCCCTTTCACCCTCCTCGCAGCCTCTAGATCCAATCTTCACGCCACAGGTCTCTTGCTTTCGGATTCCGTGCTTTCACGGAAAGGCGACCGTTGCTCTATTCTTGACGAGGTCTCCTGGCAACGTGCTTTCGCTAGGAACAGTTTTCGTGCACCGCGTCAGCATCGTGGAATCACTAGACCCTTCTCTATAACGCATAACGGCAGATGAAGGCTCAAGGCTTGATCGAGCGTCTGGGATTATGGCGCTGTTTCATCTTAGTGCCTCCCAAGGGCGTTGCCCCCATTTGTGAACACTGTGAGGAGACGATCATGAGTGTGTGGAGAACCGTAGTTTTGATGATCTTCCTGGGCTGTTCAAGCTTGGATGTGTTTGCACAACGCATCAGCGCGGCCCTTTCAGGCGTCGTTCAGGATTCCCAAGGACTGAGAGTTTCGACAGCTACTATCGTTGTGCGCAACAAAGGCACAAACGCAACACTCCAGCTAGCCGCAAGCAGCGAAGGCGTCTTCCGCGTGCCCAGCATTCCGCCGGGGGAATACACCGTGACTGTGGAAGCTCCCGGCTTTGCTCGGCTCGTCGTTGAGCCAGTGCCCCTAACCGTGGGACAAAATCCGGCGCTAACTTTGGTTATGCAGCTGGCGGAACAGAAGCAAGAGATTACCGTGAGTGCGGACCTGTCTGAGATTGCGGCCGATTCTTCCAGCGTCGGAAAGTCTTACAATACGTTGGAGGTCAACGACCTTCCCAACCTGGCCAGCGGGCAGGGGCGCAATTTCCGCAGCGCTGTTTTCTTGACGCCCTCGGTGACGCCAACGTACACCGCACACCGGCCATTCGCCGTGGCCGGCGCACGCTCCCGCAACAACAGCTACCAGATCGATTCCAATGATTACAACGAAGTCGAGGGTGGCCTGCTGATGGGACGCGGCACCAGCGAGCAATTGGTTTCTCTCGAAGCACTGGACGGAATGCAGGTGCTCACGCACAACTACAAAGCGGAGTATGGACGGAACAACGGGGCCATCGTCAGCATGGTGACCAAGCAAGGTAGTAATGCCTGGCATGGCTCGGCCTATGAGTTTCTCCGCAACGAAGCTCTGAGTGCGCGTAATACGTTTGACTTGACACGCCCACCTCTCAAAACGCACCAGGCCGGGTTTACATTAGGAGGGCCAGTCGCGAAGAACAAGACGTTCGTGTTTGGAAACTACGAAACCTACATCCGACACACCTCTTCGGCCTCCACGATCCAGAGCCTCACCGGGGATCAACGCGCTCAAGCTGTAGCTTCGGTGCGTCCGCTGGTAGACATGTATCCCGTGCCGAACATTCCGGGATCGAACCTGTTTCGCAGCAGCGTGCCGCAGAACGGCTCGCTCGATACATTCCTCGTGCGCCTGGACCACAACCTCACCGATCGCCAGCGGCTGTTCGCACGTTCCATCTACTTGACGACTTTTACGGAAACACGGGCTGGGGCTGCATTGAGCCGCGCGCATCGTGACATCGGCTCGCAGAGTCATTCGCTCCATCACAACTGGTCGCCCTCCCCGTCCATGCTGAACGAGGCCCGCTTTCAGTTTACCCGCTTCAAGATTCTCGACACATTCGATGACCCCGTGCAGTTGGGCGATCCGGCCATCAACGGAGAGGTAGGACAGGTGTCGGTCGGCGGCCTGACTACGTTGGGGCATTTCAGCTTCATGGTTCAGCGCAATTTCCAGAATAGCTTCCAGTGGACCGACGACTTGTCGTTCCAGTCGGGCCGTCATGCCTTCAAGACAGGCGTAGCGGCAAGGCGGCAGCAGCTCAACAACGGGCGGTTTAACAACGCGTTTGTAGGTCAGCTTCGCTTCACCAGTGTTGCGAACTTTCTGGCAGGGCGTCCGGCGTCCTACGCCCGCAACGTGGGCAATCCCTTTGTGGGCTTGAGGGCCACTGAACTCAATACTTACTTTCAGGACGACTGGCAGCTTCGTCCAGGACTTGTGCTGAACGTGGGACTGCGGTACGAGCTGAACACGGTCCCGTATGAAGTGAACGATCTGATTCCTGACCGCTACCGATTCCAAGGCGACCACAACAACCTGGCGCCGCGCTTCGGCTTTGCCTGGCAGCCAGGCCGGTCTGGCAAGACGGTCGTGCGCGGAGGTTATGGCATTCACTACAACGTGCTCGAACTGTCGTTCATCGGCTTGACGCGATTCAACCCCCCGTTGATTGCGAACTTGGTTGCAGCCAACCCGACCTTTCCCAACCTGCTGGCCACGGCGGCTGCGGGCATTCCCAGCGGGCTGGTGATTCCCGATTCTCGGGCCAGAATGCCTTACGCGCAACATTTCCAGCTCAAGATTGAACGCGAGCTGTTCGGGCCGCAGGCGAGCTTCAGCGCCGGCTATGTGGGCTCCACCGGTGTCAAGCTTTCTCGAAATGCCCTGCCCAACGGAGGAGACGCCTTGCCCCAGGCGGAGCGGCCCGATCCATCCATCGGTGTCATCAACAGCCTGAGAACTGATGCCCGCTCTCGCTACGATGCGCTGGAAGCTACAGTGAGCTGGCGGCGGCCGGGCCTGCTGCTCCGTACGACCTACACCTACGGGAAATCGCTCGACTTCGTGAGCGACTATCCTTCCAGTAACACTGGCATTGAGCGTCAGTTGCTCCTGCTTGACGAGAACAATATGCAGCTCAATTGGGGACCGTCGGACTTCGACACACGCCATCTGGGAAATATTTTCTATTCTTATGACCTGCCGCTTTTCAGCGGGAACCGCTGGCTGGGGGGATGGCAGGTTTCGGGCATCACCCAACTCACCAGCGGGCGGCCGTTCACGCTTTATTCGGGTACCGACAACCGGGTGGGCGCGAACAGCAACCGCATTTTGGATATACCGGGAAGTCTCATCCGCGAAGGTGGGGCCAGCCGTCAAGCCATCCAGTTTGCTGGTGGCTACACGAGTGCGCAATTAACTCCGGCGCGGGGGGTGCTGGGCTCCATCGGTCGGAACACCGAGCGCGGCGACAGCTTGCTTCAGTGGAATCTAACCCTGGGGAAAAGCTTCACATTGACTGAACAGGTGCGGTTGCAGTTTCGAGCCGAGGTTTTCAATCTGTTCAACACGGTTAACTATGATTTACCGGACGGTCTGGTGACATCGCGCAATTTTGGCCAGCCTGTGTCGGCTTTCGATTCCCGCCAGATGCAACTGGCGCTGAAACTTACCTTCTGAGAACGAGGATGAATCATTATGAAAAAGGCACTAGTACTTCTGATCGCCGCGCCGGCCTGCTTTGTTCTAGCCGGCGTGGCTGCGCGTCAATTCAACTTCGAAAACGAAGCACGGGCCATTTGCCAGGGCAGAAGTCCCAAGGTGGTGGCCCGGCGGGCTCACGGTGTTCTGATGACCTACACGGCCAGATCGGAATCCGGGCAAGGACATGATCTGTTTTTTCAATCCTCTTCCGATGTTGGCGACACTTTCGAATCGCGACAGCGCGTCAACAGCGAACCTGGAGAGGTGTCAGACCATGGCGAGAATAGCCCGCTGCTGCTGACATCGCCGGACGATTCCACGCTCTATGCGGTGTGGAACAGCCGGGATGCCAGAAACCCGATGGGCAGCCATGTTCGGTTCAGCCGGTCAGCCGCTATGCGGCCGTCTTGGTCGCCAGCACTCAATGTAAATGACGATCTACAGCCGGTGTCTCATGGCTTTCAGACGGCAGCCGTTGGTCCTGACGGAACCATCTACGCCGCGTGGCTCGACGGCCGCAACCGGGCTGAGCGTCAAAGCCAACCAGCAGGACATCATCACGGCCCGGGCAAGGACTTCACCGGAGGCACTTCCGACGTTTACCTTGCCCGCTCGGTTGACGGTGGACGCACTTTCGAGAAGAACGTGCGCGTTGCGAGCCGCATCTGCCCTTGCTGCCGGCCCGCAGTAGGATTTTCGAAGGGCCGCGTCATTGTGGCCTGGCGGCAAGTCGATGAGGGCGACATTCGTGATATCTACGCGGCCGCGTCGTCGGACAAAGGCGTTACGTGGGGGGCGCCGGTTCGGGTGGCTCGCGACAACTGGGCGATCAACGGTTGCCCACACGTTGGGCCGGCGTTGGCAACGCTCGGGGAGCGGCTCTACGTCGCCTGGTTCAGCGAAGGGAGTAGCAAGCCATCGGTCAATCTGGCATCGTCCAACGATGGTGGCGCCACGTTCTCCGCCAAACGCCACGTTTCGGAAGGCACCGCCGATCCAACCCATCCACAGCTTGCCGTCACCCAAGATAGGCTGGCCTTAGTATTTCAGGGCCGAGACTCGACAACAAACAAAGGCTGGGGGAAAATGGCCGCGTATTATCGGGAGATCTACCCCGATGGCTCGCTTTCGCCCTTGGTTCTGGCTGGGAGATCGAAAGCAGGCGCCAGCTATCCAACAGCAGCTCTGGGGATGAGCGGCAGAATCTTTGTTGGATGGACTGAAGGCGGTGAAGGAGGCACACAGTGTTATTTGGCACGCGGCCGCTCGGAAGTCGCTGCGGTGTCCCAGCGATGAAGGATCAACGCGATAAGCGCTTTCGCCCGTGGTGAGCAGTCTTTGCCTCTAATTTATAAAGGATTCCAGGGGGAGAATTTCGACCGTGGGTGGAAGTCGTCGGCCCACATCGAACACGAAGACGGGACCACAAGCCCCACAACGGCGGCCACGCCCCGGCTTCACTACCCGGTCACCGGCAAGGTCCGGAAGGATCGCAGCCCGGCAAACCAGAAGAAGAGCCCGAAGGCTCCTAGCGCGGCGAGCGGCCCGACGGTACGTCTGCCTACTGCCCCAAAGGATTCTTCTTGATACTTGAAGCGAGGAATATCTTTGAACTCGGTGGAAGAGAGAGCAGCCCCAGTAAAGAGCCTGGGCCAGAAGAAGCGCTCAAATTCCCGCTGATACCGTGATGCTTGTTCTAAGAAGTGCTCGTGACGGGCAAGGCCAGCACCGGCAATTTCATACATGACGCGTTGCATCAGGACCGCCGGCGATACGAATGAAAGACTTGTGATGAAGGACATCTGGCGGTCTTTTTGTTCTGTATTTTCTCTCGTTCGGTCATCAAGTTGGTGGCTAGTGCCGTGCCGCTGGGCATACGCTATGAGGTAGAACCTGCCCTTGTCGTTCCAGGCCCCTGGTTTCTGAAGGTCCGGGTTTTCTTCTATGAACCGTGCCAGCAGTCGTTCCTGCTCTTCAGGGTCGAGCTGGCTCCTGCGTTCACTGACTTCAAAGTCTGCCGTACGCTGGGCCTCCACCATCTCCGCTTTGGCTGGCAGAGGGTAACGCCAATTCGCTATGAGTAGGAGTATGGCAGGTAGAAGTACCGTAAAGCCCAGCCAGCAAGAGATGCTGGTCAGCGCGTTGAACGTGGAGCTCTTTCCGAAGGAATTGATCCAGAGAGCGAAGCCGAGCCAGCAGGCGCCGTAGACAGTAACAGCGGGACACCACAGGATCAAACGAAGCAAGCTGTGAGCACCCTTGACCTCGGGAGTCAGCAGAAAGCATCCCAGTGCGACGCAACCGAAAGTTGTCGCGAGGATCATGATAGCGCGTGCGGCACTCTTTCCGAGCAACAGTGACCTTGCTGAAAGCGGTTGTGAAAGCAGGAGAGCTAGCGTTCCCTGCTCTCGTTCCGAAGCGGCCAAATCGAAGCCGAGCGCCAGAATGAAAAGCGGATAGAGGTAGAGGATGGCAAAAGCCAAATCAAAGTGGCCCAGCAGCAGCTTCACGGGATTGCCGTTTGGCTCAACACCGGGGTGCAATTCCCGGGTAAAGGTTCGGACTGTGAAGACGGGTGGGTAGATATCGCTCTGGCCGACCGCCAGGACTGCCGCAGGCGCGGCAGGAAGAGCCGCAAAGAAGGGTGCCCAGGCAGGGACATAACCCGGCTGCCTGGGTCCCCAGGTGAACTCGTTGCGATGCAGGTTAAACGGTCCAGGCGTCCCGCCGGCTTCAACTCGCTCGATAGCCTCAGCACGCTGGCGGTACCGTTCAACCAAGGCTTCATGGGCCGCCGTGTACCGATTGAGGCCGGCTTGTTGCTCCCGGACTCGCTCGGCACCGTTCCAGATCGCATAACCAGTGGCTAGCGCGAACAGCGCTATCACGATCCAGGCGGTACGGTCCGCCCTCAGCACCCGCCATTCATGGAAGACAATTCGAGCAAACACGTCAGCTTACCTCCAGCCGAGAAATGGCAAGCACAGCCAGCCAAGCAGAACCAAAGACCCACAAGAGAAGATAGACCAGGCTGAAACGGTAGTTCCGGAGCACACGGTCGAGGTCAAAACCCTTGTAACTGAAGGGCGGAACCTTCTCCCAAAGGTCCCGTCCGGGCTGATAGGCTTTGGCAATGATGCTGGGGAAGTTGACCGGGGTTTTCTTAGCCTCAAGCTCATTGACCACCAAGTCTCGATTCATTGTTTGTACCAGCTCGCGCCGGTAGGATTCAGCAGCCAGCGCAAAGTCGACATGCTGTTCGAAGTCGCTTCCAGCCAATCCCATCGAGAGAGGCTGAAGTGCCAGCAGCGGACTCAGAAACCCGGCCGCGTGGTAGAACCGATTTTGCCGTTGCTGCGCCTGGTAGAGTGCCGTGTAGCGTTCCTCCTGGACTCGGTTAAAGTCGTCCTCTTCTGCGACCATGGCCACGCCGTTGGCACTGATGGGCAGCTCTCGGACCTCTTTCACACCATACTGGCGGACCAGGTGCTTTTCCACATTACCGAGTTGTTCGTACCAGACGGGCAGCGTCATCTTGCCTTCGCGCAGAGAAGCGGCAAAGTCAAGGGCCGAAGGTGCAGGATGGACTCTTCGCGCCAGATCAATGACAAGTGGCGGCAACAGGAAACCATTTGCAAACCAAAAGACCAGCAGAACGATCAGTGCCTGCCGCGAGCTGGAGGCCTTCGCAGAAACGGCGAGCGTCACAGCCAAAACCACGGCAAAGTACAGCAGGTAAGTTCCTGCTGCGATGGTCAGCCGTGGCAGCAGCTGCGCTGACATCTCAAGGTCTGAACCAAGTGCCAGCACCAGAACGCCAGCGACAGCTACAGGCACCAGCCACAGGACTAACGGCAAGCTCAACCCAACAGCTTTTGCCCACGCGAACCTGCCAGGACTCACCCCGGTGCTGAGCAGTTGGCGGAGTGTTCCGGTCTCACGTTCGCCGGCAAGTGCGTTGAACGCTAACAGGATGATCAGTAGTGGAACGATCTTCTGGAGCGTCGCCGCCACGGTCAACTCCCCAAGCCGGCGCGCTGGCGCCGAATCTTCGGCGGGGCGGAAACGGAACAGTCGCTGCGAGTGCGCTTCCAGATGCACTGCCTGGCCGACGTACGGATCAATCCCAGGATCTATGGCGGCAGTTGCCAGTTGGGGTCGGAATACGAAGATGCCCTGGTGTGCCGCCGAATGGGGATTCTTGTTTCCCTGGCTCAACCAGCGTTCCCGCTCTGTGCGTTGCATCTCCAGATGGGAACGGCTTGCTTCCCGATAGCGCTGCCATCCGTCGATCAGTGCCACCGTGAACAGGACAACTGTCAGAGCAACTGACCAGCGGAATCGGCCGTCGCGCCATAGTTCAGTGGCTTCTTTGCGCAGGATGGTCCTGAACATGGTGCCCTCTTTCGAAAACCTCACTCACATCCCATAGGGCTGATTTCGTAAATACGGTTACATCATCTGGGAAGCAAACTGAACCTCAGCAATTCGCCGCTGAGGACAGCAGCTCCCACATTGACGAACTGCAGACTCCCAAACAGCGAGAGTCTGCGCCCCGTTTCCTTAGGAGGACAGGGTTCACAGCTCAGAAATGCAGCTTCAACGCCAGCTGAAGGGAGCGCGGGCCGCCTGTTTGGTAAATCGCGTTCAGTCCGCCGAGGCCTGTGTTGAGCATTTGAGTGGCACGGCCAAAATTGGGATCTGTCAGGGCGCCAGGAGGATTGGCGAAGTTGGGATGGTTCAGTACGTTGAAGGCATCCACTCGAAACTGAAGTTGAATCCGCTCTCGAACCTGGAACACGCGACGCAAAGAGAGGTCAAGCTGGGCAAGCGGGAAACCGCGCAAGACGTTTCTTCCCAAGGTGCCTTGCCGTCGCTGGGCAAGCGGCGCTGCGGCGTCAAATGCGGCAGGGTTAAATCGCTTGCTGCCTGCGAATGCCGGATCCTCAACGTAGAGCGCCACTCCTGGAAGCACATCCGGGCGGGAAACCGTCGTGAAGCCCAAACCAATGGCGTCTCGTCCTGTCTGGACGTTGACGGGCGTGGCGGTTCGAACGCCAAAGAGCGAGTCAACGGAGAAATTGCCGAACACGGCTCGGCCTACACCCGATTGAAACGGTGAAGGCAGATCATAGCTGACAGCACCGTTCAGGCTGTGCCGAACATCAAATGTTGAAGGGCCGTAGTCCTGCCTTGGATCATACCGGCCGGCAGAAGCTTGAAAGCTGACAATCGATTCCTCAGAAACGGTGTCGAGGGATTTGGCAAAGGTGTAGGACACCAGTGCCTGCAACCCTTTGGAGAGCCGCCGCTGATATTGAGTCTGCAGGGCGTCGTAATTGGAAATGGCGTTATTGGTAGCCACATCGATACGAGTAAAGTTGGCCGTGGGGTTTCGCAAGGACTCAAGGCGGCCCAAATGTCGCGCCGAAGCTCCAACATAGCTCAAAGAAACAGTGCTTGCGGTCCCTATTGGCTGCTCAATTCCCAAGCTGTATTGAAGCGTGTAAGGCAGCCGGTAATCTCCCTGGTAGGCAAACAATCGTGGGTAAGGCGGATTCGGGCTTGGCGGGAGCGGTTGGACAGAGAGCTGCGGCGAGGTGATGGGCACTCCTAGAAAATCGGCCCGCCGTCCGTAAGGATAGAAACTCGGGTGAATAGCGCTGCCCGTGACGTTGTAGCCAAGATCATAAAAAACACCGAAGCCGCTGCGAACGATCGTGCCCCGGTTCGGAAAGAGCTGATAGCTGATCCCGAAACGCGGCGCCACGTTGCCATAAGTTGTCTCGTAGAACCGTGTGCCCCGCGGCGCTAAAGTCGCATTCGCCAGGTCTTCCAGCCCATTCACGGTGACTGGCAGATTCCCGTTTTTTTCCGCCGGCGCCGGATTCACGTCGTAACGGAGGCCATAAGTCAGCGTGAGCCGCGGCCTCAATCTCCAGGTGTCCTGTGCGAAAGCCGAATAATTGTTGTAGATGGGACGGAGCACCACGTCAATTCCAATAACACTCGCTGAGGCTGCGAATCCGGCCGCAAGCTGCGAAAAGTTACCGGGGTTGAAGAAGCGCTGAAAATCATTGACCCGATTCACCGGCGAGAGCCTGCGGTAGTCGAACCCAAGCTTCAGCGAGTGAGCTCCCAGCGTTAGCGAAAAGTTATCAACTAGGTTCACCTGGCGCTGCCGGTTGTCGGAGAGCAGTCCGTCCGTCAGAGTCTCTGCATTCGAAGGACCAATCAGGCCGAAGCTCCCCGTTTGCGAAGACGTAAAGGATGGATAGAGGCTGGAAGCCGGAGGGACGATCGTGCCGCCGAAATTATCGATGAAATAGATTTGCGCTGCCCTGGATGCACTGTAGTTGAGTCTGACGTCATTGATGGTCCGCGGAGAAATAATTTGAGTGGCTCCGAGAGTGAAAGTCTGGGTTTTGAATGGCAGCCAAGCTACGCAGCTGGCACTGGCAAACTTGGCGCGCTCCCGACTTTCCGACGGCGCGTGATTATAGCGGCCAAACAAAGTTAGCTTGTCGCTAATCTTGTGATCGATCCTGATGCTGGTGGCGTTCAAGGAGGAAGGGTTCGAGTAGCCGCCAATAAAGGGGGCCTGATCCGGATTGTTGGGATCGGCGGGTCCTGTCGGTAACGGGTATGCGTTCAGCAGATCTTTGACAATGCCTGAACCCCTCTCGCGAGCTGCCAGTGATGGCACCAGCATGGGCGGAGAGATCATCGGCTGCCGCAGCCGTAGCCCCTCGTAGGAGGCAAAAAAGAAAGTGCGGTTGCGCCCATCATACAGGCCCGGCAGAAGGATCGGTCCACCGGCCACGCCGCCAAAGTCGTTTTGCCGCAAAGCCGGCTTTCGCAGCCGGTTGGCATTGGCAAAAAAGTTGTTAGCGTCAAACACATCGTTGCGCAAATAGTCGAAGACACTGCCGTGAAGCTCGTTGGTACCGCTGCGCGTGGCAATAGAGACTTGGGCTCCAGGCTGTCGTCCGAACTCGGGTGCATAAGTTGAGGTTTGGATTGCAAACTCTTGAACTGCATCGACCGAGGCCAAGGTGTTGGTGCCTCCTTGCACCGAGAAAGACGGTACCCCGCCTCCGCCTCCTTCATAGAGATTTTGCGCCGGCGGCAATCCGAAATTGGCGCTGACTCCATCGACAGTGAAGTAGTTGCTGCTGGTGCGCTGGCCGTTAACACTAAACTGGCCGTGGGTCACCACGTTGGCAGGAGTGAAAACCACTCCGGGAGAAAGCCCAATGAGTGTCTGAAACGTTCGGCCATTGAGCGGCTGGTTCTTGACGAAGCCTCGATCCACGACCGTGGCGACGGCTGGCGCTTCGTTCAGGAGAGGAGAACGCTCCACGACGGTGATGGTTTCGCTGAGACTACCAGCCTTCAGTTGAATGCGCAGAGCTCGCTGGTCGTTGACGTTAACCAGTACCCCCTTAAGCTCGATCGGTGCGAAGCCATCGCGACGGGCCAGAAGCTTGTAGGCGCCTGGCGTCAATGATGGGAATGTAAAGATACCCTCAGAGTTCGTAAGCGTCCGGCGCCGGACGGAGGTGGCTGTGTTCTCAATGGTGACCTCAACGCCGGGAACCACGCCCTCAGTCTGATCCACCACGGTCCCACTGATGGTTGCCGTGGAAGATTGGCCAAGGTAGCTATCTCTCGAATACAGGAAGAACAGGAAGAAAATGAAAAGCCAAAACTGGAGTCCACCGATTTGGACTTGGAATTTTCTGAAGATGCTCATGTTCTCCTCGCTCGCTCTTTGCGGTCAGATGTGCTGAAGCGAGCGGGAGCCTATCTTGGGCTGCAAATCGCAACAACTGACTTTCATTGATCGGACGCCAACAGACAACGAATGGTGGTTGTGTTGAAATCAGCGGTTCCCGCGCCTACCAAGAGAAACACAAGCAAGGCTCATCTGCTTTTTCCCACGCTGCCGGATGAACAGAAGCGAATGACCTGACATGAGAAGGCCAGGCGTCCACTCCCGATCGAGTGGACTTGGAATCCAGTCGTGGACTCAGCTAGCCCACCTAGCGTCCTCAGGGTGCTATTCATTTGAAAATTGCTGCGTATGCAATAGACATTCGAGCAAGCTCATCCAGAACTTGTGCAGGATCAAGATGTCATTGGAGAGTTTGATGCTCTTTTTTTTGGGCAACCTTCGTTACGGCTTTCGCAGCCTGAGGAATCAGCCGGTTCTCTCAGCAATCGGGGTGATCACGCTGGCGCTGGGCATTGGGGCCAACTCGGCGATCTTTACCTTCGTCAACACTCTGTTGGTGCAGCCGCTGCCTTTCCCGGACCCTGATCGGTTAGTGTCTATCCAGTCCGTACGGGGGCAAGAGAGAGGCAAGCTCATGGTCCGCGAATGGGAGGAACTGGAGCGGGAGACCGACACGTTTGAGAGCGTTGCAGGCTACTACCCGAGTCAATACAACCTGGCGGAAGGTGGCCCCCCCGAGGCCGTTCGAGCCTGTATGACGACTTCCAGCCTCTTTCGTGTTCTCGGTGCCAAGTTCGTGCACGGCGGGCCATGGCCGGACGGTTCGCATCGAGCGCGAACCCCTGCAGCCGTGCTTGAGTACTCCTTATGGCAGCAGCGCTTTGGCAGCGATCCCAATATCTTGCTCAAGACCATCCTGCTGGACGCTTCACCGCACCACGTGGCAGGAGTACTGGCACCCGGGTTTCATTTCCCTGTTCGCCAGGGGCTCTATCGGGCCGCGTTTCTGTATCACGACCAAAATCGCATCAGCCGGAGCCTCTTCATCGTGGCTCGGCTGAGAGACGGGGTGTCGGTAGCGGAGTCGCAAACTCGTCTCGATGTCTTCGCGTCGCGCATGGAACAAGAATTCCCGGAAACCAACCGAGGCATTCGTTTTCGGGTTTCTCCTCTCAAAGAACAATTCGTTGGCGAGGTCCGTCCCTACCTGTTGCTTACCTGGCTGCTGGTTGGAGCAGTGCTTCTACTCGCCTGCGCTAATCTCGCAAACCTGCTGCTCTCGCGAGCACTGACGCGGCAGCGCGAAATTGCCATTCGTTCGGCACTCGGCGCCGGGCTGGGACGGATCGTTCAACAGATGTTTGTGGAGGGGTTGCTTCTCGCCACCGGGGGCGCGGTCCTGGGGCTGGCGCTGTCCGTGTGGTGGATCCGGGCGCTTCGCCAGCTCATCAACGTCGAGCTGCCGCCATGGATGACATTTGATTTGGATCTTCGCGTTTTGGCTTTCACCCTCGGCCTCACGGTTCTGACCGCGGTGCTCACGAGTGCACTTCCCGCGCTGCTCATGGCCCGGACGAATCTGGTCGAGGCGCTGCAGACCTCGTCGCGTGGATCATCGACGGGCCGGGGCCAACGGTCTCTACGTCACGCGCTCATGGCCGGCGAACTCGCACTTTCCGTGATCCTGCTTGTGGCAGCCGGGCTCCTGCTGCGAAGCTTTTCGCAACTACTCGATACTCCGACGGGCTTTCAACGCGATCCCATGCTCACGCTGCATGTCGACCCACCGTTTACAAAGTACAACCTGCCTGAACAGACAGCGCTGTTCTATCGGGAGGCGCAAAGCCGGCTCGGTGCTGTTCCGGGGGTTGAGGCCGTGGCGGCTAATCACAGCCTGCCGTTTGTGGGCAACGAAAACTACGGCAAGCCGTCGATTGTGCTCGAAGGCCAGTCAGAACATGATCAGCTGCGCAACCCGTTCGTCAACGTCCAAATCGTCAGTCCAAACTACCTGAGGGTGATGGGAATTCCCTTGCTCAAGGGCCGCGACTTCGAAGACGGCGATCGGTTGGAGAGCCCGCTGGTTGCGGTGATCAGCCGCCCGCTGGCGCGACAGCTCTTCAGCGACACCGACCCGTTACATCGGCGGTTTCGCTTCATTGGCCTGCTCGGTACGACTTACACCAAGCAAGATGCCTGGTTTACGATCGTCGGTGTGGCAGAAGGTGTCCGAAGCCAAGGGTTGCTGACGGCCCCGGGGATGGACGTCTATCTCTCCAACCAGCAGCAGTTTGTGGGAGACACGTTCTTTGTAATACGCACAGGTTACAACGCCGCCAGCCTCGGTCCTGCCCTGCCGCGCATTTTCCAGCAGATCGACCCGGACCAAGCCATCTTTGATATTGCGACGATGGAGGAACGCATCCAAAACACTGTTTGGCAGCGGCGGCTGGCTGGCTCGATCAGTTTCTGCTTCGGCGTTCTGGCTTTGTTTTTGGCCAGCATTGGCGCCTATGGAGTGCTTTCCTATTCAGTCTCCCAGCGGACGCGCGAGATGGGTGTTCGCCTCGCTCTGGGCTGCACACCAAGTGGCGTTCTTCGGCTGGTGGTCGGTCAGGGAATGCGTCTGGCTCTCCTCGGTGTTGCGATCGGGATGGTGGGTGCCGTCGCTTTGGCGACGTTTATTCGCCATCTGCTGCCTGGAATCGCGTTCCTCGATCCGTTGACGTTTACTCTTGTAGCTCTGACGCTGCTGGCAGCCTCCTTCTTTGCCTGCTACATTCCGGCACGCCGCGCAGCGCGGGTTAATCCGATTGCCGCCCTGAGATATGAATGACGCGATTCTTGATTCGGGATTGGCGATCCGTGACGGTCCTTACGAACCACGAATCCCTAACCCCAAACCACGATGGTGAACGACCTTCGTTACGCCTGTCGCATTCTACGAAAGCATCCAGGCTTCAGTGCGCTCATGGTGTTGATATTAGCCCTGGGTATCGGTGCTAATACGGCTATCTTCACTGTAGTTAACGCCGTCCTGCTTGCCCCGTTGCCCTTCAGAGACCCTGATCGCCTCGTCAGCTTGGGAGATCCCGGCTGGAGCACGACCTGGCCTCGTCTCATGCATTCGTTGAATGGAAACACCGAAACACAGTCTTTGAGAGTATGGCAGCCACTGCCTGGTGGGACGCCAATCTCGAGAGTGGTTCCGAACCGCAACGGATCATCTCGGTTAATGTGAGCCCGGACTACTTTTCTGTTCTGGGCGTCGAACCTTTACTCGGACGAACCTTTCTTCCCCGGGGAGAGCGTCCGCGGTGGCTCACGGGTGGTGGTTTTGAGTTACGGTCTATTGCAGCGACTGGGGGCATCAACAAAGATTGTGGGACAGCAGGTGCGGATCAGCGGCGAGGGCTACACGGTCGTGGGTGTCATGCCCCGTCTAGCCTACACCGGGCCCTTTATAGGACTGGGCGAGTTATGGATGCCCTCACAAATCGATGAGCTGAGGGCGAGAGCCAGCCCGAGCGGGTGGCGTGGGTTCCGAGTGCTGGCTCGTCTCAAACCCGCTGTCGGCCTGGACCAAGCGCGGGCAGAAATGGAGGTCATCGCCAGCCAACTGGCTCAAGAGTTTCCAATTATCTACTCCGGCTATAGGGTCATGGTGCGCCGTCTGCACGACTTCGCCGTTGGGGATGTCCGGTCGGCTCTGTTTGTGCTGTTGGGTGCCGTTGGATTCGTGTTGCTGATCGCTTGCGCCAATCTGGCCAATTTACTACTGGCCAAGGCGCTGGCTCGCCAGAAAGAAATCGCCATCAGACTGGCACTGGGTGCCGGGCGTCGAAGACTCATTCGGCAACTGCTCACCGAGAGCGTGCTGCTTTCCATCATGGGCACAGTTGTGGGTCTGCTTCTTGTCTACGGTGGAATTCGCCTTCTGGTCAGCCTTTACGCGGACAATATTCCACGTGTGGCGGAGAGCAACGTCGGTGGGACTGTCCTGGTGTTTGCAGCCTCCTTGTCCTTGCTAACGAGCCTGTTGTTTGGTCTCGTACCCGCCTTGGCAGCGACTCAAACCGACCTGAACAAAACACTCAAAGAAGGGAGTCGAGGGGCCACAGCTGGACTTCGCCACGATCGTTTTCGAGGGTTGCTCATAGCGTCTGAAGTCGCCATAGCTCTGGTTCTTCTGATTGGAGCAGGACTCATGACTAAGAGTCTCTGGAATCTCTCCAGAGTGAACGTCGGTTTCCAGAGCGATCATCTCCTCACGATGGACCTGACTCTTCCGGGGTCCAGATACAAAGAGGTTCAGCAGCGGGTGACTTTTTTCCGCCAACTCTTAGTGCGGTTGGAGGGTCTGCCCGGAGTCGGTACTGTTGGCGCCAACCGATATTTCCCACTACGGGACCGGCAATTCAGCAATCCCATTTTTGTGGAAGGGCAACCAGTCCCGGAAGGCAGGGAGCCCGTAGTCCAGTACGGCGGCATCACCAGTGGATACTTTTGGGCCATGGGAATCCCGTTGCTTAAGGGGCGAGATTTCAGTGAGCGGGAGATGTGGGAGACAGGCGGTGTCGTGATCATCAACGCCGCCATGGCTCATCAATTGTGGACCACTCAGGATCCGCTGGGCAAACGCATCAAGCACGGAGCGCAGCAGAACTGGCTAACAGTCGTTGGAGTCGTCGGCGATGTCCGGCAACGTCGACTGGACCTGGAACCATACCCTCAAATCTACGTGCCGCACTCGGATTATCAACATACGACGATGACACTGGCCGTCCGCACTGGTTCGAATCCGACTGGCTTGGTTACCGCGATTCGGCGCGAAATTTCGGCGTTGGACCCAAGCTTGCCTATTTTCAATGTGATGACGTTCGACCAGGCATTAACGCAGTCCACTGCTGACAGACGCCTCACAATGACGTTGCTGAGCTTGTTTGCCGCACTGGCTATGGCCTTAGCGACCGTGGGTATTTATGGGGTACTGTCGTACATGGTGAGTCAGCGGACCAACGAGATTGGCGTCCGAATGGCGCTGGGGGCCCAGCAAGGCGATGTCGTGAAGCTTGTGGTGGGACAAGGGGTGCAATTGGTTTTGGTGGGCCTCTCGGTGGGATGGCTCGCAGCCTTGTTTCTAGCCCGTCTGATGTCGAGTTTGCTCTTCGGAGTCACTTCCGGCGATCCTGCAATTTTCTTAGGGGTCACGATGCTCCTTTTCATTGTGACCTTGTCTGCCTGCTTCATTCCGGCACGTCGTGCCAGCAAGATTGATCCCATCGTCGCGATACGGCATTTTTGAGCCTATTCACCTGAGGCAGTCGGTCAGGCTCGTTCATCCACTTGATTCCGCTCAAACGGGCAGCGCTTCGCAGGCGAGGGCGGTATTAACTTCTCTTGCATGGATGGTGTGCGGGATCGAATATGACGCTGTCGGCATCTACTCCTCTCGGAGGATGACGGCCGGGTCAACCTGAGCAGCCCTGCGGGCGGGCAGATAAGAAGCTGCGAGGATCACGAGAGATAGGGCTAAGACCGTGAGTGCGTAACTCAATGGATCGGCCAAAGAGACGCCGCGGACCAGCGATTGCATGAGCCGGCCCAGCAGGAGTGCCCCAATCATCCCAATGGCCAATCCCGCGCCTCCCAGAAATGCTCCACGCCCCAAGATCAGCCCTTGCACACTGGCGGGAGTCGCGCCCAGGGCCAACCTGATGCCGATTTCGCGCCTTCGTTGGCCAACGACATAGGCCATGACGCCATAGATGCCGATGGCCGACAGCACAAGAGCCACCGATCCGAACAGGATGAGCAGCAACCGTGAAATCCGCAATTGCCAGACGCTGTCGAGAATGCGCTGCTCATAAGTTTTGAAATCGAAAACGGATTGTTCCGGATCGATGCTCCAGAGAGCCTGTTCAGCCTTGGTTGTCAGTTCGCCCAGCCTCAGCCGGCTCTTCACGAGCAGGTACTGGTTGGCCGCTGCTCGCTGGCGGTAAGAGACATATAGGTCCAAGCTGGGCTCTCCGCCTAACTCGCGATGCTGGACGTCGCCGACGACACCCACTATGGTCCGAAAGCTGGCGGGCTGGCGTGCTGTGGGGTTGTAGAGCAGCCGCTTCCCCAGCGGGTCCTGGTTCGGCAAGAGCCGCTTGGCCAGCCGCTCGCTCACGATGGCCACAGCCTCGGAGTCTTTGTGATCAAACGGAGTAAAGAATCGACCGGCTTTGAGCGGGATTTGCGTCAGCTGAAAATAGTTCTCGCTGATTGACTGGAAACTGACGTAAGGATTCTGCAGCGCTTCAACGACCGACTGTCCTTCCATTTGGACCGTATTGGGTGAGTTCTCCTCCTGCCGGGCCAATGGCGGGCTTTCCACGAAGGCCGCACCCTCGACTCCTGGCAGGCTGCGAAGTTTCTCAAGGGCCTGCTCGTAGTACCGCGCGATAGCCTCCTGATTGATGTAGCGTTTCCACCCGAGGGCAACACGAAAGGTGGTGATCGAGTTGGTACGGAATCCCTTCTCCTGGGACTGTAGCTCCAGAAAGCGCCGGACGAGGAGGCCCGCCCCCGTTAGCAGAACAACCGCCAGCGCGATTTCCAGAACTACCAGCCAGTCTCGCAGGCGGCTCGCCTTGCGACCCGACGAGCTGCCGCGGCTGCTTTCTTGCAACGATTCCACCAGAGACGGTCGCGACAATTGAAGAGCCGGTGCCAGACCCGAGATCAGGCCGGCGAGTACTGAAACCACCAGCGTGAATGCCAGCACGCGCCCATCAAGGTCGATTACCATCCATTGAGGCAGTTCAAATCCGATCAGCGCGCGCAGCAGTTTCATCCACCAGTACGCCAGCGCCAGCCCAAAGCCCGCAGCCGCCATCGCAAGGAGAGCGCTTTCCGTCAACAGCTGGCGCAAGATATGCGAGCGGCTGGCTCCGAGCGCGATGCGAACGGCCATCTCGCGGTCCCGGCTGAGCGCGCGAGACAATAGCAGATTGACCACGTTGCCACAGGCAATGAGCAAGACAAATCCCACGGCACCCAGCAAGACAAACAGATAAGGTTTGACATCACCGGAGTAGAGTTCACGAAACGAAAGCGCACGAAAAGAGATGCCCGAGTTGCTGTCCGGATACTGCTGTGCCAGTCGGTGCGAGACACTGTCCAGTTCGGCCTGGAGCCGTGCCAGCGTGTAGGGTCTCGCGATCCTGGCAATGGCCACGGCATTGCGATAGTCGCGTTTGTCATAGCTCGTGAATCCGCCAACGGAGCGGTACACCTGGATGCCGCGTGGAAAGTCAAATCCGCGACCAGCCACGCCGTGGATCACGTAGCCTGGGGCATGGTCGAGGGTGATCTTGCTGCCCACAACGTCATGGCGGCTGCCGAAGCTACCCTTCCAGACGGCGTAACTCAGGATGACCCTGAACTCGCGCTCCCGATTGGCGTGCTCCGGCCAAGCGGCGCCCAATGCCAGCGGCACACCTAGGACTTCGAACAGATTGCCCGTGATGAGAATCGCTCTCCACTCTTGAGGTTGCCCTTCGCCGCCATAGTTGTAGCCTCCCGCCCCGCCCGTGTGCGCCGCGACGTTCTGCAAAATTGAGACCTGCTCTCTGATGTCGAGCACTTCCCGCATTGACAGTTTTCCCGGCTGACCTCCACGCACCGAATGGATTTCCACAAGCTGGTCCGGATCCTGGAAGGGAAAGGGACGAATCAGGAGGGCATTCACAAAACTGAAAATGGCTGTATTGGCGCCAATGGCCAGTCCGAGCGTCAACACCACCGAAACAGCCAACGCCGGCTGATGCGGGATCTGGCGAAGAGCATAGCGAAGATTTCGACCCAGACTGTCCATGATGCGCTCACCTCGACGGCTCAGTCAGACATCGGCCTTAGCTTGAGTTAGACAAAGAATTGGAAATGAAAAACCCTCTACGACACCGCTATTTCTTTCGGGCAGGCTCGGCACTTCATTCAGGATTTCTGGTTCTGTCGTAATGGGTCGAGAAAGAGGTCAGACTGAACTACGACTCTCATTCGCGCCATTCGTTTTCAATGAATGGAGGTATGAAAGGAACAAACGGCATCTGCTGGCCGACGAATGAAGACCACGCCCGAAAAGCTCTCCTCACTGAGTGGAGGGCCCGTTGCCTTGGCGTTTTCGATGAGGTCGATTACAGGAAAGGCTTGTCCGGAGTGGCTGGTGCGCTATAGTTGTGGCTCTATCAGCTTGCTGAACTGAGCAAGGTGGAGAGAGCTTGTTGAGTTCTCTGGGGCAACCTTAGTCCAAGTTCCGGAGTCTCAAGTCCACACTGTTGCGATTTGATTCCTGCCACTGACCGGAGTGACCAATGAGGAGAACACGCAGCCTACAGACCATTGTCTTTCTTTTGGCGGTAACAGTTTCCGATGTCGCCGTGGAGGCAGCGGATCGTGTGGAGAAGGTGTTTTCGGTTTCCTCGTCTCCAAGCATTGCGATCACCAACTACGCCGGTACGATCCGCGCGCAAGGTTGGCCCAACGCGGAGATCAAGCTGGTGGCGACCAATTATTCCAAACACGCAGCAATTCAGATGGAGACAAGCTCGAACTGGGTGAGGGTGACGACTCAGGTCGAGGACCGGCTGGCCAAGGCGGAGGCAGTGCGCGTGGACTATGAGCTTTGGGTTCCACGAGACTCTTCTCTAGAGGTTCATTCCAACATGGGAAGTGTCGAGGTGGCAGGAATCCGGGGTGATGTGAACATTGATGTCATGAACGCGGCCGTGCTTGTCACCGATACGTCCGGTGCTGCAAGAGTAAACTCTCTGGACGGAAGAGTAGAAATTCGGCAGGCGCAGGGAATTGTTCACGTCACAACCGTGAGCGGAGACATTGTCTTGCAGGAGATCAAGAGCAGGAGTATCACTGCTTCGGCTGCCACCGGCAATCTTTTATATGAAGGCGATTTCCTTCCAGGCGGTAAGTATCAACTTTCAAGTTATGAAGGCTCGATCCTCGTCCAGTGTCCGGCGCAAGCCTCTGTTGAGTGGAATGCAAAGAGCGTGAACGGCGGTATTGAGAGCAATCTTCCGATTGAGTCCAAACGGCGATACGCCCGTCGATCCTCGTCACCGAACATACACGCCCTTGTCGGCACCCTGAACTCCGGGGGTGCGACTGTGAACCTATTCACCACCACCGGTAAGATCCGCATTCATCGCAAGTAGACCAGTCAAGACCTACAGACAAAATGCCGTCAGCCGCGCCGTATTCATCCCGCCCGGAGGACAGCCAAAGCCAAAATGATCGGGCGGGGTTCCACTCAGGGACCAGAGGTCTGTTCAGAGGGTCTTCATTTCGGTAGGTATTTCACTAGAGAAACCTACGGAGTGGCACTCCCGTTTGATGCCTTGGCGCTTCTCACGCCGTTTCGTAAAGCTGTATCATGACCGTTGTTTTGAGGGGCAGCTGCTTCGAGGAAGAGTCGACGCAATGAACTTACGTCCGCTTGTGGGTTTTCTCATGATTTTCGGAAACGTCGTTGTGGGTGAGCCACTGGGCAATGTGTTTCGGTCGGAAACGAACACTGGATTGAATCTTCAAGTAGGGAATCATGTTGCGAGCCACATAGCCGTATATAGTTTTCTCGCTTATGGCCAGGATGCGGGCTAGTTCTTTAACCGTGAGAAGTGTTCCAAGGTTCTTCAGGCGGTCAAGAAAGTCCAGATCGTTTTCCCCTTGGTTTCGAGTTGTAGTGATCGGCATGGTTTCCTTCCTTGGCATTCATGGACTGCGACATTCATCGTCGCAGGCTGGCTCCCGCGATTATGTCGTGGACGTGTGTTGACAAGCTGCCAACTTTCTCGCTTCGTCCTGGCTTTTCACTACTTCAGCTCGACCACGGCATTCTGGTCGGCCGTCCAGGCCGTGGCGTGCCCAATGATCAGAAAGAGCTTGCCGGCATCTTTGCGGCTGCGCTCCACTTTCAGGGTCGCTCCCTTGCGCGCCAGTTCCGATAAGACGAGGCGATTCTGGTCGATTTGTTGAATCAACTGCTGTTCCCGCTCGGCATAGTGACGGGCAGCATTGAACCAGACGACTGCTGTCAGTACCAAGGTAAGAACTGCGGCGGCCAGCGCGTAGCTGCCGATGTGGATTCGCCGGGCTTGCTTGAGTTGAAGGGATATCTGCTGGGCTTCAATCGCGGTCTTACCACATCGATCCTTGATGTCACCCACGAACCTCTCAAACGGCGTCAGAAGTCCAGACGACAGCGACTTTCTCAGGGTGGCATCCAGTGTCTGTGCAATGTCGGTCGTGGAGTTTTGGATGGCCGTTGCGATGACGGTCTTGGCTTCTCGGAACTCATTGGTAATCGTGCACGCCGTTGTGGTGTTTCGTTCCAGCTGACTGAGCACCCGGTCCAAGCGGATGGCCGCACTTTCATGTAACGATTTGAATGTCTGGTGGAGAGCATCGGCTTCCTTGACTGCCTGGCAGACACGAGCCGGGATCTCGTCGTAGAAGGCTTTATAGAGTTGGAGCGCTCGCAACAGCTGAGCCAGCTCGACATCCTGACGGGTGACCCCAGCTGTATGCAGCACCCGAAAGAACTCCAGGCGCTGTTCCAGGGAGAGCCCTTTTGCAAGTGGATCAAAGTTGTTGCTTCCGGCTTCAGCCATGGGCAATCCCCTTACCTTTCTGACCCTGGGCGGGGAAGAACAGATGGCTGGCGTCATCGAGTTGTTGATAGATCCGGCGTTGGAAGTTGCGCAGCCGCGCCCGGACGAGCAACTGTGGCAGGATGTCGCCCAGGGGCTTGCCTCGCGCTGAAAGGCCTTGCTGAAGCTGATCGCTATCGATGAGTTCGCTGATCGTGAGGTTCAGCCGCTCCAGCTCGGTTTGATACTCCTCGTCGAGACGGGGAATGGTGACGTGGGAGGGATTGAGTGTCTTTCGGAACTCGATCGCTTCGTGAGTATCTTCGTAGTCGGGCAGAGTCTCACCATCCTTGAGATTCTTGAAGACCAGATAGGAAACCTGGTCTCTCAACTCACCCACCCAGTTTAGGAAGGACTGCACACTATCGGGTGAACTGGTAATCGAACCAATGCAGACGAAAGTGACCTGATTGGCTCGCAGCTCCTCAAAGGGAACGTCCAAGAACCATTCGAGCACCTCCCGACCCGTGCCAGCCTTCAGGTCTGCGAGGATCAGCGGATAGTTTCCACTAAGTGCATTGTGCACCAAGACATCATGGGACGACTTCTTCTTGATAGGGACCGAGCGGGCTTCAGGGAAGAACCGCGAGAACGTCCTGTTTTCGTCGTCAAGATCCATGAGAAAGGGATCAGCCCCGTGCTCTCGGAGATAAGTCACTAGAAAGCGTGCAGCGGTGGACTTGCCACTGCCTCCCTTGGCACCTGCGGTAAAGAGAATGGTTGAACTCATGTTTGCCTTCCTTTTTCCTCATCGAGTCGTTTCTCCAGAGCAGCTTTCTCCTCTGGAGTCAGTCGAGTCAGGTTGTAGGTATTGCTGTAGGTGTAGTTGAAGCGCTTGCGCGGAGCTGTGCTGCTGTCACTACCGAGCGGGTGATGGGTGATCACAGTCGGTGGTACAGGCTGTCGTGAATGAGAACCCTGAGAATGTATTGGTGGAGTTGGCGTCTTGCTTTCCGCAGCCGCTCGGCGATCCCATTTTCTTCTCGTTCTGAGGAAAGCAAAGACCCCGTTGATTGTCATCTCGATTCCGTATTTTTCTTTGAGCAGCTCAACGATTCTTCGATAAGGAAAGGGCGGACGTTGTCTTCGCAGCTCGACAATCTCCCGCTCGAAGGGAGCCAGCTTGGACTGAAACGGCAAGCCACTCATGGCAGTCTCCTTTCACCACAACTTCACGACTGCGCCCGGCTTTTTCCTCGAACTGGTGAAAGAGTGGTGAAAAAGCCGTGAAGCGTTCGAACTTCTTCACCACTTGGCAGTGCCTCGAAGCTCGACTTAGAAGTATTGTGTCTTAGCTTAGCTCCACTGTCATGGCTGTGAGCTCGAACGGACTGCGCATCGAAGCTACCTCCTGTCGAGCATGGAATCTGCTGCCGCCGGAACGATGGCAATGATGCTGCTCACCCAGGCTGATCACGCAATCCCGAGGTCGAGGGGCTTTGCATGATCGTGCCCAGCCGGCCCACGATGGCATCGTCAAAGAGCGCTGCCAGCCGCTGGCCAGCCACTTCAACCGTGCAGGACGTATAGGTAAGCCGTAACAACCGGCCCTGTTCAGAAAGCTCCGCTTCCGCGAGAAAGTGATCCGGAATGAAACGGCGAACTCCTCCAGCGGTCACAAACACGGCCCCAATGGCGGCGCTCTCGGAGGATCGGGGAAGGTAGCATTGGAAGGTCATTGGGCACTCCTGGTGAGCCAATAGCAGCTGGACCTATTCCTATCGAACCTTCGTTCCGATTCTTGTGGCCGCGGTATCGTCAATGGGATTTGGCTCATCGACCGATCTCCAGTTCCGATGAAGGGAGGCGCAGTTCCTGCCAGTGGATCAGTTTTGCCGGAAGACGAATCTCCGGTTCCCGCTCGACTGCGGGTTCTGGTTTTTCGGAGATCCTGTGTAGGAGCGAAGCCTGTTCGACTGCCTTCTGCCAGGCTCTCTGTTCTTGTTGCCGCCAGATCGCAGGGCGCAGGGCCACCGGATCGAGAACATCTGAAGCCGCCAGCCGGTCACCCGATTGTTCCACCCCATCGAACAGACGGGCTTTGTCCGGCGTGAAGACAGAAGCCTGGTGCCGACCACGGGAGCAGGCTACGTAAGCCGTCTTGGCATCCAGCTGCTGGGCGGCAACGATCACGTGGTCATGCGTGCGCCCTTGAGACTTGTGACTGGTGACGACGTAGCCATGACAGAAATCACGAAAGGTGGGTGGAAGGACCTTACCTTCCTGCGTTTGGATCGAACCATCCGGTTGGATGCTGCTACAGGTCAATACTTCGCCATTCACCAGCCCGAGTTTCCTGGCATTGCGACGAATCAGTATGGGATCACCACTAGCCAGTTCGATCTGCCGAGTGGTGGAGACCTGGAGTTTGTCCGCATGCTTGGCTGGATCGAGAGGTTCTGGCTGGTTCTGGAAGCAAAGCCGGCCTGATTCGACTCGCTCGACAACCAAGGACTGTCCAGGATCGAGTCTGCCAGCCCGCAGTGGCAGGGTAACAACCATCCCGGGTCTGTAGCTCCGAGCTTCCGCTCTCTGTTGAGTGGTCCAGTCGAGTGGGTCTTGGATCTGAATCTGGGTCGAGGAGTGAAGCTTTCCGCTCTGTTTCAGTTGTTCCCGGATAGCTTCAGTCAGCCGGTGGTTTTCGTCCCAAGTGGGAGCAATGGCGATACACCGGTCAAGAGACCCACCCTTCCTGGTTGCGTCAACATAGGCAGCGGCAGCTTGCCGGAGATAGTCCCCCTTGCCTTCTTGGATACAACCCAGCTGGTCTAGTTGTTCCAACCCCTCGCTGACGTCGCCTCTGGCCATGAGCCGGATGGCCCGGTTGTAGTCGGCCGGTATCTGGCGGCGGATATCCTGGAGTTCCGAAAATCTGAGTTTGGAGTGCTGCTCGAGAACCCGCAGAAAGTCCCCGGCTTCCACCGAGACATGTTGGCGGACATCTCCCACAAACAACACCCGAGCGTCATGAATCTGAGCGGTCTTGAGCAAAGCTGCACCAAGCTGGGTTGACAGCAGGCTGGATTCGTCGATGATGAGAACACTTTGGTGAATCTGCTCTGAGTGTCTCTTAACCTGATTGGCAAGGAAGTCATGGACGGTGGTTGCCTGGCTGAAGCCATCCCGCCGAAGCACTTCAACCGCAGCGGCCGTGGGTGCCAGGTAGTAGGCGTTCCTCCCTACAGCCTCTAATCCCTTCTGGATCGCCTGCAAGCAGGTGGTCTTTCCCGCACCGGCACAACCTCGGATGGCGTAGGCCCGGTCGGTGGTTTGGAGTGTTTCCAGAACAGCGAATCGCTGTTCTTCGGATTTGAAGTCAAAATCGACTCCTTGAGTCTTTCCAAGGGGAGTACAACTCCTTTGGGTTTGATTGACGAACTCTACCGACCAGCGCTCGAGTTCCAGTCCTCGGTTCGAGGCCCACTGGCAGGATAAGATAGGATTTCGGGAGCCTTCAGCCAGCCGTGTCATTCCAGCAGAAGGGCTGGTCAGATAACGCTTCAGCCTTTCCGGATCGAGGCTGCCCAGGCTTTGATTCAAGGCCTCAGCCAGGATCTGGTGACCTTTCAACACCGAGTGTCGTTCGTAGAGGTGATCGCGAGCGTGCGTCAGCGCGCACCCGTTCGACTGCATGCGCAACTCGGTCGGTTCAATGGAATCGGTTTGTTCGACACTCCGTATCAACGCCTCGCGCTTGAGAAATTCCAGAGCCGAGAGCTCTGAGGACGACAACTGAGACCGCTGGTGCTGCCGGACTTCTGGCGTGCTGATCTCCCTAAGCTTGGGGGAGCGGGTTTCGCTGGCCAGTTGGGAGATCTCAGCTGGATTGGGTTGGCGTCCGCGTTCGGCAACGAACTTGTCGATCGCGGCCTCGACCTCTGCCCGGCGTTTGGAGTACTTCAGTTGGACGTCCTCTGAAACCCCTTTGATCTGGAAACCTTCGACCATTCCCTTAGCTTCGCGAACCATTTCAATCTCGTAGCCCAGGTTCCGGCACTGCCGGGCCAGTTCATTCTGGTACACCTTGCCGCTATAGCGGATGGCTTTGAAGATATCGTGGGTTTGCAAGGCCAGCCAGCGTTGGCTGCTAGAATCCCAGGTGGCGTTGGCGACGACGAAGTGTGTGTGCAGCTGCGGATCGAGTTCCCGGGAGGCGTCGTGGCGAAAGGCAGCGGCGCAGATGTTGCCGGTAGTCTCATAGTGTTTGCGGCATCCCTGACCGGTCTGAATGGCGGCGAATCGCTCGAGCTCCCTCAGCGCAGCCCGGCTGGCATGGTCATGAGCCTCATAGAGACGGTGGTCTTCCATCATGACACCCATGATGGAGACCGATTTGTGAGGGGCGCGCTGGAAATCGAAGAAGCGAATTGAGTTCGTGACATCCCGAGGCGTGAGTTTGCCGGAGCCATCCGGATGCTGGTTCAGTCGAAGGGCCTCGAAAGCCGAATCATCCTTCCCGAGAGTCTGGCCTTCGATGCCTAACCTTTCTGCACCTTTGCCGACCCAGATACCGCTCACCTGTTCCTGTTCGCAGTAGTAGTCATTGGCAGACAAGTGCGTGCTGAGGTAGGTGCTGCCATTTCGGATCTTCTTGCAGGTGAACATACAATCTTAAATTGAGTAATCGAATTGTTCGAGAGTCATAGCGTCAAGGCGACAGTCGATTCCCTTGATCGTCCCCCGTTTGGCCCTGTAGCCGACATCTCTCCTAGGCCTCGTGACTTCGGGCTTCAACTCCCCTACGCATAAACCGTGGAAGGAAGATTTACCTCTCTATTCATAAAGAGGCTCGAGAAGCCAAAAGTGTTAACAGGGGAACCTTCCGTCTTGTCTGATCCGTCATATGTAATGAGTGTCCAGAGCCCAAAACAGTAAAGACCCATTTTGACAATTCCATTGTGGTCCCTCTATTACAAGAGTATTGAGGGCCCTAAAATGTGAACATCAAAGTTTAGATTTCTTCGAGACTGAGCTCTCTCGTCCTATTCAGAGGACAAGGAAGCGCAACACCGGACCGAGAATCCAATCTGTCTGCTTGGAATCAACGGATACGGTCTTGGGTGGACGGACTTGGATCGTTCAGCCGCGATGGTGTTGGCTAGCTCTCATCGTTCAAAATCACCGGAATTGCTTTCGCGTCTTCCGGCCCTTCTTGGTTAGACACGCATGTCCCGGAGACTCGCGGACAGCGGTCATGCGAACGCAGTATAAGGGGAACTTTTCTCTCGGGAGTTCCACCCAATCGAGGTTCTGTTTCTGTTGGTTTCTGTTGATTGCTGTTCGTTTCCCTGAGTTTCTGTTGTTCATGCTTTTCGAGGTGATTTTTTTCTTGACAGGTTTTGAAAGCAATCTCAAACGTGCTATCTGCTTCCGAGCAAATAGCAGATATGTCTCGCGGGATGCCTCAAGGCTCAGATCTATTCAGGGCAAGGGCGGTTGCCCCTCTTGAACCCTCTAAAACTGGGCCGAACGCCCCTCCTGTGGTCCTTTGTCAGACCTGGAATCGAATCGGACAGGAGGTGATGTTGATGCGGAACGATCTCTACGAAAGAGGATCTCGGGATGTGTGGGAGGCATTGGGGACAAACCGCTAAAGCATAGTTCAATCCTGTCCCAAATGCGCTATCGCGGAGTGCCCGGCTGTAATTTCTTGGCGTGGGGGAGTTGGGAGATGGTTGCACCGCTGGCTTGTCAGTGCGGTCTGGCATTCATTGCCAGTTGCTCATAGATCTTCTGACGAATAAGTCGAGATACGATCGCATACGATACCCACACCGAGAATGAAAAAAACCATCGCCTGGCTTAACGGGCGTTCCTGGTAGAAGCTGGCCAAATTAATCATCCTTTGAATCGGCGTACGTTGAGAGCTTTCCATACAAGAGCAGGATGTTCCTCGACCCGTTTTGCCAGCGCGCTGTCCTGGGTGAGTAGTTGTGGGTTCACGTCTCCTTTGTCGAGCAACACATCGAGGAACTGACGCTCGGGCCTGCTGAGTGGTAGGACGATTCCCAAACCTTTCCTGCAATCAGTCGCTATGCGCTTTGCCCAGCGTGAGGGAGTTCCTATTTCATCGAAGAAGCTCTTGTGCAGCAAGGGAACCAAGAATCTTTCCAACTCATCGGACTTGGCCTCGATGTCTTTGACTGAGACCTCCCGCCAGTCCTTTCGATTCATGGCTCCGTAAACAACAAAGGCCAAGCGCAGCCTCTTCGCATCCAGGTTGCCGTTGGTCAGAAGCTGGTGTGCATCGAACAAATCGCGACTGGCGTGGCGTGCCAGCAAAGCAGCGAGCTTGCCTGCAGCCAGCTCATGAATATCAAGAACTGGGATGTTCCTCGCTTTGTAGGAACCGATGCTTTGAGAATCTCGCTTGATGACCGGCCAGAGCGGAACTCGAAACATGAAGTTCAAGTCAATCTCCAGATTAGCGCCCAAGGCCAGAGCACTTTGATAGCGGAGCAGCCATTTTCCACCGGCGTGATCTCCTGGAATGCGGCGAATGGCCAATCCTTCGCGCTGGCAAACCGCGCTGATGGCTTCTTCAACCTTAGGGCGCTCCGACAGCATGCTCTCGCGATCCACAGTCCCGATGTAGTTTAAGTCGATGTCGACCGAGAGACGAGGCAAAGGAAAGACAAACAGGTTCAGAGCGGTTCCGCCCTTCAGAGCCAGTCGGTCCTTCAGAAACGGATGACTGTTGAAGGCTTGCAGCAGGTTGAGGAGGTGGATCACTTTCTCCAGGATCTCCGCCCGGAATCCTGTCAACTCAGCTTCGGCGAGAAGTTTTTCCTTCGAAATCCTCACCGGACCTCCTGCCAGGAGCGCTCCAGGACGGTTTCGGGAACCACGAGGTTCCAGCTTGGTACAAAACGGCCTGACTCTCGCCGGCCTCGGTCCAGGTAATGGGCCGTTGCCGGCCGATGTGCCCTGAGCCGCCTCAGATGCGAATCAGTCACCATCAATGTTTCACGGTGCTGCTCTAGGTACAGTCCCACCTTTGCTACCGTTGTTGCATTTCCCAGCAACAATGCATATTTGACAACCTGATCCAAATCGAAGAACTCGATCGACTCCAGCGAGCGCCAGATCTCTTCCCAACCACCTCCGAGATCAGGTCGGTCCAAGACATCTACGAGCGTGCGTTCCAAGCTCGTGATGCGGACATTCAGACCTGAACGGTCAGCGATGACGACTCCGACTGATTTCTGCTTCCTTGTCTTGAGCGCTTTTGGCGGGGGCACGGCACGAAAGCTATGCGAGCGAAAGCGGAGAGGACGCGATGCCTGTTCCGTTAAATAGAGAAACTGTTGCTGGACTGAATAGGCCCTGCCATGGAATTGTAGCGCCGTATGGTAGGCGAGGACGGCATCCTCGGCCAGCTTGGCAGCAACCAGGTATGGATCGACTGGACTGCTCTCTCGAGATACTCCAAGCGGCACAGAGGCAAAGAGACCTCGGCGTATTCGAAGGAGGCGCCCGGTCTTGGTGTAATAGGTCAGGAGCGAGTCCTGCGTCCGTTTGCTCAGATTCCGCTGGCTTGCGAGGAAAGTCCCGAATTCCTTGTATGTGAAAACCGGATGGCGCGCAAGAAACGCTTGGTAATTCATGGCCCTGATAATTTGACTTACTCTATCACAATACACATAAATATTGCGTATTTAGATCAATAAAGTCAAATCTACTGGACTCCTACCGGAGCTGACAGTCATAGTACGCAAACTTGTTGTGTACACCGAGATGTTACGTCAAGTCCGTCAGACGAGCGGCTGCAACCGGGGGGTATGCCACGGATCACGATTTCAAGCTGCCCTCTGTTGCCGTCTTGCCCGGTAGGAAGAGGCGGTTAACGGCCTGACGCTTGAGCCCTTCTTCTGGGTTAAGGTATTGGCGCGTGGTTTCGATGTCGCTATGGCCCAGCAAATGTTGGACAGTGACAATGTCACAACCTTTCTCCAGGAGCCGTGTCGCATACGTGTGACGGAACTTGTGGAGTGTGGCGTTTTCGACCTTTGCTGCCTTTGCGATGACCTTCAGCCGTCGGAGAAGGTGACTTGCCCGACTGCCTTTGGCGTTTGGGAAGATCCATTGGGATGTGCGGGGAAGTTTTCTGAGGAGGCCCACGAGATCGGGCGGGACAGGGATGATGCGCTCTTCGTAGTCTTTGGGTGAAAAACCTTCGGTGGCCTTCGGAGTAACCGTGACTGTTGCCTTCGTGAGATCGACATCATGCCATGTTAGGAAGTAGAGCTCCTGTTCACGAAGGCCCGTCAGGAGCAGAGTCGCAAAAATGGCCGTCTCATCTTCAGTGCAAATAGTGAACAGCCTGTCGAGTTCCTCCGGTGAGTAAGTTGCTGGCTTGCGCTTCGCTTTAGTCTGTTGGTCCTTGAGGGGTTTGAAACGTGCACAGGGGTTCTCCATTTGGATACCGCGTTCGTTGATGAGGAAGTAAAAAAAGGTGCGCAGCACGCTCACTTCAAAATTGATCGTTCGCGGGGTGATTGCGCGGGGGTGTTGTTGGCTCTTCTCACCTGTCCGTTTGATCTTGTAGTCGTCGATGTCGGACCGGGTGACCGCTTCGATGTAGCCGCGGCGGCCGAGA
>Ga0187893_10002527_pt1 | contig 39919 bp, 28 predicted proteins | sample MA1701074metaG_FD_139574 | JGI IMG/M metagenome (GOLD analysis project Ga0187893, IMG submission 139574) | White microbial mat communities from a basaltic lava cave in the Kipuka Kanohina Cave System on the Island of Hawaii, USA - MA170107-4 metaG ...
CCTTAGTCAACCACCGATCAACCAAGGAGGTTACGCATGCACCCCTTCGGCAAGTGTTCTGTAGGGAAATCGAGCCTTTGCAAGACAGGGCTTTGTGTCTTGCTGTTTATCGGCCTGCTCTGGCTGTCTTCGGGCGTGTGCCTGGCCCAGAGTTCGACCGCAACCATCAACGGAACGGTGAAAGACTCGTCCGGCAGTATTGTGCCGGCGGCGGAAGTGGCTTTGACCAACACTCAAACCAACGTGGAGCGCAAGGCTATAACCAATGATGTGGGAGCTTACGCTTTCCTGAACATTATTCCTGGTGAATACCGCCTCCAGGCAACCAAGACTGGCTTTAAGACCAGCAAACAGGCGGCCTTTACGTTGACGGTGAACCAGACCGCCACCTTCGATCTCACGCTGGAGGTTGGAGAAATCAGCCAGGAAGTAACGGTGGAGGCAGTGGGCGCCGAACTTCAGGCATCCACGGCAGAGTTGGGCGCAGTGGTCGCCAAACAGCAGGTAGTCGACCTGCCGCTGAACGGAAGAAACTTCACGCAGTTACTCTCACTCACACCGGGAGTCGCCCCAGTTAGCGTCTCGCAGAACTCAGGCGGATTTGGCGCCAGCGTCACTTCCGGGGCAGCCATTCAATTTCCCTCGATCAACGGCCAGAACAACCGCAGCAATTTCTTCTTACTGGATGGCATCAATAACCAGGGTTCCTTTACCAGCACCTACGCGGTTCCTCCCATCATTGACACCATCCAGGAGTTCAAAGTGCAGTCGCACAACGATCAGGCCGAGTTTGGCGGGGCGCTGGGCGGCATCATCAATGTGGTGACCAAATCAGGTACCAATGAGTTCCACGGCAGCGCCTGGGAGTTTTTGCGAAATAACGCCCTCGATGCCCGTAACCCATTTCTGTTGACCAAGACAGCTTTTCGGCAGAACCAGTACGGCGCCGCCGGTGGTGGACCGATCATTAAGAACAAGACCTTCTTCTACGGCGGCTGGCAGGGCTTCAAGTACCGGCGGGATGCCGAAGGACTGTTCCGCGTTCCGACCGAAGCCAACTTGCGCGGGGACTTCAGCGACGATCCGCGTCAAATCTATAATCCCTTTACAACGCGGCCCAATCCCAACGGCACGGGCTTTATCCGCGATCCTTTCCCCGGCAACATCATCCCCTCAAACTTGATCAATCAGGGAATGGTGGCCTTTGCCAAGGCGACCTTGCCTGCCCCGACCTTTACAGGTGTTGCGAATCGCAATGCCCGGGACACAACGCCAGTTAAACAAGACCAGAACGAGTGGACAGTACGCGTGGACCAGGTTTTGGGTGATAAAGATGCTGTCTGGTTTCGATACTCGGCCTTCGCGCTTGATGCTTCAAGATCGGTAAACCGTCCTGCGCTGCAGGCTTTGGATGAAAACACGGGAAGGAACTGGGCCGTTAGCTGGGTGAGAACGTTCAGCCCGACCTTGGTGCTCCAGGCTCAATACGGACGGGTTCACGCACGAATCGACACACTTCAACGTTGGGTGAGTGCTCCAACCGACTTCGACAAGCAGGTGGGGTTCGCTGACACCTTCTCAAGAAACTTCCAGTCTGAGCAGAAGGTCCTTTTCCCTAACATTGATGTCAACAACTTCTTCAGCGGTGGTGAATCCAACTCGCTGAACCCCAACATGTCGGACATTCATCAGGTGAAGGCCAACGTCTCCAAAATTATTGGGAACCACACGTTCAAGTTTGGTGGCGAGCTTAACAGCAACAACTTCGAAGCGTTCTACAACAGTGCCAGCGTGACGTTCAGAACACCTCAAACGGCCAATCCGCTGACTGGTACCGGTGGCAGTGAGGCGGCTTCCTGGCTGTTGAACCTTCCCGACGCGGCCGGACGCCGCAACGTCCATGAGACGGTGCGCTGGGGCGGTGTGGCAGGGTACTACTTTCTGGATTCCTGGAAGGCGACCTCGAGGCTGACCGTGAACCTCGGCCTTCGCTATGACCGGACGTATCAGCCGCCTTATGGAAACAATGATTCGTACGGCGAAAACGGCGGTATCGAAACGGGCGCTTACGATCTGCAGCGCGGCAAGTATATCCTTCAAGTCCTTGTGCCTCTTTGCTCGCAGCGTGGACGGGCGCCATGCATTCCAGGGACTGGCCTTCCAGCCAACGTGGAGATATCGCCGACGGGCAAGATTTACAAGGACTCGACCGACAACTGGCAGCCACGCTTTGGCCTGGCCTACCGCTTAGGCCAGAATACGGCCCTGCGCGGCTCTTTCCAGATGTTCTTCGACAACTGGGCTGGCGTCACCCAGACGGCTCAAAACTTCGAGGGAGGCTGGCCGGACGTTGCCCAGCAGCTTGGCAACAACTTGAATAACCAGTTGGCCACGGACGGTCCGTTGCCAAACCGCACGGGAACGAACCCGTTCCCAGAAGGCCTCTTCCCAACCCCAACGCCGTTTAACCAAGTCTTGTGGTATATGGACCCCAACCACAAGAACCCCTATTCAATGCAGTGGAACCTGGGCGTGCAACACCAGCTTAACAACAGCACGGTGTTGACAGCCAACTACGTGGGTTCTGGTAGCCGTCGCCTGTTCATTGGCGGATATTACAACACAGCCGTGACTCCAGGTCCTGGAGACCCGCGTGCTCGCTCACCTTTCCCCTACATCCTGCCCACTTTCTACGATCGGAGTTGGGGGCGAAGCAACTACCATGCCTTCCAATTCTTGCTCGACAAAAAGTTCACCAATGGGCTGGCCTACATGGTGTCCTACACCTGGTCGAAGGCGATCGATATCGCCAGCTCTGGTTGGTACGGCGTCGAGGGTCATTCGGCGCAAGACCCCTACAATTTCAACGCGGACCGCAGTGTGGCTGGCTTCGATCTACCACATGTGCTGACCGTAAACTGGGTTTACCAGCTTCCCTTTGGGCCAGGTCAGAGATGGAAGCCAAGTAACAGCGTGATGAGCCACATCATTGGTAACTGGCAGGTGAACGGTATCGTCTTGTTCCATTCGGGCGTTCCATTTAACCTGAGTGTACCCGGCGACGGGGCGAACACTGGCAACAATGGCTACTTAAGGCCGCAGTATGTTGGTGGGGAAACCACTCTGGAGAACCCCACCCCGGCGAAGTGGTTTAACACGGGTGCCTTTGCTATTCCGCAAGCTTTAACGTATGGCTCTGCGGGCCGTCACATTCTGAGACGTGACGGCATGTCGAATCTTGATCTGTCGATTTTCCGCCAGTTCCCGATCATGGAAACGCGACGGCTGGAGTTTCGAGCTGAGATGTTTAATGCTCTAAACAATGTGGTCTACGCAGCTCCTAACGGGAACATCACCAGCTCCGATTTTGGCAGGGTAACCACCGTCGCAAAACAGCCTCGCCAGATCCAGTTGGCATTGAAGTTTATTTTCTGATAGCGACTTTCTCACTCGCGAGAACACTGCTACGCCACGGTGATTCGTCGAAATCACCGTGGTTTTTTTGTTTTATCAGTCTTCCTGAGGTGCGCTGCGCACGCTACAATACTACCGTCTTGATTTTTGAGAACCGGCTTGAGTTCGGTTTGTTGGGTGCTCCACAAAATGAACACACGAACTCTGTCCAACCCGTTTACCTACGACGACTACATTGCGTTGCCCGATGATGGGAAGGGATACGAGATCATCGAGGGAGAGGTATCCAAGACTCCAGCACCGTCCCCTCGTCATCAAGAAATCCAAGTTAGGCTCAGCGCGGCACTGTTCTTTTTCGTAGACAAACACTCTCCAGGACGCGTGCTCAGCTCGCCGATTAACCTCGTCCTGTCGATGGTGGATGTGGTTCAGCCTGACGTTCTTTTTGTGGCGCGTGACAGGCTGCACATCATCGCCAAGAAGAACCTCGTGGGCATACCTAATCTGATCGTTGAGATCCTTTCGCCCTCTTCTACCACACGAGATCAGAAGGAAAAACTAAACCTCTATCAGCGCTACGGCCTGCCAGAATACTGGATTGTCGACCCGGATTCTCAGACGGTGGATGTGTATCTGTCCGCTGCAAATCGCCTTGAGAAAGTGGAGACGCTGAAAACAGGCGAGCAGCTTCATTCGCGGCAGATTCCGGGTTTGGTCCTGGAGTTGAGCGACGTATTCAAGTAAGTCGTCTGATTGCGGATCGCATGCAGAAGCGTTTTGGATGTTGGCAGCGCAGGGCGGTGGAGCGGGAGCTTTCGCACACGCTCGTTACCTCGAGTGGAGATTGGACCCGGTGGCTCCCCTCCTCGCCTGAGGCGGGGTTCGTGCTGGCGCGGGACGGCGGTCCCACGCCAGCGCGGGGGTGGTGCAACGCACCGTCGCAGAAACTGGACTCTTGGTGCATCCGCCAAACCACCCCCGTGCTGCGCGGCACTTCCCCTCCTGATCTCAGGAGAGGAGCCCGAAGAACGCTGACCCAGGGCGGCGCGAGAGGCTCCTGCCCCTCGTTTGCCGTGGGCTACTTTCTGATGCCCTTTCAGGGCTTTGGAGAGAAAGCAGCGGCCTACTGCCGCTGCGCTTCTCGAAAAAGTTCTAGTCTTCAGACTTCGGCAAGAACGTCTCTATTACTTTCGTTAGCTCTTCTCTGTTGTTCTCAGACTGTATTTTCTCTCACAACTCAAAATCCCTCGGCCTGCAAGGGCCCGTCAGAGCTGGAGCGGGCCGTGGCTAAACAACCTTCAGCAGGTGCCTACAACGCCTTGGGTGCGTATTTCGCCCAGCGCAACGAGTTTGGCTGCGCCATTCCTTCGTTTGAGAAAGCATTGCAACTGGACCCAAAGTCCTGGGAAACACGCTACAACCTGGGTCTGGCATTAATGCAAAAAGGGGAGCGGAAAAGAGCAGCCTCCGAGCTCAAGCAAGCGGTCCTGCAAAAGCCTGATCAGCTCAACTTTAGGAATGCTCTGGGAACGGTGCTCTTGGACCTCGGAGATCTGGATGGCGCTGAAGAGCATTTCAAACAGGCGCTGAGGGTGGATCCCCGGTCTGCGTTTGCTCTTCACAATCTTGGTCAGGTTGCGATGGCTCAGCGGCGATTCAACGTCGCCATCAACTACTTCAAGCAGTCGTTGATGCTTGAGCCACAGAGCTTTGACGACCAGCTATCCCTCGGAGTCGCCTATTCTCAGAACAACGACAGCGAAGAGGCAATCCGTGTCCTGAAGAAGCTAGTGGAGAAGCATCCGCGGTCCGCGGTGGCCTTTTTCAATCTGGCCACTGTTTACGCGCAGAGTTATCGCTACGGGGAAGCCGGCGAGGCTTATGCCATAGCATTGCAGCTGGATCCGAAGAATGAAATCACTCGTCTTTCTCTTGCCAAGGCCTTGACTTCGCAGAATAAGTTTGACTTGGCGCTGCCCCATATCGAGCGGTACAGCCGTGAGCATCGGGGCGATTTTGAGGGGCACTACCTCCACGGATTGGCCCTGCGCGGGCTGGGAAGCTACGTGAAAGCCGAAGCTGAGCTGCGGCAAGCGGTCGCCCTCAATCCCAGCCACTATGACGCCGTCTACAGTTTGGGGTTTGTGCTGGCGCGGCTCGAGAAGCTTGAAGACGCCAAGGCACAATTGGAGCGGGCCAAAGCGCTGAACCCGGCTTCGGAGGATGCCCGCTATCAGTTGGCCGCGGTCCTCAGGCGGTTGAAAGAAACCGAAAAAGCCCAGGCTGAGTTCCGCGAGTTTGAAAGGAAGAAGCTGGCAGGTCAGCAGGAGACCGCCGCTGGCGCGACGGGCAGCCGGGCCAACAAGCTCCTCGAGGAAGGAAACCCTCAAGAGGCGGCGCGGCTTTATCGGGAGGCGCTGCAGCTCGATCCAAGCAACGCCAAAACACACTACAACCTCGCACTGGCGTTGAACAAGCTGGGCGATCGTGCAGGAGAACGGCAAGCGCTAGAAAATTCGATCCGCCTGGATGCGAAGTTTTCTCAGAATCACAATCAACTCGGATTGGTCCTTATGGCCGAGAGCAAGCTTGCCGAGGCGGAACAGGCATTCCTGCGGGCTCTGGAACTGGATCCCCAGTTTGCTGAGGCTCAGAACAACCTGGGAACGCTGTATGGATCTCAGGAGAAGAACGCGCAGGCCGAGAAGCTGTTCCGACTTGCAGTGGAAAACAATCCAAAGTATACGCAGGCACATTTGAACCTCGGCTTGACGCTGGCTGCTCTGGAGAGGCTTTCGGAAGGCGAAAAGGAGATTCAGGCCGCGCTCAATCTGGAGCCAGATCACTCTGGAGCATTGACTGCGTTAGGTATGGTGCAGGCAAAGCTGGGCCGGATGAGGGAAGCTTCCAAGGCATTTGAAAGAGTCATCGCCTTGCAGCCTGCATCCGCCGAAGCCCATCTTAACCTGGGGATCGCCTTGGCAGATGGATACGATCTGGAAGGCGCCTTGAAGGCCTTCTCTGAAGCGGTCCGGCTGGCGCCAGCTTCCCCCGCTACCTTCTACAATCAGGGCCGGGTGCTCTTTGATCTGCATCGCTACAAGGAAGCGCACACTGCCCTCAGCCGTGCGTGCCAGCTGGGCCCCGACCTGTCGCCAGCGTTGTATCTTCTCGCCCTGCTGGAACGGCAGTTGAACAACAGCCAGAAAGCTGCAGATCTCTTGGAGCGCGTGGTTGCGCTGGAACCTCGCAACGCCGTGGCCTTCCATCTCCTGGCTCAAAATCTGGCTCAGCTTGGGCGGACAGCCGACGCCATTCAGAAGTGGCAGCGCGCCGTCGAGATCGATCCGGAACATGCCGAAGCGCTTTACAGTCTGACCCGCGCTGTGCAAAAGGAAGATCCAGCAAGAGCGCGCCAGTACCAGGGGCGGTTCGCTGCCTTGCAGCAGAAACGTCAGATGACCGACCAGGCTGACACGCTGGGCAACTTCGCACTGGCTTCAGCCCAAGCTCGCGATTGGCCGCAGGCAATCTCACGCTTGAAGGAGGCTCTTCAAGTCTGTGGCAGCTGTAAGTCGCTGGGTGACATTCATAAGAACCTGGGGCTGATCTACTGTCGCTCGGGCGATTTGAAGAATGGCGAGGAACAATTGCATCTGGCCCTCAGGATCAAGCCCAACGACTCGGACGTGCTCAAGGCCCTGCAGATCATTGGCAGTCTCACCCAAAAAGGGACTGCGACCCAATGACCGTGCCCTGTGGCTACAACGGCAGAATTCTGCACGTAGACCTCACCCACGGCACGTTTCGAGAGGAAAGTCTTCCCGATGAGATCTATCGGCTCTATGTTGGTGGAGGCCTGTTGGGAACATACCTCCTGCTCAGGGAGACAACACCTGGCGTCGACCCGCTGAGTTCAGACAATCTGCTCATATTTGTCTCAAGCGTGATCGCCGGCCTGGAAGGCGTCGGCTTGGCCCGCTTTTCCGTAGTTACCAAGTCACCGCTCTCCGGAGGCATCGGCGAAACCCGCTGTGAGGGTCCGTGGGCTACAGCGCTGAAAGCCTCGGGGTACGATGCGCTGGTTGTTCGCGGACAGTCTGCCCGCCCACTCTATCTTCTGATCGATGGTGGGCACGCTTCGCTGCAACCGGCGGAAGGACTTTGGGGCCGCGACACGGCGTTCGTCAGCGACGCATTGGAAAAGAAACATGGCTCTCGGGTTCACGTGGCCGCGATTGGGCCTGCTGGCGAATCGCAAGTGCGTTATGCCAGCATTGTCGCTGACCGCCATTATCAGGCCATGCGTTTGGGAGTTGGGGCCGTCATGGGTGCAAAGCGGCTCAAAGCAGTCGCCCTGTTAGGTGGAAACCTGCCCCTTGCAGCCGATCCCAAAGCTCTTGCCCACATAACCACTCTGAACAAATCGCGGCTTGAGGGAAATGCTCTCACCCGCTGGCAGAAAAATCCGCCAGGCTTTGCAGCCTGGGTGGACACGATCACCGATCCCGGCTATCTCAGCGTCGAGAACTTTCGCAGCGGTGCTCCGCCGGACCGCGAGGCTTTTGCTTCGCGACGCTTTCTAGAGCTCTACCGCGGCGAAGCTCCTTGCCCCGGCTGTCCCAATGATTGCATCAAACAATTCGAAGTGGACGGAGAACCGGGCTCCGGCGGTATGCACCAGGAGATTGCCGGTGCGCTTGGTCCCAACGTCGGTTTGACGGACTTAGGAACGCTCGTTCGTGCGAATCGATATTGCAACCTGCAAGGCATCGACCCTGTTTCGGCCGGATTCTCGATCAGCTTCGCCATGGAGTGCTTCGAGAAGGGGCTGTTAAACCGGCGCGAAACGTATGGCTTGGATCTGAGGTTCGGAAATCGGGAAATCATCCTTCCGCTACTGGAGCAGATTGTCGCGCGCCAGTCACTCGGGTACCTGTTGGGCGAAGGCACTCGTCGCGCCGCCGAATCTCTGGGTCCCGAAGCTGTTCCGCTGGCGATGCAAGTAAAGTCGGTCGAGATGACTTGTTTCGAGCCGCGTGGGCAGACCAACCTGGCGCTCGGCTTTGCAACAGCACCGATTGGCCCGCGTTACGACATCTGCGAGCATGACTGGGATTTCGACACACGCAGCGGGTGGAGCCATACTCTGGAACATTCTCGAACGCTGGGCATCCTCCGCCGGATCCCTTCGGATTATCTAGGTCGAGACAAAGTTCGAAACTTCAAGGTACTAAACAATCTCTGGAGCGCTTGTGATGCCCTGGACTTCTGCATTTTTGCCAGTGCGCCCACACGGGCACTAACATTGAACGAGATGACGGGAATCGTCGGGGCGGTCACTGGGTGGGAAACCAGCGCCTATGAGTTTCTGCGGTGGGGCGAACGGCGCAACCACTTGATGCGGGTCTACAACCTGCGCGAGGGCTTCTCAGCGGCAGACGACACTTTGCCGGATCGGTTCTTCAGCGAATCGGTGCCGACTCGGCACAGCCTCTCCGCTTCGCTCAACCGCGAGAGATTTCACGAAGCGATTCAGACCTACTACGGCATGATGGGATGGGACGAGACCGGGCGCCCCCGGGAGAGCACGCTCTTAGACTTCGAGCTAGACTCGGTGATGGGTGTGACCTAAAGAATTTCAGTGGAGTTTCATACCGCGACGCGGCGCCACGTTCGATGACTGCGTCCCCCCTTGGACAAGGGGGGACTTCAGGGGGGTTTAGGCGTAACTCACAATCTGGTGTGGGTTGTCGATCGGGGAACCCACCCCGGCGCTTCGCGTCACCCCTCCGTCGGAGGGGATTTTCAGACGAGCTTCATGCCGCGCGGAGGCTCCACGTTCGATGAAAAGATCGTCCCCCTTAGACAAGGGGGACTTCAGGGGGTTCATCGCTTCAACAGGGCCGCTGTCAACCAGGCCACACTTTTCTCCTGATGGCACAACAGGCAGGCGTTTGGACTTTCCTCCGGCCCAAAACGTTCAAGCCTCGTAACATCGGGGATGTCGTCGATCTGGTGGGTTCTCGCACGGAACAACATACTGTTCATGATGGCAGGCATGTGGCATGAGACACAGCGACTCGCTTCCGAGTTTGCCGCATGTTGCGTATGTGCCGACGTTTTGAAAGACTGACCGGTGTGGCACTGGGTACACATTCGATCGGCATTTGCCGAAAAGCGCAAGGATTTTGGATTGTGTGCGGCATCATTGCCGTGAACCCCATGACAATGGCCGCAATTGACCTGACCCCTCTGAAAGCAAGCTGAACGCTGCAACGACTCCACAATGAAAGTCGTTTCTCTGAAACGACCGTCCTTGTAGAAGGCCTTCCTCGAAAACTCTCCGAACGGCCGGCTCTTGTTGGGAGGGTAAAACGATGGTGTCGAAGGCCAGTAATTCAATTCCCCGTGCGGCCCGGAATCGCGTACAGCCGATTGGCGGTGGCATTGGCCGCAGATAGCAAGATATTCGCGGCCCGAAATTCTCGTGAAGTCAACGGGCGGCTCCGCTGCAGGTTTTTTGTAGGGCTGTCCCGCGCGCATGGCGGTGACATGACGTCCTGACGGTCCATGGCACATTTCGCAATTAATTCCCGTCTCGCGGAATTCGACGTTATCGACATCGAAACCGCCGCCTTTCGTATTCCGTAGCTGACTGGTGTGGCAGACAGCACAATTGGCCTGATAGCTAGTGACGGAAGTGAACTTCTCAAAGGTCCTGACATCCGCGCGGGCAGAACCTGGTGGATCGATAATCTGCCAAAAGTTCAGCCATCGCTTGTGAAGGACGTTGTACTGAACAGGAAAGACATGAATCTGCCCGTTGGGTAGCCGTGTAGCGTAGGCCTGCTGCCACTTAGAGCCAATCGTGTAGTCTACAGAATAAGACACCCACCGCTCATCCTGCTGCTTGATCTGAAAGTAATGGCGACCGCGGTTTTTGAGCATTCGTGCGTAGGGCAAACGATCCTTGCCCGGAAGAATGTCGAGCCGGCTTCCCCTCCAGAGGAACTCATCGCCAGCATAGAAGGGATGCTCTTGCTCGAAGTCTCCGACGACATTCTTCGGATCATAGGGCCGGAACATGCGAGCCATCCCGGTTTGTTTCCAGTTTGCATGTTGTTCTGCATGGCACTGCCGACACGCTTCGCTCCCAGCATATTCCAAGGGGACTTGAGTGGAAATCCGTGGCGATTCGTTTGGCAAATCGGTAAGTGGCGTTGCCGTAAACGGGCTGCGAGTTCTCTTTAGCAGATGCGCGAGAAAGCTTTCAAAGGTATCGGTTTTGGATCCTGCTTCGTGCAAGCGTCTCAATTGCTCCAAAGCCTTGCCCTGCACAGCACCGGGCAGCTGAGACGCAGCCGTGAAACTGAGAGCCGCAGCGTCAACTTTGCCGCTGGACAATTGGCTCAAGCCCAAGAGATAGATAACTTCACCGTCTTGGGGATTTAGGACGCAGGCTTGCGCCAAAGAATCTTCCGACTCGTGCAACAGAGCCTTCCGTCTCTCCCCTAAAGGTAATGAGAGTGCTTCGGTAACGGCTGCCCTTCCTAAAGCAAAATAGCAGGAGGCTTTCAGTTGACGTTGGAGCTCAGGCCACTGCGTGTTGGGAATGGAGAGTGGCGGGGAAAACTCGTCGAGGAATATCAAGGCTTGGCGGGCGTTAATCCTGCCTTCCTTCAAGTGGGACTGGAGTACCTCGGTGTTCGCCAGTGGAACCATCAGCAATGGATTCTCAGGGAGCAGCTTCAGTGACTCCCTTCCGTAGTGCACCGCACGGTCGAAGTCTCCCAAATCGATGAATGCCTTTGCCGCGATTTCGTAAACTTGAGCGAGAAGCCAGGATCGACTGAATGTGCCCAGGAACCGTTCGGCCCGATTGGCTCGTTCTTTGGCTTCGCGTTGCTCCAAAAGAGCCATCAGATCACGGCGTTCCGCTGGATCTTCGACCTGGTCAAGAATCGTGTAGGCCTTTCGATTGCGACTGGAAATGACGGTATCGAACTCCTGAGCGAATCCATCACACAGGACGATGATCAGCGCAACGGTTGTGCCAATCACGTAAGGGCCTTGGGATCGTTTCATGGCGTTTCTAGCAGGGGCTTTGGATAAGCTAGCGAATAGTCTACTAAGGATCAAGATTCATCGACCTGGATTTCATCGATCTGGACATCAATGAAAGCCAATGACTCCGTAAACCACACTCCGAAGGAGTTGAGCAGGTTTGAAGCACATGCCTCGAGAACGAACTGTTTGGCGCATCGGAAGTTGACCTTGTGGGAGGCAGGCATCCGCAAGATTCATCGAACTTCCCTGTTGAATGCAGAATTCGTCCGCGTCCGGGTCGCAAGAGGAATCCGGTTCGCCCGACGCGGCGAAACAGAGAACCAAAGCAAAACAACTCCACCATCTCTGTTAGCGGTTTCCAGGCCAACGACCGCCTGACATACTCCGCAAGCTTGACCATAAGAGCGGGGCCGTGCTGCTTTTTCTAGTGTGCCGGAAAGTTACGTCCCTGAACCGCTTCCAGTATGGTCGGGTTCTCCCGTCGAAGTTTCAAAGACAAGTCTTTCTCTCTCCGAGCGCGATCCTCATCACCCAGTCGAAAATAGACCTGTGACAGCAGCAGATGGGGTTGTGGATGGGTTGGGTCCAGGCGAATGGCCTCGTCAAGCTCTTTGATGGCTTGTCCCCATTTCTTGAGTCCCATAAAAGACTTGGCCAGTGAAACGCGAGCCGGGACGTAATCCGTTCGTATTGAAATCGCCTTTTGCAAGAACGGGATTGCCTCTTCGTAGCGGCTCTGCGCCTGCATCAGGTCTCCGAAGAAGAAGGGTGGTTCTTCATAAGAAGGGTCCAATGACATCGCCTTCTCCAACTCCCTAAGGGCCTGATCCGTTCGTCCCACTTTTTGCAGATGGAATCCATACTCAAAGTGTGCCCGGGCCGATTGAGGAAAGAGGTTTACGGCTCGACCGGCAATCTCAAGAGCTTCCGAGTACTGACCCGCATCCTGCAGTGACTTGATTGCAAGGTAGTATGCGTTCGCGTCGCCGGGCGCCAGCTCCAGTGTCCGGCGTGCCACTTCAGCGGCCTCTTGAAAATAATGTCCCTTGCCGTATTCCACGATCATGACTTGCAAAAGTCGCGCGTGGGCCGGGTTGAGCTTTTGTGCGGTTCGCCACGCGCGCAGCGCATCCTCGCGTCGCTCCAAGGCCTGGTAGCAGGCTCCGCGCAAATAGTGGGTATTGAAGTCTCGAGGCGAAACCGCCGCGGCTCGTTCCAAGAATGGAACCGCATCGCTGAATTGCTTGCGCGAGAAGAAAAAGAACCCGAGATTGAAGAGGGCCGGGAAGTAGCGGGGCGAGGAGTCGATCGCCTTTCGCCACAAACGCTCTGCTTCCTCATAGTGCTGAGCTTGGGCGGCCTGCTGTGCCGAGTCCGAAAGGGCTTCTGGGCCCTGTGCGAAGACAGTCGCTGACAAAGACGCCACAACCACAGAGATTATCGCTGCTTTGAAGGTTTTGTGGTGCAAGATTTGAATAGGCGAATGCGAGCTCTTCTGTTGATAAGCCACGCTATTTTAGAGGCGCGTTCTTAATGCCATTTCCAGGCATCCGTTTCGATGTTCCGCTACCTTCAACAAGCAAGACCTGGCCGTTGGCGGCTACTCCAGGAAACTGCTCAGTAGCGCCGGATGGCCACCGCACACTGATTCGGTCCACGCGTGTCGCCAAGCCCAGGCCAAAGTGGAGGCGAAGATCATTCTGTGAAACATAGCTCGACTGACTCAGAACGGACTGAGTCTGGATGCCTCCGGGTGTCTCTACTCGGACGGTAGCGCCGATGGCGCTCCGGTTGGACTTGGAGCCTTCCAGGCGCAGCTGAATCCAATGATTCGAACTGGAAAGATCATTTCTCAATAGTGAGGGTGTATCGCCCATGTTCATGACCAACACATCAACGTCGCCATCATTATCGAAGTCGCCGAATGCAGCTCCACGGCTCGATTTCTGTTGAGCAATACCATCCCCAGCTTGAAAGCTAACGTCTTCAAAGCGGCCGTTCCCAAGGTTGCGATAGACCAAACGAGGATTGCGGTAGGATTCCTGGGTTTTGCGAGTTCCCAAGTCCAGCTCCGGATATACGTGCCCGTTGACTTGCAGGATGTCTGTGAGTGCATCGTTATCGAAATCTGCAAATGCGACTCCCCAGCCGACGTATTGCGGATTAACGCCGAGTCCCGCCCTGACAACAACGTCTTCGAAAATGCCGTCTCCCGTGTTGCGGTACACATTCGGATAGTCGCCGGCAAAATTCGTCTTGATCAGGTCCAGCCAACCGTCATTGTCGAAGTCGCCTACGCCAACCCCCATGCCACCCTGTTCGAAGCCATGCTCGCTGAACGCGACGCCTGCTTCGGCTGCGATGTCTGTGAATGTTCCATTCCGGTTATTGCGGAAGTAGATGCTCGGAGTTGAGTCGCAGGCTATGTAGATATCAGTCCATCCATCGCTATTCAAGTCGGCAGCCACGGGAGTGAAAGCATAGAAACCCTTGACTGCACCGACTCCAGAACTGGCAGTTACATCCTCAAAAGAAAAATCGCCACGGTTGTGGTAGAGAGTGACGGAGCCAAAAGGAAGGCCGCGGGGGCCGCAAAACACCGGCATTCCCTTCCATTCACAGTTCGAGGCCTTGCCGGGCAAAGGCGCGGTCCTCAAGTCGAACTCCTGATAGCTTGTCACCAGCAGGTCTAGAAATCCGTCACGATCATAGTCAAGAAACGTACAACCCGAGCTCCACTGCTTTGAGGGTCCACTAACTCCACTGCGTGTTGTGACGGCCTCAAATGTAGAATCTCCACGATTGCGATAGAAAAGATTTGGTCCCCAATAGGTAACGTAGAGGTCTTGATGGCCATCGTTATCCACATCGCCGGCGCAAACCCCGGAGCCCCAACCCGAGAGCGCCATGCCGGCCTTCTTCGTCACATCCACAAACTTTCCTGAACCTGAATTGCGATATAGCCGGTTGGTTGGTGCCTCAGTGCCTTGATATCCCTCCAACCGCGATCCGTTCACCAGGAAGATGTCCAGCTGCCCGTCGTTGTCTAAATCCACCAAGGCCACCCCGGTACCGTTTGCTTCAAGAATGTACTTCTTGGTGGTTTCGCTGCCGACGGTGAAGCGCATCGAAAGACCTGCCTGCGTGGCGACATCGGTGAATTTTGCCAGGAAGGGCTTTCCCGAAGCGGTGTTTCTGGGTGCAGGAGTTGCGTTGCGGGTAGCTACCCCCTGGCCGAACAGATAGAGTCCAATACCAGAAGAACCAACTCCAAAAAACAGATATCCCAGAGAAAGCCAAGACTGTCGCCGGCAAAACGCAATTAGACTCGAAGCAACTTTCATTCAGCAGCTCAGTGACTTAAGTACCACATCGGTTGCCGACTATACCCTGGCTCTACATGGTCTTTCAATGCTAGCGCCATTTGGCTTGGAACCTCTTCTGAATTTTTTCTTGACATCGGATGAATGGCTAATCTAAAGTCCCGGTCATATAGTTAACGCTAACTGTGCCTATCAATCGAACGGTGTCTGCGCCCTTCGGCTCAGTGCCAATCAACAAGAGGAGAGAGTGTATGCGCTTTCAACCCAAACTCCCGAGGCCTAGCCTAAGCATTCTGCTGGCTCTCATACTGCTGAATCCATGTAGCAACCATGCTCAGACGGCCGCCACGATCGTCGGGGATATCACCGATTCCAGCGGAGCTATCGCACCCAACGTCTCCGTGACCGTCATTCACGAAGGCACGCGAACCGAGCGCAAGGTGCAGACCAACGAAGCCGGGCAGTATCGCGTTACGCCGCTGAACCCGGGAACCTACACCATTCAGGTCGAATCGGCAGGCTTCAAGAAAGAGGTTCGCACAGGCATCGTGCTGGAAGTCGGTGCAGTCATGGAAGTCGACTTTGCATTGCAAGTCGGAGAACTCACCGAAACGATCGAAGTCACAGGCGTGACGCCCAGCCTGCGGACAGAGGAAGCTTCAGTCGGGAACGTCGTCAACTCTCAAGACCTGCAGCGTCTTCCCGTCAACCAACGGAACTATACGCGGCTCATTCTGCTAATGGCAGGCACGAGCTCGGTCACTCGGAGCCAACAACAAGGCGTAAACCAGTCAGGCACTGGGCTATTCTCAGTCAACGGTGGCCGTCCGCAGGATAATAACTACACCTTGGACGGCGTCGACTCAAACATGCAGATGATGAATTCTCCAGGCATTTCTCCACCCATGGATGCGATCCAGGAGTTCAAAGTAGCCACGAATACCGGCTCAGAGTTCGGCCGCTCGATGGGTGCGAATGTCAGCATGGTGATAAAGTCTGGCACACGCGACCTGCACGGAACTCTGTATGAGTATTTGCGCAATGATAAGTTTGATGCCAACGAATTCTTTGCCAATCGCAGCGGTTTGGGCAAGACTCCATTTCGATTGAACCAGTACGGTGCTACCGTCGGTGGGCCGGTCATTCTGCCGAAGGCCGACCTGCGTGAGAAGATGTTTTGGTTCTTTTCCTGGGAAGGCTTCCGTCGTCGTCGTGGCAGTGCCCAGTTGGGGAGCGTGCCCACTGCCGCCTTTCGGAGCGGGGACTTCTCGGCCCTGCCTACCCAGCCGACCCCGATCTACCTGAGAGATCCCCTTCTGACTGGGAACTGCAATGCGAGCGATCGGACAGCGTGCTTTGCGAACAACATCATTCCCCAATCACGTATCAACAAAGCCATCCCATCAGCCCTAGAGGCTGTTGTCCCGTTGCCGAATCGCCCTGGGTTGATACAAAACCTAGTCAGCAACACAAGCCAAAAGAACGATCGCGACCTGTTCAATGTTCGTTGGGACTACAATTTGAATTCAAGCAACACCTTCAACTTCCGCTATAGCCGTCAGAACGCTGATCTGAGCGATCCGAGTGCCAACCCCAACATTTTTCGGGTCAGTGAGTTCGACGTTGAAAACTACGGCGGAAACTGGGTCCACATCTTTAGCCCGGCCACGACCCTCGATGTCGGCTACGGCTTCAATCATCCTACCGGGGGTGGCGGTGAGGATCAGCATCCGATTACCCGCGCCCAGTATTTGGATCGAACCGGCATCAAACTGTACCAGCGCGATGTCTACGGCGATCCGCTGATCAACTTTACATTCGGCTCCTACACGATAGGCGGCGCCGTTGCCGAGATCATGATCGACAAGATCTATCAAACACGTGGGAACCTTTCCATGATCCGGGGCAAGCATTCCCTGAAGGTTGGCGGTCAATATCAATACCGTAAGTTCAACACCAACACATCCAACCCCATGAACGGTGACGCCATTTTTGGCAACGGCAGCATCATAACTGGCTTCCCAATGGGCGACGCGCTGCTTGGCTTTCCTTCCGAAATCCGCCGGGGCCAGGGCAACACCTTTACGGACGGGATCTCCAATTTTCTTCTTGGCTATGTCCACGATGACTTCCGGGTCACCTCAAATCTCACGGTTAACATCGGACTAATGTACCAATTCGGAAGCCGCCCGTATGACTCCAGCAACCGCCTGGGTAACCTATGGGTACATCGGGATTCCTCAGGCAAAGTTGTTGGCGATTTGATGTGGGCAACCACCAATCCGGAACCCGACCCCGTAACGGGCGAACGGAATAAGCCAGCCCGCGACTTTGGGTTCGGCCGGGCCTTAATTCAAAGCGATTACAACGATTTTGCACCACGGGTCGGTCTTGCTTATAAGCTCGGTTCGAAAACCGTCGTACGCTCAGGTTTCGGCATGTTCTACAACTCCACCTTTGTGCAGGAGTTGCAGGACCTGCGGAAGTTCTGGCCCTTTACGATTCAGCAGGTTTTTAGTCCTAATCGAGGTACTGTGCCGGATTTCTCGATCACCGACACAGGCCCGAGCTTCTCAAACACATCGGCGATTGGCGGCTGGCCGCAGAACCCCGAGAACCGCTCGCCGTACTCGATGCAGTGGAACCTTTTTGTGCAGCGCGAGCTCATGAATAACCTATCGCTCGATATCGGCTATGTCGGCTCCGGAAGCCGCAAGCAGATTGGTTATTCGCCCTTCAATAATGCCCTGACGCCGGGGCCTGGTCCGATTGACCCGCGTCGGCTGCTGCCGCAGTTCTCAGATCTCGACGGTGGCTCGAACCAGTACAATGCCTCCTACAATAGTCTGCAAGTCACACTCCTCAAGCGCTATTCGAACGGACTGCAGTTCAACATGAACTACACCTGGCAAAAGTCCCTCGATGGACAGTCTTCACTTGCCGAAAGCAATAAGACTCAGGATCCGTTCAATCGCAGGGCGGACTATTCCCGGTCGAGTTGGGATATCAACCACGTATTCAACTTCTCGTACGTGTATGAGCTGCCGTTTGGCAGGGGCCGGAAGTTTGGCGCCAATTGGGCCAAGGCGGGAGACCTGCTGCTGGGCGGCTGGTCTTTTGAAGGCATCACCCGGCTCGAAACCGGACCGCCGATTGTGGTGATGCTGGGGCAAGATCGAGCTAACACAGGTCGTTCGTCTCAGCGCCCGAACTTGGCAGGTGATCCCAACGCTGGCCCGAAGACGCCGGATCAATGGTTCAACACAGCAGCTTTCGTCCTGCCAGCTCAATACACGTTTGGCAACGCAGCTCCGAACATCACGAATGCAGATGGCATCATCGGCATTGACATGGCCCTGGAAAAGAAATTCCAGATTACCGAAAAGCAGGCCATAGAATTTCGCACCGAGTTTTTCAACGTTCCGAACACGGTCAACTTTGGAGATCCTGAGGGTAGGATGAACAACGGCAACTTCAGCAAAGTAACAAGCCAGCGCACTCCACCGCGACAAATCCAGTTTGGTCTACGGTACCGCTTCTGACCTTCCCTCAATGGGAGGCTGCCCCACTATGTCGCGGCGGGCAGCCTCCGATCTATCGAGCACCCCGCCGGAGCCAGAGCTACAAGTCGAAAGCAGAGCTACGCCTCGTCGGCCCTACGCCGAATCGGCCCTGAATTAAATAGAACAATCTCGTGAGAAGCAGATCGCTCCATTCCTTCAGCGCGGTAGCCGTCATTTTCGTATTGGGGCTCACCCAGTCGTTGGAGTCAGCTCCAGAGCGCAACACCAACTCACCAACGCAATCCGCTCGCCCCAATATTCTGCTCATCATCACAGACGATCAAGGTTACGGCGATCTTGGCACGCACGGTAATCTGAAGCTGCGCACACCCAATCTCGACAGGCTGGCGCGCGAAAGCCTCGCTTTTCAATCCTTCTACGTCTCGCCCGTGTGCAGCCCCACGCGGGCCAGCCTTTTGACCGGCCGCTACAACTACCGCACCGGCGTTGTGGATACGTACCTGGGACGTTCCCTGATGCACCCCGATGAAGTAACGCTGGCAGAAATCCTTGCAACAGCGGGCTATCGCACCGGCATTTTTGGCAAATGGCACCTCGGCGACAACTATCCGATGCGCGCCATAGATCAAGGATTTCAGGAAGCGCTCACGCTCAATGGCGGCGGGATCGGCCAGCCTTCAGACCCGCCCGATGGCAAAAGTTATTTCGATCCGGTCCTTTTTGCCAATGGCAAACCGCAAAAGACCAACGGCTACGTGAGCGATGTGATTACGAGTGCCGCCCTGAAGTTCATCGAAGAGAACCGTAGCGGGCCATTCTTCGCTTACCTTCCTTTCAATGCGCCACACACACCTCTCGAGCTTCCGGACAAGTACTATCAGACCTACCGGCAGATGAACCTGAAGCCGACGGATTTCCCAAGTGCAGGACATCCATTTCCGCAGAATTTCGATCCGGAAACCACGGCCAGGATTTACGGAATGGTGGAAAACATCGACGACAACGTGGGCCGGTTGCTGCAGAGGTTGGACGAACTCAAGCTGAGCGAGAATACGATCGTTATCTTTCTAACCGACAACGGACCGCAGCAGCCGCGTTATAACGCTGGGATGCTGCAACGCAAAGGGAGCACGCACGAGGGCGGCATTCGCGTCCCCTGCTTCGTGCGCTGGCCTGGCAAGTTTGCCGCCGGGCGAAAAGTGGACCGCATTGCTGCGCACATTGATGTGACACCAACGCTATTGGAGATTGCGGCGGTAAAGAAACCAGCCGCGGTGAAACTCGATGGCGTCAGCCTGCTGCCGTTACTGAAAGGCGAGTCGGTGAGGTGGCCTGAGCGCACATTGTTTTTTCAGTGGCATCGGGGTGACGTCCCTGAGTTGTATCGCGCCTTGGCCGCGCGTTCGCAGGAATACAAGCTCGTTCAGCCGAACGGCTCCGGTGAGGGGCAAGCGCCTGCCGTCCGGGAGTTCAAACTCTACGACATGACGCGCGACCCTTTTGAAAGGCAGGACATTGCTGCCGCAAAGCCGGAGGTCGTGGCACGCATGAAGCGCGATTACGAGGCTTGGTTCAAAGATGTGACAAGCGGGCGCGATTACAACAGCCCATCGCGCATCGTGCTTGGGGCGCCGCAGGCCAACCCGGTGCGGCTGACACGACAAGACTGGAGAGGCGCGCAGGCCGGATGGACACCTCAGAGTCTCGGGCACTGGGAAGTGAATGTCGCACAGCTCGGCGTGTATGAAATCACTGCTCGCTTGAATGAAATTGACAACCCGGCAATCGTTCGTTTCACCTTGGGCGAGGTGAAGATGCAACAGGAGGCGCCTTCGAAAGCGGCTCGCGTGGTCTTCAGGAACGTACGCCTGCCTTCAGGGACGGGGCGGCTTGAATGCGTTGTCGAACAAGCGGGCGTGAAAACCGGTGTGCGCGATGTCGAGATCAAGCACATCAGCCATCAATAAGCAGGCCTATGCGGCCCAACGCAAACTGTCCTAGTCACAATCGGAAAACGCCGCTGGCTCGAGGTGGAAATTTTTTGGAAAGCTTCTTCTGCCTGATTCTGGAAGGAAAATCTCGGGCCTCGGCGTCGAGTTCTGAGAGGGCTGGCGATCCAAGAACTGCCTCTCGACCTCAGGACATTCGGACAGCTGAGGCTGCGCGCCGGGTGGAATCACGCAGAACGAGTTTGGGATCCAGAAGGATTGTTTCCGGCCGAAGCGATGTCTTGGATTCCAGCAGGGTCAGGGCCAGTTTGGCGGCTCGCTCACCGATCGCGGCGCTATTCTGATCGATGGTTGAAAGTGGAACACGTAGACGATCGGAATGTCGGACGTTCCCACACCCCATAATCGCAATATCGTCCGGGATTTTCAGCCCCGCGTCCAGAGTGGCTTTCATGGCTCCGAAAGCGATCGGATCGTTGTGACAAAATACACCATCGGGCCGAGGATTCAGCTTGAGCAACTTTCTCATCATGTCATAGCCGATCACGTCACCCGAATCATCCGCGTAAGGTTCACTTAAATAGTACTCAGGCGGGACCTGGATGCCGTGCCGATTCAGGACACGACGATATCCTTCAAACCGGCCAACGGCTGTGCTGATATACGGCGCTCCAATATGGGCAATGCGCCGACAGCCAATTTCGATCAGGTGTTCGGTTGCCATGCTGCCAAGCCGCTCGTCGTCTAAGCCAACGAAATTCGCCGCCAAACCCACAAACTTTCGGTCAATCAGAATATAGGGTGTTTTTCTTTCTTCAATGCGACGAAACCCTTCCACTGTCCACTGTGATGAGGCGATAAAGAGGCAGTCGACGCTGCGTGCCAGCAGTTGATCGATCTCTTGCGTCTCAAGCTCAGCGTCTTCTTCCGACGAAGAGATTACCAATCCATAACCTTTCTTTCTTACCACGCTCGATATGGAGTGGGCCACCTCGGCAAAGAAAGAATGCAAAAGGGTTGGAACTACCAATCCCATCAAGTGAGTCTTGCCTGTGACCAAGGCACGCGCGGCAAGATTCGGCCGGTAATTGCGTTCGCCCATTCGTCTCAACACCCGTTGACGCGTAGCCTCGCTGATGTCCGGGTGGTTCCGCAACACCTTGGAAACAGTCACGAGCGAAACCCCGAGATCTTGAGCGATGTCTTTCATTCTTACGACCATGAGCTGAATTATCCGTCAAAGGTGCATGCGCCACAAGGATTTACTTTACTGGCAGCCAGCCATTAACTGCTTATCTATCTGCAAGAATCTGAAGATTTACTTAACTTAAGTTATTCGGAATACGAAGCGGAAGCAATCTCTTTGAGACCGCGGGCATTGAACGAGTGTCCCGGGAGCATTCGAGCCGGGGAGACGCTGTGTGAACCTTTTCGAAGGAGGGCAGGATGCATTTGGTGCACATCCTGACCCTTTGTGGATCGCAATCTCAGAACACAATCTTCAATCCGAATTGGATCTGCCGCGGAATGCCGACAATGCCCGGTAATCGTACCAACATTGCCGGCCCCAATCGTAGCAGCGGGCAGATATCGAAAAACTCGGTACGGAACTGAACCTTGTTCCGTAACGGGGAACTCCTTAAACAGCGAAAGGTCAAAGTTCACCCGGCCGGACCCATCCAAAAGCTACGTCCGGCAGCGCCGATCAGAACGATAAGCGAAGGCCCAACTGAACCTGCCGGTTGTTACCGATCGTGGACGTAATGACGCCGGCGCTCGGGTTGCCGATGGTTGAGTTCGGCAGGGCGAACTGCGGTGTGTTGAACAAATTAAAGAACTCGGCGCGGAACTGGATGCGCCAGTTTTCGCTCGGCGAGAAGTCCTTGAACAGGGACCAGTCGAAGTTCACCCGTCCCGGCCCGTAGAGAATGTTGCGCCCCCCATTGCCGTATGTGAACTGCAGCGGCACGGACCACACAGCGCCGGCGGTGTTGAACGACGTATTAAACCAGAGCGCGCGGTCCGGGTTGTCGAGTTTGCCGGAGCCGTTGCGGTCGGGGCGGCTGCCGCCGGCGTTGGAGACCGAGGTTTGCAGCACCGGTGTAAACGGCAGGCCAGTCTGCAGCGTCAGGATCCCGTTGGTGTCCCAGCCGCCCAGAATCGCGTTCGCCGCTCCAGAGCCGAAGCTGTGCTTGCGGCCCTTGCCGAACGGCAGGGCGTAGTTGAGGCTCTGCGTGAACCGGTGGCGGATGTCGAATCCGCTCGACCCGCGGTCGCAGGAGCGGCAGCGGATATCCTGCGGGAAGGGGCCGTTGCTGGCTCCTCCGAACGCATTCACCAGCGTATCGATGGCGTGCGACCACGTGTAGGACGACTGGAAGCCGAGCCCGCTCCCGAAACGTTTCTCCAGCGAAGCCTGCAAGGAGTTGTACATCGAGTTGCCGTCCGAAGTCATGTAGGTTACGCCGATCACGTTCGGAGCGATGTTGCGAAGAGGCCGGCGGGCAGCAGGCGCCCCTGGACCCGGGTCCGCCAGGTTGTAGTCCCACGTCGTATCCATGCGGCGCCCGAGGTTGCCCACGTATCCGACCTTAAACACCGTGTCCCAAGGCATCTGCTGCTGGACCTGGAAGTTGTATTGGGTCATGTAGCCTGAGCGGAAGTTCGGCACCACGGCAAGCATGGAACCCACCGGGTTGTTTGCCACCACACCGAAGTCCAGGTTCGGAATCGGATCGAAGCCATCCTGCACGCGGCGCGGGTTGGGGTTGAACTGGTTGATGTCGGCAGTGACGATCGGTCCGAAGGGCAACTGCCGATGCCGGCGCATATACACGTTCTCGCTGCCCGCTGGATTGTAAAAGATGCCCGCACCGAAGCGCACGACGGTGCCGGTGCGTACGCGATAAGCGAAGCCGAGGCGAGGCGCGAAGTTGTTGCGGTCCGCCTTCACGCCCGTGGTGCGATCTGTGTTGTAGCCGGCAATCAGAAGTTTTCCGGTAACGACGTCAAAGTTGGTCTGTCGGTCGGCGACCTCCAACAGCGGAGTGTCGTATTCGTAGCGCAACCCTGCATTGATCGTAAGCCTGTCGGTGACCTTCCAGTCATCCTGTACGTAGAAACTCCACTCGGTCTGCCGGAACCCGGGGTAGACGAGCGTAAAGTCCTGCTCGATGAAGTTGGCCGCGCCTAGCAGAAATGCGGCCATCGTCTCACCGGTGGACGCTGTATTGTTCGGATCGTCGGTGAACGTGCGGCCGAAGTTGAACCGGCCGTTGCCTCGATTGGTCTGGAACTGCGTCACCTGGCGGCGGCGGGCGTCGATGCCGAATTTGAGGGAGTGCGCGCCGCGGATATTGGTGAAGTCGACGCGCGGGTGGAAGGTATTTTCGATGCGGATGATCGGCAGCGACCGCGTCTGGCCGATGCCCGAATAGCCGCCGGGGCTGACGATCGGAATTCCGTCGGATGCCGGACCCTGGTTGGATCCACGGACTCCGAGCTTCTCGCCCAACTGTGCTCCAGGCGTGGCGCCTTCCTGCGTGAAATTCAGGTTGAACCGGTTGAAACCCATCTTGGCCTCCATGACGAAGGTCGGCGAGATGGTGCGGATCCAACTCACGACCGTGTTGTAGGTGACGAGAGTGGAGTCGCCGGCAAAGGTGTCTTCATTACCCAGACTCACGGGATCGCTCATTCCCTGGATGGTCGTGGGAAGGAAAGTAGAGGGCCGAGTGGTCACGGTGTCCTGCTTCGAGAAGCGGGCGAAGACGGTGTTACGTTCATTCCAGTTCCAATCGACGCGGCCGTCGGCCTGGTCCCACTTCTGCTTCTCCTTCGGGTTGCTGATGTGATTGTTGATCAGCCCGGGGAATTGCGGCGCAGGGTAGGCTTGTATCAGCCGCCGCGTCACGGAGTCAAACCGGTCAGCCGGGATCCTGCGACCGGGGAACGGGCTGCGTACGAATCCGCTGCGCGCGGTGGAGTCCGGCCGGGTGGTTGCAGGATCGAAGATGTCGCGGACCTCGGAGAAATCGCCGCTGCGCATAGCGAGCGTCGGCACGGTGTTGACGCGCGTGGTCTCCTGACGGCGGCGGAACCCTTCATAGTTGCCGAAGAAGAACAGCTTGTTCGGCACGATCTTGCCGCCGAGCGACCCACCGAACTGGTTCTGCCGGAAGGCTGGCTTTGGCGAGGTGCTGGGGGCGAAGTAGTTGCGCGCGTCCAGCACGTCGTTGCGGAGGAACTCGTAGGCCGAACCGTGCCAGTCGTTCGAGCCGCTCTTGGTGATCACGTTTATCGTGGCGCCAGCGTTGCGGCCCTGATCGGCGGAGAACATGTTGGTCTGAATCTTGAACTCGCGCACCGCCTCAACGGATGGGCGCAGCACAATGGCCAGTGTGAGTCGCTCATTGTTGTCGACCCCGTCCATGAGGAAGTTGTTCGCGCCTTCACGGTTCCCGTTCGAGAACAGTTCCGAACCAGGGCGCAAGTCGTCCGGCCGCGTCCCACTCATGATGGTACCGGCCGCGCCAAAGCCCACGCCGACAACGCCAGGTCCCAGGGTCGCCAATTGCACGAAGTTCCGGCCGTTGAGCGGAAGGTCTTCGATCGCCTTGCCCTCGATTACCTGGCCAATCGCCGACGTGTCGGACTCGATCAACGGCGCCGCACCGGTGACTTGCACCGTCTCCGTCACTTCCCCGACTTCCAGCGCGAAGTCGACGCGAGCCACCTGATTCACTTCGAGACGAACGTCACGCGATACCTGGCGGAATCCTTCTTTCTGGACGCGCACGCGGTATTCGCCGGGCTGCAGAAAAGGAACGTGTAGTCACCCTGTTGGTTGGTTGTCGTCTTGCGTTCGAGCCCTGTTCCGATTCCCGTGGCGGTGACCTCGGCGCCGGGCACGGCAGCCTGGGACGCGTCGGAAACGGTACCGGTCAGTTGCCCGGTGGCTTGGGCGTGAACCCGCGTCGGTGCGAAAAAATTCAGCAGGAAAAAGACTGCAAGGATAAGGCGCATTCGTACCCGCATGGAATCCTCCATAGGATGATTGGCTAGAGCTCTTGACACTATTTGTGTTATGGCCGCTGATCCAGAGTCTATGCAGGGTTCGCTAGCCTGTCAATGAGTTTGACAGAGCAAATAATCATCGAAATCAATGATTCATTGATTAGGCTTCTGTTCCGCCAGCCGTGAAATACTGCCGAAAGAGAGCCCTTCCCGGTTCAGGAAGTAGAGACCGGTCAGGATGACTGGGATCATGGAGACGAGATAGCTGCCATTGCTAATGCCGGCAGCCTGCGACTGCGGATCGTGAGCGGAAAGATAGCGGGCGAAGAAATTGACCAAAGCCAGGTCCATAAAGAACTGGAACCCACCAGCGCCACCAGGAGTGGGAATGGCAACACCGACCACCGTGATCGCCATCAGGAATAGCGAGCCGACGAAGGGAAAGTGATCCAGGTAGGCCAGCATGAAGCACCACAACTGCAGGGTAATGACCAACCAGATCGCCGCCGACAGCAGGACCGATTGAAACAAAACGCCCCCTTGCTGCAGACCGCGAAACCCGTCGAGAAAGGGCGAAAGGATGGATCGTAATTTCGTAGGAAGACGCTCCTGCCACTGGTTGCTTCTCAAGAGCAGCGCCAACACAGCGAAGCCAAGACAGAGAACTATAAATCCTTTCAAAGAGTAGGACCGAATCCTGAGCATGACTTCCTGCCCACGTTCCGAACTCGGAGCATACCAATGAGAGAAAAAGGACATGTAGATTCCGAAAATGACGACGACGGTCATCATGTCCAGAATCCTTTCGAGCAGCGAGGCTGCGATGACGGAAGCTGCGGAAACTCTTTCCTTGCTGGCGAGCAAGAACGATGCCGCCACTTCGCCCGCACGCGGAGGAATAATGTTGACGGTATATTTAATGAGTGTGAGCGAAAAGAGGTTCTTCAGGGAAATGCCGCGCTTAACGGGGGTAAGCAACACCCCCCAGCGAACGGCGCGCAGCAGCATGTGCAAAAATACAAAGCCCAGCCCAGCCAGCAAGAAATGCGGGCGCCCTTGAATCATCACACGCCAGGCAAGCCCCCAATCCGGCACGCCCCTATAGATCAGATATCCCACCAGAACCGTCAGTGCCAGACTGATGCCAAGCTGATAGAATTTCTTCATTCAGGAAGGAGGGTACCGAGGGATGAATACTGAGGAAAGGAAAGTGATGAGTGCTGAGCACTGAGTGATGAGTGCTGAGCTCGATTGAGAAAGTTCAATTGTCGTGACACTCCCGAATGGCTTTGCCTTATGCGTACACAGTCATCTAAATCGACTACCCTCACGGCAACGCGGGAAAACTCAAACTTAGCGCTGCAGTACTCAGCACTTTTCTTCCTCATTACTCAGTACTCATCACTCAGTACTCAGTACTGAATCAAGCGAATGACCGTCGGAACAGTCCCTCAACGGCTTTGCGCCCGCTCTCCTCGAGAAAGCGTGTGCCGGTTCCCGTGAAATGAATATGTTGGATGACCGGTTCGTCACCTTTTTTTCGTTCGATCCAACTGCCTTCGTTCCAGGCGAACCATTGGCTGCGTTCCTGATCGAAGACATGGAGCGGTTTGTTGCAGAGTTTGGCGAATTCGGCGCCCCAGCCGGTGCCGCCTTTTACAGTCTTGTCGTCCAAGATCTTGCCGATGACGTAAATCTCCTGTCCGTTGTTGATCTGATGCCAAATGCTCTGAAGGATCCTTCGGAATACCGGACTGTCGGTATAGCGGCGATTCATCAGCCGCGACAAATACTCCATGCTCACGTCGCCTGCCTTCAACTCCTCATGGTTGAGCACGCGCAAGCCCCGGTGCCGCAAGATCTTGTGGCCTTCAAACGTGAAGTTGACCTCTTCAATTCCGAACCGTTCCGCGTTAATGCCGAACTCGGCCTCGGCTCCCTGAGCGCCCCCACTGAACAAGATGCAGTCTTCCTTTGTCATGTGTGGTCCTTTCGACAATAACACCCGGAAGTCCGAACAACTCTCACAGCTCCGGCGGCATTAGCAAAGAAGTTTCTTCACACCATTGCGGGGCCACGTTCGACGAAAACAGTGTCTCCCCTTGGGACAAGGGGGGACTTCAGGGGGGTTTGGGAACTGAACCCAAGACTTTGCCCTGACTCCCACCTTGTGCGAGATGGGGGCCACACCGTTTTCAGTGGAGAGAAGCTATCACGCTGAGATGAATTTCTCAAGAACGGGCAGAGATTGGAGGCAGCAGGAGGAAAGTCACACACTCGGTCAGTCCGATGCAGGTCCAGGTAGGCAAACGGCCAGAAGCGGTGAAATCGTGAGTCAATTTCCGTTTGGGCAACTAAATAGTTGTCGCTTCGTTAAGTCCTGCATGGGTGGCGCACACATCGTGTTTTCTGCGATGTAGGGGACTCTAGGCACCTACCTAAGTTTCACCAAAGTATGCCATGCTTGTGTCCGACTATTTGCGAGTGAATGCGGGTCATTCTGGCGCAAGGGGACCAGTCGGGCCCAAACATTATGACGGAATGGTTAATTCCCATGCATCCCTTGACGATCTTCTTCAATCCAAGTCGAGTGCTTAGGTTTTGAGAAGCAAGGAGCTTGTTATGGTTTTCCCGATTCGCCTTCAGCTCAAGCGTGTTCTGCGATGGCAGGCTAGCATTGCGCTGGCCAGCTTGGCATGCAGTGCCTTGCGCTGGATTCAGTGAGCCCTGCTTCTCCGACCATGAAAGGAATGCCTGGTCCAACTCCGTACTGTGAGGATCGGCTACCCGGACTCGCAGACAGCAGACAATCTCCGTCTAAATTCCGTAGCCAGATTTACCGAGCCTAACAAAGTCACTGCTTTCCCGTGAACCATGCACCTCGCTCAGGGCGACGAGCGGATAACGATCGAATGCGCGGACGAGGTATTCGATTGCCGGCTTCGGCAAGGGCTCGGCGGCTGTTTGCGCGGAACTGATCTGCATTGTTCCCGCGAAACAAGAGCTGGCAATGAAACTCAATGCTCGTTGCAGAAGTGGACACCTCATGATCGTTCAGGTGCTGGTTGTACCGGGTCCTTCGTCCATAGGCCACGACAAGTCATTCGTGCCATCCAGGAATTTTCTGTTCTTGAACGACTTGGTTCAATACCAATGATGGTCGCCGTTTACGAAACCGGCGCGTACCGCGCCTACTCCTCGTTCAGAGCGATCATCGGATCGATCCTTGTGGCCTGACGGGCAGGCCATAGACATGCCGAGAGCGCGACTGTTGCCAGGACCGTACCCGCTGCACCAAGCACCATTGGATCGAGCGGATGAACGCCGTAGATCTGATTCTCGAGTGCTCTGCGCATCGCAGCAGCACCAGCGAATCCTAGCACCAGCCCGCCGCTGACAAGGACGATTCCTTCGCGGAGGAACAGGCGGAGGATTCCTGTCCGGGTGCTGCCCAGCGCGATGCGAATACCGATCTCACGTCTCCGCTGCGCGAGCAGGTAGGAGAGCACCCCGTAGATACCGACCCCCGAGAGGAAGAGCGCAACGCCGCCGAAGCCAACGGCGAGCGACATGGCCGCCTTCCGAGAGGAAATCGACAACTCGATGCGCTCAGCCATGGTTTTGACGTCAAACAGGACGAGTGTGGGATCGACCTGGGCCATCGCATTGCGCACTGCCTGTGCGATTCCCGTGGTTGCCTGGTGGGTCTTGATGGCGAAAGTGTAGTTGCGTGGCGTGGTTTGGGCAAAAGAGAAATAGTATATCCCCACTGGATTGCCGGTGCCTGCGAGGTTCTGCAGGCGCACCGACCGCACGACGCCCACAACCGTAAGCCACTCAGTGCGCTCGTCCGCTTTCATCAGATCCGGCTCGGACGGCTGACGCATCCGTTTCCCGACCGGATCCTGGTCAGGCCAGAACTTGTCGGCCAGACGTTCGTCAATGATCACCGAACGCGGTGAACTTTCGTTATCGCGCTCGTCGAAGTAACGCCCCCGGACCAGCGGCACCCGCATGGTCTCGAAATAGCCCGGTGTGACAGCTACGGTGAGTGGCGCAATGAGCGACTCACCTGGTTTCATCACATAACCTTCTGCGATAATCACACTATCAAAATACTTGCCGGCAAATGGAATTCCCGTCGTAGCCCCTGCGGAGGCGACGCCGGGGATGCGCCGAATCGCCTCGAGCGATCGATCCGCCAAACTCCGTAGTTCCGGGGGCCCAGCATATTTGGAGGTCGGTACGGTCGTAGAAGCAGTAAGGATGGCGTCCGTCGCGAAGCCTGGATTCACTTTCAGCAGCTCGCGGAAACTGGCCAGCAGGAGACCCGCGCCAGAGAGAAGGACAAATGCGAACCCGACTTGGGCGACGACGAGGCTCTTGCGAAGAAGGCGTGACCCGACTCCGCTTGAGCCGCTCCTTCCGCTGTCGTGAAGAACGTCTCTCAAGTTCAATCGCGAAATGTAAGCCACGGATAGAAGTGCAATCAAGGCTCCTGCGAAGATCGAGACGCCGAGTGCGAAAATCAAGACCGGAGCATCGATGCGAACTTCCTCTGCCCGTGGGAAACGGTCAAGCCCGACGGCAGCCAGCGCTCTTACGAGAATGGCGCTCAGTCCCAGGCCTACCAGTCCACCTGCCAGCGCGACTAGGATGCTTTCGACCATGAGTTGTCGCGCGACCCGTGCGAGACTGGCACCTAGTGCAAACCGAGTTCCGAGTTCCTTGGTCCGTCCATGGATTCGGGCGACAGCAATACCCGCAACGTTCAAGACTCCAATCAGCAACACGAACCCAGCTCCCGCCCACAACATATAGAGCGTGCTTCTCACGTCTTTCACCAGAAGATCCTTGAGAGGCGAGACTGTCGTGTGGAATCCAGCGTTGATTAGGATCTCCCTCCATTGTGGGAAGCGCTCCAGGTTGGCGGCATTCAACGCGTCTATCTGCGTCTGCACCTGTTCCAGCGTCGCGCCTGGCTTGAGGCGTCCGATGTTGTACCAGTTGTTGCCATGGCGGCCAGTCTTCTCCTCCGGCGTGAGTGCGAGTGGCACCCAGAAGCGGACTTCCGGATTGATAAACAGAAATTCGCGAGGCATCACACCGACAATCGAGTAGGGACGGCCACCGAGGCGGAGCTCCCGCCCGAGAACTCCCGCGTCGCCCGCATAGAGCCGGTACCACAGCGCATGGCTCAGGATGACTTTCTGCGCGCCGCCGACTTCGCCTTCGCTGTCTGCAAACAGCCGGCCGACGGCTGGGGTGACGCGCAGCAGTTTGAAAAGAGAGGGTGTAACCATCATGCCGGTGAGCTGCTCAGCAGTACCGCTGCTTTCGATCGTCTGCGAACTAAAATTGAACATCGCGACATCTTGCAGCGTCGTGACATCGCGCATGCGATCGTAATAGTCGGCACCCGCACTCCACTGGCTGTCGGCAGCGCCCGCCTTCGGATATTGGTTCGACATGAGTACGATGTCATCCGCGCCGGGAACTGGAAGGGGCTGTAACAGGACCGAATGGACGACGGTAAAAACCGCGGTATTTGCGCCAACACAAACAGCAAGGGTCAGAACAACCATGACCGCATAGCGCCAATTCAAGCGACTCAGGCGGAGGGCGTAACGCAGGTCCTTCCAAAGTTCGTCGATCAATCGTCCTCCTTACGTCTTGGCACCGTTGTTTGGTCTGGTCCCCGCCACCAAAGCTTCGCAACAGTTCTTCAGAGAGTCGTCACTCCTACCTCCGCGGAACAGGCCTTTGATGCGAAGGACAACGCTCGTTTTCGACATCCATCTGCCGGTGTCCGCTAGCGAGGGGCCTGTCGAGCGTTTTTCTTCCTGGTTTCGATAAGCTCTTCAAAAATTCGGAGCCTTCGCTGTCGTTCCCGCCCATACTCGCCTTCGTAGGTGCTCTCGGGAGAATGAGTGTAATGAAGAGAACTAAGCGGGCCAAGGTAAAGGAGGGCGTCCACGGTATCCTCCAGGCGGATTCCCGCGAACGGATTGGCCGCTAAAGGTTCAAAGATGGTCCTGATATCATGAAAGTACTGACTCGCATCAAGAGCTCCGAGCCAAGTTCCTTTCAGCAAAGCTCCAGAGGGAACAGGCCAGCGAGCAAACCGACCTTCGATCGCGGTGTTTTGACTTCCGAACCCCCGATGTGGAGTAATCACAAAGACCTTCTCACAATACTGTTGCTCCAGAATCTGGACAACAACCGGGGCTCTTGGTTGTCTCGTGAGATGTCCGGTCCCAAGGACGGCAAGAGCCTTACGGCGTTTGGTGAGAACGTTCTTCACGATGACCTCAGCAAAGTACGAATCTCGCTTTTCGTCGAATCGCGAGAATTCGGTCCCTGTCTTCACTTTGGCCCAGTCGATGGGTGGATCTCCCAGCAGCGCGCGGAGGCGTTGCAAGCGCGGCCTAAACTTGTTGACCTCTCGTATCGCTGAAAATATCTGTTCATAAATCGGTGAATCGGGAGCCCCTACCGCCGTTGTATTTCTCCAGACCTGCTGCAAGATCTTGGAGTCCACAGACTCACCTGCAGTGTAACGATCCATGATGTCCTGGTAGAGAGAATTACCCCACTCCAGGACCACATCATTCACTACTCGGGAGAAGGAGGGCGCCCTAAGAAGTTGCGTCAGGAAGTCAGCCTGGTTCTGCAAGTGGTGGATCTCTCCGAAGCCGACTATGTCAACATGGCCGAACGCTCGGACGATCATATCAATCGCGTTTGTGGGCTGAAGCTCAGCACCAGACGACACACGAATGCTGCTGGATTCGCCGCACGCGACTCGAGCAGCCACAAGTGAGCCAAAGAGAAAAGATCTGCGATTCACGTCCATTCTGACTGCGCCACCAGGGTTGGCTGCGCGCACGAAAGAAGTCCTCTCGCCGACGCCGGCAGGAGCTCACTTGACTCGTCACTCGTCACCGCTTTATTCACATCGCAACGCCACGATGGGATCGATCTTGGTTGCGCGGCGAGCGGGGAGGTAACAAGCGAGGAAAGCAACCAGCATCATCAGGAGAGATATTTCGCAAAACGTAAGGGGATCGGCCGTCCCGACACCAAAGAGGAAAGCAGAAAGAGACCGATTGACTACCAAAGAGCTAAGGCCTCCAACAATCCAACCAAGAAGTGCCAGCGCCATTCCTTGCTTGACGATCAGGCGAAGAACTTCTCGTCGATTCGCACCCAATGCCATCCGAATCCCAATCTCCTGAGTCCGTTGGCTCACGGCGTAAGACATGACGCCAAAGATACCCAGGGCCGACAGAAGGAGCGCCACAATCGAGAACGAACTGAGAACCAGTGTTCGGAATCGAGACTCCGACAAGGATTCGGTAAGAATCTGTTTCATGCTTCTGATATTGGTTACCGGCTGAGTCTTGTCTATTTCACCAACTGCCGCATTGACAGCGTTGACTGTGGCCATTGGGTTGTTGGTCCGTACGACCAGGCACATGGTGGTCCAGGGACTCTGCAAATGTGGCACGTACACTTCGCATTCAGCCTGTTCTCCAAGCTTGGAAATGTTCACGCTCCCTACGACTCCGACAATCTCGCGCGGAGTCGCGCCCGCCAGCGTCCGTTGACCGGGCACGCGTGACTCGATGCTGACTCTTTTCCCGATAGGGTTCTCGTGTGGGAAAAACCTTCGGGCAAGCGTTTCATTGACGATAGCAACGCTTGTTGTGTCCAGCCTGTCCTGTTCGCTAAAGTCTCGCCCTTTGAGCATCGGAATGGACATGGTGCGAAAGTAACCTGGGCTTGCGACTTGAGAATTCGCGCCAGGCCGCTCTGAGATAGACAACGGTGGCTGACCCTCGATTGTGAAAAACATCCAGAATCCAGAGCCACCGAGTGGAGGTTCGGTGACGATGGCTGCCTGCTGCACGTCGGGGAACGATTTGATCCGGTCGAGCACGCCTTGATAGAAATTTGTGATCTTACCAGGGTCAGAGTACTTCGTTTCCGGAAGCGTAAGTTCCAACGTCAAAACGTTGTTCGATGAGAATCCGGGGTTGACCTGTTGCAGGAGCCTCCAGCTGCGAATGAGCAACCCAGCGCCAACCAGGAGCATGATGGCAAGCGCCACCTCGGAAATCACCAGAATGCCGCGAAAACGGTTGGCGTGAAAGCTTGGGGAGGAGCTACGTGCACCCGCTTTGAAAACTTCAGTGAGGCTCGTCTTGGAAATCGACCAGGATGGTGCCAATCCGAAAAGCATTCCTGTCAGAACTGACACCCCCACGGCAAAGAACAGTATCCGCAGATTCACCGTGACCTCTGCCTCAGCAGGTAACGTCTCGGCAGGTATCAGAGTACTTGAAAGACCTACTAGCCAGACGGAGAGAAATACCCCCAGAACCCCGCCTAGAACTGACAGTATCACGCTCTCGGTGAGCAGTTGGCACATCAGACGAAATCTACCAGCGCCCAATGCAGCGCGGATGGAGATTTCTCTAAACCTTGCAGCTCCGCGGGCCAGGGTCAGGTTGGCGACATTCGCACAGGCGATCAAAAGCACAAACTCACCGCTGCAAAAAAGATCAGCAGTGACTGCCGAAGATCGGGTGTCACAATCTGGTCGTGCAATGGAAGAACCAATGTTCCCCAGTTTTTCCGGTGACTCTCGGGATATTGTCGCTCCAGGTTGCGGGTGATGACATCCATATCTGCCTGTGCGTCGTTCAATCCCGACGATGGCTTCAGCCGGCCATAAACACTCAGGTAGTGAAGCTGGCGATTGAGATGATCTGCCTTGAGGGCAAGCGGCATCCAAAGTTCTACTCGAGCAGAGAGAAAGCGGAAGCTGTGCGGCATGACCCCGATGATGGTGTATTTCTCATCATTGATCCGAACACTCGTTCCTACAATGTTTCGATCGCTCCGAAATCGACGCTGCCAAAGACCATGACTCAAAACAACGACTTTGTCCCTTCCCGGATTTTCTTCTTCAGGCGAGAAACCTCGACCGAGTGACGGATTGATACCCAAGACTTGGAACAAGCCAGCAGAGCCGAGAATACCCAGTACTTGTTCCGGGTCGTTCTTCTCGGAGAGATTGAACATCGCGCTGTCAATTGCTGTGATGTAATCGAAGACTTGATTCTGGGTTTTCCAATCGACAAACTCCGCCGAAGAAACGGGATTCTTAACGCCCGATGGAGTCTTCTCCCAAATAGCCACGATTCGCTCAGGCTCTTTATAGGGTAGCCGCTTAACCAAGACAGCATCTACAACACTGAAAATTGCAGTCGTGGCGCCAATTCCGATGGCCAATGTGAGGATGCTAGCCACTGCAAATCCCGGGCTTTTGAAGAGATTTCGAATGCTGTAGCGGAAATCTTGAATGAAGGAATCCATAGGTTGTCCTATTCGTGTCGCAGTGCCACCATCGGGTCGATTCGTGCCGCACGTCGGCTCGGAGGCCATGCTGCAAGGGTAGCCACAACAACCAGGATCATCGTAGCGACTGCGAACACGCGGACATCATGTACTTTGACTTCAAAGAGTAACCTTTCAAGCAAGCTTAGGATCCCGATGGAAATGGTAGCTCCAATAACCACACCGACGCCGGTCCAACGCAATCCATCGGAAATGACGAGTTTCATGACAGCCCTCGGTGTGGCTCCAAGCGCCATCCGGACGCCTAGCTCGCGAGTTCGCTGACTTGAGCGTAGGACGTGACAACGTGGATCCAACAGAAGAAGCACCATGATCGAGAACCGAATTCTCGTTTCATCGCGCATAAGCGCCTACTTAATTCGATTGTGTGGCGTTAGATCCGGGGTTACGACCCGTCGTCCCTACGTGACTGAAATCAGCACCTTGAGTGCCTTGCGCTATTTTTTGACAGAAGAGTTAGCTTCCATAGGCAAGCGAGAGCTTCCACTTGAGAAGGGATTACCTAGGAACTGCTTTTTTCAGGCTGCGCTAGCTTTTGCTGGCAGAGTTCACTCACGAGGTCAAGAACGCTTCTATCGGCGTGCTGCGCATCCACCTCAAATTCCTCCAGGAGTCGCCGGCTGATTTCCTTTAGTGTGAGCCCCTGTTTCAGTCCCTGCCAGATCCGCTCGCCCGTGGGATTGAGGCTGTAGTAAGTCTTGCTTTCCAGATGCAGGAGAACAACCTCGCCTTCGTCGAGTGTGGTGTCTACCACCTCAGGGTGGGGACGCACCCGCTGTTCCAATGTGAGCATGGATCTTCCTCCTGCGGCCTCTGCTCCGGTGCCTATCACAAATCGCTGTCACTGAACTGGCCCCAATACATCCACAAAGAACTCGAAGCGGCTACGGTTCGCCAGTCCTATTCTGAACTGGACTGTGGCCGATTCGTTCGGAAATAGGCTGTTATGAACTCTAGCATCAATCGCCTGTTTGCTGGTGACACCCCCATCGCCTTCGGTGGCGCTGAGAAGTTTATTGCCATTGGTCAATGTCTTCACGATCGCCTTGATAGGTTCCGGAATGAGTTGCGTGCTTTTGTTAGTGAGAACCGCGATTATCGTAAAGGTTCCGGCAGGACCACCAGATACCGGGGCGGGGTTGAAGGAAGAGCTCTGGACCACAAAGCTTACTTTGTCGTTAATGATTTGCAACGAGAGGTTCGCGTCGAGCTTCGCGACAAAGCCTTCCAATCCACGAGAGATACCATCGGCCGACGCTGAACCCATACCTGGAAAAACGTCTAGTGTTTCACCGGCCAAGTAGATATTGCCCCCGCTGTCAAGGGCGAGGGTAAAAACAGAATTAAGTCTGAGGAAGATCGTTGCCAGGATAGAGCTAAGATCTGAGCGCAGCTTTGCGACAAAGTTTTCACCACCCTCAGCACTGCCCACATAGACACCTGTACCGTCAAGGGCGAGGGCAGAAACCAAGTCACCACCAAGACTACTTCCTCCCAGGAAGGTCGCTGCCAGGATGGAACTCAGATCCGAATTCAGTTTCGCCACAAAGCCTTCATCCGGTCCAACAAAAGCGCTAGCGGCCGATCCGGGCCCTACACCGGGAAAGTCGAATGAGCGTGTAACACCCGCCACATAGACATTCCCTGTGCTATCGAGGGCAAGGGCGACAACGGCATCACCACTATGTCCTCCCACGAAGGTCGCTGCCAGGATAGAGCTCAGATCTGAATTGAGCTTCGCCACAAAGCCTTCATCTCCTACTTCTCCTCCAGCAAAGGCATCATCGGCCGACCCGGGACCTACGCCGGGAAAGTCGGATGAGCCTGTGAAACCGGCTACGTAGACATTCCCCGTAGCATCAAGGGTGAGCGCGAAGGGACTTTCATTACGATTTCCTCCCAGGAAGGTGGCTGCCAGGATGGAGCTCAGATTTGAATTCAGCTTTGCCACAAAGCCTTCGCGTCCTCCATCAAAGGTAGCATCGGCCGACCCTGGCCCTATGCCGGGAAAGTCAGATGAAACAGTTTCACCCGTCACATAGACATTGCCCGTGCTGTCAAGGGCGAGGGCAGTGCCGGCGCCTCCTCGCAGGAAGGTCGCCTTGAGGATAGAGTTCAGATCTGAATTCAGCTTCACCACAAAGCCGCCATTTCCTTCAGGAAAGGTATTATCGGCCGACCCTGGGCCAATACCTGGAAAGTCGGACGAGATTGTCCCACCGGCCACATAGACATTCCCCACGCTGTCAAGGGCGAGGGCATTAGCGCGTTCCTCCAGGCTGCCTCCCAGGAAGCTTGCCGCTAGGATGGAACTCAGATCTGAATTCAGCCTTGCGACAAAGCCTTCACCAAAAACCAATGTGCTATCGGGCGACCCTGGACCAACCCCTGGGAAGTCGGCTGAGTTTGTGAAACCAGCCACATAGACATTCCCGATACTGTCAGGGACGACGACACGAACATGATCTTCATTACTCCCTCCCAGGAAAGTAGCCGCTAGAATGGGGTCTATCACTAACTGCCTTGCCCGATCATAGTCAGCTACCTTAAAGCCGTACTCATTGCCGTGTATAGCATAAGCCGCCTCAACAAACTCCTTCTTCCCTGCTTGCTCTTGGAACGCAACAGGCTTTGAAAATCTGACTGTCCCCTCCTTCGTCTCGACCTCAAGCTCTCCGTTCTGGTTGACCTTTATCTCCTTCCTGCCGCTGAGCCTCACCTTAATGGTCTCTGGCTTGGCCCCTGGCTTCACATAGAACAGTTTCTCCACATTGTTCCCGTAGGCTTTGAGCTTGACTTCGACCCCTTCATAGACCTCCCCGAGACTCACAACATCATAGGCGGGAATGTTGCGCTGCCACTTCGATCGATCGTTGCCTTTGAAATAGTTTAGCTTGGTGATGGCTTGGTCTTCGCCTTTGACCTCAGTCACCCTCCCGCCGATGAGTTCCTCCTTGAGCACCACTGCCTTGACTCGCTCCTTCCCCTCCACTTTGGGAAGGGAGTACACCAGCTCGCCAGCCTCTGTGACAAAGACAGTTCCCGCAAAGGTACGGGCGTAGAACTTCATCTCTTTGTCGCTTTGGCCCTGGTTGGCTATGAACGGAATCTGAAGCTTGGCCAGCTTCTGCCTGGCTTCAGGCGGGACGGCGCTGTGAGAGCCACTTGGGCCAGCCTCCCCGAGGCGCGGCACAGCCAGCGCCAAGAATAGCGACACAATGATGTGCACTTTGAGCAATACGCGAGGATTCAAGGTGTTCATAGGTCCTCCTAAATTGTGATTGGTTTACGCCTGTGCCCAGGTGTGTTGGGGCATATTCTTAAGCCCGGGCACCTTGCCTAGATATCTCACGCAATACCAGCACGGAAAATGATCCAATTCACTAAACTTCCCACGGCTGACCTGCTCATGCTTGTCGCTCAGGTAAGTGGCTACCCGCTGGCGAAAACGTTCACACGCCTCCGCGAGGCTTACTTCGTGAAGGTTTCCCATGACATCTGTCTCTTGATTGGCTCCGGAGTGGCCTGAAAGCTGACAGCAGAGGGTGAGGTTCCCCCGGTAGTCCAGGTTAAACTCCTTGAGCTCGAGCGGGGCACAGGGAAAGAAAGGCGATGCACTGAAATAGCCGGGGGCCATGCCGACTGGCACGGCAGCAATCTCTTGCAATCGCCAGATCTCGGCTTCCACCTCTCGCCGCTCCTGCGGCGAAAGATCCAGCCCGCGCATGGACGTTTCGGGTGTGAACATCAAATGACCAAAACGGACGCCTCCGCTCCCCAGACGTTCTGCGAGCCTTACCATCTCGCCGACTTCGCACCGGTTTTGGGCGGTAAGGACCATGTTGAACGTAAAGGGGAGGTCTTTGAGGACGCAGACGCTGGCTGCTTGCATGACGCGGCGGTAAGATCCTTTCCCGCGCAGCCGGTCATGCGTTTGCTCGCATGCTCCATCCAGACTGAAAGTGACACCGGTAAACGACCGACGGTGGAGGAGGAGCAGCGGGTAGAGGTGAGGAAAGTTGACCCCGTTGCTAACAAAGCTGAACTTGTAGCCTGCCGCGCAAACCTGGCGAACGATTTCAGGAAATTGGTGGTGAATGGTCGGTTCGCCGCCGGTAAAAGCGAGGTGGTCGATACCGCAGCCCTTCCCCTCGCGCAACACTTTGGCAATTACCTCGAGGGACAGGTCTCCGGTGGCTGCATGCCGCTCCTCAAAACAGTGCTGGCAGCGCAGGTTGCAGCGGTTGGTGAGTTCGATCACAAGCCGGGCCATCGCTGGGCTCCTTCAGCCTCGTTCAGCAAACGCACCAAAGTCATAGGATCGCGATACAGATCAAGCCCCGCTCGTAGTTCATAGGTTGCGGCCTGCTGAAGCAGTTTCTTTAAGACTTCCAAATGCATGTTCATCGACTTTCTGTCAAACAGCTGGGGGCCACTGCCAGCTAGGAGGTGCCTGAGCGCCTGGACTCGATCCAGAGGAAGCAAGCTGCTTTGGGCTTGTGGAACGATGCGGCAAAAAAGCAGAACCTGCGGAAAACATCCCGCTGCATAGCTCCCGCCAGCGACACGTTCGACGTAGACCCTTCTCCTCAGCCTCCCCCTGTTATCGGGCACTTCCTCGCCTAAAGGAAGCTCGACGGAGGACGCAGCCGCGTCGGCGTCGATATAGAAGTGCTTACGCAACGCCAGGGCTTGTATCCCTCCCACTTGAGAGCGAAGAAGGACGGCATCATCAGAGAGATAATGCCAACCATGGCGGATCAGGCCGATTGCCAAGGTAGATTTGCCGCTGCCAGATGGCCCGATGACTAGTAAGGCTAGTCCTCCCTTGGCCACAAGTCCTGCGGCGTGGAGGCTGTAGAGCCCCCGAGGTCGGAAGAGCTTGAGCAGGCTAAATGCCCAGAAATTGCTTTGCAAGAGTTCGGGTTTGGTCCGGAACGAGGGAGCGAGGAACACGGTTCCGACTCCTTGCCCAGGTCGAAGGTGCAGGAGCGAGGAACCATCCGTCAGGTAGAAATCGTCTCCGCTCTCAAGCGCGGAGAACCCATCTGCTCGGAACACTTCCTTGCTCAGAGGTGAGACCCTGAGTCCATTCTGCTGGATGCTCACGGAAAGACGCAGTATCGGTTCTTGCCCGGTGGAGGGGATGCTAACCCACGACAGTTGCTCAAGGACCCCAGCCAAGTCCTGCTCAGCC
>Ga0187893_10002529_pt1 | contig 39897 bp, 32 predicted proteins | sample MA1701074metaG_FD_139574 | JGI IMG/M metagenome (GOLD analysis project Ga0187893, IMG submission 139574) | White microbial mat communities from a basaltic lava cave in the Kipuka Kanohina Cave System on the Island of Hawaii, USA - MA170107-4 metaG ...
GCGCGCAAACTATCGCCGGTAGAATTGGTGCGCGCCTTTCTGGATCGAATCGAAGCCTTCAATCCGAAGGTCAATGCCTTCATCACCGTCCTGGGCGAGCAGGCGCTCGAACAGGCGCGTAAAGCGGACCGTGAGATCAGGGCGGGCCGTTATCGCGGGCCGCTGCACGGGCTGCCTTATGCGCCTAAGGATCTGCTCGCCACCAAGGGCATCCGCACCACAAACGGCTCCAAGGTGTACTCCAACTGGATACCGGACCACGAATCCACCGTCACCGCACGCCTGAATCGTTCCGGCGCTATTCTGATCGGTAAGCTCAACCTGCTCGAGTTTGCCATGGGCAGCGGCCAGAAGGGACTCATTGGGCCCGCCCGCAACCCCTGGGATCTCCGCTATTCTCCATCAGGCTCTTCGAGCGGTTCCGGCGCCGCCTTAGCCGCCGGAATGGTTCCCCTGGTAATTGGAAGCGATACCGGGGGCTCTATTCGCGGCCCCGCCAAAAGTTGCGGCATTGTGGGACTGAAGCCGACCTATGGGCGAGTCAGCCGCTTTGGCGTGACCACGCTCAGTTGGACTCTCGACCACGTGGGGCCGATGGCCAGAACCGTCGCCGACGTCGCGCGCATGCTCCAGGTGATCGCCGGTCCGGACCCGCTGGACCACACAGCATCAGCCGCCGCGGTTCCGGATTACACCAAATCGCTCACCGGAAAAATCAAAGGGTTGCGCATCGGCGTGCCGGCTGAGTACTTCTTCGACCGGGTCCACGCCGAGACTGAGGCCGCCCTCCGCCTCGCCATCTCCCTGCTGAAGGAATTGGGGGCTGTGCTGGTGGATGTCAAAGTTCGCAATCCTGCGCTTTGCGGCCCCATTTCCTCGACGATCCTTAGTTCCGAGGCCGCTGCATTCCACGGCAAAAGGCTCAAAGAACATGCGGATCTGATCGAGCCGCTCGTTCGCGAACGCCTCGAAGCCGGCACATTTCATTCCGCTGTCGATTACATCAAGGCCCTGCGCCTGCGAACGGTCATGATGGAGGAAATGCGGCGCATCTTCCAGAGCTGCGATGTGCTGATGCTTCCAGCCGGCAATGCCGCACCCAAACTGGAAGAGGAAATCGTTGGTACAGACGCCCCGTCCGATCCGCCGTTACCGCCGCGGCCCGACGTCTACAACATCGCCAACGTGACGGGGATTCCCGCCATCGTACTGCCCTGCGGTTTCACCGCCGGCCCCCCGCCGCTGCCGCTCGGCATACAGTTCTGCGCCAAGCCGTTCGACGAGGCCACCCTTTTCCGGATCGGCCACGCCTACCAATCGGCAACAGATTGGCATAAGCGCAAACCTCCCCTCAACGACTGAATTGCGTGAGCCGCGCGGCGTGGTTCGCGATCCCCCGCCGCCGGGTGCCCGAACTGATGTCTCCATGTAATATGAAACCATGACGACGCGTTACGGGTGGATGGCGGACACGAGTGAAAAGGCTTTCGCCAAGTTAGTAGAGCTCCAAAGAAACATGACTCCAGGCGAGAAATTGGCGATGGTTCTTCACGGTTCTGAAATGTTGCTCCGGGCCGACCGCGATCGGATCAGACGCCAATACCCGAACGCCGGCGAACGCGAAGTTTTCCTGCGGGCGGCAGCGATGCGCCTCACCAGGGAGACCATGATCGGGGCGTACGGCTGGGATCCGGAGGCTCATGACCAGCGTTCCCGTTGATGGATTTAAGCAGTTGCTGGCCGCGTTGGATAAGCTGGAAATCCAATACGCAGTCGCCGGGTCTATGGCAAGCTCCTTACACGGAGTCGTGAGGTTCACCAGAGACGTGGATTTGGTCGTGAGAATCGGCGGGGATTCAATCCAGCCGTTACAGGAGCAGTTGCACGCGGATTTTTATCTGGACGTTGAGGACGCCGGCGAGGCCATCAAGAGGGGCCGCGCCTTCAATGTGATTCACATCGCAAGCAGCTATAAATACGATCTGTTTCCCCTAACGGACGACCGATACGAGCAGATTCAATTCGGCAGGCGAAGGTTTGAGACCTCAACAGCCTTCGGGGATGAAGCCGTTGAGTTTGCCGTAATCAGCGCCGAGGACGTCATCCTGACCAAGCTGCGATGGTACAACATGGGCGGTCGCGCCAGCGAGCAGCAATGGAACGATGTGCTTGGCGTTATCGCCTTGAAGAGGAGCGAACTCGATTACGCCTATCTTCGAGAATGGGCTGAACACCTTGGGGTCGAACGCCAACTTGACGAGGCGCTGGCCGAACGGCATGAAAGCGGCGATCGTTGAAATCGGCGGACGAATCGAAAGTACGAATCATCTCGGCGCGGAAAGCCACCAAGCGGGAAGTGACGCAGTACAAGAGAATTGAGCGATGAAGAAAGAATATGATTTCTCGAAGGGGCAACGCGGGAAGTTTTACCGGTCAGATGTCGAATTGAATATCCCTGTCTACCTGGAGTCCAATGTTGCCAAAGTCGTCCGAGAGCGAGCCAGGAAGAAGGATCTCACCATCGGAGCGGTGGTCAATGACTGGCTACGCAAGGACATTCGGTCCAGGGGCCAAACGCGCAGGCAGAAGGTCCGGTAGCCGCAAAGGGCTTAACAGGGCGTTGCAGCCGGCGGCGCAGAAACCGCGCTGCGGCTGAACGCCAAGTCGTTAGGCGGATCGTACAAGGCTGATCGAAAGGAGACACCACATGAGCGAGAACACCAATCTCGATATCATCAAAGAAGCGTACGCCGCGTTTGGTCGTGGCGACATTGCTGCAGTGCTGAGCGTTCAGGCTCCCAACGTTGAATTGGAGTATGCCGGTCCAAAGCACATACCCTGGGCGGGCAGCTTCCGTGGACTGGATGGCGCCAAGCAGTTCTTCGCTGCCGTCGAGGCGGAAGCAGACATAGAGTCCTTCGAACCGGAGACTTTCATTGCCCAGGGAGACCGAGTAGTAGTTCTTGGCTTCGAGAAGGTACGTTCCAAGCGCACCGGCCGCTCCTATGAGAGCTATTGGACACACAGTTACACACTGGCGGGTGGCAAGATCATCAAATTTCGCGAATATTCCGACACGGCAGCCGTGGCGGCGGCATTCGGGAATTAGTCCGCCTAACACGCCGCTGGGGCCGACCGCTGAAAAGCGCGGCGGCTCAGCGGCAATCCGTTATGCCTCGGAACGATAGACGCTCTTGACGCGACGAAAGCGACTTGGGACGCTGAATTCATGACCCATGCCACGAAGAAGCTCGTCGAAGACGCTCTTCAGCGAACTCGATCGGTGTGAGCAATCTGAATGAACCCGGGCCGGGGCGCAGCGCTGGTCATCAGCGTACCAGCGGCAGACAACGATAGAGCACTGGTGACCATGGTCCCTCACACGACGAGTACTCGTCCAGATTTGAAGCGCCGGTCTCCGTGCGGTTCTTGAAAGCCGGTGTATTCGATGCGCAGAATCTCGTCACGATTCCCCACGCGAAGTCGAAGTCAAATAGGATCGCAGCCGCGAATCTCAAGAAGCATGGAGTCGGTTTCCGCGAAGTACGGCGGTTCTATGAAGAAGTCCAGTCGAAAACCCGGCAACGACATGCGCCCCGAGTACGACTTCGCTTCGATGAAGGGAGGAATTCGGGGCAAGTACGTCACTAGGTACCGTGCGGGGACCAACCTGGTGCTGCTCGACCCTGAATTGGCCGAGGCCTTCCCCACGGATGCCGCCGTTAATGAGGCCCTGCGAGCAGTCTTGAGCATCGCGAAAGTCGTGCGGCTGCCTAACAAGGCGTTGCAACCGCCGGCGCGAAAGACGCGCCGCGGCTGAACGCCCGATCCGTTAGGCGTCGCGGGTGATGGTAAGAGGGTAACAAGGTAACAAGATGTTTATTGTTGATGGGCAACAGACCGATGCCGGCTTTCGGGAGCAAAAACCAGTCCCGGCGTGATGGCACCTCGGCCCGTGACCATGTAAACTGGGACCGTTGCCGACGGTCCTGCGGTCTGACCCATACCGGCTCTTCTTTTACGCGGCGGACCGAGAGGAGCCTCCTCACGTCCACGTCGAGCGCGAGGAATCGAAGGCGAAGTTTTTGGCTGGAGCCTGTCCGCTTGGAAAGAAGCCGGGGCTTTGGCCGCGCGGAAATCGCACGGATTGAGAGGCTGGTGGTGGAGAACGCAGTCTTTTTGCTGAGGGCGTGGAATGAGTACTTCGGGAACTGAACTTAGAGAAGCACTGGCGCTGAGCGTAAGCGTAAGCGAGGATGCTCTGCTCGTGGATTTGGCAGATGGCAGGACGATCACGGTACCGGTCGCCTGGTTTCCGCGATTGGCGCACGGCACGCCCGCAGAGCGAGCGAACTGGCGTCTGATTGGTAGCGGTGAGGGGATCCACTGGCCGGACCTGGACGAAGACATCAGTGTGCAGAGCCTCCTCGCGGGTCGCAGATCTGGTGAAACGCAGGAGTCTCTTCGGCGCTGGCTTGAGGGGCGCAGCGCGGCTGGCTAACAGAGCGTTGCAGCGGTCGGGCAAACCCCGCCCGCCGCTGAACGCCAACTCGTTAGGCGGCCTCAGCCTCTCGCGCTGCGGCGTCGAGAGGCGTTCGTGAGGCGCTTGAGTTCGGAGGAGGTGCGCGATGTTTCAGAAGTTTCAGAACTTGAGAAGCTCCGGATCGTGCTCACTCGGGCCGGACGGGCATTGGCATAAGCGCGAACCTGCCCTCAACGGTTGAATCCACAGCGGCGGGCGTGCCCACTCCGCGCTGCTACCAATAAAATTTCAAGCCCAACTGCATGCGGCGCGGCTCGTTAAACTGGCCTTGCACGCGGCCGAAGTTCGGGTCCTGCACGTTGGTGCTGCCGGTGGAGGGGCGGAAGCGGTTGAACGCGTTGAACATCTCCCAGCGCAGGTCAAGCCGCACCGATTCGGTGATCAGGAACCTCTTGGCTAGCGAGAAGTTCTCGTTCAGATTCACTGGTTGGCGGGCCTTGGGGTTATGCCGCGTCATGTTTCCCGCGCGGTCCGTGGGTTGTGGCCCAAAGAAAGAGGCCGGCTGGAAGAAGCGGTCGGCGCCTTTCCAGTCCGGGTTTGCCTTGTTGACAATCCAGCCCTCGTGGGTGTTTACTGTCGCCGCGCTCCGCCCATTGAACAGGACGGCTCCCAAGGCGGCGCTATTGAACAGCGGCAGCGGATAGCCGCTCGAATAAAACTGGCTGCCGGCGATCTGCCAATTGCCCAGCACCCACGCCGCCGGCCCTGTGGCCAGCCACTTCTTGCCCTTGCCGAACGGCAGCTCATAAATGTAGGTCATTTTGAAGTTGTGCGTGAGATCGTATTCGCCAATCGATTTCTCCAGGCGCCGGTTGTAATGATCCAGAGTCCCGTTGTCGGGGTTATAGCCATCGGCGTCGGTAATCAACTTGGAGAACACGTAGGAACCTTGCAGTGTCAGCCCCTCCCCATAGCGTTTGTCGATCTTGAAAAGCATTGCATGGTAGCTGGAGTGTCCGCTCTTATCGCCTTGTCCCGCGGCGGTATTGATATCGCGGAACTGCGGGAACGGGCGCAAGGCCTGCGCCACGCTGACCGGCGCGCAGGTAGTGCTGAACTGGCAATTGATGTCCTGATAGGGCCGCCGCAATCCGGCGGCTTGAGCCGCGGGTGAATCGATGCTGCTCGACAGCAGACCCCGGCCGTAGCGCTCCAGCAAGCCGAAGGGAAGCTGATTGTAACGCTTCAGGCCGGCCACCAGATGCGCGCCGATAGTGGCATGGTAGTTGGCTTCCACCACCGTCGAACTGGTGAGCTGGCGCTGGAACGAAAACGACCATTGATAATTCTCCGGCAGCCGGATTGCTTCCCCGTCCCAAAACGCCGGGGTTCCGCCGTTGACAAATGTGGGATCGATCACTGGCGGCTTGACGTATGGGGGGAGGCCCTGATCGATGAGAAAGGCTGGAGTGACGCCGTTATTCAGACTGGAAGCGGAAAAGATCAAGAAAGCGCCTTCAAAGTGAGCGCTTCCGGTGATGGTCTTGGCGACGCCGAAGCTGCGGCCGCCGCTGGCCCGCAGCACCGTCTTGTTGTCCAGGGCGTAAGCCAAACCGAGGCGCGGCGAGAAGCCGCCGTACCATCCGGTTGCCAGCGTGCGCTTGTTCTCCCGGCCCGGGCCAAAGCCGGCGAACCGCAGGGCGCCGGGCCGGTTTTCCGCACGCGCGTTTGGCAGCGACGGATCGAGGTCGCTCCATCTGTCCTTTTGCTCCAACGGGGGCAGTGTGAACTCGTACCGGACGCCGTAGTTCAGGGTTAATTTGGGCGTCAGTTTGTAGTCGTCCTGAAAATACCAGGCGTGGCTGCGCCACTGCTGCCCCAGAAAGCGGTCATTCTCGGTGCCGCCGGTGTATCCCTGACCGAGCAGAAACGAGGCAAATCCGTTGCCGCCGCCGGTAGAAATGTTGTTATCGTTGGGGACGCTCGTCGAGCGCCGGTCCCCGGTTACCTGGCCGCCAATAGTTGCCTGGCCGAAGCCATTGTAATGGATGCGCTCCCAGAGATAGCCCATCTTGAAGGTGTGTTTTCCCTTCGTGATGGACAGGTCGTTGCCGAAAGAGAACGCGAAGCTCTCCGAGCCGTCAAATGCCCGCGTCCCCCATCTGGTGTATTCCGAGGAATCCACGATCAGCAGATTGCGGTCGCAGTCCCAGGCGCCCTTCAAACAGATGCCCTTAGCGCCCCAGCCTCCGCCAAGCGTCTGAGCGACGTTGTGGTTCTTGAACATGTTGAAGCCCCCGAACATGTGGTTGACGATGGTCGGGGTGATCACTTTGTCATAGGTGCCGCGGATCACATGGCTGTTGTCTCTCAGAAGCAACTGTCCGGCCAGCGGATAAGGAAGCCCGGGGAATCCCTCGGCGCCAGGCAACCTTTCGTGCAAGCCGTTGTTGTAAAGGAAACTCACGCGATCATTCTGACCGAAATTGTGATCGGCCTTCGCGCTGAACTTCGTCCAGGGGTCCAGAGCCGTGCCCACGTTATTGATGAAGTTGTTGCGGACGTAGTCGCTGGTTCCAGGGGCCGCGCCATTGTTGGGCTTCAGAACGTCCCTGACAAGGGTCGCGTAGTTCCGCGACAGAGTTGCAAACCGGGCCTGCGGAATCTGGTTTCCAGCGAACGGCTGGCGGGTAAAGCCGGTGCCGCTTGGGGTCGTCGTCGCCGGATCGTAAATGGGCAGGAAGCGTCCGTTGCCGTCCACCCAGTTGCGGAAATCGCCGTTAAACATCTCCGGGGTGGGGATGCTGAAGCGTCCGCTACCCGCCCCCACGCGGTTGCGGAACCACTCGCCGGAGGCGAAGAAAAACGTCCGGTTCCGTCCGTCATAGATCTTCGGAATCCACACCGGACCTCCGGCGCTCCAGCCAAAGTCGTGCTGTTTGTACTTGGCCCTGCGGTCCTCAAAGAAGCGGCGGGCGTCCAGCGCATCGTTCCGGAGAAACTCATAAACGGTTCCGTGAAAATTGTTGGTGCCCGATTTCGAAGAGAAGGTGATCATGCCGCCCTGGCCCCGGCCGAATTCCGCCTTGAAGCCGTTGGTCTCCACCGCAAACTCGGTGATGGCGTCCACAGAAGGCGTGTTGACATTGGTCCACTCCACCGAGTTGTACCGGCCCGTGAGAACCGTAACGCCGTCCAGCGTCGCGCCGAATCCGCCGCCCTGCCCCCCGCCGACGTTGAAGTTGCTGTCGTCGGGCTGGTTGGCTTCCGGGGTGATCAAGGCCAGGTCGAAGGCGCCGCGCATGGCACCGCCCACCACCAGCGGCAGCTCATCCACCATCTTGTTGGAGACGGCTACGGCCACTTTGGCCGTCGAGGTCTGCAGCAGATCTAACGTGGCCGCCACCTGTATCGATTCGGTAACGGCGCCTACCTCCAATTGCACGTTGATAGTGGATGTGCCGCCCGCCGAGACAGTAACACCTGCTTGGATGGCGGCCTTGAAACCTTGTTTCTCGATGCGTAGCTGATAAACGCCGGGTGGCAGCGCGGGAATCGAGAAGTCGCCCGAACTGGTCGACCTCGTCGCGAACGCAACCCCGGTGGCTGCATTCGTGGCTGACACGCGCGCTTCCGGGACGTTGGCTCCCGTTGAGTCGGTGATGGTCCCATTGATGATGCCCCGGTCGGTCTGGGCAAAAGCCAAGCGATGGCAACTAAGCCTGTCGCGAATAGGAAACGCAAGGACATGATCGCACTCCTGAAGCCCGGAATTTCCTTTGGGTTCCGGTTCAGGCAATATATAACGCAGCCCTCCCCGCGTCAATCCCCCTGGCATGACTTCGCATGACTTCATCCGCGATTGTGAGGACAAGATTCGGAGGCGTCCTCAAGACTTTCAGAATGGTCAGCGGCCCGGCGGGTTCGGGATATAGCTCCGTGTAGGCGTGGCGGCGGGCGGGTAATTCCTGGCGGGGAGCCGCGGCTCTATGCCTCTACCCGGCGGCTGGGCCGGAATGCCGGGCTGCACGGCCACGGGCTTGGCCCAAACATAGCTTTGCCTGATCGAGCCCCAGCAATCGAATTCCCTGGCGATCCCCTGGCGGTGCATCCTCCCCATGAACGCATCCGTGATCGTCACCGCAAAAGGCGTGCCCCGGAACAGAGTCACAGACTTGCCCCCGTCCCAGTTATAACGGTCGGCGAACCAGTACTCGAATTCCAGTTCGAAAACCTTCTGATTGGAGCGGTCCATATAGACATTCACGCTCCCCTTGCTCCAAACCGAGTATCCGCCGATGGCAAAATACCAGTTCTTGTTTTCGTTTTGCTGGTTGTAGCCCGACTTCGCGCACGCCGATGTGAATTGATGCCGGCCCAGTCGAAGACCTTCAGCGTAGATCTGTGCATGGAGCAGTTCGTCGTCGTATCGTTTTTTCGCCGACGGCGTTTCCTTTACCATCCCCGCCAGGTCGATTCGAAAGTTGAAGCCGGTGCAGTCGAGGTAATGTGCCATGTGCTTCACCGCATCATCACCGATTACGACCACCGCCTGCGGCCAAAATTGCATAAAGGCCGCTTTGAAGGTTACTGTTTCCGGGGTCGGGAATTCGGTGGCCCACGGTCCGGCTCCTCTGTCGTGAGTAATGTTCGGATTCGACGTTCCCGGCATGAAGTTTGGCATGTTCGTTTCTCGCTTTCCCGAGAGCTTCATTCCCCGCCCTCATAACAGTCAACGAACCAGATCCTGATGTTGGAAGAAAGTCTCATTGATTTTTTATACCGTTGGCTTGCGGCCGGTTGTCCGGCCCCGGGGAATGAAGATAGTCTGCAATAAAGGCCGATGTCGAACCTTCCCGCCGTCACACAGCTTTTGTTGCTCGCGGTTACCCTTGTCGCGGCCTTCTTCGATCTGCGCTGGCGGCGAATACCCAACTGGTTGACGGTGACGGGAGTGGTGTGTGGATTTGCGCTGAATCTGATTCTATTTGAATGGGCCGGACTACGGCTGTCAGCGTTGGGGCTGGGACTGGCGCTGTTGGTCTACATTCCGCTGCTTGCCCTGCGGGCGATGGGCGGAGGCGATGTGAAGCTGATGGCCGCGGTAGGTTCGATCACCGGCCCGCAGAACTGGTTCGCGATTTTCCTGGTTACGTCGATTCTCGGGGGAATTGTGGCGGTAGTGATCGTTTTGTTCAAAGGGAGGCTGGGCAGGACGTTCTCCAATCTAGGCTTCATTCTCTGGGAGCTGGCCCATCTGCGACGGCCTTACACGGGGAGGGAAGAGCTGGATATAGGGAGTCCGAAAGCCGTATCTCTTCCTCACGGAGCGGTTATTTCGCTGGGCTGCGTCGTGTTTCTCCTGCTGGCAAGGGTGGCGTCAAAATAGCGCTTGAGTGTGTGGTGGCGCTGGTCGGGGTCGAACCGACACGCCCTTGCGGGCATGAGAACCTAAATCTCACGCGTATGCCAATTTCGCCACAGCGCCGTATCTTACTACAGCCATTGTAGAACACCATCCAAACCACTCCGTGCCGCGGCGCATCTTTTGCGCCCCCGGCTGCAACGCCTCGTTGAGTGCCGCTTCTCAAAATCGATGCGGGTCGTCTGTTTCCGCCGCGTTCCTCTCAGCCAGTGACCTTTGGCAATCATACTGCCTCCAACTCTCCGGCACGGCCCTCGGCGCGGATCGCTTTCGATAAATAGCATCCGTGCTGCATGTTACAATCCCTCATGCGCTTTTGCTGCGTTTTCCTCTTTTTTTCGTGCTGTTTGGACGCGCAGACCATCGCACTCAAAGCCGCTCGCCTGTTTGATGGAAGATCCGGCACGCTGTCCCAGCCCGGGCTCGTCGTAGTCAACGGACAGCGGATCGAATCCGTCGGAAGCTCGAGCCCCATTCCCCCCGGCGCGCAAGTCATCGACTTGGGCGACGCTACCTTACTGCCGGGATTCATGGACGCACATACGCATCTGCAGAGCGAAGCCAGCAACGATGCCACGGCCACGGCTCTCGGCCGGTTGCAACAGACTATTCCCGAAAGAGCGCTATTCGCTTCGACTCTGGCCCGCAAAACTCTCCTGCGCGGCTTTACCACCGTCCGCGACCTCGGCAGCTCCGACTTCATTGACATCGGGTTGAGAGAAGGAATCCAGAAGGGCTATATCGAAGGACCGCGCATCCTCACGGCCGTGCGCGGCATAGGTACCACCGGAGGCCATTGCGATCCGACCAACGGCTACCGCTTCGGCCTGTTGAACATGGAATCACCGGTGGTGGCCAACGGTCCCGACGCCATGCGAGCCGCCGTGCGATGGAATGTGAAGTACGGCGCGGATGTGATCAAAGTCTGCGCCACCGGCGGCGTGATGTCTCTCAACGACGACGTCGATTCCCCGCAACTGACGCAGGAGGAATTGAACGCGCTGGTCGACCAGGCCCATTCGCAGAAGAAGAAAGCCGCCGCGCACGCTCATGGCGCCGAAGGGGCCAAGCGGGCGATTCGCGCCGGCATCGACTCCATTGAGCACGGCTCCTTCATGGACGATGAGGCGCTAAAGCTCATGATTCAGAAGGGTACATACTATGTGCCGACCCTGATGGCCTCGCAGGGCCTGCGTGAACGGCTGGCCTCGGGCGCCCGCCTGGATCCGCGTGTGGCCCGCAAGGCCCGCCTGGCAATCGATGCCGTCGATGTTACGGTCCGAAAAGCTGTCGGCATGGGCGTCCGCATCGCCTTCGGTACAGACGCAGGCGTCTATCCGCACGGTCGTAACGGCGAAGAGTTCCGGTTGCTGGTGGAGAGGGGCATGAATCCTGCCGACGCCCTGAAATCGGCCACCAGTGTGGACGCGGATTTATTCGGCGTCTCGGACCGGCTGGGAACCCTCCAGGCCGGCAAGATAGCCGACATTATCGCCGTGCCCGGCGATCCCATCGCCGACATTCGCCAGACCGGGAAGGTGTTCTTCGTCATGAAGGATGGCAGAATCTACAGAAACGACGCCGGAGCGCGCCAATGAGCCGCCTGGCCGCTTTCTTCCTGCTCGCCGCCGCGCTGCCCGCCGAAACCGTGGCGATCAAAGCGGCCCGTCTGTTTGACGGCCGTTCGAACCTCCTCCAGCAACCCGGCCTGGTAGTGGTGAGCGATGCGCGCATCGTGTCGGTTGGGCCGGCGAGCGCCATCCCACCCGGCGCCCGAACCATCGATTTGGGCGACGCCACACTGCTGCCCGGCTTCATGGATGCCCATACGCACCTCAGCATCGATTTTTCCGTCGATGCAACGGGCAGCCGCCTGGAACAATTGCAGCGCACCGTGCCGGAGCGCACCCTCCAATCGGCCGTGAACGCCAGAAAAACGTTGCAGGCTGGTTTCACTACCGTTCGCGACCTGGGCGGCCAGGATTTCATCAACGTTGGTCTCAAAGAAGGAATCCTCAAAGGCTACATCGAAGGCCCGCGCGTGCTCACGGTCGCCTATTCGATCGGAACCACGGGCGGGCATTGCGACTTCAGCAACGGATTTCGTTTCGATCTTCTGGCGCCCGGCTATGAAAGCCCGGCCATCGGAAACGGCCCGGACGCCATGCGCGCCGCCGTGCGCTGGAACGTCAAATACGGCGCCGAAGTGATCAAAGTGTGCGCTACCGGTGGCGTACTTTCCTTAAACGACGATGTCGATTCTCCGCAGCTTACGCAGGAGGAATTGGACGCCCTCGTCGACCAGTCGCATCTGATGAAGAAGAAAACTGCCGCGCACGCGCACGGGGCCGAAGGCGCCAAACGCGCCATTCGCGCGGGCATCGACTCCATCGAGCATGGTTCTTTTCTGGACGAGGACGCCATGAAGCTGATGATCCAGAAAGGAACTTACTATGTTCCAACTTTAATGGCGGCCGAAGGATTGAAGATGGGCCTTGCAGGCGGGCGCCTGGATCCGCGCCAGGCAAGGAAAGCGCGGCTGGCCATCGATGCGGTCGGCGTGACGGTGAGAAAGGCAGTCGCCATGGGCGTCCGCATGGCGTTCGGCACGGATTCCGCCGTGTATCCGCATGGAGGAAACGCGGGCGAATTCCGGCTGCTGGTGGAGAGCGGCATGAGCGCGATGGATGCTCTTAAGGCCGCCACCAGCGTGGACGCGGAACTGTTTGGCATCTCCGACCGCCTGGGCACGCTCCAGGCTGGCAAGCTGGCCGACATCATTGCCGTCCCGGGCGATCCGGCGGCCGATATCCGCCAAACCGAAAAGGTATTCTTCGTGATGAAGGAAGGCGTGATCTACCGCAACGACCGGCGGCCGTAGCATGCCGGAGCTTCCGGACATCGTGGTTTACATCGAAGCGCTCGAGCGGCGCATTGTTGGTGAAACGCTTGACGAAGTGCGCCTGGCCAGTCCCTTTCTTCTGCGCAGTGTTTCTCCACCGCTTTCGGAAACGCATGGCCGCAACGTGCGCTCCTTACGCCGGCTCGGCAAGCGAATCGCCATCGGCCTCGAAGGCGATTACTGGCTCGTGCTGCACTTGATGATCGCCGGCCGGCTCCATTGGAAGAAGAAAGGTGCAGCCTCTGGCGGGCGCAATACGTTGGCTGCTTTCGATTTCAGCTCCGGCACACTGACGCTCACCGAGGCGGGCACGCAAAGACGGGCCTCTCTGCATGTAGCGCTGGGAGAGCAGGGCTTCCGTGCCCTGGCACGGGCCGGGATCGAAGTTCTGGAAACCGGTCTGGCCACTTTCTCGGAAACCATCAGGAGGGAGAATCACACTCTCAAGCGTGCGCTCACGGACCCGGATCTGTTCAGCGGCATAGGCAACGCGTACTCGGACGAGATACTGCACCGCGCGCGCCTCTCCCCTGTGCTGCTGACTCAACGAATGTCCGATGAGGAGATCACACGCCTGTTTCACGCCGCGCGCGAAACCCTGCTGCTGTGGACAGAAGAGCTGCGACGCCAGACGGGCGAAGCGTTTCCTGAGAAAGTTACTGCGTTCCGGGAGGGCATGGCCGTCCACGGCCGGTTCGGCGAGCCATGCCCCGTTTGCGGAGCCAAGGTCCAACGCATCCGCTACAAATCCAATGAAACCAACTACTGCGCGCGCTGCCAGACAGGCGGCCGGCTGCTCGCCGATCGCGCCATGTCCCGTCTGCTCAAGCAGGATTGGCCGCGAATTCTTGATTAGCGCCTTGGGCGCCGCTCACCAGTGCGTCAGCGACCCGTCCGGGCGAAGGTACAGATTCCGGCGGCCGGGCGTGGTCACCTCGCCAACCTGCTTCAATAGCTTCGGCTCTAGCCGGACACCTAATCCGGGACGGTCATTCCGGTACGCCTTGCCGTTGTTGAAGTCCAGGCACTCCGGCAGATAATCAATCGGACGCCCGCCGTAGTTGTACTCCATGATCACCGGCCCCGGAAACGTCGAAAGGCAATTAACCAGCGCCGCCGTGGCCACGGGCCCGGTAAAGTGCGGCACTATCCCGACGGCATGCGTCTCGCACATCGCCGCGATCTTCATCATTTCCGTGATCCCGCCAACGTTGGGCAGTGTCGCCCGGATGTAGTCGATATCGTGGTTCTCCACAAGGCGGTTGAAGTCCCATCGCTGGCCCCACTCCTCGCCGTGTGTCAACGGCACTGTGGTCATCTGGCGCAGCTTCGGGATGTCCTGATGCGCGTGTTCATCGCGCACGGGATCTTCGACGAAATACGGCTCAAATTCCTCGATCCCGCGGCAGGCCCGCAGCGCGTCGTTGAAATCGAACCGCTGGTGGAAATCGATGCACCAGTCTCCTTCAGGCCCAACGCCTTCGCGCGCCTCACGGCATTCCCGGATGACGCGCCGCACCATCTCGTGGGTGTTATAGGTGCTGCCAACGGGAACGTCGCCGGCGCCCATGCGAAAAGCCCGGTAGCCCGCCTCGATCGTGGCCTTTGCTCTCTCCCGTACGCTCATTCTCGTTCCCGCCGGCACATTGGCGGGACGCGCCCCACCGGTGGCGTAGCATTCACAATAATTACGCGCGGCGCCGCCCAGTATCTCGTGAACGGGCAGATTGAGAACTTTGCCCTTGATGTCCCACAACGCCAGATCCATCGCGCCAGCGGCATGAATCTTCTCACGCCCTGGCGGATAGAACCATGCAATATACATTTCCTGCCAGATCGCCTCGATCAGGAACGGATTCTTTCCAATCAGCGTCCCGGCACATTGTTCCAGTGTGTCTTTGGATCCGCCTTCTCCCACTCCCGTCACTCCGATGTCGGTATCCACCGTAACCAGCATGTTGGACTGATTGAATAAGCGGTTGACGTTCGGCGGCTCATAAATACGCACGCGCGTGATCTTCGCTTTCGGCAGCGCCGCCTCGGAAATTCCAGGTCTCAACAAATGCGAAACGGCCGGAGCCGCCGCCAAGGTTTTGAGAAATGATCTGCGAAACATAGAGTGAAGGTATCACGCGCCCCTGTTGTGCGTGCGAGCGCGTAACTGGGGGTTCAGCGAGTCACGAGGTTACCGGCCACCTGCACGCTCCGCTCCGGCTCAATGGCAATACCACGCCGCCAGTGCACGTCGAAAAGCCCCTTCATCGCTTCCCCCATTCCGGCATGGTTGAAGATCACCGAGGTCCACGTAGGCTTCGTGATCACCGGATCGAGCAACGCGATCAACCCCTGTTTGCCGTCAAACAGAGCCAGTTTCATCGGCAGCGTATCCGCCAGCCGAACCTCAACGCCGGCGGCGCAGTATTCGCCCAACCGCGCACTGTGCTCGGAATGCATGGGCGCGCGCTCGATCAACAGCCGGCAGGTTGCCCCGCGCAATCGCGCTTGCTTTACAAGCTGCTCATCGAGCGGATCCACGGCGTATGGCGGACGGGAAAACTCCAGGTACTCGTTTTCGACCTGGGATAACATTGACCGGAAATGCGCCCCGCTTTGGGAGGGTTCACTGACGATACGCAGATAGTCCAGCGTTCCACGTCCTCCCTGACCCTCGGAATAGGCGGCCTTCAAATCATCGATGAGCCCGTCGGCCATTCGGCCCTGCTCCTGCAATTCCTTTTCGAAAATGAGCTGCCTGCGCGACAAGTAGGCCGGCACGGCCAGGCTCGGTTCCACGGCGGAAAACAGCTTCGTCTTCTCCTGCACCACTTGAGCGAAGCCCTTCTCCACCAGGCTGTCGAGCACTTCATAGATTTTCTGCCGGGGCACGTGCGCCCGCGCCGCCAGTTCCAGCGCCTTGAACCGCGGATGCCCCACTAAAACCAGATACGAGCGCGCCTCGTATGCGTTAAGCCCGATTTGCTGGAGTCTTCGCCAGAAGCGTTGAAAATCGATCTCGCCTAGGTCTTTTTGCGTCATTCGGACCTAGAGCATATCAAAATAAACTGTCAAGCGGGCGGGGGGTGCGCCAAATGGGTGCTTAACGATTTCTGAGGAATGTTGACAGCCAACTGCTATCATCGCTAGCATTCGGCGAGGAGTTGACATGACATTACAAACGCTCATCCTGCTGATTCTCACCGCGGTCTCCGTTGTAGCCGCCGATTCGCCCAAATACGACTATCGCGTGCTGGCGACGAACCGTACTTCCACGATGGAAAGGGAAATGAACGAGGCAGCCGGGGCCGGCTACCGGTTCATGAGCGTCATGGGCGGCGAAACGGGCTTTGGCGGGAAAGAAGTAGTCGTCGTCATGGGAAGGCCGAGTGGCGGCGAGGCCAAGAGCCGGATGAAATACAAGCTATTGGCGACTTCCCGCACGGGCACTATGCACAAGGAGCTGGAACAGGCCGCACAGGAGGGTTTCGATTATCTGGGACAAACCGTATTTGAATCCACCATGGGCGGACGCGAGATCAGCGTAATCCTGCAGCGCGATGCGGAAAAGCCCGCCTCCCGCAGCCAGTACAAACTGTTGGCCACCACAAAGACTTCCACCATGCAAAAAGAGCTCGAACAGGCCGGCGCCGATGGATTCCAGTTGCTCGGAATGACCGTCGGCAAGACGGCGTTTCGGGGCGATGAGATTGTGTGTATCCTACGCAAAGTTATCGAATGATTCCGCCGGCTGGTCGTACCTTCAAGCCATACCGGAAGTATGAACAATGGTATGCTAGAGTATAGGTATGAAAACTGCGGTCTCCCTCAATGACGAACTCGTTCGGGAAGCCGACGAAGCTGCGCGGCAAATGGGCCTGAGCCGCAGCCGATTGTTTGCGGTGGCCATTTCCGAGTTTCTCCAGCGAAAGAAGCAGCAGGAAATGCTGCTACAACTCAACGAGGTCTACGCCGAGGGGCTCACTCCAGGCGAGAAGAGCCTGCTGAAACACATCAAAGCCAAAGCACGCCGGATTACGGAGCGCGAGTGAGCGAAATCCGGCAGGGGCAGGTGTTTTGGCTAGACTTCGGACCTGCGGAGGGTTCGGTTCCGGCAGACCGGCATCCGTGCGTTGTGGTCCAAAATGATGTCTTCAACCGTAGCGCGATTGCAACGACGGTGGTATGCCTTATCACGTCGAATCTCACCAGGGCAAAGGCCCCAGGCAACGTCCTGCTGAAGAAAGGCGAAGCCGGTCTCGCGAAGCTCAGCGTTGTAAACGTTTCGCAGGTGCTTACGGTGGACAAAACCGAGCTTGTGGAATACGCGGGCAAGTTGGGCGCCGCCTCAGCCGCCGCGGTCCGCGATGGACTGCACCTGCTGTTTGAAAATCTGTGATTCACTTACCCGAACTTAACTCCTGCACCACCATGTCGCGCACCTCAGCCTCCGGGAGCGGCTTACCCGCGCTGCCAAGCCCGGCCGAGACCGTGGCCACCAGGAAGTTGATTCCGGCCTGGTCCAGAGGCTCTTTCTTAGCCAGTTTCAGCAATAACTCCGCGGCGGCTTTGGAATTGTTGCTGAAAAGAGTTCCGATGCCCTCCTGGATCGCCTCTTTCGCGCCCTGACCTACCAGGCCCTTTCCAACCAGATATTTAAACACTTGCTTACCCAGTACGTCTTTCCCGTAATCGCCCATCTTCGCCGATAAGCCGGCGGTAGCGACGTTGAAGACCGAAGACGCTACGTCATTAGCCGAAACATGCCCTCCGGTGGTCCCTTCCGCCACCAGAGTGGTTACTTCCGTTACGGCCGACCCGAATATCTCGGTCCCCACTCCGCCGCCCAGCCCTCCGGTCGCGGCTGTCGACCAGATCTTGACAATGGCAATCGCCCGGCCACAACCGGTTTCCACACTGCCCATGTGCTTCGATAGCGCGGCCTCCCCAATCCGAATCTTGTGTAACGCCGACTCGGTCAGGCTGGCCGCTTTCTCGTACTCCCCTCTCTTGTAAGCCGCTCTGGCGTCAGCCAGAAGCTTTTCGGCGGGTCGAATTGCCTGGGCTTCCACCAGGACCAAATTCATTCCGCTACCCCCGCCCAGCACAACCGCCGTAATGCCCATGAATGAGCTGCCGCGCTGGGCCAGATCGCCCTTGTAACCCTTGAGCCTGCTTAGACTTGTATCCGCCAACCCCATTCCGTAATTAAGCTTCTCTCTGGCCGCCTTTTTTTGCTGGGCTTCTTGCGCCTCTGCAGCTTTCCGCGCTGGGCTTTTCTCTTCGATCACTACTTCCTGCAAAGGCGTCCAACTCGGTTTCCCGGTGAGTTTCGTATGTTCGCCAAGCCAATACGTCAGCACCTGCCGGTGCCATTGCATCTTGCTGGTTATTTGCCTGATCTCCGCCGGACTCCATTTGTAATGGTCCTTGTTTGCCGGGTGCAGCTTCTGTTCCTCGGCTGCAAGGGCAACCTGCGCCGCGTGAATATATTCCATTACTTGCTTGATTGATGGCTTCATGCTCGCCTCCTGGTGACTAGTGCGGAAAACACCGTCAATAGTGATCACCGGATTTCGACGCATCCTGCTCTTCGGTTATGGCGCCGTCCATGGCCGCACTTTTGCCCGAAAGCCACCAGACGCAATGCTTCCGCCGCCAGTATGTCCATTTGCGTGTCGGCGTGTTTCAGATCGGTGGCTATGCCGCCGCATCGAATCAGCGTCCGCGATGGACTGCACCTGCTGTTTGAGAATCTGTGAACCACTACCACTACTTGCCCGAGCTTAACTCCTCCACTACCATGTCGCGCACTTCCCCTTCCGGCAACGGCTTGCCGGCCCCGCCAAGCCCGGCGGAAATCGTGGCAACTAGAAAATTTATTCCGGCCTGGTCCAGAGGCTCTTTCTTAGCCAGTTTGAGCAGCAGTTCTCCGGCCGCCTTGGAGTTGTTGCTGCAAAGAGTTTCGATTGCCTCTTCGACAGCCTTTTTTGAGCCCTTACCTACCAGCCCTTTGCCAACCAGATAGTGGAACACTGGCTTGCCCAGGGCTTTTTTCCCGTAATCGCCCATCTTCGCCGTGAGGCCGGCCGTGGCGACGTTGAAAATGGAAGTGACGACGTCATCGGCCGAAACATGTCCTCCTGTGGTACCTTCAGCCACCAAGGTGGTTGCTTCCGTTACGCCCTGCCCGAGCATCTCCGTTCCCACTCCGCCGCCCAAGGGCGCCGTTGCCGCTACGGACCATACCTTTACAATCGCAATCGCCCGGCCACAGCCGGTTTCCACATGGCCCATGTGCTTGGATAGGGCAGCCTCCCCCATGCGAATCTTGTTTAATGCCGACTCGGTAAGACTGGCGGCTTTCCCGTACTCCTTTTTTCTGTAGGCCGCTTTGGCGTCGGCAAGAAGTTTCTGGGCGGGCCGGATTGCGTGGGCCTCCACGAGGATAAAATTGGTGTTGCTGCCTCCGCCAAGCACAATTGCCGTAATCCCCATGAACGAGCTTCCACGCTGGGCGAGAGAGTTCTTATACCCTTTGAGGCGGAACAGGCTGCTGTCCGCCAAACCCATCGCGTAGCGTAGCTTCTCCGTGGCCTTCTTTTTTTGCCGTGCCTCTCTTGCCTCTTCGGCTTTCCTGGACGGGCTTTTTGCTTTAATCACTACTTCCTGTAACGGAGTCCAACTCGGTTTGCCGGTGAGTTTGGTGTGCTCGCCAAGCCAGTACGTCAGTACCTGCCGGTGCCACCGCGCCTTTTTGGTGATTTGCTTGATTTCCGCCGGGGTCCATTTGTAGTGGTCCTTGTTTGCGGGATGAAGCTTTTGCTCCTCGGCGGCCAAGGCAACCTGCGCTGCGTGAATATATTCCATTACTTGCTTGATTGATGGCATTAGTACTCCTCTCCTTGTGACTAGTGCGGAACACACCGTCAATAGTAATCACCGCATTGGACTGCAAGCTCAGATAAGAGCAACCTGCTCTTCAGTTGGCTCCGCTCAACAGTACCAGGGCTCGTCCAGATAAGGAATGGCCGCGCGCGGGAGCAGATCCAAATCCTCTGCCGGAGGCGTCCCATGAGCGAGTTCCCAGATCGCTGCAAACATCTCGCGCCGCCCTTGGCCGCGCTTCTGCCCGGAAGCCACCAGACGCAATACTTCCGCCGCCAGTATGTCCATTTGCGCGTCGGCGTGCTTCCATCTGTGAAGCAACGCCGCCCCATCGAATCCGGTGATGGAAGCGCGAATATCGTCCAACTCCAGCAGCTTCGATTCGGCGGGAATCAGCAGCCGTAAGGCAAGCTGCACGGGTGCGACATGGTCAATCAGGCCAAGCCCGGCAATCGTTTCTAGCAGGTCCTGGTACCCACGCCGGGTTGTCCACGGCGTGAAAGGAATAAATGTCGGGGATAAAGTCAGCCCGGTCTCACTGAAGCGCCGCGTCACTTCCAGAAAATCTGCGCGCGTATGGTGCTTGTCGAGTTTATAGAGAACTGCGTTATCCACGCTTTCGACGGCGCTCGTAACAAAAAGGCAACCCGTGTCGCGCAGCAGTGTCAGATCGCTTGCGTGCTTAAGCAGGTGTTCAATCTTGATCGTCACATCATACGAAAGGGCGGGGAATTCCGCGTGCAGCGCTTGAACAACGCGGCGCGCATGGCCTGGCCCGTTAAAGAAATCGGGATCGCCAAATGTGATGTGTTCCGCACCGGCGGCTACTTGGGCTCGGATATCGGCCATCACGACTTCAACGGGAACGATCCGGAAAGTTCCTTCGTATATCGGCACCACCGGGCAATGCCGGCACTTGTGCTTGCAGCCGCGGCTTGCCTCGGTATAGCCGGCGATGCGTATGGAGCCGTTGTGATGCAGCTTGGAGTAGTGCTCCAGCCCGGGTAGACCGGAGCGGTCCGGGGCAAGCAAGGCAAGCCGGTCGAGCGAAACAATGGACGGTTGCTTGAAACCTTCAACGGAAGCAGCCAGACTCTGCTCAAACTCCCCGCCGATGACAGTTTCCACGCCAATTTCTATGAGATAAGAGGCGTTCGGCGGGGCATACAGGCCGTAGGCGATCAGGCGGGCATTGGAATTCAGTTCACGAACTCTCAAGATCACGGCTGCCGCCAGACGGGCGGCCGTGTGCATGGGCAGGTGAAAGGCCACAACGTCCGCGTCTCGAACAAGCGTAGCCGGCAACGGGCTTATGGAGAGGTCCACGCAGCGGACTGCATGTCCGCGCTCCCTTAGCCATGCGGCCGGGGAAGCCAGCCCGAAGGGCTGATGCCCCAGCTCGTATGTGGAGATAAGAACAACGTTCACTTCAGGATTTCGGCAGTTCTTTCAGCGACAAATAGAAGTCTTTGATGTCGTAGTCCTTGTGGCTCAGCCGCTCCGCCACTTCGGCCATCGTCTTGGGCGGCGGCGCCACTACTTTTTCGCCAGGCCGCCAGTTGGCAGGCGTGGCGCAGGCGTTCGTGTCGGCGGTTTGCAGCGCGGTCACGATCCGCATCACTTCCTCGATATTGCGGCCCGCGTTCATCGGGTAATAAATGATGGCCCGGATAGTGCGTTTGCTGTCGATAACAAACACTGCCCGCACTGTGGCTGTGCTGCTGGCGCCAGGGTGAATCATCCCATATTGATGGGCAACTCTCATGTCGCTGTCGGCAATCAGCGGATAGGGGATCTCGACGCCTAGTTTTTCCTTCATGTTCTGGATCCAGGCCAGATGCGAATGCACGCTGTCCACGCTGACCCCGATCAGCTTCGTTCCGATTCCCCGGAATTCATCATACCGGCGCGCGAAGTCTGCAAGTTCTGTCGTGCAGACGGGCGTGAAATCGGCCGGATGCGAAAACAAGATCACCCAGTCATCTCCCTGCCACTCGCTGAACTTCATGGCATTCGATTGCGTCGTGACTGCTATGAAGTCGGGAGCTGGATCGCCGATTTTGGGCAGACTAACCACTTCGGACAACTGTGTCCCTCCCCCGATGATAGTTTTCTCTTTGAGCCACTATGCTAACACAGCCCGCCCCGCGGAGTTTTTGGTTAACGCGATGACCGCAACCGCATGCATCGCGCGGTGTTATATTATGAGTGTCCTGATGGGGGTATCCTGATGCGGTTACGCTTTCTCTCGTTTACAATCCTGCTTTGCGGTTTGCTCTCGGTCGCCCAGGCGCAGCCGACGTACTCGCGCGAAGTTTCCCGGATTATCCAGGAAAAGTGCCAGATCTGCCACCGCCCGAATGACATCGCTCCATTCACCTTGATGAATTTCCAGGATGCTCAGACATGGGCTGAAGACATCAAGCGCGTCGTGGAGGAAAAGATCATGCCCCCCTGGAAACCAGTGGCCGGGCATGGGGAGTTCCGCGATTCCTACGCCCTCAGTGATGAGGAAAGGCAGGCGATCGTCTCGTGGGTGAATGCGGGAAGTCCGGAAGGCGATGCGGCCGATTTACCCGAACCGCGTGTTCAAACCGGCGAGTGGCAGCTCGGGCCTCCGAATCAGATTCTCGAGATGAAAGAAACCTACACGCCTCCCCGCGGCCGCGATGTTTACCGCTGCTTCGTTGTTTCGAATCCGTTTGATGACGCGGCATACGTATCGGCGGTAGACGTGCTGCCGGGCAGCCGCCAAATCGTCCACCACGTGATCCTTTATATCGACGAGAAGAATCAGGCCCAGGCGCTCGACGAAAAGGAGGAAGGTCCCGGCTACACCTGCTTCGGCGGCCCGGGCTTCGACATCTCTATCAGCAGCATGCTGGGAGGATGGGCCCCCGGCACGCTTCCACGGCATCTCCCCGATGGGATCGCCGTTCAGATTCCCAAGGGCGCCCGGCTTGTCATGCAAGTGCACTATTATCCGGTGGGGCGCACCGCCGAGGATCAGACCCGAGTGGGCCTCTATTTTTCTCAAAGTTCGGCAAGGAAACGGCTGGTCTACTTCCCCGTGCTCAACCAGCGTTTCGAGATCCCGGCCGGAAACGCCAACTACGAAGTTAAGGCCAATTTTGTGATCCCGCCGCTTTTTGATTCCAATATCGTGCAGATCTTCCCTCATATGCACGTATTGGGCAGGCAGATCAAAGTCGAGTATCAGATCCCGAGAAGCGAAACTAAACCGCTCGTATACATCGACAATTGGGATTTCAACTGGCAGGGTTTCTATACCTACAAACAGATCGACACGGTCCCCGCCTTTACGGATATCCGGTTGAGTTGTGTTTTCGACAACTCAACGAACAACCCGCGGAATCCTTCCAATCCGGTGAAACCGGTGCGCTGGGGCGAGGGAACCGAGGACGAGATGTGCCTCGCCTTCATTGGAGTGACTCTCGAGCGGGAGAATCTCATCGACCTCATACGTTTTGAGCCGGGGCGGAATAACAATCTGCGATAGCTTTTGCCGGCGGCCGTAATCTCCGGCGCCTCGATTGCCGATAAGCTCGCTCAGGTGAGCATAATGGAAACCGGAGTTCGAGTGCACGGCGAGGATAACCGGATCGTGCTCGATTTCGCCAGCCTGGGCGATGCTCTTCAGCTTTGGAAGCCGTGGGGTGACAGCAGGCGTCGGACTGAGATTACCCAGTTGCTGCACCAGGCCCTGAACGGAGCCGGATTGAGTCTGGACGTGCGCGTGCAGGGAAAAAGCGTGATTATCCTGGGCACGGGGCAAATATCCGGCCTGGCCTTACAGTTGCTTGGCCGGCCGTAAAAAGCCTCGCCGTGCCATCTGAAGGACGCAGCCTTCGAATTCACTTTGTATGATAAAGTAGTTTAGGCATGATATGGCCGGATGCGGCGATTCACCCGGAAACAGTGGCGGCTGTTTGGTCGCGCGTCCTTCTCAACAACCGCCCCGGCCCGCGAGTTGGCGCTGGCTGTGGGCCGGCGGGCCAGTGGACGCGGCCGGATCCGCCGCCGAAGCGTGTTGAGAGGTGCGGACTACGGGAGAGCCGGCCATGAAAAGAGGCGCCATCGCCGGCGGCGCCATCGTTTTCTTCCTCCTCGCCGTCGTTGCAGGCTACCGGGCCTTCGAGCGGGACGTCGTTCCCGCCGCGGCGACCCCTTCCGCGATCCCCCCGCCGCCCGCGCCGGCGGCCGGCGAGAAGGAGGCAGCGGAGGCGCTGGCGAAGGCCAACCCGGGCTTCCTTTATGGCCGCGTCACCACCAATGGCGGCTCCACCTACGAGGGGCGGCTGCGCTGGGGGGATGGCGAGGAGGGGTTCTGGGGCGACTACTTCAACGGTGCCAAGCAGGGGAACAACTGGGCCGCTCAAGTGCCGCTCGAGCGGCTGCCGAAGGAGCGCAGCCAGCTCGAGATCTTCGGGTTCGTATTTCCCGCCAAAGAGCGCCCGATCGGCCTCGGCCGCCCTTTCATGGCGCGCTTCGGCGACATCGCGCGCATCGAAGCGCAGGGCCTCGACGTGCGGGTGACTCTCAAGAGCGGGACCGTGTTCGACCTCGACCGCCTGGAGGCCAGCGACTTTGACGACGGCGTGCGGGTGTGGGAGGACGGGCGCCGCAGCGTGGCCCTCGGGGCTGGGCAGATCCACACCATCGATCTCCTACCCACCGCCCGGCTCGGCGCAGCCCCCAACCGGCTGCACGGAACGGTGCGCACGCGGCGGGGCGACTTCAGCGGCTTCCTCCAGTGGGACCGGAAGGACTGCGTCGGCTCCGACATCCTCGAAGGCCGCACCGGCGACGGGGAGCTCGGCCTGCGCTTCGACACCCTCCGCTCCATCGCCCGCCACTCGCCCGACAGCTCCCGGGTGACACTGCTCGACGGCCGCGAGGTCGTGCTCTCCGGCAACCGCCAGGTTGGCGACGGCAACCGCGGCATCTACGTCGACGACCAGCGCTACGGCCGGGTCCTGATCTCCTGGGACGCGTTCGAGCGCGTCGACTTCAGCCCCGGCGGCAGCGGCCCCGCCTACGACTCCTTTCCACCGGGGCGACCGCTCACGGGGAGCGTCACCACTCGCGCGGGCCGGCGCCTCGCCGGCCGGCTGGTCTACGACCTCGACGAGAGCGAGACCACCGACACCCTTGACGCCCCCTCCCAGGGCGTGGACTACACCCTCCCCTTCGGCCTGGTCGCCTCGATCGCGCTCCCTGGCGGCGAGCAGCGCGGCCCCCGGCGCGCCAGCGTGACCCTCCATACCGGAGAGCAACTGGAGCTCGAGCTCACCGGCGATCTCGGCGAGGGCAATGCCGGGCTGCTGGTCTTCGTTGACGGCCGCCAGAGTCCCGAGTACGTGCCCTGGGGCGACGTCAAACGGGTCGACATCGACCGCCCGCCGGCGATGTACCCGCCGCTCGGCGGCGGCTAGAACTTGATCTCGAACGAAGCTGGATCGCGACCACCCCTTCTTTCGCTCTCAATTCATTTTCCAGTTGACAGGGTAGACTTTGCATAATAAAGTATACTATGAAACAAAGGTAAAGCACGGCCCCGAGCCTCACTTTGAGGGTTCGATTCCCGGGCTGCGCGGAGGAGCCAATCGCTCATGAAAACCAGGATATTATTCGCAACTTTGCTGGCACTGGCGTTGTTTACCGCGGGCCATGCACAGACGCTGGACAAAGCTAAACTCGACCAGCTTTTTGACCGGCTCCTCGAAAAGAATAAAGGGATGGGCAGCCTGACTCTGGCCAAAGACGGCGCCGTTCTTTACAGCCGCTTCTTTGGCTATAGCCAGATCAACGGGAACGAAAAGAAGCCTTTGACCGCGGAGACGAAATACAGGATCGGCTCGATCACAAAAACGTTTACCGCCGTAATGATCTTTCAGCTCGTAGAAGAAGGAAAATTAAAGCTCACCGGCACGCTCGACAAATTCTTCCCGCAGATCCCCAACGCGGCGAGAATCACCATCGGGCAGATGCTTTCGCACCGCAGCGGTATCCACAACCCCGAGCCCGATGGTTCATGGGGGAGGCAACCCAGAACGAAGGACGAAGTGGTCGGCCGAATCGCTCAAGGCCAGCCTGATTTTGAGCCGGACGCCAGGCATCTGTACAGCAATGCGGGTTATGTGTTATTGGGTTACATCGTCGAAACGGTAGGGGGCAAACCGTATCAGGAAGCCCTGAAGGAAAGAATCACTTCTAAGATCGGGCTCAAGGATACCTACTTCGGCGCTGGAAACACCGATCCCGGCAAGAACGAAGCTCTTTCCTATAGCTACATTGGCGGATGGAGAGAGTCGGCCGAACTCGATTTCAGCGTTCCAGGCGGCGCGGGCTCGATCCTTTCGACACCAACGGACATGGCGAAATTTATCCAGGCGCTCTTCGATCTGAAGCTGGTCTCTCAAAACAGCCTCAAGCAGATGACAACGATGAGGGACGGCGACGGTATGGGAATGGAACCCTTCTCGTTTGCCGGCAAAACCCTCTACGGCCACACGGGCGGAAGCGCCAGCGCTGGGGCGTGGTTGGCTTACTTTCCTGAAGAGAAACTGGCTCTCGCCTACACAACGAATGCGAAGATCTACCCGGTTAGCAATATCGTGAGCGGTGTTTTCGACATCTACTGGAATCGACCGTTTCAGATCCCGGCTTTCGAAGCATTCCTTGTCAGTCCGGAGGTTCTGGACCGGTTCGTCGGTGTTTACTCGATCCCGGGGACTCCGGCGAAAGTGACGTTTACGAGAGATGGCGCGACGCTCTACTTCCAGCCGGCTGGGCAATCTGGCGTCCCGATCGAAGCGACAGCAGCGAACAGGTTCAAGATCGATCCTTTCGTCGTTTTCGAATTCGATACCGCTAAAGGCCAGGTGACTATCAATCGAGCGGGACAACAGAGGGTTTTCACGAAGGAAAAATGACCCTCGCCGATGTTCAGGAGTTAGGTCGTATGCCTGCCTCGCCGTCATAGCAGGCAGGTGGTTCCTGTATTGTGCCTCGATGATCCTGCCCAGTTGGAGTTCGAATCCAACCTCGAGTTTGAGGATTTGGCTCGGCGATTCGAACCGCGACTCACGGCTCCAATGGGCAGCCCCGCACTCTACAATGAAGGAGTGATCCATCGGCGCGGCTTCCTGCTTTCGGGCTTGCTCGCGACCCGCCTCAAAGCCCAACAACCCATCCTCGCCCCGGACATCGACAGCCTCCATCAGGCGATTCGCGACGCTAAGCCCGGCGCCACCATCATCATGGAAGACCGCGTCTGGGCCAATGCCGAAATACGCCTGGAGGCCGAAGGCACTGCCGGCAACCCCATCACCTTGCGGGCGCAGACGCCCGGAAGAGTCGTACTTACCGGAACCTCACGGCTCCGCATCTCCGGCCGGCACCTGGTTGTCGATGGCTTGCTGTTTCGCGACGGAGGCGTCGAGGGGGATGTCATCGCTTTCCGCTCTTCCTCGACGCGCCTGGCAAGCCATACTCGCCTGACGCGCTGCGCCGTCATCGATTACAATCCGCCGGATGCCTCCCGCGATAGCAAGTGGGTCTCCCTTTACGGCTTCAGAAACAGGGTCGATCGCTGCTACTTCGCCGGAAAAACCAACCTCGGCGCCACCCTCGTCGTCTGGCTGCCCGCCAGCGGCGAACCCAACCACCACTGGATCGAGTACAACCACTTCGGGCGGCGTCCGCTGCTCGGAGTCAATGGCGCGGAAACGATACGCGTCGGCGACAGCGCCACCTCGCTCCAAAGTTCGATGACCGTGGTCGAATGCAACTATTTTGAAAGATGCAACGGAGAAATCGAGATCATTTCCAGCAAGTCGTGCGAAAACACCTACCGCTGGAACACCTTCTCTGAATGCGAAGGAACCCTCACGCTCCGTCATGGCAACCGCTGCGTTGTGGAAGGCAACACATTCCTCGGCGGCGGCCGGCCTCAAACCGGCGGCGTGCGGATCATCGGCGAGGACCACCGTGTCATCAACAACTATTTCGAGGGACTCACCGGCGCCGGCAACCGCGCCTCCATTGCCGTGCTCAACGGCATTCCCGATTCCCCGCTCAACGGCTATTTTCAGGTGAACCGCGCGCTGGTGGCCCACAACACCGTCGTTCAATGCGCACGCCCTTTGGCAATCGGTGTCAATGATGGCGCCCGGTCCATGGCGCCCCTGAATTGTCTGGTGGCGAACAACCTGTTCAGCGGCGACCGCTCCCCGCTGGTTGAACTGATCGATTCGCGGGCCCAAATCGAATGGGTGGGCAATCTGTTCCATGGCGCTCCGGTCGGGCTGGCCGGGATGGAACCGCTTCTGCTGCCGCTCGAGCTGGGCGGCCATGGTTACTGGCAACCCGCCGAGGGAAGCGTGGCGCAAGGCGCTGCCGCCAGCCAGCTCGCCGAAGTCCGCCAGGACCTCCTCGGGCGCGACCGCACGCACCCCGCCGACATCGGTTGCATTCAATTACAGGATGGCCCCTTACGCCGCGGACGCCTGGGAGTTGCCGAAACGGGTCCCGGCTGGCTGGAGCGCTAATCTAAGCAATTGTCGAATCGGCGCTGCTCAGCCGCTTACAGAACCGCCTCGCGCGGCGCCGGCTGTTTCAGCTTCTGAATTTGCCGATTGGCGTCAGACGCAGCTCCTCGCGCCTGTTCGAGCAGTGTCTGATCGCTGCCGCGCAATCCGCTCTGGAGCCGGATTTGCTCGAACAGGGCCACGCTTTTCAGGTAGCACACCACCGCCTCTTCCCAACGCTCAATGCGTGTGGTTGTCGCTCCGGAATTCGCCCGCGCCAGACTGGCTAGCGAATCCCCTTTCCGGTACAACGCCCACGCCAGTCCCCGCTGGTTCTCGGCATTGGCGGCGTCACGTTTGTGGAGACTCTCAAAAAGTCCAAGTGCCTCATCGCTGCTTTTGAGCGACTTGGCCATATCGCCCATGCGCGCCTGCATCTCGCTCACTTTCAGGTGGGCGACGCCGAGCGTATGCGCAGCTACCAGGTTCGTGGTATCCCGGGCCGACCACTCGCGAGCCATTTCTTCCAGACGCTTGTAGTTCTCAAGCGCCGCTCCCGCGTTTCCCGCCGAGGCCTGCAAGTTGCCCAGCCGCTCAAACAGAAGCCCAACGTCACGCCGCGCCAGAAGGTTGGATGGATCCCTGGAAGCCAGCTCCTGGAAGATCTGCAACGCCTTACGGTGGCTTTCCAGCGCTGCCGGCAAGCGGTTGGCCCGCTCCAGCATATCTCCCATGCGCATCTCGATAAAACCAAGGTCGCGGGTTGCTTGTGCGTTTTTGGGGTCGCTTGAGGAAAGGTCGCGGCGAATCCGCAATGCCTTGTCGTAATACTCGGTGGCCCGCGCCAGCTCGTTGTGGCTTGCCAGCGTGCGGCCGATATCTTCGTAAATCAACGACAGCTCCCGAAGCGCTTGGGCGTTTTGCGGATTCTCCCGGCTCAGCCTGGCGTGGATCGACAGCGCCCGTTCATAGTGTTGCAACGCCGCGGTGGAGTCGCCCATCCGATTGAGCACGGCGCCCATTCGCGTGCAGGAAGCCGAGAGGTTGCGCCGGACATCGGAGTTTTGAGGATCCTCCTTCTCCATCTGCTCGCTCATATGGAGCGCCGTCCGGCTCAGCTCGATGCTCTTCGCCGTGTTCCCCGTCTCGGTGAGTAGGCCAACCACGTTGTGGTAGCTCTTTACGAGCAGACTTCGATACTGCCGGTTTTCGGGTTCCTCCCTTTGCAGCTGCTCATGGATCGCCCGTGCTTTCTCATAGTGCTCCAGTGCTGAATCCAGATTCCCCGATGTCACCAGTAAATCGCCGATCGCTTCGTAGCTGGCCGCCACGTCCTGGCGCGTCGAAGCATCGGAAGAATTGCTCCCCATGAGGGAAGTCCTGATGGCCAGCGCCTTTTTATAGCTCTTTAAAGCCGCCTCCGTATCCCCGAGGTTGGCCGAGTTGGGGTTGCCCTGCAAATCACCCACGCGCTGGTAGGCCGTCGCCAGCTCGCGCTCAAGCGATGCGTCGCCGGAAGCCTCCTTGGATAGGTTGTCCAGATACTCCACGGCCTTCTGAACAACCAGTTGACGCGCCAGGGTGGTGCCGGCTAACGGCGCCATGGCGTCGTGTACATCGAAGAGAAACGAGTTGGCGACACCCCGAACCTGCTGGAACCGGCGCTCGGCCTTGGCACGCTCCTGCCGTGCAATGTAAGCCTCGCGCGCCGCTTCGGCCGTTGTGCTGAGCAGCGCAAACAGCGTTACGCTTGCCACCAGCGCCGCCGTGCGGTTTCGCCGCAGAAATCTCGACGCCACATAGATCACTGTCTGCATGCGAGCCGATACCGGCCGGTCGGCGAGGTGAGCGCGAATATCCTCGGCAAACTGTTCCACTGAAGAGTAACGTTGCCCCGGATCCCTGGTCAGCGCCTTCAACAGTACCGCGTCCAGGTCGCCCGCCAGACGCTTTTTGAGTGCCGGGGCTGTTGTGCCGCGCGACTCGCTCACGCTTTCCGGCGACCGCAGAACTTCCTTGGTTCCATCCGTGTGATCGTGCGCAATCACGCGTCCCACCGCCTCACTTGGCTTTTGAGGCTCCTCGGAAACCAGCATTTGAAGCACCGCCGTGCGTTCCTTGAAAGCAAACGGGTGGTGGCCCGTCAGCAATTGGTACAAAACCACGCCCAGCAGATACACGTCCGTGGCGGTTGTGATTGCCTCCCCTTTTACCTGCTCCGGACTGGCGTACTCCGGAGTCAGCATCCGCATCCCGGTGGCCGTGCGTTCCGAGATCGGCGTCGGGCCACGTGCGGGCAGAATCTTCGCGATCCCAAAATCCAACAATTTCACGGTCCCGTCATTTTTTACCAGAATATTGCCTGGTTTCAGATCGCGGTGAATCACCAGATTCTGATGGGCATGCTGGATTGCGGAACACACGGTGAGGAAGATCCCCAAACGCGCCGCGACGCCGAGCCTGTTTTGATCGCAATACGAATCGATCGGCCGTCCTTCGACATACTCCATCACAAGGTACGGCAAGCCTTCCGGTGTAGCTCCGCCATCAAGCAGTAAAGCTATGTTGGGATGGTCGAGATTGGCTAGAATTTGCCGCTCGCGCCGGAAGCGTTCCAGCACCTGCGTGTTCTCTCGTTCCCGAAGAACTACCTTGATGGCAACCTGCTTTCGATACTGGTCATCCGCCCGGGCGGCCAAATACACTGCGCCCATCCCGCCGCGACCGATTTCGCGCAGGATCTCATACGGGCCGATTCGCTTTGGCGCTTCCATCTCGGCCGGTGCAAAAAGCCGGGTAACCGGTTTCAGCGGTGGCGCGTCCAGGAAGGTTGTCTTTTCGGTGTCGGAACCGAGCATCATCTCTACCTGCCGCCGAAGCTCCTCATCCCCAAGGCACGACTGCGCCAGAAATGCGCCCCGATCCCCGGCAGGCAGATCGACCGCCTTATAGAAGATTTGCTTGACCTGCTGGTATCGCTCCGGAGTCATTGCGTTTTAGCGGATAGGGCTTTTCTTTTAGTATGCTCCACTGGCCTCTTCTCCTGCTTCAGGGAATCTGCCTGGAACACCCCTAAAAATAGATGGTCCGGTTGGCAAGACAGGCCGCACCTCTGCCTTGCTAACCGGACCAGGCGAAACCGCCAAAAGTCACAGCAAATAAGTCCGTGAAGCCGTTGCCGCCGGATCGGAACCGATTGTCGAAAATCTTGGGCAAATCCGCTTACGCGCGGGACCGTTTCGCTCAGTTCGTTTCCTGCTTCAAGCGCCTTCAATTGATTACGCGCAAAAACGGCCTCAAAAACCGTCACGAACTTGAAATAGTTTGTCGCGCCCTAAGATTCGTCAACTGCGAATGGAGCCAGGCCCTGGCAGAGCGCCATTCCCGCTCTATGGTGGCCGTGGAGATCCCCATTACTTCGCTGGTTTCCTCCGTCGTAAGTCCGCCGAAGAAGCGCAGCTCAACGATTCGGCTTTGACGGGCGTCGAGCAGTTCCAACTCGTGCAGAGCATCGTCGAGCGCCACCAATGTCAACTCTTTCTGAGGCAGGTGGCTCACCACTTCCTCAAGCGAGATTTTCGACACCGCGCCGCCGCGCTTCTGCGCATTGTGCGCCCGGGCGTGCTCAACCAGGATGCGTCGCATCAATTGCGCGGCCACTCCGAAGAAATGCGCGCGGTTTTTCCAATCCACTCGAGTTTGATCCACAAGTTGCATGTAGACCTCGTGGACCAGGGCCGTCGCCTGTAAGGTATGATTGGGCCGCTCGCGCCTCATGTAACCGCCTGCGATCCGGCGCAGCTCCTGGTAAACCAAGGAGAGAAGTTCGTCGGCGGCGCCCGTGCGGCCCCGCTGCATCTCAAACAACAACTGCGTCACCGAGGGTTTTGGATCGGATTCCGGCATGCCTGCTTTCGCTCGTGGCCAGTGGTAGGGACGGGCAGATTCGAACTGCCGGCCTGTCGCTTAGGAGGCGACCGCTCTATCCATCTGAGCTACGTCCCCGCCGCTACCATTCTACCAGCGCTTTAACCCCTTTCGGCCAATATCCTTCCGGTACTGCATTCCTTCGAAACGGATTTTGGAAACCGCCTCGTACGCGTTGGCGATCGTCTGCTTCAGGTCGCTTCCGGAAGCCGTTACTCCCAACACCCGCCCGCCCGCTGTTTCCAGGCCCCTCGGCCCGCTTCTCGTTCCGGCCTGGAAGACGGCGGCGCCAACCAATTCGGCCTGCTCGATTCCATCGATTAGATCGCCGGTGCGCGGCTTTTCCGGGTATCCGGATGCCGCAATCACCACACAAACCGATGGCGCGGCGCGCCAGTTTATTCGTGCGCTGCTCACATCGCCAGCCGCCGCGGCCGCCAAGGCATCCGTAAATCCCCCATCGATGCGATGCAGCAGGCACTGCGTCTCGGGATCGCCCAGCCGGACGTTGAATTCCAGCACCTTCGGTCCCGCCGCCGTCATCATCAGGCCCGCGTAAAGGAAGCCCTGAAACGGCGTGCCCGCCCGGCTCATGTATTCGATCGTGGGATGGATCACCAGGTCCATGATCTGCACCGTCTCGCCCGCGGTGAGAATTCGGCCATCGCAATAGGCGCCCATGCCGCCCGTGTTCGGACCCTGGTCGCCGTCGTGGATTCTTTTATGATCCTGTGAAGCTTCGAGCGGCAGAGCCTGCTTCCCATCACTGATTACTATGAAACTGGCTTCCTCTCCATCCAGGTATTCCTCGATCAGAAGCCGCGGGCCGATCTGTGCGATAAGAGTTTCCACGGCTTTCAAGGCTTCCGCCTGATCGTGTGCAATGATGACGCCTTTGCCCGCCGCCAATCCATCGGCCTTGATCACCACGGGAAACGGGAATTGGCGCAGCGCCAACGCCGCTTCCCCGGCGCCCGAAACCGCGACGCTTTCCGCCGTCGGGATGCCGGCTTCAAGCATCACCCGCTTGGCGAAGATTTTGCTTCCCTCAAGCTGCGCCGCCGAACGCGACGGGCCGAACACAGACAGCGAACGCGACCGGAATGTGTCCACTACGCCGGCCATTAGCGGCGCTTCCGGCCCCACAATGGTGAGATCTGCCCGTACCGCATCGGCCAGCCGCGCGTAGGAATCCGGCGTCCCATCCACCGCATGCAAATCGCCTATCGCCGCGATTCCCGGGTTGCCTGGCGTCGCATGCACCTCGGCCCCTTCCCGCTCGAGCAGCCATGCGATTGCATGCTCTCTGCCGCCGCTGCCAATTACGAGTATTCTCAAGACGTCGCTCCCAGTCGGCTAAAATAAGGGTAACTACGCATCATGCCAAATCTGGGCCGATCCGTAAAATACGATGTCATCGTCGTCGGCGCCGGTCATGCCGGTTGCGAGGCGGCGCGCGCCTGCGCGCGCATGGGTCTTTGCACAGCCATGATTACCATGAACATCGACCTGATCGCTCAAATGTCGTGCAATCCAGCCATCGGGGGAATCGCCAAAGGCCACCTGGTTCGCGAAGTCGACGCGCTCGGAGGCGTCATGGGGGAAGTCACCGATGCGGTTGGCATTCAGTTCCGTCTCCTCAACACAAGCCGCGGCCCCGCTGTCTGGTCCCCACGGGCGCAATGCGACAAAAAGCAATACCGCCTCAGAATGCGTGCAGTTCTCGAAACCGAGCCGAACCTCCGCATCCTGCAAGCCGAAGTGGCCGGGTTATGGCTGGATGGCGATGGCCCTGAGCGGCGCGCCGCCGGCGTCCATCTGCGCGACGGCCGCTCCCTTTCCTCTCACGCTGTCATTGTCACAACCGGAACGTTTCTCAACGGCCTCGCGCATGTCGGGGAAAGCCGCTATAGTTGCGGCCGAAGCGGCGAGGCGCCTTCCGAGCTTCTGGGCGGCCAGTTACGCAATCTCGGTCTTCAGTGGACTCGGCTCAAAACCGGCACTCCTCCCCGCCTCGATGGCCGCACCATCGATTGGGCTCATTTTGAACCCCAGGCAGGCGACCCCGATCCCACACCATTCTCCTTTTTGACCCGTAAGATTGAACGTGACCAGGTTGTGTGTTATATAGGTTACACAACTGCGGAAACGCATGAGATTCTTCGGCAGAGTATCAGCCTATCACCGTTATACAGCGGACAAATAGAAGGTATCGGGCCCCGCTATTGTCCATCAATAGAAGATAAAATCGTCAAGTTTCCCGACAAGCACCGTCATCAGATCTTCCTCGAGCCAGAAGGGCTCGACACCTACGAGGTCTATCTCAACGGCATGTCAACCAGCATGCCCATCGAAGTGCAGGCGAGGGTAGTGGCAAGCATTCCAGGGCTCGAGCAAGCCGAAATGATCCGGCCGGGTTATGCCATCGAATACGATGCCGTTGATCCGCGTGAGTTGCAGCACACTTTGATGACGAAGCGCATTGCCGGACTTTTCCTGGCAGGGCAAATCAATGGCACCTCCGGCTACGAGGAAGCCGCTTGTCAGGGACTGGTAGCGGGATTGAACGCAGGGTGCTGGCTCGGCGGCATGGAGCCAATAATCATACGCCGCTCGGAGGGCTACACTGGAATCCTGATTGACGACCTGGTCAGCAAAGGCGCGGACGAGCCCTATCGAATGTTCACATCGCGGGCAGAGTTTCGGCTCCACCTGCGCATCGACAACGCCGACGAACGGCTGACCCCGGTGGCACGCCGATGTGGGACGATATCCACCGAGCGTTGGGAGTTGTATGAACGCAAGCGGAAACAAAAACAGAAGTTGGGACAGTTCCTGCGAACAAACCGCATCAAGCTGGAGGATCGGCCGACATATGAGCAGTGGCTTCGCCGGCCGGAAGTTTCGATCCGCGAGCTTGAGGCTTCCATCCGGACGTTCTTAGGCGAGGATCCGGCGCCGGGCCTCCTGGTCACCGTTGAGACCGAGTGTAAGTATGCCGGGTACATATCGCAGCAGGAGCGCCAAATCCACCGGCTCCAGGAGTCGGAAGGACGCCCAATCCCTGTCACGTTCCTCTATCGCGATATTCCCGGTCTGAGCCGCGAAGTAGCAGAGAAGCTGGCCCGCGTCCAGCCGCGGACATTGGGCCAAGCCGGCCGAATCCCAGGCGTAACCCCGGCGGCAATCGCAGTTCTAGACGTATACCTCCGCCTGGCCCAGTAGTACAGGCCTCCAGCCCGTCCAAAGATCCGTTAGAATGACAAAGTTCAAGAGCACGCTAGTAGCACTAACCAAGAACTTCATTACGTTATCGGAGGACCATCTCGAAAAGCTGCAATCGCATTACGAACTAATGCTGGCCTGGAACCGGAGAATCAATTTAACCAGGATAGTGGAGCTGGACGAAGCCGTTCGTCGCCATTATGGCGAGTCGCTCTTTCTCGCCGCACATCTGCCAAACGGTCCAATCTGCATTGTCGATGTGGGCTCGGGCGCAGGTTTTCCCGGTCATCCGGTGGCCGTCGTCCGGCCCGAATGCCCAGTTACGTTGGTTGAATCCGTACGGCGGAAGGCGGTGTTTCTACAGGAAGCTTCGCGGGGACTGCCTAACGTTTCCGTTGCAACGCAGCGGGCCGAAGACCTGCCGGCTGGCGGCTACGATTGCCTTATCTCGCGAGCGGTTGCATGGAGGGAACTGGCTGATCTGAGGCTGGCGCCTCGGATGGTCCTTCTAGCTGCCGGGAAGGACATAGTTGCCAATACAGGTGACCGAAGCTGGGACTGGGAGCGGCCCATTGATGTCCCTTGGGACTCGACGAAGGTCTTGATCCGTGGTTCGAGGGGATGTTCCACGTGAAACAGGACAAGGAAAGGTTTCACGTGAAACGTTGCACTCACCCTAGCCCCCATGTGTTAGCATGAAGTCTCCCCAACCCATCCACACATGGGAAAAGTAATCGCCATCAGTAATCAAAAAGGGGGCGTGGGCAAAACCACGACCGCAATCAACCTGGCCGCCTCCCTAGCAGCCAACGACCTACAAATCCTTTTAATTGATATAGATCCGCAAGGAAACGCGACCACTGGCATTGGCGTAGCCAAAGCCAACGGCCAAGCTACCACATACGATATCCTAGTCCCGCAACAACCAATCGAGCAGGTCATCCAGCCGACTCAATGCCCGGGCCTCGATATCATTCCCGCCGACAAGAACCTCGTTGCCGCCAATCTCGAACTCGTCGAAGTCCCGGACCGCCAGCATCGCCTCCGCTCACAATTGCACTCCGTACGCGATCGCTACCAGTTCATCCTCATCGATTGCCCACCCGCACTCGACCTGCTCACCCTCAACGCCCTCGTAGCCGCCGATTCCGTCCTGGTTCCCATACAGTGCGAGTTCTTCGCGCTGGAAGGGATATCGCAACTCATGGACACTATAGATCGCGTCCGCGATTCCTTTGCCCACAACCTGGCGCTCGAAGGCATCCTCCTAACGATGTTTGACGAGCGAACCAATCTCGCCCGCCAGGTTGCCGAAGATCTGAAGGAATTCTTCCAGGACCAGGTCTTCACCACCGTAATCCCCCGCAGCATTCGCCTGGCGGAAGCCCCCAGCCATGGAAAACCAATTCTGCTATATGATCCCCGTTCGAAAGGCGCAGAGAGCTACATCAAGCTCGCCAAGGAAATCCTGAAGCATGAGCAAGCAACCCGACAATCCTCGCAAAGCGCTGGGTAAAGGCTTAGCCGCGCTGTTGCCCGTGCGCCCGGCCGCTGTGCCGCAGCCCGCTCCGGAGCCGCCGCCTTCGCTGGGCTCTCCCCTCATCCTCCCCATTGACCGCATCGACCCAAACCCCTTGCAACCCCGCACCGTATTCCAACCCGATCGCCTGCGCGAGTTGGCCCAGTCCATCGAAGCAAACGGCATCATTCAACCCCTCATCGTCCGAACCAGTGGGGATCGATTCGAGTTGATCGCAGGCGAGCGCCGCTGGCGAGCCGCCCGCCAGGCCGGACTCACCGAAGTGCCGGTAGTCGTCCAGCAAACCGCCAGCGATCAACTACTCGAGATCAGCCTAATCGAGAACATCCAGCGCGATGACCTTAATCCAATAGAAATCGCCCAAGCGTTTGACAAATTGCATCGGGACTATCAGCTCACCCACGAAGACATAGCCCGAAGGACCGGCAAAGACCGTACCACGGTCACGAACATGCTCCGCCTGTTGAAGCTGCCGGCCGATATCCAGGTTCTGCTCGCCGAGCATCGCCTATCCATCGGACACGCCAGAGCCATTCTCGGGCTTCCTGATCCGGGGACCCAGCGTCAGCTCGCCGAAAAAGCCGCGTCGCAGGGGCTCTCAGTTCGCCAGGTTGAGCGCATGGTTCAGAAAATGACGGAGGAGCGCGAAACCAAGTCTCCCGAAGAGGCCAGGCAGGATCCCAACGTCAAGGCCGCAATCGAGGAACTCGAACGAGTCCTCGGAACCCGAGTGAGAATCGTCGAAAAAAGCGAGCAGCGCGGGCGCATCGAGATTGACTACTTCACTCAGGACGAACTCGATCGCATCTACACGGTCATCGTCGAACGGAAATAGCGCAAACGTCCCGATGCATGGTGCCGGCGGTAGGACTCGAACCTACGACCTACGGATTATGAGACCGTCGCTCTAACCACCTGAGCTACGCCGGCTCTGTTACCAAACTAGCGAACCGGCCAAATTGAAGTCAAACCTGATTTCCAGGTGGAAAATTGTCCAATACAACATGACCATGCAAAGAGCTGGGTTCGGGGTGCTGTTTCCAATGCAAGGTGAGCATGAAAACAGCGAACAGATGAGGTAGGCATGCTCCAAGCGGGCTGCAAATACACATGCGCAATGCCGAGAGGCTGAGTCTGGAGCAAATGGTGAGTTTTCCGCAGGCAGGGAAAGCACGGCTGAAGCGGCGACGTTCGGCTCTTGCGCAAGGCACTCCGGTAGTTCCAGCGCATCCAGCGGATGCCGCGCGCTAGATCACCTCCCTTGCGAAGCAACTAGGTGAGGTAATCGAATGGATTGGCGCCGACAGGCCCCCACAGTTCCAGCAAGCGGGCCGGCGGTTCGGCCGGACCCAGAGGGTGGCCCGCGGTCGCCGCCATCCGCTACTTCGACCGCGTGTAATCCAGCCGCAGCGCCTTCGCGGCCCCGTGCAACCTATATCGGTGCGCCGTCTCGGTTGCGGCCGCCCAAATCGATTCCGGCGGCCGCGAGCGAGGCCGCTGCTCCCGGCGCCATTGTTCCAATCGCTGGCTCAGCTCATGTAGTTCGGCTGCTGGTATAGGTGCCTGCTCGTCGGGCATGCCCGAAGGCAGGGAGTCACGCTTTATTGCCGAAACTCACTGTCAATGAGCAAAGACATTCGGATTCAGTCCAGCCATAAGCTCACCGCAGCGGAATCCGGTACAGATTGCGCTGCACCGACTCGCGCGTGTAAGCGTAAACACCCTCGTCCGGCCCGGGCGCATAGTCATAGACGTTGATGACCTTGACTCCCGGAAACTTGGCCATCTCAGATTCGGACCGGAACCCTTCCGACGGGACCGGGGGGAACATTCTCCCGGGTTGCAGCGGAAAGGAATATGCCTTCGCATTGTGGCCGCGATCCATCGCGGCGGAAACGAAGGACACCGTGCGTCCGTCCGGCGACCACTTCAAGACCACTTCTATGAGATTGTGAGCAGCAGCAGACGAGATAAGAGGCTGATCCGCCTCTCCTGTGAGGGAACGTGCCACGAGGCCGCGTCCTTCGGCGCCCCGCACCTTGTCCTTGGTAACGCCGGCGAAGATCACCCACCGGTTATCAGGAGACAACCCTCTGGAATGGGGGATCGGGAGCACCTTGCGACGACCCGTTCCATCGTCGTTGATGACGTGCAAGAAGCCTTGCGAACCATCATCAATACAAAAGAAAATCTCCCTTGCGGAACCAAATCGCGGTTGATCAACTGGTTCGCTGCCGGTAATTGCGCGAGGAGGCAAACGCCGGTTCAGTGGAACGATCCATAGCCGGCTCTCCCCTTTAGGATCGACGCCTACTGCAACCGCATGACTCCCGTCCCGTGACACATCGTACGTACGCGATGGAAACCCCAGGACGGAAACACCAGGCAGTAGCGACTCCGTGAGTCCGCTTTCCAAATCAGTGACACGCAATTCACTGGCCTCCATAAGCGAGGCGCCTTTCAGAACTCTGTACAGCACCCTCTTGCCATCGCGCGTCATAAGTGGGTCAAATGCAAAACCCTCCTGTGATACCTGCTTGTCGCCACCGGGCCCATGCACCCAAACGGAACTCTGCCGCGCGGCCACCGCGGTCACAAAAGACCGGCCATCCGGAGCCATTGCGATCCCTTCTTCCTCGGTCGGGCCGAAGGTGATCTGTTCCGGTTCCCCGTCGGGGAACCTTTGCCGCCAGGTGTGGAATGCCCCGCCTGCGCTCGAACTCAGGTACATCCACTTCCCATCGGGGGACCAGGCGGCGAAGGTGCAACCGGCGTTCGGCGGACCTACCTGCCGGCCCGCCGGCCCGCCATCCATGGAGACCAGGCGGCAAGGTAACTAGGCGCCGGTGTCCATTTCCACGATCAGGGCCCATTTGCCATCGGGCGACAAGTAGGACCTGTGGGCCATGCCTAACTTGCGGGCCGGAACGTACACATCCCGAGCTTCGGCGCGGTCCTCCC
>Ga0187893_10002530_pt1 | contig 39893 bp, 33 predicted proteins | sample MA1701074metaG_FD_139574 | JGI IMG/M metagenome (GOLD analysis project Ga0187893, IMG submission 139574) | White microbial mat communities from a basaltic lava cave in the Kipuka Kanohina Cave System on the Island of Hawaii, USA - MA170107-4 metaG ...
CGACGCGCCGGCTGCCCGCGCGCCCGGCCCTGCTGCTCGGCGCGGGCGGCGTGCCGAGCGAGGCCCTGCTCGAGCAGCTCCGCGCGCAGCGCGACCTGCGGCCGGTCTACCTCGCGGAATAGCCCGGCCCGCCGCAGCCGGGCGCGGGCGCGGCGCGCCAGGGCCGGAGCCAGAGCGGGCGCGCGAGGCCGATCAGCAGCGCGCCGTCGCGGCCGGTCCACCAGAGCGAGCTGCCGGCGCGGCGCAGTGCGGCGCGCACCTCGGCGTGCGGCATGCCGAAGCGGCCATAGCAGGGTGCGCTCGCGAGCGCGAGCTCGGCGCCGACCGCCGCGAGAAAGGCGTCGCTCGAAGCGCTGCGGCTGCCGTGGTGGCCGAGCTTCAGGATCGCGGCCGACGGATCGGCGCCGCTCGCGAGCAGCGCGCGCTCTCCGGCGCGCTCGAGATCTCCGGGCAGCAGCAGCGCGACGCCGCCGACGCGCACGCGCAGCACGAGGCTCGCGTCGTTGTCGGAGAGGGCGCGCGCCTCGCGCGGCGGCCAGAGCACCTCGACCTCGAGCTCCCCGAGCGGCTGCAGCCGGTCGCCCGCGGCGAGCGCGCGCACGCGCACGCCTCGCGCGAGCGCGAGCTCCCGCAGCGGCGCATAGCTCGGGTTCCGCGCGGCGTCCGGCGGCAGCCAGAGCTCCGCGACCGGGATGCCGCGCAGCACCGACGCGAGGCCGCCGCGGTGGTCGAGGTCGGCGTGCGACGCGACCGCCGCTGCCAGCCGCGAGACGCCGAGCGCGCGCAGCGCCGGCAGGACTGCGACGCGGCCCTGGTCGCTGCCTCCCGGCAGCGCAGCGCCCGCATCGACGAGCAGGCTGTGCGCGCGCCCCTGGACCAGCGCGGCGTCGCCCTGGCCCACGTCGAAGAGCGCGAGGCGCGGCGGCGCCGGCGCGATCGATCCCCCCGCGGCGAGCGCGAGCGCGCCGAGCTGCAGGCCCGCGAGCGCCGCGCGCGCGCCGCAGCTCCGCCAGCGCCAGGCGAGCAGGCCGGGCGCGAGTGCGAGCGCGAGGCCCGCCGCGCCGACGCCGCCCGCCGCGGAGAGGCCCGGGCTCGCGAGCGCGGCGCGCTGCGCGAGCCCGGCGCTCGCATCGGCGAGCGCGGCGAAGCGCTCCACCGCGGGCCGCAGCAGCGCGTGCTCGCGCAGCGGCGCGGGCAGCGCGGCCCAGGCGACCGCGGCGAGCGCGCCCGGGAAGAGCAGCCCCGTGACCCAGGGCACCGCGACCAGATTCGCGGGCAGCGCCGCGGGAGCGAGGCGCCCGAAGTGCCAGGCCGCGAGCGGCGCGGTCGCGAGCGCCGCGAGCGAAGAGCTGTCGACGAGCTCGCGCAGCGCGCGCGCGAGCCGCGGCGCGGGCCCGCCCGCGGGCGCCGCGCGCGGCGCGCGCGGGGCCAGCAGCAGCGCGGCGCTCGCGGCGAAGGAGAGCTGTGCGCCCGCATCGAAGAGCGCCTCGGGCTCGGCCGCGAGCACGAGGAGCGCCGCGAGCGCGAGCGGCTGGCCGCGCGGCAGCGGGCGCAACAGGCCCGCCGCGAGCGCGGCGAGGAAGAAGAGCGCGCGGCGCACCGGCACCGCGAAGCCGCAGAGCAGCGCGTAGCCGAGAGCCGCCGCGAGGGCGGCCGCGAGGGCGAGCGGGCGCGCGTCGCGGCGCGCGCAGAGCCACGCGCTGCGGCGCAGGAGCGCGAGGCAGAGCGCGTAGCTCGCGCCGGCCGCGACGCCGACGTTCATGCCCGACACCGCGAGCAGATGGCTGAGACCGAGCTCGGCGAGGTCGTCGCCGAGCGCGGGATCGAGCCCGCTGCGATCGCCGAGTGCGAGCGCGAGCAGCAGCGCGCCGCCCGGACCGAGCGCCTGCAGCGGCTGCGCGAGCCGCATGCGCAGCGCCTCGACGCGCGCGAGCCAGGCGCCGCGGTCGCGCTCGGGCAAGCGCACCGCGAGCGCGGGATGCGCGAGCCGCGCGCTCGCCGCGACCCCCGCGCGCGCGAGCCTGCGCTCCGCATCCGCGCCGCCGGGATTGCGCGCGGGCAGCGGCGCGCGCAGCCGCAGCGCGAGCCTCCAGCGCTGGCCGGGCAGCGCCTCGGCGAGCGGGGAGCGCTCGTCGCGCGCGAGCAGGAGCTGCACCCGCTCCGGAATCCGCACGCGGGCCGGCGCGGCGCCCGCCACGCGCTCGAGCGCGAGCTCGAGGCCCTGCGCGCGCGGCGTGCGCGCGCGCAAGCTGGCCTCGACGATCGCCTCGAAGGGCAGCCGCGGCCGCTCGCAGCGCGCGCGCTCGAGCCGGAGCGCGAGCGTCGCATGGCCCGCCGAGAAGGCCGCCAGCGCGAGCAGCAGCGCGCGCGGCAGCGCCCGCGCGCCGCAGCAGGCGCTCGCGAGCAGCGCGAGGCCTCCCGCGGCGAGCGCCGCGCGCGCCGAGCCTGCGGCCGCATCGGCGCAGGCGAGGCCGAGCGCGAAGGCGAAGGTGAGCGAGGGCAGGAGCGCGCGCAGGGCTCTGGCACCCGGGACCGGGCGGAGCCGCGACCCTAGCCCAGCTCCGCGCCCTCGTCCGCGGGCGGCATGCCGGCGCCTGCGTCCGCGCCGCCCGCATCGGCCTCGGCGAAGAAGCGCCGGATGCGCTCGGCGTCGCGCGCGCTGATGCCCGCGACGGCCTCTAGCGCCTGCGGCGACGCCTCGCGCACCGCGCGCAGCGAGCCGAGCGCGCGCAGGAGCGCGCGGCGCTTGCCCGGCCCGATGCCGGGCAGCTCCTCGAGGATCGAGGCCTGGTTCGCGCGCGAGCGCAGGTCGCGCTGGAACTCGATCGCGAAGCGGTGCGCCTCGTCGCGCACGCGCTGGAGCAGCAGCAGCCCCTTCGAGCTCGGCGCGAGCAGCACCGGATCCACGCGCTCGGGCCGGAACAGCCGCTCGGCCTTGAGCCCCCCCGAGCGCCGCACGCGCGGCGACGGGCTCTCCGCGTCGCGCTGCTTCGCGATGCCGACGCAGTCGAGCTCGACGCCCGCGTCCCGCATCGCCGCCTGCGCGACCGCGAGCTGTCCGCGCCCGCCGTCGATCAGGAGCAGGTCCGGCAGCGGCTCCGTGTCGCGCCGCGCGAGGCGGCGGCCGAGCACCTCGCGCAGGCAGGCGTAGTCGTCGTCGGGAGCGGCCTCGCGGATGCGGTAGCGCCGATAGCCGTCCTTCTCCGGCACGCCGTCCGCGAAGCGGACGCGGCTGCCGACGCTCAAGCTGCCGCGGAAGGTCGAGATGTCGTAGCCCTCGATCCGGCGCGGCAGCGCGCGCAGCGCGAGGCGCTCCGCGAGCTCGCGCAGCGCATCCTCGACGCTCTCGCGCGTCTCGAGGCGCCGCGCGAGCGAGAGCTCGGCGTTGGTGCCGGCGAGCCGGAGCAGCTCGGCGGCCGCGCCGCGCTGCGGCAGGCGCAGCTCCACCCGGTGCAGCGCCTGCTCGGCGAGGGCCGCCTCGAGCGCTTCGCGCTCGGGCGGCTCCACCGAGAGCAGGAGCTCGCGCGGGAGCTCGCGGCCGTGCTCGGGCGCGTAGAACTGCGCGAGGAAGGACGAGAGCAGCTCTCCGTCGTCGATCTCCACTTCCGAGAAGCCATAGCCCTGCGCGCCGAGCAGGCGGCCCTCGCGCACGTGCAGCACCTGCACCTCGACCTCTCCGCCGCGGCGCGCGACGCTGAAGACGTCGCGCTCGACGGGCTTCTCGGCCACGATCTGCTGGCGCTCGAGCGTGCGCTCGACCGCCTCGATGCGCTTTCGGAGCCGCGCGGCGTCCTCGAAGCGCTCCTCGTCGGCCGCCTGCGCCATGCGCGCGCGCAGCTCGCGCACGAGGTCGAGCGAGCGGCCGCGCAGGAAGAGCGCCGTCCCCTCGACGAGCTCCGCATAGCTCGCGGCGTCCGTGAGCCCGCAGCAGGGGCCGAGGCAGCGCTTCATCTCGTACTCGATGCAGGGGCGCCCGCGCCGCGCGTAGTCGGCGAAGTTCGCCTCGCTGCAGGAGCGCAGCGGGAAGATCCGGCGCAGGTTCGAGACCGCGTCGCGCATCGCCTGGGCCGAGGTGTAGGGCCCGAAGTACCAGGCGCCGTCCTGCTTGAAGCGGCGCACCTGGCGCAGCCGCGGCCAGCGCTCGCGCGGGTCGAGGCGCAGCGCGAGGTACTGCTTGTCGTCGCGCAGCCGCACGTTGAAGGGCGGCTTGTGGCGCTTGATCAGCTCGTTCTCGAGCAGCAGCGCGTCCTTGACGCTCGGCGTGACCACGGCGTCGACGTCGCGCGCGCGCCGCACGAGGTCGGGGATGCGCGGGCGGCCGTCGCCGCCCGAGACGTAGCTGCGCACGCGCGCGCGCAGGTTCTGCGCCTTGCCGACGTAGAGCACCCGCCCCGACTCGGACTTGAACAGGTAGACGCCCGGCGCGGCCGGCAGGCTCTCGACGCGCTCCTCCAGCGACACCGGCCTCCCCCTCGCTCCGCTCGAACCCGGGCGCCCCTCGCTCAGCTCGAGCGCAGGCGCTCCGCCTCGAGCTCGCGGATCCGGTCGCGCAGCTCCGCCGCGCGCTCGAACTCGAGCGCGCGCGAGGCCGCGCGCATCTCGTCGCGCAGCGACGCGATCAGCTGCGGCAGCTCGTGCAGCGGCACGCCGAGTCCGCGCGCGCGCTCGTCGCGCGTCGGCACGGTCACGTAGTCCTGCTCCCAGACCGAATCCCGCAGGCTCGAGATGCGCTTCTGGATCGTCTTCGGCGTGATCCCGTGCTCGCGGTTGTAGGCCTCCTGGACCGCCCGCCGGCGCGCGGTCTCCTCGAGCGTGCGCTCGATCGAGTCCGTGCGCTGGTCGGCGTAGAGCAGCACGCGGCCCTTCGCGTTGCGCGCGGCGCGCCCGATCGTCTGGATCAGCGAGCGCGTCGAGCGCAGGAAGCCCTCCTTGTCCGCGTCGAGGATCGCGACGAGCGCGACCTCGGGAATGTCGAGCCCCTCGCGCAACAGGTTGATCCCGACCAGCACGTCGAAGGCGCCCTCGCGCAGCTCGCGGATGATCTCCATGCGCTCGAGCGTCTGCACGTCGCTGTGCAGGTAGCGCACGCGGATGCCGAGCTCGCCGTAGTACTCGGTCAGCTCCTCGGCCATGCGCTTGGTCAAGGTCGTGACGAGCACGCGCGCGCCCTCGGCCACGACCGCGCGGATCTCTCCGAGCAGGTCGTCGACCTGGCCCTGCGCGGGGCGCAGGTCGACCACCGGATCGAGCAGACCCGTCGGCCGCAGGATCTGCTCGACGACCACGCCCCCGCACTTCTCGAGCTCGAAGTCCGCGGGGGTGGCCGAGACGTAGACGCGCTGCGGTGCGCGCGCCTCCCACTCGTCGAAGCGCAGCGGCCGGTTGTCGAGCGCGGAGGGCAGCCGGAAGCCGAACTCGACGAGCGTCTCCTTGCGCGCGCGGTCGCCGCGAAACATGCCCCCGATCTGCGGCACCGAGACGTGGCTCTCGTCGAGCACCACGAGCTTGTCCTCGGGGAAGTAGTCGAAGAGCGTGTAGGGCGTCTGGCCGGCCTCGCGGCCGTCGAGCCAGCGCGAGTAGTTCTCGACGCCGTGGCAGAAGCCCATCTGCTCGAGCATCTCGAGGTCGTAGAGCGTGCGCTGCTCGAGGCGCTGCGCCTCGAGCAGCTTGCCCTCGCCGCGGAAGAAGGCCAGCCGCTCCTGCAGCTCCGCGCGGATCCCCGCGAGCGCGCGCGCGAGCGTCTGCTCGGTCGCGACGTAGTGGCTCGCGGGGTAGATCAGCGCGCGCTTCGGCCGCGCCACGACCGCTCCGCGCAGCGGGTCGATCTCGGCGATCGATTCGACCTCGTCGCCGAAGAACTCGATGCGCAGCGCGCGCTCGTGCTCGTACTGCGGGAAGATCTCGACCACGTCGCCGCGCGCGCGAAAGGTGCCGCGGTGGAAGTCGACGTCGTTGCGCTCGTAGAGCATGTCGACGAGGCGCCGCAAGAGGTCGTCCCGGGCGAGCTGCTGGCCGACGTCGAGGAAGGCGTGCATCGAGCCGTAGGTCTCGGGAGCTCCGAGGCCGTAGATCGCGGAGACGCTCGCGACGACGAGGACGTCCCGCCGGGTCAGGAGCGAGTGGGTCGCCGAGTGGCGCAGCTTGTCGATCTCGTCGTTGATCGAGGAGTCCTTCTCGATGTAGGTGTCGCTCGCGGGGATGTAGGCCTCGGGCTGGTAGTAGTCGTAGTAGGACACGAAGTACTCGACCGCATTCTGCGGGAAGAGGGCCTTGAACTCGCTGTAGAGCTGGGCCGCGAGGGTCTTGTTCGGCGACATCACGAGCGTCGGGCGGTTGATGCGCTCGACCACGCATGCCATCGTGAAGGTCTTGCCGCTGCCGGTGACGCCGAGCAGCGTCTGGTGCGAGGCTCCGGCCCGGATCCCCGCGACGAGCTCCTCGATCGCGCGCGGCTGGTCGCCGGTCGGCTCGAAGTCGGCGACGAGCTCGAAGCGCCCGTCGGCGGGCGCCGGGCGCGGCAGCGCCTCTCCGCGCTCGAGCCTCATCGCCGCCGCCAGCGCGGGCCCGCGGGGGTGTCCTCGAGCAGGACTCCGCGCGCCGCGAGCTCGGCCCGCAGCGCATCCGCGCGCGCGAAGTCGCGCGCCGCGCGCGCGGCCTCGCGCTGCGCCACGAGCCCGTCGATCTCGGGGTCGCGCTCGCGCTTCTCGGACTCGGGCTGCGCGCTCTCGAGGCCGAGGCCCAGCACGCGGTCGAACTCCCGGAGCAGCGCCCAGCGCTCGGCCGGCGCGAGCGCCTCGCTGCGCGCGACCTCGAAGGCGACTGCGAGCGCGCGCGGCGCGTTCAGGTCGTCGCGCAGCGCGTCGCGGAAGCGCTCGCGCGCCGGCGCGACGCGCGCCGCGTCGACCGCGCCCGCGCTGCCGCGCAGCGCTGCCGCCGCCGCGAGCAGCCGCTCGTAGCCGCGCGCGGCCGACTGGATCGCCGCGTCGGTGAAGGTCTGCTGCTGCCGGTAGTGCGCCTGCAGGAAGAAGTAGCGGTAGGCGAGCGGGGGCACGCCCTGCGCGACGAGGTCGTCGAGCACGTAGAGGTTGCCCTTCGACTTCGACATCTTCTCGCCGCGGAAGTCGAGGAACTCCTCGTGCAGCCAGAAGCGCACCCAGGGGTGGACCCCGAGCGCGCACTCGCTCTGCGCGATCTCGTTCGTATGGTGGACCTGCACGTGGTCGACGCCGCCCGTGTGGATGTCGAAGCGCTGGCCCAGGTAGCGGGTGCTCATCGCGGAGCACTCGAGGTGCCAGCCCGGAAAGCCGCGCCCCCAGGGCGAGTCCCACTCCTGCTGCCGCTTGACGCCGGGCTGCGTGAACTTCCAGACCGCGAAGTCCGCGGGGTGCCGCTTGCCGGCGACGTCGCCGATGCGCGCCCCACCGCGCTGTCCCTCGAGGTCGAGCTGGCCGAGCTCGGCATAGCGCGGGAAGCGCGCGACGTCGAAGTACATCCCATCCGCGGTGCGGTACAGGAAGCCCCTGGCCTCGAGCGCGCGCGCCATTTCGATCTGCTCGGCGATGTGCTCGCTCGCGCGGCAGAGCACCTGCGGCGGCAGGCAGCCGACGCGCGCGCAGTCCTCGCTCCACTGCTTCTCGTAGTGCCGCGCGAGCTCGGTCGCGCGCCGCCCGGTCTCGCGCGCGGCCTTCTCGAGCTTGTCTTCGCCCGCGTCGGCGTCGTCGGTCAGGTGGCCGACGTCGGTGATGTTGATCACGTGGGTGACGCGGTAGCCCTCGAGCTCGAGCGTGCGGCGCAAGAGGTCCGCGAAGAGGTAGGGGCGCAGGTTTCCGATGTGCTGGTGCGAGTAGACCGTCGGCCCGCAGCTGTAGAGCCCGACCTGCCCCGGCGTGAGCGGCTCGAAGGCCTGCTTGCGGCGGCCGAGGGTGTTGTAGAGCACGAGCCCGCTCACGCGCCGCCCTCCGCGGGCTCGCGCGTGAGCAGCACGGCGCAGAGCGCCGCGATGCCCTCGGCGCGGCCGAGCGCGCCGAGCCGGTCGGTGCTCGTGAGCTTGAGGTTGACCGAGCCGGGCGGCGCGCCGACCAGGCTCGCGAGCTCCGCCTGCATCCGCTCGCGGAAGGGGGCCAGGCGCGGGACCTCGGCGATCAGCGTCGCGTCGAGGTTTCCGATCCGATAGCCCGCGGCGCGCATGCGCTCGGCCACGCGCTCGAGGATCCCGCGGCTCGACGCGCCGCGCAGGCGCTCGTCGCTCGACGGGAAGTGGCTGCCGAGGTCGCCCAGGCCGAGCGCGCCGAGCAGCGCGCTCGCCGCCGCGTGCAGCAGCACGTCGCCGTCCGAGTGGCCCTCGAGCCCGCGCTCGAAGGGGATCTCGACCCCCCCGAGCCAGAGCGGCCGGCCGGGCACCAGCCGGTGCGCGTCGAAGCCCTGCCCCACCCTCACGCGCGCGGCCTCGGCGCGAGCAGCCGCTCGGCGCGGGCCAGATCCTCGGGCGAGGTGATCTTCCAGTTGTCGGGGTCGCCCGGGACGAGCGCGACCGGGAGTCCCAGGCGCTCGACGAGCTGCGCGTCGTCGGTCGCGCGGAAGCCCTCCGCGCGCGCCTTCGCGAGCGCCTCGCGCAGGAGCTCGAGCCGGAACACCTGCGGCGTCTGCGCGGCGAAGAGTCCCTCGCGCCCGACGGTCTCGAGCGCGCGCTCGCCGCGCGCGCGCTTCAGCGTGTCGCGCACGGGCAGCGCGAGCAGCGCCGCGCCGCTGCGCGCGGCCGCGCCGATCACGCGCGCGAGCGCGTCGGCGCTCACGAAGGGGCGCGCGGCGTCGTGCACGGCGACGAGATCGACGCCCTCCGGCAGCGCGGCGAGTCCCGCCGCGGCCGAGTCCTGACGGCGTGCGCCGCCCGCGACGGGCGCCAGCACTCCGCGCAGCTCCGCGAGCTGCGGGCGCAGGCTCTCGAAGCGCGCGAGCTCGGAGGCGGGAAGGACCGGGAGCAGCCACTCGATCTCGGGGCAGGCGGCCAGCGCGCGCAGCGCGTGGACCAGGATCGGCGCGCCTGCGACCGGCACGAAGGCCTTCGGAAGCGCGCTGCCGAGGCGCTCGCCGCGCCCGGCCGCCAGGATCAGTGCCGCCACTCGCATCGGATTCCCGAGAATAGCGGCGCCCCCACAAAGGCCGACGCGAGCGGTTACAGTGCCGCTCCGAACCCTGCGAGGAGAGAGCGCGATGCGATTCCGCCTGGTTCCGAGCCTCCCGACCCTGGTCGCCGCCATGGCGGTCTTCGCGGTGCACGCAGAGGAGCCGGCAGCCGAGCCTCCCGCCGCGGCCGAGGCCGGCGCGCCCGGGACCCCGCGCCAGACCGGCGAGCCCAGCCTGCACGGCGAGCTGCGCCTGTCTCTCGCCGACGCGATCCGCATGGGTCTCGAGAACAACCTCGACGTCGAGATCGAGCGCCACGGTCCGCTGATCGCCGAGGAGGACCGCTCGATCGCGCTCGGCGCCTACGATCCGGAGCTCTTCTCGGAGTTCGGCTACGGCTCGATCGAGGACCCGACCGCCAACATCCTGATCGGCAGCAACCAGAACCTGAGCTACCTGACGGACGGCTTCGGCGGCCTGCGCGGCCTGCTGCCGCTGCTCGGCTCGCGCTACGAGGCGCGCTTCGGCTCCCAGCGCCTCGCGACGAATTCCCGCATCCAGTCGCTCACCCCGGAGCTGCGCTCGTCGTTCAACCTGAGCCTGTCGCAGCCGATCCTGCGCGACCTGATCTGGAACCAGGAATGGACGCGGGTGAAGAGCTCGGTGGTCTCCCACGCGCTCGCGGGCGACGGCTTTCGCACCGAAGTGATGAATACCGTGCGCGACATCGAGGCCGCCTACTGGCAGCTGATCGAGGCGCAGGAGCAGCTGCGGGTCGCCGAGAAGAGCCTCGAGACGTCGGGCGCGCTGCTCGACCAGGCGCGCACGCAGCTCGAAGTCGGAGTCGTCTCGAAGGTCGCGGTCTCCGAGGCCGAGGCGGGAGTGGCGGAGCGCGAGTTCAACCAGATCCTCGCGGTGAACCGCTACCGCACCGCGCAGGACACGCTGATCGACCAGGTGCTGGGACCCCATCTCGCGGCGCGCTCGACCCTCGAGATCCAGCCCAGCGAGCGCCCCGAGGACTACACGCTCTTCGAGATCGACGTGCAGCAGGCGGTCGACATGGCCTTCGCGCACCGGCCCGAGATCTCCGCCGCAGCGCTCGAGATCGAGCGCCAGGAGATCCTGCTCTCCTTCGCGAAGAACCAGCGCCTGCCCTCGCTCGACCTCTCCGTGAGCTACGGGAACCGGGGTCTCGCCGGCGAGCAGAACCAGGCCTCGCGCTGCTTCTTCAGCTCGGACCCCACCTGCCCGACCAACCCGAGCGTCAACGCGATTCCGCCCACCGACTACGGCGACACCTTCGACGACTACCTGACCGGCCGGGCCGCCGAGCAGCTCAGCGCGCGCGCGATCCTCTCGGTTCCGATCCCCAACACCGCGCCGCGCCACAGCGTCTCGAAGAGCGAGCTCGAGCTGCGCCGCGCGGTCACGCGCCGCCGGCAGACCCAGGAGAAGATCGTGCTCGAGGTGCGCAAGGCGACGCGCGATCTGCGCTCCGCGCACGAGGGCATCGCGGCCTCGGAGCGCCGCCGCGCCGCCACCGAAGAGCAGCTGCGCGCCGAGCGGATCCGGCTCCAGTACGGCGAGTCGACGCCCTTCGACGTGCTGCAGCGCGAGCGCGACCTCGTCGAGGCGGAGGTGCAGAAGATCGGCGCGCTGCGCGCCTACCGCGTCTCCGCGGTCGAGCTCGACCGCGCGCAGGGGACGATCCTGCGCAACCGGAACATCCAGATCGAAGCGGTCTCGTCGCTCCAGTTCAAATGACGCAAAATCACCCCGTTTGCGCCGCCCGGGCGCGGGCGCGCTAGCCTCGGGCGCCTTCTCAGACTGGACGCCAAACGCGGTTTCATCCGTGGTAGCGTGCGGGTGGTGCGGGTCCAGGGAGCAGCGTGAGTCTCTTCGGCGGAGTCAAGAAGGACGAGCCCGAGAGGGCTGCGGGCGCGCGGGAGGCGGTCCAGCGGGGCCAGCCCGAGGCGCCCAGGCCCGCGCCGCCGGCGCTCGGGCGGGAGCCGGCACATGGCCCGGACCGACAGTCGGTGCCCGGGGTCGCAGGCGAGCGCATCTGGGGAGAGGAAATGGCGAACATTGGCAAGTCGATCTCGATCAAGGGCGACCTCACGGGCAACGAGGACCTCGTGATCGAGGGCCGCGTCGAAGGCAAGGTCGAGCTCCCCAACAACCAGCTCACGATCGGCGCGAACGGCCAGGTCAAGGCCGAGATCAACGCCAAGGGCATCATCGTGATCGGCCGCGTCGCGGGCAACGTGCGCGGAACCGAGCGCGTCGAGATCCAGGCGACCGGCGTCGTCGAGGGCGACGTCGCCGCGCCGCGCCTGCTGGTCGCCGAGGGCGCCGTCGTGAACGGCTCGATCGTGATGACCCGCAAGGAGGGCGCGGCCGCCCACCCCGCCCCCGCCGCAGCCCCCGCCAAGGCCGGCGAGGAGCTGCGCAAGGTCGGCTGAGGCGCGCTAGGCCCGGGCCGGCTTTGCCGGCCCGGCACCGGCGGCGGCGCGCTGCTCGAGCCAGAGCAGGATCGGCGCCGCGATGAAGATCGACGAGTAGGTTCCGACCAGCACGCCGATCACCATCGCGACCGCGAAGGGCCGCAGCACCTCTCCGCCCAGCGCGAGCAGCACGAGCGCGGAGATCAGCGTCGTCCCGGCCGTCAGGATCGTGCGCGAGAGCGTCACGTTGACCGCGCGGTTCAGGACGTCCGCAAGGTCGTACTTCGTGTGCAGGGCCATCAGCTCGCGGATGCGGTCGTAGACGATGATGGTGTCGTTCAGGCTGTAGCCCAGGATCGCGAGCATCGCGGCGAGCACCGAGAGGTCGAACTCCCAGCCGAAGATCACGAAGAAGCCCGCGGTGATGCCGATGTCGTGCACCAGCGCGACGACCGCGCCCGGCGCGTAGCGCGTGTTGAAGCGGAACGCGATGTAGACGAGGATCAGCCCGCACGCGATCGCGATCGCGGCGATCCCGTCGCGGCGCAGCTCGTCGCCGACGCGCGGCCCGACGAAGCCGACCGAGAGCACCTCGGGCTCGGCGATCCGGTTCGTGAGCGCGTAGGTGATGCGATCGATCCTCTCGTCGGCCGCGCGCGAGCCGCCGGCCGCCTCGCGCGCGCGCTCGAGCGCCGCGCGCTGCGCGTCGGTGATCGGGCAGCTCGCGTCGGAGGGCGGCGCCTCCGTGGCCTCCTGGAACTGGATCACGAAGTCGTGGGAATCCGGCCCGCCGTAGCGCACCACCGACGGCGACGCGACGCCGCAGGCGCCGACGGCCTCGCGGATCGGTCCCTCCGAGGCGCGCGCCTCCGGCGGGAAGCGGAACTCGATCTTGGTGCCGCCCGCGAAGTCGATCCCGAGCTTGACGCCGCGCAGCGGCACCGCGAGCAGCCCCGCGAGCAAGAGCGCGACCGAGATCCCGACGCAGAGCCTGCGCTTCGCGATGAAGTCGATCTGCGTTCCGGACGGGATCAGCTGGAAGAAGCGCACGGCGGGCTCCTGGGTCCGGGCTCAGATCGAGAGGCTCTCGATCGGTCGGTTTCCGGGGTAGTACTCGAAGAAGAGGCGCGTGATCACGAGCGCCGCGAAGACGCTCGTGACGATCCCGACGGCGAGCGTCACGCCGAAGCCCTTGATCGGGCCGGTGCCGTACTCGTAGAGCACGAGCGCGGTGATCAGCGTGGTCAGGTTGGCGTCGAGGATCGTCCAGAGCGCGCGGTGGAAGCCGGTGCCGATCGCCGCGCGCGGCGTCTTCCCCGCCTGCAGCTCCTCGCGGATGCGCTCGAAGATGATCACGTTGGCGTCGACCGCCATGCCGATCGTGAGCACGATGCCGCCGAGGCCCGGCAAGGTCAGCGTCGCGCGGAAGAGCGAGAGCACGCCCACGAGCAGGAACATGTTGATCAGCAGCGCCGCGGCCGCGTAGATCCCCGAGAAGCGGTAGTAGACCACGCAGAAGCCGACGGTCAGCGCGAGCGACACGACCGCCGCGAAGATGCCCCGGTCGATCGAGTCCCGGCCCAGCGCGGGGCCGACGGTGCGCTCCTCCTCGATCACGACCGGGACCGAGAGCGAGCCCGAGCGCAGCACGGTCGCGAGATCCGCGGCCTCCTGCGCGGTGAAGCGGCCCTCGATCTGGCCGCGCGAGCGGATCGTCGAGCGGATGTTGGGCGCGCTGTAGACGCGCTGGTCGAGGATGATCGCGAGCGGCTGGTCGATGTTCTCGCTGGTCAGCTTCTCGAAGAGCTCGCCGCCCTGGGAGTTGAACTGGAAGCTCACCGTGGGACGCCGCTGGTTGTCGAAGGTCACGCGCGCGTCGGTGAGGTAGTCGCCCGTCAGATCGGCCTTCTCGCCGACCAGATAGGCCTGCAGCACGCGGTCGCTCTCCTTGTCCCGCTCGAAGGCGAGGGTGGTGCCCGGAGGCAACGTGCCGCCGTGTTTCGCGAGCAGCAGCTCCTGCGTCGCCGCGACGTCCTTCACGATCTTGAACTCGAGGAATCCGGTGACCTTGAGCAGCTCGCGCGCGCGCGTGCGCTCGATCTGGCCGCCCGGAATCTGGATCAAGACCGCGTCGTCGCCCTGCTTGGTCACGACCGATTCGGGGATGCCCTGGGCCGGGTCGTCGATGCGCCGGCGCAGCACCTCGAGCACCTGCTCCATCGCGCGCTTCCGCACCTCGTCCTGCCAGCTCTCGTCGAGCGCGAGCGTCAGCGGCTCGCTCGAGACGATCTGGAAGACGCCGCTGTCGCCGACCCACTCCGCCGCGGCCGACTGGGCGGCCTCGCCGCCGAGGACCCGGATCTGGCCCTCCTCCGCGGTCACTGCCTCGAAGGCGATCTGCTCCTCGCGCAGGTACTCCTCGAGCTGCCCGCGCTGGAAGTCGATCTCGTGGCGCTCGGCCGCGCCGAGCTGCACGCCGAGCACCCAGTGGATCCCGCCCTGCAGGTCGAGGCCGAGCCGCAGGCCGTTGTCGGGCCAGAGCGGGCTCGCGAGCCGCGCGTCGCGCGGGACGAAGTTCGCGGCCGCGAGGTAGCCGAGAAGCAGCACCAGGACGGCCACCGAGGCCGCTCGCATCCGGAAGGGATTCACGTGGCTTCGCCTTTCTTGGCCTTCTCGACCCGCTCGACGCGCGCGCGATCCAGCTTGACGCGCACGCGGTCGGCGATCTCGACGCTGAGCACGTCGTCGGTCACGCCGACCACGCGGCCGTGGAGGCCGCCCGCGCTCACGACGAGATCGCCCTTCTCGATCGCCTTGATCTGCGCCTCCTTCTCCTTCTGCTGACGCGACTGCGGCCGGATCCAGAGCACGTAGAAGATGAAGAAGATCAGGATGAAGGGGACGAACTCGAGGAAGCCCGCACCCGGCGCGGCGGGCGGGGGAGCTGCGGCCTGGAGCGCGATCACGGCGGGCAGACTCACGGGGGACCTCCGGCCACGCCGGGCAGCTCCGGCTCGAGCCGGGTTCCCGGATAGAAGTGGGCCAGGATCTCGCGATAGTCGGCGCCGCGCCGCGCCATCGCCTCTGCCCCCCATTGGCTCATGCCCACTCCATGGCCGTAGCCCGTGCCCGCGAACACGAAGCCGTCCTCGGTCGGCTGGATCTCGAAGCGCGTGCTGCGAATCCGCGTCTCGCCCAGCGCCCGCCGCAGCTTGCCCGCATCGACCCAGCGCTCGCCGCGGGACCCACGCACGCGCAGGCGCGCCGCCCTTCCGCTGCGCGAGCGATCCTCGACGCGCAGCGACACCACGCTACCCACGCGAACTCCCAGGGGGGCCAGAGCGCGCCCCAGTGTGGTGCGACTGATCGAGGCCCGCCAGTAGGGTTCCGGGGCGAGATCCTCGCCCTGCACGGGCTGGCTCACGAGGTAGGGCAGCCACTGCGACCAGACCTCGTCGGAGCCCGCGGTGCGCCCTCCCGAGGAGGCGTGGTACGCCGCGAGGATCGCCTGCCCGGCGTAGCTCAGGTACTCGCCGCGGGTCCCGGCGACCGCCTGCCGCACGCGCGCGCTCTCGGCATCGGCGCCGCCGTAGACCTGGTGGTCGGTCGAGGCCCGCAGCGCGAAGTGCGGATCGCCGAGCGAGCGCCCGATCCGGTGCAGCGCGAAGGTCCGCGCGGCGACCGCCTGGGCCTTCAGCGCTTCGTCCGAGAAGCTGTGCGGCAGCTCGCGGCCGACCACGCCCGCGACGTAGTCCTCGAGCGGCAGCACGTTCACGAGCGTGAGCCCGCGCCGATCGGCGCGCGCCTCGACCCGGCCCCGGACCCGCCGCCCCGCGACCTCGAGCAGACCGGCCGGCTCCGGGGCGGCGCTGAAGCCGAAGCTCCGGCCTGCCGGGCGGCTCCCGAGGCGCACCTGGCTCCCGTCGCTCCAGACCCGCAGCGGGGTCGGCCCCGCGCTGCCCCCGCGCACGAGTACCGCGCCGCTGCCCTCGTGCAGCACCACGCGCACGCGCAGCGGGGACGCCGCCGCCGGCGCGGCCTGTGCGGCGAGCGCGGCGAGTGCGGCTGCGGCGAAGAGCAGCGCGGATCCGGGCTGTCGGGGGGGACGTCCGGCCGCGCTCACTTCGCCGCGTCGCGGGCCAGCGCTTCGGCCCTCGGGGTCTCTTCCCACGGAAAGCCCTGGTCCTCGCGTCCGAAGTGGCCGTGATAGGCGGTAGCGCGGTAGATCGGCTGCAGCAGCCGGAGCGTCTCGATGATTCCGCGCGGCGTCAGGTCGAAGTGCTTGCGCACGAGGCGCTCGAGCGCGGCCTCGTCCGCGGCGCCGGTGCCGAAGGTGTCCACGCGGATCGAGATCGGCTCGGCGACGCCGATCGCATAGGCGAGCTGCACCTCGCAGCGCCGCGCGAGCCCCGCCTTCACGATGTTCTTCGCGACGAAGCGCGCGGCGTAGGCGGCGCTGCGATCGACCTTCGACGGGTCCTTGCCCGAGAAGGCGCCGCCGCCGTGGCGACCCATGCCGCCGTAGGTGTCGACGATGATCTTGCGGCCGGTGAGGCCGGCATCGCCCATCGGGCCGCCGACCACGAAGCGGCCGGTCGGGTTCACGTGGAAGATCGTGTGCTCGTCGATCAGATCCGCGGGCAGGCTCGGCCGGATGATCCGGGCGATCACGTCCTTGCGGATCTGGTCGTGGGAGACGTCGGGCGAGTGCTGCGTGGAGACGACGATCGCCGGGATGCGCACGGGCCGGTTGGCCTCGTACTCGACCGTCACCTGGGACTTCGCATCGGGCCGCAGATAGGCGAGCTCGCCGGACTCGAAGTGCATGCGGTGGGACTCGATCAGCCGGTGCGCGAAGCGGATCGGAGCCGGCATCAGCTCGGGCGTCTCGTCGCAGGCGAAGCCGAACATCATGCCCTGGTCCCCGGCGCCCTGCTCCTTGTGCAGGCCCTCGCCCTCGGTCACGCCCTGCGAGATGTCCGGGGACTGGCGCCCGAGCGCGAGCTGGACCGCGCAGGTCGTCGCGTCGAATCCCATCGAGGAATCCGTGTAGCCGATGTCGTGCACGACCTGACGCACCAGCGCCGGGAGATCGACCACGGCGCGCGTCGTGACCTCGCCCGCGAGCAGCACGAGGCCCGTGGTCGTGAGGCACTCGCAGGCGACGCGGGAACGCAGGTCCTGGGCCAGCATCGCGTCCAGGACCGCGTCGGAGATCTGGTCGCACATCTTGTCGGGGTGGCCCATCGAGACCGACTCGGACGTGAACAACGCGCGGCGCGCCATCGCTCTCTCGCTCCTCTTCGCTCTCCGGAATACCGGCCACGCGGCCGGCCGCAAGGCGCGCGAGTCTATCCCGGATCGCGCTCGCCGGCCCCCGTCTCTTCGAGGTGGCGGCCGAGCGCAGCCACGGCCTCGGCGGCGTCCTCGCCTACTGCCCGGATCCGCAGGCGAGTGCCCCGGGCGGCCGCGAGCGAGAGCAGCGAGAGCACGCTGCGGCCGTCGACCCATTCCGAATCGCGGCCCACCGAGATCTCGCAGCGGAAGCGGCCCGCCAGCACCACGAACTGGCCCGCCGGGCGCGCGTGCAGGCCGAGCGGTGCCCGCACCTCGAACTCGCGCTCGAAGACCTGCGACACGCTCAGCCGCCTTCGTCGGGCAGGAGTTCGCTCGCGACCGAGATGTTGCGGCGCCCGTATTCCTTGATGAAGCCCGCGAGATCGGGGAGCGCCTTCTCCTCCTGCAGCGTCGCCAGCTTGATCACCATCGGGAGGTTCACGCCCGTGACCACCTCGAGCTTGCCCTCGGAGAGGAAGGAGAGCGCGAGGTTCGAGGGCGTGCCGCCGAACATGTCGGTCAGGATCAGCACGCCGGCGCCCGTCTCGACGGCCTCGATCGCGGCGCGAATCGACGCGCGCGCGGCCTCCACGGGCTGATCCGCCGCGATCGAGACCGCGCGGAAGCGCTGCTCGCGCGGCACGATCAGGCGCAGCGCCTCGAGGAACTGCTCGCCGAGGCCGCAGTGCGTCACGATCACGACTCCGATGCTCACGTTCGCTCCACGTCCCGGTGATCCACGTTGACCTCCCGACCGGCCCGGCGCAGATCGGCCGCGAGCGCCTCGACCACCGCCACCGAGCGGTGGCGCCCGCCGGTGCAGCCGATCGCGATGCTGAGATAGGCCTTGCCCTCGCCGTCGTTGAGGGGCAGCAGGAACTCGAGCATGCCGCGCAGGCGCTCGTAGAAGGCCCGGCCCACGTCGCCCTCGAGCACGAAGGCCGCCACCTGCGACTCGCGGCCGGTCGCATCGCGCAGCGACTCCTCGAAATACGGGTTCGGCAGACAGCGCACGTCGAAGAGCAGCTCGACGCCGGGCGGCACGCCGTAGCGGAAGCCGAAGGAGCAGAGGTTCACGATCGTCGGCCGGCTCTCGCCCGCGATCCTGCGCACCACGGCCGCGCGCAGCTCGTGCACGTTGAGCTGGGAGGTATCGATCACGTGATCCGACAGGCCCGCGAGCTCGGCGAGGAGCTGGCGCTCGCGGCGGACGCCGGCTTCGACGGAGCCGAGCGGCGAGAGCGGGTGCACGCGCCGTGTCTCTCGGTAGCGCCGCAGCAGCGCGTCGTCCGCGCAGTCGAGGAAGAGCACCTCGACGTCGGCACCGCTCTTGCGCAGCCCGCGCAGCACGCCCGGCACGGCGCGCAGGAAGGCCTGCTCGCGCGCGTCGATCGCGAGTGCGATCCGCTCGATCGGGGGCCGCGCCTTGCGGCACAGCTCGAGGAACTGGTCGACGAGCTGCACCGGCAGGTTGTCGGCGCAGTAGAAGGAGAGGTCTTCGAGCGCGGCCATCGCGGTGGTCTTGCCGCTGCCCGAGAGACCGCTCACGAACACGATGCGCGGTCCGCTCACGGCTGCCCCATCTCGCGGCGCAGCCGCTGATCGAGCTCGCGCGCGGCGACCCGGCCCGAGCAGCGCTGCAGGTGCTCGCGCGCCGCGACGTCGACGACCGTCGCCATGCTGCCGCCGGGACGCGCCGGCAGGGTCAGGCAGGGCAGCGACACGCCGAGCAGGAGCTCCCGGCGCGCGTCGAGCCCGAGGCGCTCGTACTCCACGCCCTCCTGCCAGGACTCGAGCCGGCAGACCAGATCGATGCGCGCGCGATCGCGCACCGAATCCGGCCCGAAGAGCGCCGGCACGCAGATGATGCCGAGCCCGCGGATCTCCATGTGGTGTCGAATCCGATCCGGCGCGCTGCCGTAGAGCTCGCCCGCGTCCGTGCGCTCGAGCTGCACGACGTCGTCCGCGACCAGCCGGTGCCCGCGCCCCACGAGCTCGAGTGCGCACTCGCTCTTGCCGACGCCGCTGCGTCCGAGCAGCAGCACGCCGACCCCGTGCACCTCGACCAGCGCGCCGTGCTGTGACATGGGCACTCCGCATCGCCCTCTGGCGCGCGCGCCACTAGAGCTTCGCGTCCTCCTGCTCGATCGCGTGCAGGATGTCCTCGGGGCTGCGGGCCGCGGCGAGATGCTGGCGGAAGGCCGCGTCGCGGAAGAAGCGCGAGATCCGGGCGAGCGCCTTCAGGTACTGCCCGCCGGAATGCTCGGGCACGACCAGCAGGAAGAAGTGGTGCGTGGGCCGGCCGTCGATCGAATCGAAATCGACACCGGCGGGGCAGCGCGCGAAGGACGCGACCAGGCGATCGAGGCCACCGAGCTTGCCGTGGGGAATCGCCACCCCTTCGCCGATGCCGGTGCTCTGGAGCGCTTCGCGCTGCTCGAGCACCTCGATCAGGCGCGCGGCCTCGATCCGCGGCTCGGCCTTGGCCAGCGCGTTGGACATCTGCACCAGCACGTCGCGCTTGCCCTGCACCGCGAGATCCAGGATCACGGCGTCGCGGATCAGGATGTCCATGATCTTCATCGTGCAACCGCCTGAGCCGAGGAGGCTACCCGACCTCGCGGCGCTTCGTCGACGAGAGGATGTTCAGGGCCTCCCGGTACTTCGTGACCGTGCGGCGGGCGATGTCGATGTTCGCGCGCCGGAGCATCTCGGCGATGCGCTGGTCCGAGAGCGGGCGGCGCGGGTCTTCGTTCCGGATCAGCTTCGCGATCCGCTCCTTCACGCTCTCGCTCGCAACTGCGTCGCCCTCGACGCGGCTGATGCTCGAGTTGAAGAAGTACTTGAGCTCGAAGATGCCCTGCGCGGTGTGCACGTACTTGCTCGTCGTCACGCGGCTGACGGTCGACTCGTGCATGCCGATGTCCTCGGCCACGTCCCGCAGATTCAGCGGCTTCAGGAAGTTGATGCCGTGTTCGAAGAAGTCGCGCTGGTGGCGGAGGATGCTCTCCATCACCTTGTAGATCGTGCGCTGCCGCTGGTGGATCGACTTGATCAGCCAGACCGCGGAGCGGACCTTGTCGTGGACGTAGCTGCGCGTGTCCTTCGGCACACCCGCATCCTTGGCCATCACCTCGCGGTACAGCTGCGAGACGCGCAGGCGCGGCAGCCCGTCGTCGTTCAGCACGATGTGGAACTCGTCGCCGATCCGGTGGACGTGGATGTCCGGGACGATGTAGATCGGATCGTCGCCGCCGAAGGCGCGCCCGGGCCTCGGCTCGAGCGTCCCGATCACGCGCGCCGCGACGGCGACCGCTTCGACGGAGACCGACAGGGCGCGCGCGACCCCGCGGAAGTCGCGGTTGATCAGCGCGTCGAGCTGTTCGTCGACGACCTTCACGACGAGCGGGTCGTCGATCCCGAGCGCCCGGATCTGGATCAACAGACACTCGCGCAGGTCGCGCGCCGCGACCCCCGGAGGATCGAGCTCCTGCACGCGCCGCAGCACGGCCTCGACCGCGGCCTCCTCGACGCCCGCCTGGCGCGCGATCTCGTCGAGGCTCGCCTGCAGGAAGCCGGCCTCGTCGAGGTTGCCGACGATCAGCTCGGCGATCGCGAGCTCGGCTTCGCCGAGGTCGCAGAGGTGGAGCTGCCACTCGAGATGCTCCGAGAGCGTCTCGCGCCGGGTCGCAGTGGCCTCGAAGGAGTTGCGGTCGTCGTCGCGCACCTCCCGCATGCCGGTCTGCGGGTAGGCCTCCATGTAGTCCTGCCAGTCGACGTCGGCGACCTTGTCCGCGTGGCTGGGCTCCGCGTCGCCGTCGGCGGCCGCCGCGGGCGCCTCGGCGTTCGGCGCCTGGCCGTCGCCCGACGGCTCGGCGCGCTCCCAGTCGTCGCCGGCCTCTCCGGATTCGCCCGCCTCGCCGCGCTCGTCGCGGCTCTCGCTCGCGCCGAAGTCGCCGTCGGGGCCGCCCTCCGGCGGATCCGCCTGGACCTCACCCGCGCTCGCGTCGGCGGGCTCGTCGCCCTCCGCGTCCTCCTCGAGGACCGGGTTCTCCTGGAGCTCCTTCTGGACGAGGTTGACGAGCTCCATGCGCGACAGCTGGAGCAGCTTGATCGCCTGCTGCAGCTGGGGCGTCATCACCAGCTGCTGGCTGAGTCGCAGTTGCTGTTTGAGCTCGAGTGCCATCGCCGCCTACGCCAGCCGGAAATTGGCACCGAGATAGATCTCGCGTACCTGCGGGTCCGCCGCAATTTCGTGCGGGGGACCCTGCTTGATGATCCCGCCGTCCTTGATGATGTACGCGCGATCGCAGATCGAGAGCGTCTCGCGGACGTTGTGGTCCGTGATGATCACTCCGATCCCCCGCTGCTTGAGCTGCTCGATGATCTTCTGGATGTCGATCACCGCGATCGGATCGATGCCTGCGAAGGGCTCGTCGAGCAGCATGAACTTCGGATTCAGCACCAGCGCACGCGTGATCTCGACGCGGCGCCGCTCGCCGCCGGACAGGGTGTCTCCCCGTCGATTCGCCTTTTCGGCCAGACCGAGCTCCGCCAGTAGCTCGCGCAGGCGCTCGCGGCGCTTGCTGCGGTCCCGCTCCACGGTCTCGAGGATCGCATTCACGTTGTCCGCGACCGAGAGCTTCCGGAAGATGGACGGCTCCTGCGGCAGGTACGTGATCCCGAGCCGCGCGCGGCGGTACATCGGCAGATCCGTGATGTCCTCGTCGCCGAGGTGCACGCTGCCGCGCGTGGGCCGGATGCCGCCCGCCAGCATGTTGAAGGAGGTCGTCTTGCCCGCTCCGTTCGGACCGAGCAGGCCCACCACCTCGGCCGGATGGATCGCGAGATCCACGCCCCGGACGACCTCGCGCTCGCCGTAGCGCTTGGCGAGCCCGCGCCCGACGACCGAGCTCACGAAGGGTCCGCCGGCGCGGCGGGAGACCCGTCGTCCTTCGCTTCGGGATGCAGGACCAGATAGGCGCCGCCCTTGACGACGACCCGTTCGCGCGCGAGATCGAACTCGATGCTCTGGCCGGCCATGCTGTTGCGCTTCGCATCGATCACGCGCGCGGCGCCGCGACACACGAGGCGCTCCAGCTTGACGTCGTAGATCGCCTCGTCGCAGAAGGCCTCGCTCTGGCCCTGCTGCACGTGGACCTTGCCGTCCGCCACGAGGCGCCGCGGCTGGCTCTCACCGCCCTCGTAGAACGCGCGCAGGCGCTGGGAGCGCAGGTCGAGATCCCCCTGCACGACCCGCACGCCGCCGCGAAAGTCGAGATGGCGCTTGCCCTTCGCGGCGGTCGCCTCGAGCTCGTCGGCGCGGATCGAGATCGGCTGGTTCTTGCGCAGATTGCCGAGGCCGAAGGGCGCGACCTCGGCGACGACTGGCGCCGTGGCATCGGCGGCGGGAGCGGCGCCCTGCGCTGGCAGCGGCGGAGGGTTCTGGGCGTCGCCTGCCGCGAGGGCGATCGCGGGCAGCCCGAGGCACGCGAGCGCGGCGCGTGCGGCGCGGAGGCGGGCGGCGATGGGGGATCGGACGCGGCTCACGGCGCCTGCTCCACCTGCACGTTCCCGAGCAGCCGGAAGCGGTGCTGCTTGACGTGGTAGCGGAAGCCATCCCCGGAAAAGCGTCCTGCCTCGTTCTCCATCTTCACCTTGGCATCCGTGTAGAGCAGGTCCTGCGCGCGGTCGTAACGGACCCAGGGCGCCGCGTAGCGCTCGCCCGCCTGGGTGCGTCCCCTCACGTCTCCTTCGGCGGAAAAGTCGTTCGTCTCCAGATTCAGCTCGGCGCGCTCGCACTCGATCTCGAAGGCCCGCTGCCGCTTCGGGTCCCGGGCCGTGCCGCGCACCCGCTCGAGCCGCGCGAGATGCGTGCGTGGCGAAAAGGTCGCGCGCTCGGCGCGGAGCACCATCTCGCTGCCGTCGCCCCGCGTGCCTACGAAGGTCATTCCCGAGACTTCGAGCGGACTCGCCTCCTGGGCCCCTGCGGCAGCCGCAGCGAGCACAAGAGCCGCGATCAGCCCGGGTCGGGCGGCGGACAGGGTCCTCCGATCCGCAGGGCTCCGGCACCACTGGGGCATGCAATCAACATACCGTGGCGCGCGGGGCGCTCGAAAGCGGGGTCGATCGGACAGCGTGTCCAGGGTGGCTCGGGAAGCCCGGGGCCGCTCGCGCGCGGCCTAGTCGTCGTGGCCGAAGAGGGTGCGGAGCGGCTCCCGATGGCCGAGCCAATGGCAGGGGCGCATGACCGCGTAGTCGAGCAGCACGCCGATCGGGTGCAGCGCGTAGGCCAGGATCCGGAGCGGATGCCCGGCCCGCTGCGGATCGTGCGCATCGGCGGCAGCGGAGCCGGGGATTCCCGCCAGGAGCAGCAGCGCGGCGAGCGCGGCGGCGAGCTGCGGCGGCTTCGAGCGGCGCATCGCGGATCCTCCCTGGACCAGATTCCCGGCGCCGGGCCCTCGCGGCTGCAGCGCCGGGGAGTGCCGCGACAGGCTATCTCACGCGCTGCGCGCGCCAAAGCCGCGCCCAGAGCGCGCCATCCCCGGCCGCGGGCGCTGCGACCTCGCCCCGCGCGAGCGCGCGCCGCGCGCGCGCGCCGAGGCGATGCAGCCGCGGAAACAGCAGGCGGCGGCGCAGCGCGCGGCGCAGCGGCTCGCCGCAGAGCGCGAACAGGGCCAGCCGCTCGAGCCTGGCGGGCGGCACGGGCAGCCCGATCCGCGCGACTTCTTCGACCCGATAGCCCGCGCGCTCGAGCGCGAGGCGCCAGTCGTCGGGAGCCGCACCCGCGTGGAACAGCCACGCGAGCGCCGCCCGCCACCAGCCCGCGGCGCGGCGCGCTCCAAGGCGCCGCAGCGCCGCCACGCCCGGAAAGCACTCGAAGACCGCGGGGTCGACCGCGACCACGAAGGCGCTGCCCTCCGCGCGCAGCAGCCCGGGCAGCTGCGCGGCCAGCGCGAGCGGCGCGGCGGTCGCCGCGGAGACGAGCAGCGTGTTCGCGCGCGCGGCCTCCCCGGGATGCGCGGAAGCCTCCGCGGCGAGATCGATGCGGCCGTAGCGCGTGGTCGAGGCGGCGCGCGCGCGGTCCCGCTCGTCCTGCGCCAGCGCGCGCTCCACGGGCCAGCCCGCGAAGAGCACGCGCGCGAAGGTCCCGTCGCCACAGCGCGCGTCGAGCACGGGGCGCACGAAATCGCAGGCGGAGAGCGCGCGGACCTCGGCGGCCCGCACCAGCGCGATCGCCGCGGGCGCCTGGTCGAGGTAGGCCGCGCGGTGGTCGCGCGGCTCGAGCTCGAGTCGCGAGCCCGCCGCGAGGCGCTCGGGCCAGAGCGGCCGGTGCAGCACGCGGTCGATGTCGGGCAGGTCGCAGCTGCGCCGGACGCCGAAGGCGAAGTACCAGACCGGCGCCATGCCGAGGTAGAGCCGGGCCGCGATCTCCGCGTCGCCGACCCGCCGCGTGCGCTGCACCCGGCGGCGCGCGCGCAGGAGCGGCGGCAGCTTGAAGAGCAGCCACGGCAGCGCGAGCGCGACCGCGAGCGAGCGGCGCGGGTTGCGCAGCAGCGCCGCGCCGAGGATCGCGAGCTCGAGCGCGATCCGCACGGGCAGCACCCCGGCGAGCCAGGCCGCCGAGTAGTTCTTGATCAGCATCGCGACGCTGTTGCGGTGGTTGAGCAGCATCCGGCGCAGCACCCGCCGGTCGAGCGAATAGCCCCCGATGTGGTGCACGACCGCCGTCGGCACGTAGCCGATGCGCCAGCCCAGCAGCTGGAGCCGCCAGCAGAGGTCGATCTCCTCCATGTACGCGAAGAAGAGCTCGTCGAAGCCGCCCGACTCCTCGAGCGCGGCCCGGCGCAGCAGCAGGCAGACGCCGCTCGCCCAGAAGATCTCGATGCTGTCGTCGTATTGGCCGCGGTCGGCTTCGACGTCGTCCATCAGGCGGCCGCGCGAGAAGGGGTAGCCGTACAGGTCCATCAGCCCGCCGCCCGCGCCCGAGTACTCGAAGTGGTCGCGTCGCGTCGCGGAGCGGATCTTGGGCTGCAGCGCCGCGAGCGTCGGATCCGAGTCCGCGGCGCCGACGAGCGCCTCGAGCCAGCCCGCGCGGACTTCGGCGTCGTCGTTCAGCAGCAGCACGTACTCGCGCCGCGTGGAATCGATGCCGCGGTTGCAGCCTCCCGCGAAGCCCTGGTTCTCTGCGAGGCGCAGCACCTCGACCCCGGGGTGGCGCGCGAGCGCGGCGTCCACGCTGCCATCCGCGGATCCGTTGTCGACGATCAGGACTTCGAAGGGCACGCTCGAGGGGGCCGCGTAGAGCGCATCGAGGCACCCCAGCAGCACCTCGGTGCCCGCCCGGTGTGGGATGATTACACTGACGCGCGGCGTCCCCGTACCCGCATCGGACATCGCTTCATCGGTAGCCCACGGACACGACCGTGACGAGCCAAGAGCCCTCGCAGCTCAGCCGCGACAACCGCGCGATCTGGGAAGTGCGGCCGCAGCACTTCAGGGACCGGCGCGTCGACAGCATCCTCGCGCTGCTGCCCGCACTCGGAGCCGAGGCCAGGCTGCTCGACATCGGCTGTCTCGACGGCGTGCTGACGCGGCTCTACGCCGCGCGCGTCGGAACGGAGCGGATCTGCGGCATCGACCTCGCGCTGCACGAGAGAGCGCGCGCGAACGGAGTCGATGCGATCGCCTTCGATCTCAACCGGGCGGAGCCGCTGCCGCACCCCGACGCGCACTTCGACGTCGTGGTCTGCGCCGAGACCCTCGAGCACATCTACCCCACGGACCACCTGCTGCGCGAGATCCGGCGCGTGCTGCGGCCGGGCGGCGTCGCGGTGATCGATCTGCCCCGACTCGACTCGCTGCTCAACATCGGGCTGCTGCTGCTGGGCTTCCAGCCGCCGGGCATCGAGTGCTCCCGCGAGCGGCGCTACGGCGCGATCAACGGCGAGAGCGTGCTGACCGGACACGTCGCCTACTTCACGCGCCGCGCGCTGCTCGCGATGCTCGAGCGGAGCGGCCTCGTGCTCGTCGAGGCGCGCCAGGTCGGGCAGCGATCGGGCTGGCTGGCCGAGCAGCGCGCGGCCGGGCGCCGCGTGCCCGCCTGGCTGCGCGCAGCCTGGTGGCTCTACGACGCGCTCTCGCCGAAGAAGGAGTACCTGGTGGTGCTGGTGCGCGCGTGATGCGCGGGGCGCCGCGGCGCGGCGAGGCCGCAGCACTCGGCGCGACCGCGCTGCTCGCCGCAGGCGTCGCCGCGGTCGCGCTGCTGCGCCCCTCGGCGCGCCGCCTCGCGCTTCCCAACCACGATCTCTTCTCCGAGTTCCTGCCCCGCTTCGGCTACGCCGGAGCCGCCTTTGCGCGCGGCGAGTTTCCGCTCTGGGATCCCTTCCAGGCCGCGGGGCTGCCCTTCCACGCGACCTTGCAGGGCGGACTGCTGTATCCCCCCAACTGGCTGCACGCGCTGCTGCCGACCGCGCCTGCCTTCGCCGCGCTCGCGCTCTTGCACCTCGGCGCCGCGGCGGCCGCCGCCTTCGCGCTGGCCCGCAGCTTCGGCTCGAGCCGGACGGCCTCCGCGCTCGCAGGCCTCGCGTTCGGCGCGGGCGGCACGGCGCTCTTCCTGAGCTTCCACCCGAACGCGGTCGGCGCGCTGCCCTGGCTGCCGCTCGTGCTCGTGCTCGTGCGCCGGCTCGCGCGGGCGCCGAGCCCGCGCGGGGTCGCGTGGCTCGCGCTCGCGACCGCACTGCAGTTCCTCGCGGGCCGCGACTACGCCTTCGTGCTGAGCGCGCACTGCGCGGGCCTGCTCGCGCTCTTCGAGGCGCGCTGGCTCTGGCGCGACGCGGGGCCGCGCGCGCTCGCGCGCTTCGCCGGATGCCTCGCGCTCGCCGCGCTGCTCGCGGGCGCGCTGGCCGCCGCGCAGTGGTGGCCCACGCTCGAGCTCGCCGCGGAGAGCGTGCGGGGTCTCGCAGGCCCGCCGCGCGCCGAGCTCGAGAGCTTCGGAGCCCTGCCCTTCCCGCTGCTGCTCGCGAACCTCGTGTATCCCGGAAGCGGCGCGCTGCGCCGCGAGTACCTCGGCTGGATCCCGCTCGCCTGCTTCGCGCTCGCGCTCGGGCGCGTGGGCCGCGACCGCGCGACCGGCTTCGCGGCGCTGCTCGCGCTGCTCGCGATCGGGATCGCGCTCGGCTCGGCGACGCCGCTCTACGCGGCCTACCGCGCGCTGCCGCTCGCGTCCCTGTTCCGCCTGCCCGACCGCAGCCTGCTGCTGCTCTCGCTCGCGCTCGCGCTCGGCGCGGCGCGCGGCCTCGATCTCTGCCTCGCGCGCGACCCGGACGCGACTGCACTGCGGCGCGGCCGGATCGCGGCGGGCCTGCTCGCGGCCGCACTGCTCGCGGCGCTCGGCAGCGGCTGGCTCGCGGCCTCGCTCGCGCGGCTCTGGCAGGACGACTGGGGCTGGACCTGGTTCCACGGCTTCGAGCCGCGCCATTTCCGGAACCTGCCCTGGACCGCGGCCGGGCTCGCGCTCGCTGCGATCGCGCTCGCGCTCGCGAGGCGCAGCGCGCCGCGGATCCCGGCCGCCGCGCTCGCGCTCCTCGCAGTCTCCGCGCTCGACCTCGTCACGGCGCTCCGCAGTCCCTGGCTGCACCCGCTGCACGCCCCGGAACTCGCGCGCAGCGGAGCGCCGTGCCTCGAACGCGCGCGGGCCTTCTCGGGCGAGTACGACCGCTTCCTCGCGCTGCGCCTGCCCGACAGCCACGCGCTCGTCGACAAGGCCGGAGAGCTCTTCGAGCGCTTCAGCGCGACCCACTACGATCCGCTCGTGACGCGCCGCCACGCGCTCTACTTCGGGCTGCTCGAGGGAGCGCAGCCGGCGGCGCAGACGAGTCCGCGGACGCCCTTCACGGGCGCGCTCACGCGGCTCCCCGCGCCGGAGCAGCGCGCGCTCCTCGACCTGCTCGGCGTGCGCGCGATTCTCGCCGACGCGCGGCCGGGCCGCGGCCCGGCCGATCCCGGTGGCCTGGCGCGGGAGCTGCCGCTGCGCAGCGAGTGCGTGGTTCCGACGCTGCACGGAGCGGCCCGCGTCGCGATCCGCGAGAACCCGCGCGCCCTGCCGCGCGCGTTCCTGGTCGAGCAGATCGCGCGCGTCGAGGGCCCGGAGCAGGCGCGCGCGCAGCTCGCCCTCCCCGGCTTCGACCCGAGGCGCAGGGCCGTGGTCGAAGCGGCGGCCGCGTCCCATCCGCTCTTCGCGGCGCGCGGCGCAGCGGACGCCGGCGAGGTCGGGACCCGCGCGGCGCTGCGCCACTACGCGCCGAACCGGGTCGAGATCGAGACCGACGCGGCGCGCCCCGCGCTGCTCGTGCTGACCGACACCTTCTATCCGGGCTGGCGCGCGCGCGTGAACGGCGAGGCCGCGGCGATCTGGCCGACCGACCTGCTCTTCCGCGGCGTGGCCGTGCCGGCCGGCCCGGCGCTGGTGCGCTTCGAATACGCGCCCGCGAGCGTGCGCCTCGGAGCGGCGCTCTCGGGCGCCGGACTCGCAGCGGCGGCGGCCTGCCTGTTGCTCCGCCGTCGCGGCGCCGGCTGAGGCCGCGCGCGCCTCTCAGCGCTCCGGCGCGCGCGCCTCGATCCCGCGCAGCTCGACCTCGAGATCGAGCGCTGCGCCGCCCGGAACGCGCCGCGTTCCGAGCGAGCCGTACGCGGTCTCCGCCGGGCACAGCAGGCGCGCGAGGCCTCCCACGCGCAGCTGCAGCAGCCCCTCGCGCCAGCACGGGAACAGCGCCGCGAGCGCGACGCGCACGGGCAGCCCGCGCTCCACCGAGGAATCGAAGACCGTGCCGTCGCGCAGCCGCCCGTGGAAGTGCAGCGTGACGACGTCGCCCTCGCTCGGCCGCGCGCCCGCGCCCGCGCGCAGCTCGATCCAGTGCCCGCCGCCCGCGAGCGGCCGCGCGGGATGTTGCGCGAGCTGCTGCGCGAGCCAGCGCTGCGACGCCTCGGCTTCGCGGCCCGCGGCGAGCGCGCGCCGGCGCGCGAGCAGCTCGTCGATGCGTCCGCCGTAGGCGCGCTCGTTGACCTCCGGCGGCCGGCGCAGCGCGGCGTCGCGCAGGCCCCGCTCGACCGTCTCGAGCTCCGCTTCGCCGAGGGCGAAGCCGACCAGGTCGTAGCCGCAGCGCAGGCCGAGCGCGTAGAGGGTCTGCGCGTCGTCGCCGTGCGGAGTGGGCTGCGCGCGCAGCGGGAGCGCGAGGCCGAGCCAGAGCGCGAGGGCGACCCCGCCGCCGATGCTGCGTGCTGCCGACATGCACTCCTCCACCGGAGCACCGTTCCGGTGCGCCGCGCAGGCTACGCTCTGCGCCGATGCCGTCCAGCCGCGACCCGGCGCCGCCCCGGCCCGAGCCTCCCGCGGAGCCGAGGCGCCCCGCCCTGGTCTCGGTCGTGATCCCCGCCTGGGACGAGGCAGAGACCATCGTCCCGCTGATCCAGGGCGTCCAGAGCGCGCTCGCCGCGCTCTGCGAGAAGCTCGAGGTGATCGTGGTCGTGCCGGACCGGCGCGATCCGACGGTCGCCGCGGCCCTCTCGGCCGGCGCGACCGTGCTCGCGCAGCTCCGCCCCGGCTACGGGGGCGCGCTGCGCGAGGGCCTGCGCGCCGCGCGCGGCGAGTACGTGGTCACCCTGGACGCGGACCTCTCGCACCCGCCCGAGGCGCTGCCCGAGCTCTTCGCCGCGCGCGATCGCGCCGAGGTCGTCGTGGCCTCGCGCTACGTGCGCGGCGGCAGCGCGCGCATGCCGCTCGGCCGCTCGCTGCTCTCGCGGCTCCTGAACCTCGTGTACCGCCGCGTGCTCGCGGTGCCCGTCAGCGATCTCTCGAGCGGCTTCCGGCTCTACCAGCGCCGCGTGCTCGACGAGCTCGATCTCGTCTCCGAGAAGTACGACGTGCTCGAGGAGATCCTGGTCAAGATCTATTCGCTCGGCTGGCGCGTGGTCGAGGTGCCCTTCGCCTATCAGCTGCGCAGCGCGGGTCGGTCGCACGCGAACGTGGTCGGGTTCACGCCGGCCTTCCTCGTGACGCTCTTCGAGCTCTGGCGCATGCGCAACAGCTTCGACTCGGCCGACTACGACTCGCGCGCCTTCGACAGCCTGATCCCGCCGCAGCGCTGGTGGCAGCGGCAGCGCCACCGCATCGTGCTCTCGATGCTCGGCGATCTGCACCCGCGCCTCGATGCGGGCTGCGGCTCGTCGCGGATCGCCCAGTCCGACCCCCGCACCGTGGTGCTCGACATCGAGATCGCCAAGCTGCGCTTCCTGCGGACCACGAACCCGCTGCGGATCCGCGGAACGACCTACCAGCTGCCCTTTCGCGACGGCAGCTTCGCGGCGGTCGTGAGCTCCCAGGTGATCGAGCACATCCCGCACGAGCGCGCGCTCTTCGAAGAGCTGCACCGCGTGCTCGTGCCGGGCGGCACGCTCGTGATCGGGACCCCGGACTACGGGCGCCTCGCCTGGCGGCTCGTCGAGCGGCTCTACAAGTGGCTGCTCCCGAACGCCTACGGCGACGAGCACATCACGCACTACACGCGGCACCGCCTCTTCGAAGAGCTCGCCGAGAGCGGCTTCGCGATCCGCAGCTACCGCTACATCTTCGGCGGCGAGCTGATCGCGCGCTGCGAGAGGCTCGAGCGGCCGGCGGAGCCGCTCCGCGCCGCCCGGCCCTAGCCGCCGGGCGGGGTCGCGCCCGCGCGGGTCGGCGCGGCCGCTGCGCGGCGGCGGAGCAGCGCGATCAGCGGCGTGTGGCCGGGCTCGCCCGGCACGAGTCCGCGCTCGAGGTCCGTCGGGTCGCGCTCCCAGCCGCGCCGGATCTCCTCGACCAGCAGGGGCGTGTACCCGGGCAGGGGCGGCAGGCCCGGCCAGCTCGTGATGCCGCGCACGACGATCCGCGGCTGCAGCCGGCGCAGGAGCTGCGCGAGCGCGCGCCCGCCGTCGCCCCCCTCCTGGCCCGGGTAGAGCTGCGGAAACGGCCACGGGAAATAGCGGTCGGCGAGGAAGTAGAGCGTGGCCTCGTTGCCGTAGACGAAGAAGCTCTCGCCCGGCGGCACGCTGCGCTGGAGCTCTACCACGAGGCGCCCGGTCCAGCGGCTGTCGCTGCCGACCCAGAGCTGCGCGCGCTCGAGCTCGACGCGCTGGTCGAGGCGCTGCGCGAAGGCCGCGAGCAGGAGCGCGCCGCCGAGCGCCGCGCCGATCGCGGCCGACGCCTCGATCCGCGTCACGGGACGCCGGCCGCGAAGCGCGAGCGCGAGCAGGAGCAGCGCCGGATAGATGCTGATCACGTGGAAGAAGTCCGAGCGCGGGAACGCCGACGCGCTCGCCGCGAGCGCGAAGGCGCCGACCGGCAGCCAGGCGCGCGAGCGGCCCCGCCCGCCGCGCGCCGGACGCAGCGCCCCCGCCGCGCGCCAGCCCGCGAAGAGCAGGATCAGTGGAAGCGCGCTGTAGAGCGCGCGGCTCACGAGCTCCGCGGCGAGCCAGCACGCGCGCTCGAGCGCGGCGCTCGTGAACTCGGCCTTCGCGATCAGGATCCAGAGCGGCGCCCCGATGTACGGAAACGCCTCCATGCCGCGCAGCGCGCCGAGCTCCCACCAGGCGAGCATCGGTGTGAAGGCGATCGCGCTCGTCGGCAGGTAGCCCGTGAAGGGCCGCACGAGACCGCTCGCGAGCATCTGGCCCGCGACTCCGTGCGCCGCGAAGTAGCCGAGCGCGAGCGCGCAGGGGGCAGCGGTCGCAGCCGCGAGCAGGGCTACGCCCGCCGCGCGCGAGGCGCCGCGCAGCCGAGCGGAGCCGGCGCCCGCCTCGCCTGGCAGCAGCGCGATCGCGAGCAGTCCGAAGAGCAGCAGCCCGAGGCTCTGCTTCGAGAGGATCGAGACCGCGCAGGCGAGGCCTCCCGCCACGAGCCAGCGCCGCCGCCCGGTCGCGCCGAAGCGCAGCGCGCACGCCGTGGCGGCGGCCGCGGCGAGGAACGCGACGTCCGAGTAGAAATAGCTGCTGTAGGCGGGCCAGGCATAGCCCTTGCAGCCGAGGAAGAGCAGCGCGGCGCAGGCCGCGCGCGCGGGCGTCGTGAGCTGCAGCGCGCAGGCGTAGAGGCACAGCGCGACACCGCCGAAGACGAGCGCGGCGAGTGCGCGCGCCACCGCCAGCTGCTCGCCGAAGAGCGCCATCGCGGCGGCCAGCAGGTAGGTCGGAAGCGGGAAGGGATAGGCGTCGAGGTCCCGGTAGAAGACGGCCCCGCGCAGGATTCGCGCGGCATTCGTGAGCAGCGCGCCTTCGTCGTTCGGCGGGAACTCGCGGTCTGCAACCAGCGCCGAAAGCGCTGCGGAGAGCGCAATCAGGAGCGGAACGAAGCGGCGCGGCTCCAGGATCCTCACGCGACGCGGCTATCCTAGCCTGCATGCCCAGCGCCAGCGCGAGGCGGTGCGACAGCCTGCTCGCGCTGGCGCTCTTCGCCGCCGCATTCGCGCTCTTTGCAGCGCTCGCCCCGCGCACGCTCGAGCTGCGCGACGAGGGCTACCTCTACGCACAGACGGCGCGCACGGCGGCGGGCGAGCTGCCGCACCGGGACTTCGACTGCATCTACGGGCCCGGAACCTACGCGGTCACCGCGTGGCTCTACTCGGCGTTCGGGGAGGAGATCCTGCCCGTCCGGCTCGCGCTCGCGGCGATGCGCGCGGCCGGCGTCGCGCTCGTCTACGGCGTCGCGCGGCATCTCGCGCCACCGGGGTACGCCGCGGCGGCGGCGCTGGCCTCGCTCGCCTTCGGCAGCCGCGTGATCTGGAACCTGAATACGCCCTACGCGGCGACCTACAGCCTGCCGCTCGGGCTGCTCGCGCTCTTCCTGATGCTGCGCGGCCTCGCCCGCGACTCGCGCGCGTTGCTAGTCGCGTCCGGGCTCGCCGCGGGCGCGGGCGTGCTCTTCAAGCAATCGCTCGGGCTGATGCTCGTCTACGGGCTGCTGCTCGGGCTCGCCGCGGCGAGCGCACTCGCGAGCGAGCGCGACGCCGGTCCCGCGCCCGCGCCGCCCGCGCGGCGCGGGCTTGCGCCCTGGCTCTGGCTCGCGGCCGCCGCGCTGCCCCTCTCGCCTTTCGCGCGGCGCCTCGGCGCGGCGGACTTCGCGCTGCACTTCCTGCCGCTCGGCCTCGCGGCGCTGCTCTTCGGGCTGCGCAGCCGGCGCTTCGCCGCGCCCATCGCGCTGCGGCGTCTGCTCCTGCCGCGCGCCGCCTGCTTCGCCGCGGGCGCGGCCGCGGCTCCGCTCGCGACCGCCGCGCTGTATGCAGAGCAGGGTGGCCTCGCGGCGCTGCTCGAGCACATGTTCCTGTTTCCCGCCGAGCTGGTGCACTACGACCTGCCCGTGCGCGGACCGAGCCGCGCGGGAATCGAGCTCGCCGCGGGCGCCGCGTGCGCGGCCGGCGCCCTGCTCGCGCTCGCCCGCAAGCGCTGGCTCGCGGCGGCGATCGGGGCGGCAGGCCCCCTGGTCCTGCTCTCGAATCAGCCGTCCTGGCAGGGGCTTGGCGCGGAGATCGAAAGCGCGGTCTCGAGCTGGTTCGAGCCGCTCCCGGGCCTCATCGCGGCCGCCTCGCTGCTGCCGCTCGCGCGCGACCTCGCGCGGCCCGCCCGCGCCGGATCCGCTTCGAGCGCGGCCTTCGGCGCGGTGCTCTTGTTCCAGTGCTTTCTCGGGTTCCAGGTCTATCCGCGCGCCGGCTTCAACATCTTCCTGCTGCTCCCGCTGCTGCCGATGCTGCTCGCGGGACTCGCCTGGCGGCTGCGGCGCTGGGCCGCCCCGGCGCGCGCGTCCCGGCCGCAGCGCGCCGCGGCCGCTGCCGCCGCACTGCTGCCGCTGCTGCTGCTCGCGGGGCCGGGCTTCCGCGACTCCCTGCGCGAAGCGACGCGCCGAGCGGACGCGTCCACGCGCCTCGCGCTCCCCGGCCTGCGCGGGATCGCGCCGCCGCCGGACTTCAGCGCGCGCGAGCAGCTCGCCGCCTTCGCCTGGCTCGCGGAGCACCTCGCGCGGATCGAGCCCCGCGACGCGCCGCTCGCGCTGCTCGGAAACCAGTTCATGCTCCACGTGGTTTCGCCGCGCGCCGATCTCTTCGCCGACGCCGCCTACTACCTCCACCTCTTCGGCTGGGACCTGCTCCCGTCGCGGCTGCGCGAGCGCGCGCGGCCGCGCGAGCTGCTGGCGCGCCTGCGCGCCCACCCGCAGGCTCCGGTCGTGACCGTGGACGACTTCGCGAGCGCGAACCTGCGCCGCGTGCTGCCGGAGCTCTTCGCCTTCGTCGAGACCCACTACCGCGAGAGCTACCGCGTGGGCCTCTACCGGGTCTGGCTGCGGAAGCCCGTGTGACCCTGCGCCGCCACGCAGCCGCCCTGTGGTGGATCGCGACGCTCGCGGTCGCGCTGCTCGGCGTCGCCTCGGCCTGGCGCTTCGTCGGCGCCGAGGCGCTCGCCGCGCGCTCGCCCGGTCTGCCGATCGCGCACGACGACTACGCCCTGCAGTTCTACTACGGACAGCTCGGCGCGCAGCTGCTGCGCGAGACGGGGCTGCCCTGGGGCTTCGATCCGCGCTTCCTCGCAGGCTATCCGAAGAACCCGCTCTACTACCCGAGCAGCCTGCCCTTCGAGCTCGCGCTCGCGGTCTTCGCGCACGCGGATCCGGTGCGCGTGTTCAACCGCTGCGTCTTCGCCCTGCTCGCAGCGCTGCCCTTCCTCGCCTGGGGCGCCGCGGCGCTGCTCGGACTCCCGCGCGCGGAACGGCTGCTCGTCACCGGCTTCTCGCTGCTCCCCTATCGCCTGGCTCCGAGCGCGGATTTCGCGCCCTTCCTCGAGGCCTCCGGGATGCTCGCCTTCGTGTTCGCCGCGTCCTTCGCGGCGTTCGCCCTCGGGCTGCTGCATCGCGCCCAGACGAGGCGCGGATTCGGGACCAGCGCGGCGCTCGGCGCGGCCGGCGCGCTGCTCTGCTGGCTGCATCCGACCGCCGGCCTGCTGCTCCTCGCGCCCGCCGCCGCGGCCTACGCGGGCTCGGCCCGCGGCCTCGGCCTGCGCGGGCACCTCGCGCTCGCGGCGATCGCCGCGGTGCTCGCGCTCGCCACGGCGCCGCTCCTGATCGGCCTCGCCCGCTATGCGAGCTCGAGCGAGCTCGGCGACTTCTACACGCCGGCCGGACGCGAGCACTTCGCTCCGCCGGGCGGGCTCTTCGCGCCCCTCCGGATCTCGCTGCCCCCGCCGCTCTGGCTCGCGCTCGTGCCGCCGATCGGCGGTCTCGCGGGGCTCTGGCTCTGGTGGCGCGCGGGGCAGCGCGCGCTCTGCGCGATGCTCGGCAGCCAGGTGCTGTTCCTGTTCGCGCTCGCCTACTACGGTGCGCCGCTCGGGCTCTCGGCGCTGGGACCCGCGCGCCTGACCCTCCCGCTCGGCCAGGCGCTCTGGTTTCCCGCGGCTCACGCGCTCGCGCGGGCGCTGGCCTGGCTCTGGCGGCGCTGCGGCCTCGGCCGCAGCGCCGCGCAGGCGCGCGCGCGGCGGGCCGCGCTGCTCGCCGCCGCGGCCGCGCTCGCGTTCGGCTCCGGCCTGCACGCGCGCCCGGCGCGCCACATCAGCCTCCCGCAGCTCGAGCGCGAGAGCGGATTCGAGGCGCGCGCGGCCGGCCTGCTCGCCTTCCTGCACAGCCATGCCGAGCCCGGCTCGCGCCTGCTGCACGAGGAGACGGAGCGCTTGCATCACCGCTACTACGGCTCCCACCTCGCCGCGCTGTTTCCCGGCTGGACGGGCGCGCTGCTCGCCGGCGGCCCGGCGCCGCACGCGCTCGTGCGCCAGAACACGCTGCGCTTCATCGCGGGAAGCTGGCGCGGTCGCCGCCTCGCGGCGGTCTCCGACGCCGAGCTCCGGCGCGATTTCGATCTCTACAACGTCGGCCGCGTGCTCTGCTTCAGCGCGGCGGCGCGGCAGCGCTTCTCGGCCCTGTCCTGGCTCGAGCGGATCGGATCCTACGACCACTTCGCGCTCTACCGCAGCCGTCTCCCGCCGAGCTGGTTCCTGCAGGGCCAGGGGCAGCTCGAGGTACAGGGGCGGCGCGTCCGGCTGCGCGCGCTCGCGCCCGAGGACGGGGCGGTCGCGCTCAAGCTCCAGTGGCTCGAGACCTTGCGCAGCGAGCCGCCGCGCAGGCTCGCGCCGCACCCGGTCGCCGGCGTTCCGGAGGCCTTCCTGCGCGTGCTCGATCCGCCGGGCGAGCTCTGGATCGGAGAGCCGCCGTGAGGCGCGCGGCCGGCGGGTGGCGGGAGCTCGGAGCGCCCGATGCGGCGCTCTTCTCGGGGCTGCTCGCGGTCGCGTGCAGCGCCGTCTTCTACCGCTACGGACTCGACAACCAGGCGGCCGAGCTCCCGATCGTGCTGCGCGCGATGGATCCGGGCTATCTGCCGCTCGACTTCTACACGAACGCGAGCGACGGGCCAGGCCCGCGCCGGCCCTTCGCGCTGCTGCTCGCGGCGCTCGCGACTCCCGCGTCGCTGCCGCGGCTCTGCCTCGCGCTCGTGCTCGCCGGCAACGCCGCGCTCGGCCTCGTGAGCTGGTGGGCTGCAGCCCGGCTCTTCCCCGCGGCGCGGCTCGCGCCCCCGCTCGCCGCGACCCTCGCGCTCTCGGTCTCGACCTTCCGGCTCGGATATGCGGGCGAGCTCTACGCGAGCGAGCTCGTCTCGAGCCACCTCGCCGCGCCGCTCGTGCTGATCGCGATCGCGAGCGGCGCGCGCGCGCAACCCCTCGCAGCGGGCGCCTGCGCGGCGCTCGCCTGCGCGCTGCACTTTCCCTTCGGCCTCCAGGCCGGGCTGCTCGCGCTGCTCCTGTGCCTGCCGCGGCGCGTGCCCGGGCTCCCGCGCGGCGCGCCGCTCGGCCGCTGGACGACCGGCGCCGCGCTGCTCGCCGGCGCAGCGCTCGCGCTCGCGCCGCTCGCCTGGCCGCGCGGCGGCCTGCTCGGGGCGGAGTTCCTCGCGATCGAGACCCGGCTTCGCCACCCGCAGCACAGTCTCTGGAGCGCGTTCCCGCTCGCGGACCGCCTGCGCGCGGCGGCCTTCGCGGGCGCGGTCGCGGGCGCGCTCTGGCTGCTCGCGCGCGCGCCGCGCGCGCGCGACGCGAGCGCGCAGCGGCTGCTCTGGCTGCTCGCGGCCCTCGCGCTCGGCGCGCTGCTCTGTGTCGGCCTGCTCGCGCTCGCGCCGCACGCCGCGCTCGCCGCCGCGCGGCCGCTGCGGCTGCTCTGGATCGGGAAGTGGATCGGTCTCGTCTGGATCGCGGGCGCGCTCGGCGCGGCCGCGAGCGCGCCGCGGCGCGCGCTCGCCGCGCGCGTCGGCATCGCCGCGCTCGGCGCGGCGGCGCTGCGCCCGAGCGCGGGCGCCGCCTTCGTGCTCGGGGTCGGCGCGGCCGCGGCCGCGGCGCTCCTGCAGCTGCCGCGGCGCGGGGGCCGCGCGGCGCTCGCGGCGAGCGCCGCGGCGCTGCTCGCGCACATGCTCTTCGGGGCCTCGCTGCCGCGGCCGCTCGCCGCGCTCGCCCCGCGCCTGCGTCCCCCGCTCGACCTCGAGGCGCTCTCGGGCCCCGAGCTCGAAGTCGCGCGCGCCGCGCGCGAGCGCCTGCCGCGCGACGCGCTGGTGCTCGTGCCGCCGGACTTCGCGCGCTTCCGGCTCGTCGCCGAGCGCGCGGTCGTGGTCGACTTCAAGGCCTTCCCCTTCGGCGCCGACGCGATGCGGGAATGGCGGGCGCGGCTCTTCGGCTGCTATGGCGAGCCGGAGCGCGGGGGATTCCCGGGTCTCGCCGAGCTCGCGCGCCGCTACCGCGAGCTCGGACTGCGCGCGGGCGCGGCCTGCGACTACGGGGCCACCCACGCGGTGCTGGACGCCGCGCTGCCGGCGCCGGGTGCGCTGCTGTACCGGGACCGGAGCTTCCAGCTCGTCGCGCTGCCGACCGCCAAAGCCGCGGGCGGCGGCCCTGCGGCCGGCGACTAGCGCGCCTCGCCCTCGCCCGCGCCGAGATAGCCGAGCTCCTCGAGCAGCGCGCGCTGCTCGGCATCGATCTCGACCGCGGGCGCCGGGGCGCGCTCGCCGCGCTCCAGCCCGGCGAGACCCGCCGCGAGCTCGGCCGCGAGCTCGGGGCGCTCGCCGAAGCGGTCGTGCAGCTCGAGCGGGTCGCGCTCGATCTCGTAGAGCTCGCTCGGGCCCCCCTCGGCCTGGATCAGCTTGTGGCCGGCGCGCTCGACGGAGCGCAGCGGGCGCAGCCAGGGCGTCGGATCGAAGTTCGGGTAGTGGCGCAGCACCGCGTCGACGGGCTTGCGTTTGGGCTCGAGCGATTCCGACAGGAGCCAGCGCGGCGCGCCGGCGGGATCGGCGGGAGCCAGCAGGCTGCGCCCGCCGTCCTCGGGATCGCGCGGCAGGCCCGCGAGCTCGAGCAGCGTCGCGTGCAGGTCGAGCTGTTGCACCGCGCGCGACTCGCGGCCGGCGGCGATGCGCGGCGGATAGCGCAGCAGCAGCGGCACCCGGATCAGGGCGTCGTAGAGCGAGTACTCGTGGCCGAGGCGATGCTGGTCGCCGAGGTGCTCTCCGTGATCGGAAGTCACCACGAGCAGCGTGTGGTCGAGGCGGCCGGCATCGCGCAGGTCCCGCACGATCCCGCCGACGATCTCGTCGAGGTGGCGCAGCGCCGCGTCGTAGAGTCCCGCCACCGCCGCGAGGTCTTCGGGGCTGTACTCGTGCAGCCCGAAGCCGAAGGCGTGGCGCTCGCGATACCCGTGCTCCATCTGGATCGAGCGCTCGACCTGCTCCGGAGACAGGAAGCGCAGGCGCTCCTCGCGCGTGGCGTAGTAGGGCCGGTGCGCCTCCATCAGGTTCAGGAATGCGAAGAAGGGGCGCGCGTCGTCCCGCTCGGCGAGCCAGCGCGCGAAGCCGCGGCGGATCACCTCGCCCGCGTCCTTGAAGGGCGCGAACTGGCTCTGCCGCGGCTCGCCCGGGTAGTCGCGCTGCTCCATGTACGCGCGCACCTGCTCGCGCCACCTGCCCTGCCAGGGGTGCTCCTGGACCTCGAAGCCCTGCGCGAGGTTGTGCTCGGCCGAGACGAAGGGATTCGCCGAGAAGAGATAGGTCTGGTAGCCCGCCCCGGCGAGGCGCTCGGCGAGCGTCACGCAGTCGTCTCTGAGCCAGCCCTCGGCCGCGACCGCCCCGTGGCGGTGCGCGGGGAGCCCGGTGAAGAGCGAGGCATGGCTCGGCAGCGTCCAGTTCGCGCTCGCGATCGCGCGCTCGAAGACGCGCGACTGCGCCGCGAGCGCGTCGAGCTGGGGGGAGGTCGGAGCGGCGTGTCCGTAGAAGCCGAGGCGATCCGCGCGCGTGGTGTCGAGCAGCAGCACCAGGATGTCGGGACGCGTGGCGCTGGCCGCGTCCCCGGCGGCGCTGCCGGACTCGCGCGAGCAGGCAGCCGCAGCGAGCCACGCGCACGCGAGCGCGAGCCGCGCGACGCCCGCGCCCCTGCCGTAGCCCCGCATGCGCTCCCTCTCGCTCGGACCGGCGCGTAGTATTAGCGCGCATCGAGCCGCAGCGAGGCACGGGGGGGAGCCGATGGAGCGCGCGCGCGCCGATCTCGTGGTCGGTCCCGACGGCCGCGCGCGCTGCGCCTGGTGTGAGCCCCACGCCGACTACCGCGCGTACCACGACGACGAATGGGGTCGCCCCGCAACCGACGACCGCGCGCTCTTCGAGAAGCTCTGCCTCGAGGGCTTCCAGGCCGGGCTCTCCTGGCTCACGATCCTGCGCAAGCGCGACGCGTTCCGGCGCGCCTTCCACGGCTTCGCGATCGAGCGCGTCGCGCGCATGGACGGCCGCGACGTGCGGCGGCTGCTGCGCGACGCGGCGCTCGTGCGCCACCGCGGCAAGCTCGAGGCCGTGCTCGCCAACGCGCGCAGCGCGGTCGCGCTGATCGAGGCGCCGGGAGATCTCG
>Ga0187893_10002531_pt1 | contig 39871 bp, 44 predicted proteins | sample MA1701074metaG_FD_139574 | JGI IMG/M metagenome (GOLD analysis project Ga0187893, IMG submission 139574) | White microbial mat communities from a basaltic lava cave in the Kipuka Kanohina Cave System on the Island of Hawaii, USA - MA170107-4 metaG ...
CCGCAGCGATGCCAGCACGAGCAGGATCGAGCGGTGCGTGCGCTCGGCCCGCAGGCGATCGACATCGAGAAAGTAGCGGAACGCCGCTTCGTTGTACACCTGAATGAGCAGGCCGCGCAGGCGTGAATGAGCCGGAATCGGCTCGAGCGCCAACGTGAACTCCGATTGGGTGGTTACAGATCGAGCGGAGGCTCGAGCGAGGGGGGACGGGGGATGGGGCCGGTGTTCAGGCGCGCGGGGGGAAGGGTCGGGGGAGGGGCCGGGCGCTGTACTGGCGGTAATAGCGCGCACCGGGTATTCGTTGTTCCTCGACGCGGTTCAGCACCACGCCGAAAATCGCGTCGGTGCCGCCCAGTTCCTCAACGGCTCGCGCCACCGTATCAGCGGGCGTCGATCCGGCGCCCACCACGAGGATGACGGCGCCGACCTGGCGTCCGAGCAGCTTTGCGTCTGGCAGTACTCCAATCGGCGACGTGTCGATCAGAACCCACTCAAACCGCTGTTCGCATTCGGCGATGATCTCCCGCATCCGCTCGCCAATGAGACCCGCGAGCGGCGCGGGTCGCGGGCTGCCAGCCGTCAACACCGTCAAGCCCTCGCAGACTTCCACGAAGGAGAGCTCCCGCTTGTCGGCGAGCGCCTCGGTCAGCCCGCGATGGTTGGCAATGCCCAGGGTCGTATGCAGCGCGGGCAGGCGCAGATCCGCGTCAATCACCAGCACGCGTCGCGCGAACGATTCGGCCAGCGTCAAGGCGAGATTGACGACGGTCAGCGTCTTGCCGTCACCCGGCAGGGCGCTGGTGATCATCACTGTCTTGAGTCCACTCTCCGCTTGCTCGTCGTGCAGCGCCGCCGCAATCCGGCGGTACTGTTCCACCGAAACCGCGTTGGTCGTGCTGGTGACCAGGCGGGCCCGCAATCTCCGATTCCGTTTGAGCGCCGGCGCGGGTTGCGGCGCGGCTCCGACCTCGTCCTCCGGCTCCAGCGTCGAATCCGCGTCGCGTTCGGGGGACACACCTTGCTCCGCCGCTTCGCGATGGTAGAGGAGGAGGGCAGACGCGTCGGGCTTCGCGGGAACGGCGCCGATGTCGCCGGCACCTTCGCGCATGCGCAGCGCCTGATCGATTCGGCTCATTTGATACTCGTTCGGAAGCCCGGGGCCCGCCATGGGGCCACCTTCGGGAAGTCGTGCACCGACGCGCGCACCGGCGCAATTTCAGGATCAGGGACCTCGGCCTCCGTCGGAACCAGCGGCGGCTTGCCTGAGCCCAGTGGCGCCAGCCTGAGATCGACGCCCACTTCGACGACACACGCGCGATCAACCGGCCGCCGCCGCAAGGCCATGCCCGCCACGAGCGCGTTGTCGCAGATGACGTTGATCATTCGCGGAATGCCGCCGGCAAAGGCGTGAATCTGGTGCACCGCGTCGAGCGTGAAGATGCCGCTGGGCACGCCGCCGGCCGCGGTGATTCGGCGCGCGATGTACGCCGCCGTATCCGCGACCGCAAACGGCTGGAGGTGCGCGCGCAACGTCACGCGCTGCTGCAGTTGCCTGAGCGCCGGATCCTCGAAACGGGCCGCCAGTTCGGGTTGGCCGGCCAGCACCAGTGGCAGCAGCTTGATGGACGGAGTCTCGATGTTGGCGAGCAGGCGAACCTCCTCCAGCAATTCGAAACTGAGGCTCTGGGCCTCGTCGATCACCAGCGCAACCGTCTGCCCGGCCTCGTGGCGTTCCCGTAACAAGGACTCGAGGCGCTCCAGCAGCACGGTCTTCGACGCGGCCGCGTCCGCGCCGAGGTCGAGTTGGCGCGCCAGCAGTTGGTTGAACTCCTTGGGGCTCAGCCGTGGGTTATTCAGGTACACACCCCGCACATTTCGGCACCGATCAGATTTCAGCGCCGCTTGCAGCAGCGTCGTCTTTCCGGTCCCGGCCTCACCGATCAGCGCGGTCAGCGACTTGGCCGAGGACAGCCCGTACTGCAGGATGCTCAGCGCTTCTCGCTGGCTGCCGTTGAGGAACAAGTACTGTTGGTTGGCCGTCAGCTCGAAGGGAAGCTCGGTGAACCCGTAGAAGTCCGTATACATCAGTCCCTCTCCGCTACAGTCCGAGACGCCAGAGCACAACAATCGCCGTCGCCACCACGAGCACGGCGACGCCTGCGGCATCAATGGTGAGGCTGCGCACCCTCGCGAGGCGACGCTCGCCGTTGGATTGCATGGCCGGAATCAGCGCCAGTACGGGGACCGACAGCGTCGCCGCGACCTCCTGTTCACTCCTGAAGCTACGGTCGCGAAGCTCGAGCAACGCCACCGCCAGCAACCCGATGATCAGGCCGATGCCGGCGCCCGACGCCATCACCGCATAGCGCTGCAGCTCGTTGTACGGGCGTTCCGGCAGCGAGGCCGTATCGAGCAACTTGAACTGCTCGCCGATCTGCCGGCGCTCGAGATTGGCGGCGAGCAGCGATTCCTCGCGCTTGACCAGCAGATTGGTATACGCCGCCTGCATGGTCCCGTAGTCGCGGGTGAGCTCCACCAGCTCGGATTCCCTGGTCGGAACAATATCGACCTTGGACTGGTACGAGGCGATGAGTCGTTGCATGCGTGCCGCTTCGGAACGATTCGCCTTCAGCTGAAAGTCGATCACCGACAGCTCGGCCTGCAGATCGAGAAGCTTCTTCTGCTGCGCCGACTCGGCGGCGGTGATGGGTGGTTTCTCGTCCTTGGCGTTACTGGGCCCTTCGGCTTCCAGCTTGGCGGACAACTCTGCGATCGTCCGCTGCAAGCTGACCACCTCCGGGTGGTCGGGGGTGTAGCGCTGCAAGATGAACTCGAGCCGCGCGCGCGACACCTCGAGCTGGCGCTCGGTGCTGGGCAACGCATTCTCCTCCGGAGGAGGTGGCGGAGTCGGCAGCGGGACGGCCTGCGTGTCGGCAATCTGCCGCTCGATCAGCAGCCGGCGCTCTTGGGCACGATTGGTCGATTCGTTGATCGATTGCAATTGCAGACTGGCGGTCTGGATCGACTGCAGGTTGCCCTGCAGCTGCGAGGGCAGCTGGCCGGCGTGGCTCTTTCGATATTCCTCGAGCTTCTTTTCCTGTTCCACCAATCGCCGTTTCGCTTCGTCGAGCTGCGTGGTCAGGAATTGGCTGGTGCTGTCGGCCTGGTTCTCACGATCCTTCAGGTTCTGCTCGATGTAGAGCGAGGCCAGCCGCGCGGTGACCTGACGCGCTTTGTCGGCACTGTCGCTGACATAGGTCACGCGAAATGAGTTGACGTCCCTGCCCGTCGCGCTGGTGGTGATGTCCGTCCGCATCCGTTGAACGATGTCCTCCATGACCTGGCGCGACTGGTCGTCCTTGTAGAGCTCCATCTCGCGGATGATTTGTTCCAGCCGCGAGCGACTGAGAATCTGATCGGTGATCGCCGGCAGGCGTTCCTCGATCGACTGCGTCACCGTCGGCGTCACGAAGTCGTTCGGAACCTGCTGCGGAATCACCAGCAAGAGCGCTTCGGAACGGAACCGCTCCGGCGCAAAACGCGCGAGCATCGGAGCCGCCGCGAGTCCGATGGCGAACGGCACCAGGATCCACCAGCGGCGACCAATCGCGATGCGGGCGATCTCGAACGGACTGTAGTTTCTGGTCACCGGTGACGAGCCCCTCTATCTGTTGAAGGTCTCGAGAAACAGATTGAGCCCAAGCCGCGCGCCGTGCTGCTCGAATGCGCTCGGCAGCTCCGGGGCAAGGAATGCCTGTCCACGCAGGTCGTAGTGGTAATAGAAATACTGGGTGTAGAGCGCGAGGGAACGCGCGATCGCGTACCGGAGCTTGATCGATCCGGTATAGGTCTCGAGGTCGCTGCTGCTCACGAGCGCGGAGGCGCCGGTGGCATAGCCCGCCAGCGCCCACAGATCGAGCCGCCGTGACAGGAGGCCCGTCAGTTCCACGCGCGCACCGTCGGAAAACACCGGCTCTCTGAGGACGGCGAGAAACTCCAGTTCGCGGCGATACGACGCCGCCACGCGCCAGTTCACGCGGAAGGGGTAGCTGAGACTGGCCTCGCCGTTGATCCGGTAAAGCGGCCCGCTCGCGTCTTCGTCTCTCCGGCGGAGCACCGATGCGGGAAGGTCGATGCGGGCCGGCGTCACGGTCGCCCGAAAGGTCGTGCGCCGCGTCGGCGACAGGGCCCTCGAGACCTCGCCACCGAAAGTGATGCGGTGCTCTGTCGTGAGCTCACCAATCCCAAGACGGCCGGCCCGGTAGTGATAGGCGGCGGAGATGCCGTGGCCGCCCCCGAATGCATGACTCACTGTCGCGCCGGTGTCATAGAACTCGTGATCCGGGCGCGTCGACTGCTCGAGGTCGGTGCGACTGAACTCGCCCGAGGTCGTGACCATAGTGCCGAGGCGCGATCCGAACGAAAGTGCCGCCGATGTTCTGTACGAGTACGATGGGTGCTCTTCGATTCGGTACTCTGGGGTGGCGGGAATCGACGCGCCAAGCTCAGGAGGAGTTCCCACCGGAAAGAGTTGATAGAGATACGAAGGCGAGTACGCAGCAGTGGAATTGACCCGGAAGCTGCCTTGCTTCGGCAGCCTGATCGTGAAGCCAAGCCCCGCCGCATGGCTCGACGTCTCGAATCGATCGATCGCGTGATAGTAGCGGACGGCGCTCGACGCGGTGCCGGCGATCTCGAGCGTCCGGCCGCGTCGCACGTACTCAGACGAGGCCGCGAAGAGCGTTGACCATCCGTCGGACCGGGCGCCCTGCGACACCCGCGAGCGGAGCGCAGGCGGCAACTCGCTCTCGAACCCCTCGGCGACGTCGAATATGAACAGCAGCCGGTCGCGAGCGCCGACCTCGGTACGTGTCGGGCCAAACACCCCTCCGGCTGGTCCTCGTGGGCGCTCCTGCGGAGCCGCGGGAGTCGCGACCAGCACGATCAGGGAGCCGGCGACCAGAACGAACAGACGAGGTCTCGGAATGGTGAGCTCGAGTCTTGGCTAATGGACGATGATGGTGTCGCCAGGGAGCAGACGGATGTTCTGCGCCAGGTTCCTGCCCTTGACGACTTCGTTGTAATCGAACTTGAAGCGGCGCTCCTTGCCGTTTTCATTGCGCACGATGATGACGTCGCCTTTGTCGGCGCCCTCGATGAAACCGCCCGCCTCGCCGAGCGCCTGCAGCACGTTCATCTCCGCACCGAGCGAAAACGGGCCCGGCCGCGCCACTTCGCCAATGACGTGGATTTTTCGGCTGCGGATCTCCTTGACGATCACGGTGGCGCCGGCATCGCGAACGTACTTCGTCGCGGCCTTGGATACGGCGGCGGCCAGCGCTTCGGGAGTCATGCCCGCGGCAGGCACGTCGTTCAATATCGGCAGCGAGATCTTCCCGTCGGGCCGCACCACGACGTCGGCAGATAGATCCTTGTCGCGCCAGAACACGACGCTGAGGATGTCTTCCACGCCAATTATGTAATCACTCGGCCATTTGATCGCCGGCCCTGGAGGAACGGCTGGGGCGACATCCGTGACTGCTGGAGTCGCCGTTTGCGCCATCGCTGGCGCGGAGAGCCTCGCGAGGAGGATCAACACGAGCGCGGCGTGCGACCCCGCGATCCCCGCGATGCGACCCACGCTGAGATTCTGGCTGGTGACTTCGCGCATCTTGGTTCCACGCATTTCTAGCCTCGAGCTTCACATCGAAAGTACAAGCTTCGCCCTCTGAGTTACATGGGGTTGCGTCGCAACCTGCAAGACGAGCGCCAGCTTCACACACTCGACTCTCCTGATGGCGTGTCGTCTGCGCCACGAGCGCATGACAGCGGAGAGAATCGACGCGCGCGACGAAATGAGAGATGAAAGACGAAATGAGAGATGAAATGGGAGATGAAATATGGCGGCACGCATGAAGCGCGTCAGGCCGGGCGCGAGCGGGATTCAGGTCATGTGTACGCGCGATGTCATGAACCGCGATAGCTGATCACTAGCGAGACTCAGGATCTTCGAGTGCGTTCTTTCACGACGCTGATGGTAAGAATTGCTCGGCTCACGCGTCGCGTTGCAGCCACGGCTTGTCCATGCGTGCACCGCAGAGCTTTGATCGGAGGCTATCGCTCCACGAGGCGCAGATCCACGCCGCCGATCTTCGTCGGATCGATCGTCACCTGTCCAGCCGCGTCAGCCCCGAGCAGCTTCTTCTCGCGAAGAAACGCCCTTGCCCGATCAAGTGACGACACCCGCACGATCAGGGTCTGCACCCGGTTCTCGCTGGCCGGCACGAGGCGAACGGCGGGGCCCGCGCCGATGGGCCACGAGCGCGACGTGGCAGAAGGCGTTGGATCCAACAGGCTCTGCCACAAGCGCCGCGCTGTTTCCACCTCGACAGCGCCGATGACTATTTCCTCCACCTCGACCACGCCAAGCGGTCCGCCGCCAGCGCTAGCCAACTGCGCTCGCAAACGCGCACGCCGATCGTCCACGTTCACGTAAGCGGGGCTGTATTCGCTGAGGAAGATGTGAATCGTGGCGTCGGCCGGGCTATCGGAGTCGGAAAACTGTCGCAGCGTCACGTTCGTCCACAGCGTGCGCTTGGCCCCGTCGGGACCCGTCGCCACCAACGGGCGCCGTTCCCCGACCGCAAGCCCGCGCCTGTTCAACTCGACCAGGCTGTTGTCGAGTGCCGAGGGCTCGAATGCAAAGCCGACCAGCCGCGGCCGTGGATCGGTCTGCCCGGGGAATTGAATGGCTTCGACGTTGACGTTGCCGAATCCGGCGCCTCCAGTCGTGGCACCCGCGCGCGGACTCGTCAGCGGCCACGCGATCGGCAGCTCCAACGTCTCCGTGAAGAACGTGTACAGCGCGCGCGGATCGCCCGTGCGAATCATGATGTGATCAATCTGCCGAATCGGTGGCGACGTGGACCGCGACTGCGATCGACTTTCGGAGCCGCCGACGGTCAAGACCGACACCAGGAGCAAGACCAGTCTCGCCTTGCGCATGAGCAAATCGTTTCTTTTCAGGCTCAGAGGACTGTACAGGATTTGCGTAACGAGTCGTCGCGACGTCCAGCCTGGTATCGCTGCACGGCGATGCACGGACACAGCGCACCTCGGTGTCGACAACTCGCATCGTTCTTCTGGGCACCGGTACTCCCAGCCCGGATCCGGAACGTTCGGGGCCAGCCACGGCGGTTGTCGTCAACGGTACGCCCTATCTCATCGACTTTGGACCCGGTGTGGTGCGTCGAATCGCCGCCGCCGCGCAGAAGAACGTGCCGGGGCTGACCGTCTTGAACATCAAGCACGTGTTTCTGACGCATCTTCATTCCGATCACACCGCTGGATACCCCGATCTGATTCTAACTCCGTGGTCGGTCGGCCGGACGCACGCGCTGGAGGTCTATGGGCCTCCGGGACTGGCGGCGATGACCCGTCACATCCTCGAGGCATACGCAGAAGACATCAGGATCCGCCGGCAGGACAAGAAAACGCTTGGGCGGCCGAACGAGGCCAATGGGTACAGAGTCAACGCACACGAGATCGTGTCGGGGATCGTCTATAAGGACGCCAATGTCACGGTCACCGCATTCCTCGTGAAACACGGCGACGTGTCAAACGCATTTGGCTACCGGTTCGAGACCGGCGATCGCACTATCGTTATTTCCGGTGATGCCGCTCCAAGCCAAACGCTCATCGATGCCTGCAATGGCTGTGATGTGTTGATTCACGAAGCGTATAGCCTGATGACCTACAACGATGTGACGCGCCCCTACCAGGAATATCGTGAGAAGCATCACACGTCATCGCGGGAGTTGGCCGACCTGGCCACGAAAGCGCGGCCGGGACTGCTTATTCTGTATCACCGGGCGAACCCGGGAGGTGTCGGCCGCCCCAATCCCGAAGACGTGCTCCTCGGAGAATTGCGCGCGCACTACTCTGGCAAAGTCGTCACCGGGCACGACCTCGACGTCTTCTAGCCCGATCCAGCCTTCGCGTCGCTCGAGCGGCGCGACGAAGGACAGCCTCAAGGCGTTCCACGCACCCGTCGCGTACTTCCTCGGCGGTCCGAGCGACCTCGCGTACGCCAACGCTCATGATCTCGTTGATGGTGATCCTCTGGTTTCGGAACTTCCCGGTGTTCAGCGGGTTCCGGTTCTGATCGTTGCTTCAGGAGACCGCGCTTCGCTCGCGGCGCGACGGCCAGTATGCTTGGTAGCAGTGCGCCTTCTCCTGAACTTCGTCGTCACGGCCCTGCTGGCGTCGGTGACCATCGCCGCCGGCCGGCAGCCGCAATTCAAATCCGGCGTTGAAGTCGTCTATCTCGATGTCACCGTCCAGGCGCCGGATGGTTCGATCGTCCTTGGCCTCGCGAAAGATGACTTCCTGATTTACGACGAAGAGGTGGCCCAGGACGTGGCCGTCTTCTCCACCGAGCCGGCGCCGATTAGTGTCGGCGTGTTGATTGACACCAGTGGCAGCATGACCGGTGAACGTATGGCCGCAGCGATTCGGGCCGCCAACGCGCTCGGGCACTCGCTGCAACCTCGCGACCGCTGGAGCATCTCCACCTTCGACAGCATCCGCCGCACGATGATCTCCTGGCGCCCGTACGATCCGGGCATCGTCAACTCACTGAGAGCGATGCCGACCTCCGGCAGCACGGAACTGTTCAAGGCCGTCACGGAAATGGTGCCCTACATGAAGGACACGCCGCATCGCAAGCGGGCGATGCTGCTCATGACGGACGGCATCGACAACTCGATCATCGCAGCCAGCCGCGACGGCTGGCGCGATCCGTTCGAAGCACCCGGCCCGCTCGAAAGTTCCGCCAGGGCGCAGGCAGCGCTGCGCGAAGGCGAAGTGCTGCTCTACGCGCTCGGCATCAACGTGGCGGGGCGGGCAGGCGCGGTGCACGCGCCGTCCCTGCAACGACTCGCTGAACCCACCGGCGGGTCCGTCATCATTGCGTCGACAGTTCGGGAGGTGGAAGCGGCGGCGCAGCGGGTGGCCGACGAACTGCGTCAGCAGTACACCCTGGGGTTCTATCCGCGGAACGCCGGCGACAAGACGTATCACCGCCTGCGGGTCATGACGAGGCATCCGGACTACCGCGTTCGCACGCGCGCCGGATATCTGACCGCCAATCCGAAGTAAGGCGGCGCGACGTCTCGACCTCCGCACGAGCTCGAGTCGAAACTGTGGCTCCTCGGGCTGGCCTAGGGCCGGAGCATGACCTGCTGCTCCCGCACGACGGGCGGCGGCGTGCGGAGCAGCTTCATGCCACCGTAGCCGGTCAGCCTGACGACGGCAGGGCCCGGTGTGAAGCCGGCAAGCATGTCTGGTGTCAGCGTGACCGTTGGCGTGTACCGGTAGGTGCGCACGTCGAAGAAGTTCATTCGGTTGAGCCGACCGTGAAATTCGAGCAATGTCACCCGCCGGGTGTCCCGGATCAGCTCGAGCACCACGCGATTGCGGATTTCGCCGCTGGTCACGACATCAATGGAGACCGTGGCTCCCGGCGTCAGCGTGCCTGACGACACTACCAGGTCCGCCCGAAGCACCTGCCAGATGCGGCGATACAGTTCCCACGGCCAGAGCAGGGCGTTGAAAACGAGCAGTGCAATCGCGAGGCGTTTGCCCCATTTCTGGAAGTGCGAGTCGGGTATCGCCGGCGTCGGGCGTTCCCGCCCGTCAAGCGAAGTGGCCATTGGTTCTGCTGATACTTAGTCACCGTTTGTTGAACGGCGGCTGGCTTGCCAGCCGAGGCTGGACTCGCGTACTGGATCCGAGTGGGCGGGAACGTTCATGAGTGCGTTCATCCGGACGCGGAAGCCAGCGGCCGTTCGATTTTCGTCTCCATTTGAACTACGATGTAGTGCTAATGGCGACCGAGACCCTCGGCGAATTCGAGCAGTTGATTCTCCTGGCCATCGTCCACCTCGGCGATGCGGCATACGGTGCGGCGATTCGACGTGTGATTGAGGGCCGGACCGGACGCGAAGTCGCCATCGGCGCGCTCTACACAGCCCTCGAGCGGCTCGAGCGCAAGCGGTTCGTGGGGTCGCAGATGTCTGCGCCGACCGCCGAGCGCGGCGGCCGGGCGCGACGACAGTTCGAGATGCGGCCGGCCGGGGCGGCCGCGCTGAAACGGTCCCGCGACACGCTCGCCCGCATGTGGCACGGTCTCTCACCCGACCTCCGGCGGACGCGCGGATGAAGTCGAAACCGCAGCGTGTTGTTCTCTGGCTTCTCGAAGCGTCGTTGCCGCGCCGCGATCGCGAGGAAGCGCTGGACGACATTCGTGAAGAGTATGAACGTATCGTCGGCCAGGACGAGGCTGCGGCGCGACGCTGGATCCGTCGTCAGGCGATCGGGTCGGCGGTTACGCTTGCCGGCCGGGCCTGGAGCGCCCGAGCGCGCCCGCAGTCAACCAGACCCACTGGAGACACTCCCATGCGCGGATTCTTGCGTGACCTCGCCTACGGTCTTCGTCTACTCCGGCATGAACCGCTGCCGGCGTGTGCAGGCGTCGTCTCCCTCTCCATCGGTCTAGGCCTGAACGTGCTCCTGTTCACGCTGGCCAACGCCATCCTGCTTGCCCCGCTGCCGCTGGCTGGCGCCGACCGGCTGGTCATGGTGCAGATGCAGCGCGACGCCGACGTGTCCATGGACTTCTCGTATCCGTTCTACGAGCACCTGCGCGCGGCCTCAGGTGACGTGTTCGACACCCTCCTCGCGTACAGCTCGGCGACGGCCACCGCGAGGGTGACGGGGCAGTCGGAATCGCTCGCCGGGGAGTACGTGAGCGGAAACTTTTTCACCGATCTCGCCGTGCCGATGGCCATGGGCCGAGGCCTGATGCCGTCGGACGACAGACCCGACGCCCCGCCTGCGATCGTCCTTTCGCAGGCGCTCTACCGCCGTCACTTCGGCGATGCGCCCCTGTCGGGCCAGACGATCGCGATGAACAGGACGCCCTTCACCATCGTCGGCGTCGCGGATCGACGATTCTTCGGCACTGAGATCGGCGAGACCGCCGATTTCTGGGTAGCCATCGGCCAGATGTACCCGTTCGAGCAGGAAGACTATCGCGCCCGGCCTACCACCTCGTGGCTCGCGCTGATGGGGCGTCTCGCGCCCGGTGTCGCACGTGAGACGGCCGCGGCGAGGCTTGCGCCGGTGGCCACGTCGTTCTTCGACAACCTGAAGTTTCCGCGGCGAACGCTGGTGTTGGCCGTGGGATCGCAGGGGGACTCTGATCTGCCGCGCAACGTCGGCGGCGAGCTGCAGCTGCTGATGGCCGCATCGCTGTTCGTGCTGCTGGTCGCTTGCGTCAACGTCGCCAACCTCCAGCTGGCGCGCGCGAGCGTGCGCCGTCATGAGCTGGCCGTCCGCGCGGCGCTCGGAGCCGGCCGGGTGCGACTGGCGGCGCTGTTTCTGGCCGACGCGCTCGTGGTGACGGTGCCCGCCGGGGTCATCGCGCTGGCGCTTGCCGCACTCCTCAAGGAGCGCGTCGCGGAGTTCATCGCGATCTGGGGCGAGCCGGTCACCCTGGCCCTGCCTATCGATGCCGCGGTGGCGGCGTCGGCGCTCGCGCTGTCTGCGGTCGCCGCGATGATGATCGGCGGCCTGTCGGCGTTCCTCGCCCTCCGGCGCAGTCCATCGCTGGCGCTGGCCGCGGGCGGGCACGCGCGCATCGGCGCCGGCTCCCGCACCCAGCGCGGCATGGTGATCGTTCAGTTCGCGCTGACGATGACCCTGGTCGCAGGCGCGGCATTGCTCGTCCGCACGGTCGATCGGCTGCGCACCGCCGACATGGGGTTCAGCCGCGATGTCGCGCTGATCGACGTCATGTTGGGGCCCGCCGGCTACACCCGCGACACGCTTCCGCTCTACTACGACAGGATGTTCGACGCGGTCCGTCGGGTGCCCGGTGTCGAGGCGGCTGCAATCGCGCATGTCATGCCCCTCGATTTCGGCGGTTCGCGACAGACCATCGAGATCGACGGCTATACCCCGGCCGACGGCGAAGGCATGGAGCTGAACATCGTCCGCGTGTCGCCGGGCTACTTCGACGTCATGCGCATTCCGGTCCTCGCCGGCCGCGAGTTCAGCGCGCTCGACACGCGCGACCAGCCGCAGCGGGTCATCGTCAACGAGACCATGGCGCGCCGATATTGGCCGGGCGGACAGGCGGTAGGCCGGTTCGTTCGGTTCTATGACGGGCGTGCAGCGGCGCCGCGACCCTTCGACGTCGAAGTTGTCGGCGTTGTCGCCGATGCGCGCTATCGCATGGTGCGCGAGGAACCGCGACCGACGTTCTATGTGTCGACGTCACAGCAACCGATTGGGTTCTTCGTGCTTCACGTGCGCACGTCAGGCTCGCCGGACGCACGGCTCGATGAGCTCGAGCGCGCGGTGGGCGGGCTCGACCCGAATGTTCCCGTCAGGCGGGCGGTGTCGCTCGAGCGCCAGCTGGATCGCAACATCGCCGACGAACGCATGGCCCGATCGATCGCGCTGGCGCTCGGCGCCGCCGCCCTGGTGCTTGCAGCGACCGGCTTGTACGCCACGATGGCATTCACCGTACGGCGACGGACGCGAGAGATCGGCGTCCGCATGGCGCTGGGCGCTGATGGCGGCGATGTGCGGTTGATGGTCGTGCGAGAGGGCCTCGCGCTCGTGACCATCGGCCTCGGCGCCGGTACGCTCGGGGCGTTGTGGGCCGGCCGGTTGCTCGAAAGTCAGTTGTTCGGAGTCTCCGCTGCCGATCCCTACAGCCTGTTGGCGTCGGGAGCCGCGCTCACGGGTGTCGGGCTCATGGCCAGCTGGCTTCCCGCGCGCCGCGCCACCCGCATAGAACCCGTGACGGCGCTGCGCGTGTCATGAGTTCGCCTTCGACCCGAGTCTAGTGTTGTGGTCCCTTCTTCCTGGATCCCATCGGTCCGAAACTGTTACCCATGTCTCCGGAATGGACCAACGTCAAGAGCCGCGTTTTTCTAGCAGGATCTGTCGCGTTTCGGGACCAACGTCAGTCACCAATCAAGAGCGCCGCGGCTTGCGCATTCTTCGAGGCCGAGTCGCAGGTAGCACGTCGAACCCGACCTGGCGAAAATGACCATCGGTGGCGATCACGGTGGTCAGCTTCAATTCACGCATGATCGCGAAGCTCGTACAGTCCGTGAACGACAGATCTTTATCCTGGTACTGGAAAAAGAGGTTCCGCGCTCGTTCGAAACGATCGCTCTCAACGCGCTCCCAGCGCAGCCGGGCGCTGCCGTCGATCTGCAGCCACCATGCGCTCGCAGCTGCGAGCCCGAGGCGAAATCGAATCAGCGTCAGCGTCTCGTCGACGACGAAGTCGGTCGTGATCAAGAGGCGACCGGCCTCGAGGGTCGCGTCACGAGCGGCCGTGCAGGCCACATGTGCAGGATCGCTCCGGTCCGCACACGCCATCCAACCGCTGGTATCGACGAACACCGCGTTCATCGTGGGTACAAGATCGCGTCGTGATCGATGGACGTCCGGCCGTCATCCGACGAACCCACGGGCTGGGCACGATAAAGCGTGTCGTCCGCGAGGGTAATCGCAGCGTGACCCTTGTCATCGACCGGGACAATCTGAAATGCCGGCCGGCTGCGGTAGATCACCGTAAAACGGGTGCCCTTGCGCACACGTTCGACGACGTCGGGGAGAGTGGCCCGCAAGCGTTTCGCATTGATTGGAACGTTCATGATGCCGGCCCTCAATGGTTAACTCAAGTTAACCATTGGTCGGGACCGAGAGTCAACTTTCGGCGGTGCGCGTTCCGCCAGACTCCGGCTGGAACTCGCAAGCCCTTGGCTGTACGCGGGTTGCACCGAAAGATTGGACGTGGCTCCTCGGGCTGGACGATTTCCGACCCTGGTTTCGACCCTGGCTCATTCGAGAAGCGGCCTAAATCCACCAAGTTTCGCCACTATTTCGTCAGCTTTCCGGACCGCGCCGGCCGACCTTGCGGTTTCTCTATACGCTCGATCGTCGGCCGAGCGTTTTCGTCGCCGCGCCAGAGTTCTTGAATCACTGGTCTGAGCACCTCGGCCAAGATCCTGGGCGGACAGTCTTTGAGTGCGGTCAAGCCGATCATCTGCCGCATCATCTGCACTCCCGCCACGATGGCTAGCAGGAGCGCGGCTCGTTCCGGCGCATGCCGGCCTCGAAGCGCGGAGGTCAGGCGGCGGTGATAGTGCGCATCGATCTGCTGGCGTCCGATCGCGGCGGCTGTGGCACTGGCGGCCGACCGGCACATGATGCGAAACCCGTCGAGCGGCTCTCCCTCGGCCGCCGTGATGGCGATGAGCGCCTCGGCGAATCCGTCGTCCCCCTGAGCCGATGCCAGCCTGTCGGACGTCAGGAGGATTGGCTGCGACATGATGTGCGCCATCACCTCGGCGAACAACCGCTCTTTCGACCCGAAGTAGCGATTCACGAGCATCGCCGTCACGCCGGCACCGTGGGCGATCTCCCGCACGCCGGCCCCGTCGTAGCCAGCCTCCGCAAACCGGCGCCGCGCGGAGGCGAGGATCGCCGCACGCGTGGCGGCAGCATCCCGTCTCCGCCGTGGTCGGTGTGACGGCGGGCCTATCGAGCGTTCTCGCGTCATAAATCTACACCTGTAGACATGTGGATCTCGTTTGAAGTATACACATGTAGACATCAGCAAGACACCCGCCTGTCGTTCAGGACGGAGAGAGGAACCGTAAGCAGATGGCGTCCACCGTACTCGTCACAGGCGGCTCAGGATTCGCCGGCAGCCATGTAGTGCTGCAGTTATTGAACGCGGGCCACACCGTCCGCACCACGGTCAGGTCCGCGGCTCGCGAGCAGCAGGTGCGAGCGATGATGCAGGGCGCGAGTGCGAACCTGGAGGCGCTGACCTTCGCGCGCGCGGACCTGGAGGACGACGCGGGCTGGCGTGAGGCCGTCCGAGGATGTGACTACGTCGTCCACGTGGCGTCGCCGATTCCAGCCGCGGCGCCGAAGACGGAAGACGAACTGATTAGACCAGCCCGCGACGGCACGCTCCGTGTGCTGCGAGCGGCGCGCGATGCGGGCGTCCGCCGCGTGGTCCTGACGTCATCGTGCGGAGCCATCTACTACGGTCATCCGCCACAGTCGACACCGTTCGACGAGACCAGCTGGACGAACATCGACGGCGAGATGAGCGCCTACGTCAGATCCAAGGCGATTGCGGAGCGGGCCGCCTGGGACTTCCTCAGCGGCGAAGGCGGCGACCTGGAGTTGGCGGCTATCAATCCCACCGGCATCTTCGGCCCTACACTCGGACCCGACGCGGCGTCCTCCATCGAGCTGATCGCTCGTCTGCTGAAGGGCATGCCAGGATGTCCGCGTCTGTTCTTCGGCATCGTCGACGTGCGCGACGTCGCCGATCTGCATCTTCGCGCCATGACGCACCCAGCCGCGGCCGGCCAACGATTGATCGCGACATCGGGCGATCTCCTGACGATGCTGGATGTGGCCCGGATCCTGAGGGCACAGCTCGGTGATGCAGCCCGCAAGGTGCCGACGCGGGAGCTGCCGAACTGGGTCGTTCGGCTGGCCTCGCGTTTCGACCGGACGCTGAAACCCCTGGTCCCGCTCCTCGATAGCACCCGCCGCGCGACCAGCGCGAAGGCGCAACACCTGCTGGAATGGCGACCTCGGACGCCTCAGGAGGCAATTATCGCCACTGCCGAGAGCCTTCTGGCATTCGGCGTCGTTTCGCAGGAGCCTCGATGATCGTGGCGTGGTCACGGCGAGGCAGCCTTCGCCGGCTGGAGCGGTCTGCGGCTTGTCGTGGCAGACGCCGCCGTTGGTCGCGCTGCTGCTACAGCTTCCGGCGAAATTCGGTCGGGCTTATTCCGACAGCCCTCCGGAAACTTGCGGCAAAGGCCGATGGTGTCTGATAGCCGACGGCGAGGGCCACATCGATGATGCGGAGCGCCGGCTCCGCCAGGAGTTTTCTAGCCCGGTCCATCCGATGCCACCTCAGCGCCTCGTACGGCGTGCGACCGGTCGCGAGTCGAAAGGCGGTGCAGAAATGAAAGCGGCTCAACCCGACGAGAGCGGCCAATTCCTCGAGGCCAATGTCCTGTTGGACGTTCTCCCGCATCTACGAGGTGACGCGCTTTACCTGCCACCCCGCAAGGCCCCGCCGCGGGGCTGATTGAAACGATGCCGAGGACACGTGCAGTCTCAAGAGCTGCAGGCAGAGCAAGTCGATGAGATGCTCCATGAACAACCGGGCCGGCGGCTCGCCCGATGCCGCCTCGTCACCAAGGAGCGCCATGATCGCCAGCAACTTCGGATCGCTGAAACCGACGCGGTCGATCAGCTCCGGACGACGGCCATCGGTCACCTGATCGGCACAGGACTGCAGACGTGCGTCACCCAAGTAGACGTTCGTGACCTCCATGGGTCGACTGCTTCGACGCCACGAATCTTGTCCTCTCGGAACAAAGCTGAGGGTTCCTGGCACCATCGCCGCCGTCGCGACCCTGCCGTCAATCCTCACCCAGCTTTGCGAGACACCACCGACGTGGCAGACGATACAGTGCTCGTTGAGTCCTGGGACGTGGCCGTCAAACGGAGGGTTTCGCCACCGGCCGGTCAACCGCGTGTTGCCTTCACAGACGTCCGGCATGATGGGCGGCGGCGTGCCGCCCAGGAGACGAGTGACCTCGTCGTAGCTGTTGGCGAGACGTTGCGACTCCATGTGCGTCTACGACGAGTATCCTACAGGCGGTCCGGCCCCGCGCGAAGATCACAGGGAAGCTTCAAGGCGCCGAGGGTGACACGCGGCGCCAAAGCTCGTTGAACGCGATGCTGTCGAAAAACGCGTACGCACGGACGACTCGTCCGTCCACCATCTCCCAGAACCACGCGTATGTATTCGAGTACGTCTCGCCGTCCTTGGCGACACCGAAGGCATCGAAAAAGACGACGACGGTGTCGCCGTCAGCGTAGACATGGCGGATGGTCGGCCGGAGATGGTCCCGCATGCGGGCGTTGAACGGCCGAATGACCTCGCCCATGAACGCTTCGCGGCTCAGATAGCTCTTGGACGCATCGGAGCGGCCGACGATCGTCCAGTTGACGTCCTCCGTCAGGAGATCATACGGACTGCCCGTGCCGTCGCGCCACGCGGCAAAACTGGCTTCCACCAGCGCCCGGTTGCGCGCCTCAGCGCCGCTCACTCGCTCAGCATCCATCGCCGACGCTCCGGTTGTGGGCCCGCACGCGGGTGTCGATATCGAGAGGACAAGCGCCACGAGCGCTCCCCGCATCAATGCCATTGTCACAACGCCTTCTCCGATGGAGGGCTGATGGCGCGAGGCTTCAGAAGATCAGAGAAGCCCACGCGGTTCAGCATTTCCTCGCGCACGCGGTCGATGACGCCGAAGGCCACGGCCGCCCCGTCATTGCTCGGATCGATGTGGACACGGAACGGACGTTCGCCAAACGGCGTGTCGACGATGCTCGCGATCGCGCCGGCGACCGTGCCGGGGTCGGCATCGTCGGGAACGATCGCGGCGAACGCGTCCTGGATCTGCCGACCGAAACCTCCGTAAGGTCCGGCGTCGTACTCGGCGGCGCAGGTAGCATCGGCCGGATGCCCCGCGTTGGTGAAATGGTTGGTCCCGCGCGTGAACGCCCCGGGGACGACGATCGAGGTCTCGATGCCCCACCGCGACAGCTCGCGCGCATATTGCACGGCGAGCGCGTCCATCCCGGCCTTCGCCGCAAAGTACGGCGAGAGGTACGGCGGCGTCCCGCCAGCGGTGCCCGACGAGGACACCCAGACCAGTAGACCACGGCCTTGCCGACGCATGTGCGGAAGGACCGCGCGGTTCACGCGCTGCGTAGAGAGCACGTTGATGTCGTAGAGCTCGGCGAACTGCTCCGGCGTAAAGGCCTCCGCCGGACCGAACACCATGTGGCCGGCGTTGTGGACCACCACATCGATCCGCCCGTGCGCGTCCATGATCTGACCGACTCCAAGATCGACGGATGCGGCCGAGCTGACATCGAGCTCGATTGGCTCGAAGATCGACACCCTGTTCGACTGCGTGCGCCTGAACGTCCTTGGCCTGCGCGGCGTTGCGGCCGGCGATGCCGCGCATCGAGGCACAGACGGTATGGCCGGCATGGGCCAGCGCATTGGCGCTCATGCGGCCGAAGCCGCTCGATGCGCCGGTGACGAGGATGATCTGAGTGGTCATATCTGGTTCTCCCACGCGGCGAGCTGGTGCGCCTTCAGCATGTCCTCGGTCGCCTTGGGAACGACGTTGCGAAACTTGCCAGTGTCGCCGGGAACGATTTCGATCATCCGGTCGATCATCTCCTGCGCGTCGAGATGACCGTCGGGGGCGTCGAGGAACGCATCGAAAGCCTTGCGCAGTTCGGCTCGCTTGGTGACGTGCTTGGCGTCGTCCAGCCAGCGGAACGCGGCATCGGCCATCGTCTCGTTGTAGCCGGTGTAGTACGCGCCGGGATTGATCGTCTGGACCTTGATACGGTAGGGAGCCAGTTCCTGCTGCATCGCCTCGGCCACCGACTCCAGCGCGTGCTTAGTAGACACGTAGACGCCCCAGTTGGCAGGTGTGAACAAGCCGCCCATCGAGGAGGTGAAGACGACCTTCGCCCTCTTGTTCCGCGCGATCCACTTCCTGACGAAGCCCTGGGTCAGCGCGAGCGGCAGAAAGACGTTGACCTCGTAGTTGCGCCGGATGAGATCGAGCGGGATCTCGAAGACCGGCCCGCTCTCGCCGATCCCGGCATTGTTCCAGAGCACATCGACGTCCCACGTCTGCGCGTAGGCGACGTCGTAGGGATCGCACAAATCGAGCTTTTCGACCCGGAAGTCTGGTCAGGCCGAGCGCCTTCGCCTTTTCCCGCAGGGGCGTGACCTGGGGCGAGACCTGCACCGTGGCAATGACGTGGTGGCCGTTCTTGGCCATGCCAATCGCCGCAGCTTCGCCAAAGCCCGAGCCGGCGCCGGTAATGAGAATGGTCTTTGAGGCGTCCTTTCATCGCGCGTTGAAGGCTGCAACGGCAGCCTCGGCGATCTCGAGATCCTGCGGCACAGCGCCGCCCGACACACCGACAGCGCCGACCGTTTCTCCGTCAGGGCCCTTCAGCGGAACGCCCTCCAGCGAAGGGCGCGAGACCGCCATTCGAGAGTTCGAGGCCATGGGCGGGAGCGCCCGGAGCGTTGATCCACGCGGCTGACCGAGCCGCTCCAAGGGTGCAGCCTTGCTCAGTCGCTCGACGAGCTCGGGCGACTTTCCCGTGAGAAACAGATCGGTGCCCGTTGGGCCTGGCGCGACGACGTTGGCGGTGATGTTGCGCCCGCGCAGTTCGTTCGCGAGCACGAGGGTCATCGCCTCGACGCCGGCCTTGGTGGCGGCATAGATGCCGTACGTCGGCTGATACAACCCGACGACGCTCGATGAGAAGCTGATGATCCGGCCGCCGCTCTTCATGCGCTTCGCCGCTTCGCGCATGCCGTTGAAGACGCCCTTGAGGTTGACAGCGTTGTGCCGATCGAACAGCGCGTCGTCAGCGTCAGCGAGGGTTGAGAGCTGCATGATGCCGGCGTTGTTGACGAGCGCGTCGACATCGCCGAACTGTTTCTCTGCCTCGTCGAACAGGTGCCGCGTCTCTGCCGGGTTGCTGACGTCGGCGCGAACCGCGACAGCCGTGCCGCCGGACTGACGGATGATCCCGACCTGCGCCTCCGCTTCCTCTGGACGGCCGGCATAGTTGATGACGACATTGAAGCCGTCGCTGGCCAGGCGTTGCGCGACCGCGGCTCCAATGCCACGCGAGGCGCCCGTCACGATTGCCCCTTGTCCGTTCCGTCTCGGCATCTCGTCCCCCTGTGATTCAGGCGAGGAGAGAGGCTACCTGTCGGAGTGGGGCCGATCTGCTGCGGGATTGCGGTGAGTGTCGCGAGGTTGTGGAAAAGTGCAATCCCGGCGCAACTCACTACCTGGGACGCACGCGCCGCGACGAAGTCCGCGTCCGCGGGCGGCGCGATGACGACGACGCCGACCCACCGTCGGCGAAGCGACCCATTCACTTCGTGGCTTGGGCCCTCCACTTGCGACGGTTCAGAGTAATTCGCCGGCCCGCATGGTGTGATACATTGATATCAATGAGGCGCCGCATGCGAACCATCATCTCTCTCGACGACGAGCTGCACCGACGAGCGAAGACCTACGCCGCCGAGCACGGGACGACGTTGACGACCCTCGTGGAGGAGGCGCTCCGCGCTCGTTTGGCCGAGCGCCGCGTCAAGCGCCGCCCGCCGGTTCGTCTGCCGACGTTCAGAGGTGAGGGCCTGCAGGATGGGCTGAACCTCGACGAGATGGGCGCCATCTACGACCGCATGGACGGTCTTCGGTGATCGCGCCCGACGTCAACGTCCTCCTCTATGCCTTCCGCGAGGACAGTAAGCGTCATGCCGAATTCCACGCCTGGCTGCAGAATGCGCTGAACGGCAGCGAACCCGTCGCGCTGTTCGAGCCGGTGCTGACCGCCGTCCTGCGAATCGCGACGCATCCCGCCATCTTCAAACCGCCAAGCCCGCGCGACGCGGTCGAGGCCTTCATCGACACGTGCCTTGCGGCGCCAGCGGCGAAGGCGGTTCGCGCCGAGACCGCCCACTGGGCGCTCTTTCGTGATCTCTGCACGAAGGCGGACTGCCGCGGAAATTTGATTCAGGATGCCTACCTGGCTGCGATGGCGCTCGAGCACGACTGCACGTATGTCACGACGGACGGTGACTACGCGCGTTTTCCCGGGCTCTGCTGGCGGCATCCGATCGACCGATAGGGATCGCGGCGCCTGAGCTGTCTCGGGGCGAACTCGCGTTTCGTCCCGCACCAAGCCACCATCAACGGCTCGGCCGCTCTGCAGCCGCCCCTGGATTTCAACGGGATGGCTCGCATCGATGGACTTCCCTTCGAGGCTCGAGCGGCCAGTCGTCTGGGACCCAAGCTGGCGACTAGGTGACGGGCGAATTCGCTTGCCGTGCTCCCACGCTGGAGGGCACTGTCAGTAACTGAGGGAAGTCGATCAACTGGCCGAGCGCGAGCGCCCGTTCGAAGAACCGCTGCTCGGTCTATACCGCCACGCCGACTACTCGATTCGGAAGTTTGCGCGCGTACTTCGGCAACGAGCGCGCCGGCTTGGACCAAGAGATGGCAGAGATCCTCGCCGACCACTTGGATGCGATCGTCGGCGAGGTCTTCGGAATTGCCAGAGAGATTGACGAAGAGTACTCAGTCTTCTGAGACTTGAGCGCTACCCCCTGGATGGGGTCTTCTTCTGCGGTGGACTCCCAGCGCCCAGGATGGACGAGTTGCGGACATCGTCCAATGCGGCCTCAGCGCCCGCAAGACGCTGGATGACAACCACTTAGCGCCCAGACGAGCGTCTAGTGTCGCAAAGCGTTGATTCTATTAGCTTTATTGGCTGGCTCCTCGGGCTGGACTCGAACCAGCAACCCTCCGGTTAACAGCCGGATGCTCTGCCATTGAGCTACCGAGGAATCCAGGTAGGCCTCCCGCCGACGAGAGGAATCCTCATCGTAAGACAGAAGGGTCAGAGTAGTCCAGCGGCCTCCAACTCGAAAATCGTGACTTCAGGACGTGCGTTGAACCGGACCGGCAGGCTGTGGCCGATGCCGCGGCTGATATAGAGGTGGCGATTCCCTGTCAGTTGAAACTCGCCGGCGGTGTACCGGCGGTTCCGGACCGGCAAGATCGGCGGCGGCAGGAAAGGCGGCTTGCATTGGCCGCCATGCGTGTGGCCCGCGAGGATCCAGCCTTCGAAGCTGCCCCAACCAGGATGATCGACGGTGTCGGGATTGTGACTGAGCGCAATCGCGGCTCGATTCGGGTCAACCGTTTGAAGGACCACTTCCGGCTTGAAGCGACGCGCCCACAGATCATCGAGCCCCACAATCTGCAAACCCTCCGCCTCAATCAGCTGATTGCGCAGCACGGTGACGCCGCACGAGCGCAAGATGTCCGCCATCTGCGTCGCGATGGTGTCGTTGGTCCATAGGCTCCCGTAATCGTGATTGCCGAGCGTCGCCACCGTGGCGAGCCGGCCGCGCGGGAGCTGTTGATAAATGGCGCTCACATGATCGACCCACCCGTGATGCCAACTCATCAGGTCGCCGGTGACGACGACAATGTCGGGTCTCATGCCGGCGACCCGGCGAAATGTCTCGAGCAAGTACTGATCGCTGACCAACGCTCCTACGTGCAGATCGCTTAGGTGCGCGAGCGTGCGGCCCGCGAGCGACGGTGGCAAATGGCGGATCGGAAGGGCCCGGCGCACGAGCTCCAACCATTCCGGTTCAATCTGACATGTGTAAACACCAAGTCCGGCTCCGGCGCCGGCACACGCCGCGAGGGCGCGCAGGAACGTTCGACGAGTCATGCCCGAGGATGCCCATGGGCCAGACGGGAAGTCCTCAGCGGGAAGTGAGCAGAATGTGAGCGAGGTGTGAGATCAATGCCGCGGGCGGCGCGCCAGCCCGGCGGCGAGGCCAATCCCGAACAACCCACTTTCGAACATCGCCAGCATCGTCTTGGTTCCAGTTGCGAAGGAAGGGTCGTTGTAAAGGTCGCCGAGCGGCGACTGGTTCAATTGCGCGCCGCTCGATGTTTGCGCGATGGCGTTGATCAGACCGCCGACCAGCAGGTGTCCCGTGACCGAGAGCATGAAACCCGCGACCGCCGTGCACAGGCCGACCGCTATCGCCGTTCGCACGCGAGCCGATCCAGACGCCGTGGCCATGCCGCCGCCAGGCCGGCTGGTGGTGACCGCATACCCAACTCCCGCGGCAATGCCAAGGATCAGGCCTTCGAGCGGCCCGCCGACATCGGGGAGTTCAACGCCGACGAGGCTCCGCAGCGTCCACACCAACGCGACTCGCCCGATTGTTCCGACGGCCAGGCCACCGAGCGCCGCGCCGGTGACGATCGCCAAACTCCGTCGCGATCGCGCGATCGCTTCAGCCGTTCCCACGCCCGCGGCAATCCCGGCTGCGCCGATCGCTCCGCTGACCGCGCCGAGCAATGCCAGGACCGGCGCGACGGTGAATGGCGCGTCCGATGCCGGCGACCGCACCAGCATCACGCCGCCCGCCAGTCCGCCGACGGCGCCCGCGATGGCGGCGCCCAGTGCGGCCGAGATCGCGCGTCGTTCCGCGAGCATGAAGGCGTCGCGAATACGCAGCTGGATTAGCAGCCATGCCGCACGCATCCCTTCGGGTTGCCCGAGCAGCGGCACGCTGCCAGCTCCCGCGACATCCCACCGCGTGTCACGCAACAGCGCGAGCGCGCGGGCATGCTGCGGCCGCGCAATCACGCGCGCGATCACCGTCGTCGTGCCGAGCATGTGCAGTTGTTCCGCCGCATCACGCCGGTCTTCGTCAGCTGCTGACGTGCTCAGCAACCGATCGATGAGTGCATCGATCTGATCGGGTCGGGCTTCGAACGGCGGAACCGGCGCCGGCGCCGGCGGTCGTGACGGCGCGGACTCGGACTCTTCCACGACATCCATGAAGACAAAGCTGTAGCCGTGCCGCGAGACGGTCCGAATGAACTGCGGGTCGCGCGAATCATCGTCAAGCGCGCGCCTGAGCGTCCGGATCGCCTGCGACAACGCGCCATCCGACACCACAACGTCGCTCCACACTCGCTCGAAGATCTCGTTGCGACTGACGGCCGTGTGCCGACGCTCGATGAGGAGGACGAGCAGATCGAAATAGCGGGGAATCAGCGACAGGCCGCGGTCATTCCTGAACAGTTGCCGCTGGCGGAGAGACAGGCTGAATTCGCCGAACCGATATCGATCGGGTGGGGTGCGCACGGGCGGCAGGGAAGGGATGTTTCATCAGAGATCGGCAGGCGTCCGGCTGTCAATTGCGGGTTCCGAGGGCGGATCCCAGGAGGGAGGTCGGATAAGGACGGCCGCTATGGGGACCACTTCACGCGCACGCGGAGACGCTGATGAACATCGCGATCCGCCGGATGTCCGGTGCTTTCCGACCACACCTGTCGGAGGGCTTCCAGCCCGCGTTGCCACACGCCCGCCGTGACCGGTTGCTGTTCGTCGACGGGCTCGGAAGCGGCTGCCGGTGTCACCGGGCGTCTCTCGCGTCGGCGCAAGGTCCACGCCGCCGGACTCTCGCCCACGAGCAGCATCGCCAGCGTGAAATACCCGGCCGACACGACCGCGAGCGCCAACTCCACGCCGACCCCACGAGACAACGCGAGGGCGGCCAGCGCCACCACAGCGAGATCGATTCCCGCGGTGATCGTGCGGCGGACGATGGGCACCCTGGGCCCGTGCCACGACGCGTCGAGCATCAGCGGCAATTCCGGTGGAGCCGGCGCCAGCCTCGCCTGCGTCGCCGCCACCTCATCATCAGGAAACAGCCTGACGAACACGGCCATCGTCTCGGCAACGGGCAGGCCGATCATCTCGACGTAGCCACGGAAGAACGCGCGTCGGAACAAACCCTTCGGCCAGTACCGCAGATCGCCGCGCTCGAGCGCGACGAGGTAAGCGGTGCACACCTTCGTGGACTTGGCGATAACCTCGAGCGTAACGCCCCGCCGTTCGCGCGCGCGCTTCAATGCGAGGCAAAACTCCTCGGGCGAACAATGAGTATCTTCGCTGGTCAGCATTGGCTCTTGTGTTCGAAAGGTGCCTGCGCGCAAGAGCAATAGTGCTGCCACCGCACGCCCCTCTACCTCGGACGGGTGAGCTCGCGCGACTACGTACATTCTCATAGGAGTTTCTACACGTCGTGTTTACTTCTGATACGCGAAGCTCAGGTGATTTCGCGGCCGTGTTCGGTAGCCGACTCAGCTGCGTTTAGGTTGTAGATCCCAGCCACAGACCACGACACGCGCGCGAGAGTGCCTGGTCCGATTCATGCGTAGACACGCGCGATCCAATGGAGGTTTGGATGCTGTACAAGGAACGAGTTCAGCGCCGGCGCGTCGCCGCTTCCGATGAAGCGCCGACGACGACGACGTTTCAAGAACTCGACAAGAAGGGAATAGCGCTGCCGCATCCCGACACGGTCCCAGAGGCTGCCATGTCCACAACGCTGTGGGCTGTGATCCGCGGGCTGGCGGATCTGCGGGTATTCCTGGACGAGACCGATCATCTCAGCGACCGCGAACTGTACGTGCTGCTGTGGAACGACGTGCTTCGCGAAGAAGTACCCATGCTGCCGAATGGCGCCCACGACGTCTGGCGCGTAGACCTTCCCGGCGACGATCCGGACTCGCGAGTGTATTTGAAATTCTATGCAGATGAGGACATGCGCACGCAGTGGCGGAAACAGTTTCCCTACTACGAAATGCCGGCTCATCAGGATCCCCCGTACGACCGCGATCGCCACTTGCCGGCGCCCTTCGATCGACGCCGCGACGAGACCCGTCACTAGCGTCACGTCACGTGTCGCGCGGGCGCCAGACGTCGATGAGCTCCGCTGCTCCCTCAAGGTCGAGGTGGCTCCATTCTTCCACGTTCAACTCGAGGTGAACGAGCGTCGCGGTGGGCAACTCGATCGTTTCGCCGGTGAGCCGCGCGACCAGCTCCTCCATTCCAGGGTTGTGACCGACGACGAGGATCGAGCGCGCGGCACGATCCGATAACTCCCGCAGTACTGCGACGATCGCTTGCGGACTCGCATGGTAGAGCTGAGGTGAGAGCACAATCCTGCCGGCGTAGCCCGCCGCGCCGGCCACGGCCTGTGCTGTTGCATGCGCGCGCACGGCGTCGGACGTGACGATCAGATCTGGAACCAGCGACAGCCGACGCATCAGGAGGCCCACGCGCGGAGCATCCCGCTCGCCGCGTTCGTTCAAGGGCCGCTCCCAGTCGTCGGCATACCCTTCAGCCCAACTCGATTTCGCGTGCCTGAGCAGCAGGAGCCGGAGATGTGCTCCCCTCGACATTGGCCTAGCATCCCGGATCCGGGCCAGCGTTTAGAGTCGAGTTGACGCGAACGCGACCACGACGACGGCGGTGTGAATCAACACGCCCGCGACGATGCCGCGAACCAACTGCTCACGCGGTGCCTGGTCCATCGCGCGGATCATCGTCAGGGAGCCAAGCGGCACGTAGAGGAGGACGGCGCTCACCAGGCCCGGCGCGTACGAGCCGGTGAACACGGCGCCGGCAGCGTGCCCCATCGTGTTGACGAGCACGATGGTCGCGATTGCGACGGCGATCCATCCCGACGACTCGCGACGGGTCGCCAAACGAATCGCGGTGATCAGTACAGCCGCTGCCACCGCGTTGATCACGAGGAACGCCGCGTCCGGCACCGGCCGGCCGACGATGCGTCCCGTCCAGGCTGGAAAGCCGGTGAACCACTCTTCGGCGACGTGGACGCCGTAGGCGGCCGCCAACGTCCAGAGCAGCGCGCCGTCGCGGTACTGCCAGCGCACTACTAAATCGCGTCGGAGATCGACGTGAAGGTGAAACCGGACAGCTTCAACGCCGGCACCATGAGCGGTGATCGCCGCTCAGGCGCGCCGATCGCCTCCACGTTCTTCGGCGAGAGCATCGCCAGCACGCTCTGGTTGAAGCGCAGGTTGCGCACTGGATTCTGAATGCGGCCCTTGTCGATCCACCACAGACCGTCGCGCGTGAGGCCGGTCAGCATGATGCTGCGCCCGTCGATCAGCCGCACGTACCAGAAGCGCGTGATCAACAGGCCACGCTCCATGCTTTCGATCATCTTTGCGACGGGCACAGGCGCGTCCGTGCTTTCGAGGATGTAGTTCACGGGACCCGCCGACGGATCGCGCTTCTGCTCGCGCGCCCAGAACCGCGAGTACTCCAGGTTTTCGACTACGCCGCCCTTGATCAGCGACAGCCGTGTCGCCGGAATACCGTCGTTGGTGCTGGGCGTCGCCGGCATCTCGGCGTGCATCGGATCGCTGTACAGATTGATGCGCTCGTTGAACATCTTCTCGCCGACGCGCGTCTTGCCGCCCCTCGCCGAGAACGCGCTGCGTCCCTCTTCCGCGGTACGCGCATCGAAGGCGTTGGTCAACGAGCCGACAAGATCGGCCACGGCCTGCGGCTCGAGAATCACGGGATAGGTGCCGGGTTCGATCGGCTTCGGATTCCGCGAGCGCACCGCTTTGCCCACCGCTTCGGCGGCGATCTTGCGCGCGTCGAGCCGCGACAGATCGAAGTGGTCGCCGGCGTAGTAACCCGAGCCCGTGCCGTCGGCGCTGCGCGCGGTCACGCTCAAGCTGCCTTCACTCGATCGAAAGAAGCGGCGATTGCCGTTCGCGGTCGCCGTGGCGCTGGCCGACGCCCGGGCGCTGTGGAATCCGGCGCCGGTCACCTTGGCGCGGCGGCACTCATCGAGTATGGCACTCAGTACCTTCGCGCGTGCGTCGAGGTCGATGTTGGCGGTGCTGTCGGCAAACGTGCGCTCCTGCGCATACGTCATCGGGCCCAGCGTCGGCAGATATTCGCGGTGCACGGGAGAGACGCGGGCGATCTGGACCGCTTCGTTCGCCAACTGTTTCAGCGCCGCCGGACTCGAATCGTTGCCGGTGGCGGCGCCGCGGCGTTGTCCCACCCACACCGTGGCCGTCACGCTGACGTCTTCCGATCGACCGCTGGTGGTGATGCGGTTATCGGCAAAGCGTGCGTGCGACTCGAGCGAATCCTGCACCGACACCGTGGCATCTTCGGCGCCGGCCGATTTCGCGGCAGCCAGCACCGCGTCGCAGATCGCGAGGGCTTCGTCGCGCGTGACCATCACGCCGCTCCCGTGTTGAGGACCGTGATGTTGCGGAAGCGGGCGGGCGGACACCCGTGGCTGACCGCGTTGGTTTGCCCGGGCTCGCCCTTGCCGTCGGCCGACGTGCCCCACAGGCGGTACGTCGACGGCCCGCCGATGCCGTCGCACGACGCCCAGAAATCGGGCGTGCGCGATTGATACGCCGCGTCGCGCACCATCGCTCCCAGCTTGCCGTTGGTGATTTCGCGAATCACCGCTCCGCCGAACTGGAAGTTGTAGCGCTGCTGATCGATCGACGACACGCCGCGGCCCACCACGTACAGCCCGCGCTTGATCTCGCTGAACAGATCGTCGAAGGTCACGTTCGTCTTCGCGGGCTCGAGCGACACATTGGGCATGCGCGGGAACGGCACGCTCGACCAGTCATCCGAGTGGAGGCAGCCGTGCGATCGTTTCTGTCCCACCAGCGGCGCCAGCTCGCGCGTGGTCTGCCAGTCCACGAACATGCCGTCGCGGACGATGTGCCACCGCTCCGACTTCACGCCTTCATCGTCGTAGCCCGTGGTGGCCAGACCGCCGGGCTGCGTGCGATCGCCGACGAGATTGACGATGGTGGCGCCGAAGCGGAGCTTGCCGGCGTCGGTGGGCTTCACGAAGCTGGTGCCGGCCATGTTGGCTTCGAGGCCGAGCGATCGATCGAGCTCGGTGGAGTGGCCCACCGATTCGTGGATCGCGAGGAACAGCTGCGTGGGATCGACGACGATGTCGTAGCGCCCGGGCGCGACCGGTTTGGCGGTCAGCTTTTCCACCACTTCATGGCCGGCCAGCTCGGCGTCCTGCAGCCACGGATAGTCCTCGACGTATTCGTAGCCGAGCAGCTTGGCGCGGTCCACCACCGGTCTGGTCTGGAAGTCGCCGGTATCGCGATTGGCGGCCGTGACGTTGAACTGCGGATAGGTGCGCACCAGCCGCTGCGTGACTCGCGATCCTTCCGTGGATGCGAAATATTTCTGCTCGTCCACGAACAGGATCTGCGAATTGACGAAGCTCACGCCCCTGACGGCCATCGCCGACTCGTTGAGCTTCATCAGGAACTGCACCTTGGTGTCGAGCGGCACCTCAAAAGGATCGCGCTTGATCGGATTATTCCAGGTAGCGACCACTCGGTCGGCGTCGGCGAGGACGACCTTGCGGGTCGCGAGGATCGCGTTCGCGCGCGCGATGGCCACCGCCTGCTCGGCGGCGGCGCGAGCAGCCGCCGGCTCCACGCGATTGGTCGCCGCGAATCCCCACGCGCCGTTCACCAGCACGCGCAGACCAAGTCCGTAGCTCGCCGATCGCGAGACGCTCTGCACTTGCCGCTCGCGCGTGGCGATCGATTCGCGCCGGTAGCGATTGACACGGACATCCGCGTACGAAGCGCCCAGGGCAGTGGCCCGCGTGAGGGCCGCCTCAGCCGCTTCGGCGCGGGCGGCGTCGTCCGGCGCAGCCGCCTGGAACGCCTCCGCCCAGTCAGGAAGATAGGTGGCGGCAACGAGCGCGCTTCCCGCGGCAATGAACGCTCGCCTTGAGAACTCGTGAATGCTCATGACTATCCTGATGGCCTGATGGCCTGTTTGGCCCGATTACATCATGCTTCGCAGCGCGGACAGCAACATCGCGAATCCGGCAAAGACCAGCACCCACAGCACGGTGTTGCGAAACGCCTGTGCGCTCATGCCGATGTAGATTTTCGATCCCCAGATCGCGGGGACCACGAGCGTGGCGGCGATCAGTCCCATTCGCGGCAGCATTTCGGGGCGGACGCGACCGGCGATGGCATGCGACACCAGCGTGGCCGACAGGACGATCAGGTTGAAGTTCTGGATCACCGCGCGATGCGCGTCCTTGGTATAGCCGCGCAACGTGGCCCACAGCGCCGGCGCCAGACCGCTGAAACCGCTCATCGGCGCCATCAGCCCGCCGAGCAGGCCGACAAACGCATCGGCGGCCTTGCCGCCATGGTCGATGCGCGGCAGCCGCGCGGTGGCCAGCATCATCGAGCAGCAGATCACCAGCAGCGAGCCCAGCACGAGCTTGAAGCGGTTCGGATCGAGATAGGGGAGCAACAGATTGCCGATCGGAATGCCGATCGCGCTGCCGACCAGGAAGGGCCACAACAAATCGAAATGCCAGCCGCGCCGCACGCGGATGGCGGAAATCACCTGGCCGAACCATCCGCCGAACACGGCCATCACCGCGGCGATCTGTGGATCGATCGTCCACACCCAGATCGACATCGCCACCATCGAGAACGCGAAACCGGAAATTCCCTGGACGAGTCCGGCGATGGCGGCGCCGGCCAACAACACCACGAGTTCAACAGACATGACGCGGCGACGATTGTATCGGACTTACACGCGGGTGTGGCGCTCTCGATCGCGGAACATCGTCGGCGTCACGCCTTCGAGTCGCTTGAATGCGGCGTAGAGCGCCGAGCGCGATCCGAATCCGGCGGAGAGGCCGATGCCCTCAATCGTAAAGAGATCGTTAACGGGATCGCGCAGTTGCGCTTTCACATCCTCAACCCGCATGCGCGTCACAACTTCGGCAAATGACGCGGCCGCGAATCGGTTCAGCGCTTCGGAGACCTGGTGTGGTGTGGCCTCGACCGCCGACGCCAGTTGCGCGAGCGTGAGATCGACGCGCGCGTAGAGACGATCCCGCGTGAGCGCGCGATCGATGCGATCGAGCAGCTGTCGTGCGAACGGTTCATCGAGGCCGGATCGCTCGTAGCGCTTGCCGGCCGTCTTGTCCGCCGCCGCGCCGGCGGAGGCGGACGCCCTGGCGAAGGTGGACCACGCCGCAAACGCCGCCAGCGTCAGGAATCCGATCGACATCACCAGCGGTACCACCGCCCGCACAATCGGGATGTAGCCGAACTCCATGCGGATCAGTTGCGCGACGTTGAGGACGGCGACGAAGGCGATGACCCATTGGGCCGGCACGACGAGGGAACGCCGGTGATCCCGATGGCGCCACACCGTGACGCCAGCCGCGACGGTGAATCCGCAGATGATGGGCGCCAGCCACGCGAACGGTACTCGCGTGCTGGTGTCGATTGTCGCCCGCGCCATCAGCACCATCGTGTATCCCAGAGCCGGCAGCCACCATTCGGCGTGCGCTGTAGCGATCGGCGCCCCCACCGCAAGCCGCGCGTACGTGACCAGCAACGGGAACGCGCACAGCCCCAGAAGGTTGATCGTGTGTTCCGTTGCGGCCGTCGCCGGTGCGAGACCTGCCAGCCTGGCGCTGATCAACGCGGCCGCGGCCGACATCATCAAGAGGGCCGTTCCGAGCAACCTGACATCCGGCGGCCGATCCGATCTCGGCCACGCCATCGGCAGGCCCAACGCCGTCCCCACTCCCGACCCCGCCAACGCGACAAATGCGAGTTCGTGTGCGCCCATGACCATCTACCTACGCGAATGCTGTTCAGTCCGTTCGGATTGAACAGGATCGCCGTTCCGCGCCTCGTGTTTCCGTCGTCCTATCTTGACGATGACTCTCAGTATGCCGCGCGCGACGGTGTGACCAGCGCCTTCGAGCTCGAGATCGGGACCCCTGACGTCGACGCATGGTACCGAATGCTCGGACCGTCGCGGCTGATCAACTTTGGCGTTGGCGCGGGGCAGATCGGCGCCCGGATGCAGGTGCTGGGCGACAAGAGTTTCCTGCTGCCCGCCGGTCCAGGCCGCGGGCCGGCCACGCCGGCTGAAGTGGCGGAGATCGCTCGACGTACGTCAGCGCGGCCGAATACTCGCGCGGCATCAGGCACGTGATCGTCAACGGCACGCCAGTGGTGCGCGATGGTGAGTTTGCGACGCAGGCCATGCTGCAGGGCCAGCGGGTGCAGATCGGGTCGTCGATGCCCGGCCGGCCGATCCGGGCCCGGGTCACTCGATGACCGAAGACGCGCGGCCGACGCCGCAACTAGAATGCTGTCATGTCGCAGGAACCCATGTTCCTTCCCGGCGTGCAGCAGGGCGCAAAGCCCAGTCCCTACCTGAACGCCATCGACGCCATGCAGAAGGCGGGCGTCGAGTATCCGCAGATCTGGCACCTGTTTGCGTATCTGCCCGAGGCCACCGAGCACCTGGCGCGCTTCACGCAGGCGATGCTGCGAGGGCCGTCGCCGCTCAGCCCGGGCCTGCGCGAGTTGATTGCCGCCTACACGTCGCAGCGCAATCGCTGTCCGTTTTGAATCAAGGCTCACGCCGCAGTTGCGGCGGAACTTCTTGGCGACGCGGCCCTCGTTCAATCCGTGTTGCTCGATGCCTCGTCATCGCCCCTTGACAATCGCCACCAGGCGCTCTTCCGGCTGATCGACAAGGTCAATCACGACTCGCCGGCGATGACCGGCGGCGATCTCGACGCCGCGCGAGCCGCGGGCTGGACCGACGAGGCGCTCTACTTCGCGATCACGGTGTGCGCGCTGTTCAATTTCTACAACCGCTGGATTGATGCTTCGGGCGTGCACGCGATGTCGGAGGAAGCGCATCGCGCGGGCGGCAAGCGCATGGCCACGCAGGGTTACGTGCGATGACCCGGTTGTGATGATCGACGTCGCCAGGCTGATCGACGAGGGCCGGTTCAGTTCGTATCAGCAGCGTCTGGTCGCTGCGGCGGCGCTGTTGATTGTCCTGGACGGCGCCGACAACCAGCTGCTCGCCAACGCCATTCCCGCGATGATGCGCGACTGGAATCTGCCGCGCTCGGAGTTCGCCACCGCGTCGGCGGCCGCGCCCTTCGGCATGATCCTCGGCGGGCTGCTTGGCGGCGTGCTCGGCGATCGCATCGGGCGGTCGGCCGCGTTGCTCGGGAGCGTGACCGGCTTTGCCGCGCTGACCGCGCTGGTGGCGGTTGTCGACGGCTTGACCTCGCTGACCATCGTGCGGTTTCTCGCCGGCATTGGTCTCGGCGGCGCGATGCCGAACGCCGCGGCGCTCACCGCCGAATTTGTGCCGCAGCGGCAGCGGCCGGTCGCCGTGACCTTGACCATCGTCTGCATCCCTGTTGGCGGTGTGCTCGCCGGCCTCGTGTCAGGCGCGGTGATTCCGGGTTATGGATGGCGCACCCTCTTTGCCGCCGGCGGTGTCATCCCGCTCGTGCTCGCGGCGATTTGTTTCAAGATGCTGCCCGAGTCGCCCAGCTTTCTCGCCGGCGTGCGAGCGCGATGGCCCGAGTTGCGGCGAACGTTGCGGCGCATGGGCCACGACGTCGAGGATGCGGCGACGTTTGTCGATCCGGCAAGCGGCGGGCACGCCGCGCGCGGATCGATCGCCGACTTGTTTGCGCCGTCGCTGCGGCGCGACACGCTGGCGCTGATCGGCGCGTTCGGCAGCTGTCTCCTGGCGATCTGGATGGCGTTTCTCTGGATTCCCGCGATGCTCACCGATCCGGCCGTTGGATTCCCTCAGCCGCAAGCGAGCTTCGCGCTGAGCCTGTTCAACTTCGGCGGCGTCGCCGGCGCCCTCGCCGGCGCGCTGTTGATCCAGAGGATCGGTTCGCGCGTCGCGTTGCTGACGATCTCGGCGCTCGCCGTGGCGTGCGCGCTGGTCATGGCGCGCCTGCCGCTCGGCCCCGACACGTGGAATCTGGTGGCGGTGATGTTCACTGTCTCGGGTGCGTTGCTCAACGCGGTGCAGGCCACGATGTATGCGCTCGCGGCGCACGTGTTCCCGACGGCGATTCGGGGCACCGGAGTTGGCGCCACCGTCGCCGTCGGCCGCGTCGGAAACGTTGCCGCCTCGTACGTCGGCTCCTGGGCGCTGACGTCCGGCGGCCCACCGCTGTACTTTCAGATGTGGGCCGCGGCGATGGCGGTGGTCTTCCTGTGTCTTGCCGCCATACGGCGGCACATTGGCGGCTCAAGGGCCTGAGGGCTTAAGGGCTGAGGGCACAATCAGGCCCCCAAGCCCTCAAGCCCTCCAGATCACTGCTTCCGATACGAACTCACCGGCGGCAGCCGCGACCCGGTGCCGCCCTTCGGTTGCGGTCCAGCGACCACCGGCATGCGCAGCGTGCCGATGCCGTCGATGCTCGCTTCGATCACCTCTCCAGGTTTCAGGAAACGTTCGCCGGTGCGGGTTTGCGCCGAGCCAGCCGCCGTTCCGCCCGACGTGCCGTTGTTGAGCATGTCACCGGGGAACAAGGTCACGATCGACGTGGCGTACTCGATCAGTTCCCACAGCGAGTGAATCATGTCGCCGGCGCGCGCTTCCTGCAGCTGCGTGCCGCCGACGCTCAAGGTCTGCCGCAGGTTCTTCATCGGGTCGCCGTAGAACTCCTTCGGCACGATCCACGGGCCGATCGGCGCGAAGGTGTCGTGACCCTTGCCGACGAACCAGTCCGATCCCTGCCCGAATCCGCCGGGCGGCCGCCCGCCGCGATCCGACACGTCGATGTGCACCGTGTAGCCGAACACGTAGTCCTGGGCGCTATTGGCGTCGACGTATTTCGCGGTGCGCCCAATTACGATGCCCAGCTCCACTTCCCAGTCGATGCGATCGCGTCCCCACGGAATGATGATGTTGTCGCCGTTGCCGACCACGGCGCCTCGGCCGGACTTGTGGAACAGGTACGGCACACCGCGCTGCTCGCGCCGCTGCCGCCGCGCCGCCGCCTGCTCCTCTGGCGTGCCTGCCTCATTGACGTGACTGTAGAAGTTGACGGCGGCATTCAGAATCTTGCTCGGGTAGAGGATTGGCGCCAGCGTCCGCACCGCTTTCACATCGTGCACGTAGTCGGGCCGTCCGGAGGTGAGGCGATTGTTCGAAACCAGGTAATTGACGATCTCGACGCTCCGGGCGCGCAATCCCGTGTCGTAGCGCTCGATCAGATCGATCATGTCGCGCGGCGCCGCGACCTTGCTGCCCGGCACGGCGGCATTCGCCGCGCCGAAGTCGACGATCAGGCTGTCGCGCAGCACCAGCCCGACCGTTGGCGTCTTGCGGATTTCAAACGTGCCGAGCTTGTATGGCTCGGCCGGTTTGGCGGTTTGTGCGGCAGTGGGCGCGGACACCGCCACCGCGATGAGCAACACGGCGAGTAGTCGCATGCGAACTCCTTGACGGCGTTTTCTACTATTTTTTTCGATGCTTGTCGACCACCGGCTTGAGCAGGTCAGTCGCGGTGGCGATCTGCGTCAGCTGATCGGCAAGCCGCTTGCCGGTGAGTCCCGCCGCCGGCAAATCCATGCGGATGGCGTAATCGCCGTCGTCATCGATAGTGGTCTTGACGTAGTCGTAGTCGTCGTTGGCCCTCAGCAACGCTTCCATCAATCCGGCGCGATCGGTCACTTCATTTCGCGTCGCCAGCACCGAGCCGAGCACGATCAATTCACCGGCCTGGACCACGAACACGCGGATCTCCTTGATGTTGTTGCCGTTGAATTTCACCGTCCACGAGTTGCCGGACTTTTCGTACTGGTGCCCGGACTCTTCGAGGAGATCCAGGGCGCGGGGCGCTTGTCCATCAATCCCCGACGTCGCGACGGCGAGTGCCAGCAGGAGTGATCTCATGCGGCGCAGTGTACTACTGTTCCAAGGTCCCAGAGTTCCATGGTTCCAGAGCGTACAATCGAGACGTGACGATTCTGATCGTCGTCGTGCTCGGCGTGGTGGCCCTCGCGCACCTGGCGCCGTTTCCATTCGTGTTCGAGGCGTTCAGACCGCAGCGATCGGTGTGGCGGATGCCGAAATCGACGAGCGCGCCGGCGATCTACCTGACCTTTGATGACGGCCCAAACGCCGAGTGGACGTCGCCGCTGCTCGACGCGCTGCGCGACCACGGCGCGCAGGCCACCTTCTTCCTGATCGATCACCACATCACCGACGTGACGGCGCCGATCGTCAAGCGCATGGCCGACGAGGGACATGCGATCGCGCTGCACAGCGGCGCACGCTGGCTCATGCTCGAATCGCCGGCCGATCTCGCCGCCACGCTGCAGCGCGCGGCCGATCGCATCGAGGGCATCACCTCGCGGCCGCCGTGCCGGCTGTTCCGGCCGCACGCCGGCTGGCGCAGCGGCACGATGTATCAGGCGCTGGCGCAAAACGGCTACCGGCTGGCCGGCTGGAGCTGGGGCATGTGGGATTTCGAGTGGGGACGCGAGCGGCGCGCCGAGCGGCTCGCCGTTCGCCTGGCTCGAAAGGCTTCAGACGGCGACATCATCGTCATTCACGATGGCCATCATCGCAATCCGCGCGCGGATCGGCGCCATGCCGCCGAAACCGTGCGACGGCTCGCGCCCGAGCTGCGCGCACGCGGCTTTGTGTTCAAGGGGATGTGCGGCACCGAACTTTCGCGATCACCAGGCGATCCGACGCCCTGAGCCAGCCCTGCCGTCGAGCGGCCGCCACTCCGGCCTACTCGCTTTCATCCTTCGGTATTATGATCCGCCGTCATGAGCTCACGACAGCCATTCACCGTCGCCGTGTTTGTGTTCGTGTTCTCCGCCCTCGCCGTTGGGCACTGGTTCATGGACCGCGCCGTCAGCGCGCAAGCGCCGTCGAAGGTCCAGGCGCCACGCTTCGAAGTCGATCCGATGTGGCCGAAGCCGTTACCGAATCACTGGCTGCTCGGCAACGCCATCGGCGTGTGGGTGGATGCGCAGGATCACGTCTGGATCGTGCATCGCGGATCCGACACGCTCGCCAACAACGAAAAAGGTCTGGAGCTCAAGTCGGCGGAGCACTGTTGCGCCGGCGCGCCACCGGTGCTCGAGTTCGACGCCGACGGTAACCTCGTGCGTCATTGGGGCGGCCCCGGCGCGGGGTTCGACTGGCCCGACTCGAACCACGGCATCTTCATCGACCACACCGGCAATGTCTGGATCGGCGGCAATGGTCCTGGCGATTCGCACGTCGTGAAGTTCACGCGCGACGGCAAGTTCCTCGCGCAGTACGGCAAGCCGAATGCTCGCGCCAGCGGCAAGGACGCCAAGGGACTGCCGACGTTCGCCCGCAACAGCAACGACCCCGACAACTTCGGCCGGGTCGCGAAGATCTTTGTCGACCCGAAGGCCAACGAGGTGTATCTCGCCGACGGCTATTTCAATCGCCGGGTCGCGGTGATCGACGCGGCGACGGGAAAGATGAAACGCTATTGGGGCGCCTACGGCAGCAAGCCCGATGACGCCGTGCAAGTCGGGCCGTACGATCCTTCCGCGCCGGTGGCGAAACAATTCGGCAACCCGGTGCATTGCGCCGACCTGTCGAACGACGGCTTCGTCTACGTGTGCGATCGGATCAACGATCGCCTGCAGGTATTCAAGGCCGACGGCTCGTTCGTGAAAGAGGTCTTCCTGGCACGCAACACCAGGTTGTCGGGCTCGGTCTGGGATGTGGCGTTCTCACGCGATCGCGAGCAGCGCTATTTGTACGTCGCCGACGGCATCAACAATCGCGTCTACGTCCTCGATCGGCAGAGCCTCGTGGTGCTGACCAGCTTCGGCGACGGCGGCCGGCAGCCGAGTCAGTTCTACGGCCTGCACAGCATCGCCACCGATTCGCGCGGCAATATCTACACCACCGAAACCTGGGAAGGGAAGCGTCTGCAGAAATTCGCGTTCCGAGGCATGGCGCCGGTCACCACGATGCATCAGGGCACCGTGTGGCCGCGCACAGGCCAGCGATAGACTGTCGCGATTTGTTCTGTTGTTGCCTTGAGGAGGCTCGTATGAGACGGCTCACACCCACCGCGTTGCTCGTGTGCGCGCTCCTGTTCGTGGCTATACCCGCATTCGCGCAAGGCGGCGCGAGCGCATCGATCGTCGGCACCGTCACGGACACGTCCGGCGGCGTCCTTCCCGGCGCCGACGTCGTCGCCGTCCACAACGCTACGCGCGGCGAGTTCCGCGCCGTGACATCGGACCAGGGGTCGTTCACCATCCCGGCGGTCAACGCCGGAACGTACACGGTGACCGTGTCGCTGATGGGATTCAAGACCGTCACCATCAGCGACGTCGCGGTCAACGCGGGTGTGCCGTCAGCGGTGAAAGCCGCGCTCGAAGTCGGTGGCATTGCTGAAACGGTGACCGTGGCAGCCGGCGCCGAGCTGCTGCAAACGCAGACCGCGGCGGTGGCGACGACACTCGACATCAAGCAGGTGACGAACCTGCCGCTGGCCAACCGCAACGCGCTCGACTTCGTGACGTTCCTGCCCGGTGTGCAGACCGCCAACGGCAGCCGCGACTCGATCGTCAACGGCCTGCCGCAGAGCTCCATCAACATCACGCTCGACGGCGCCAGCGTTCAGGACAACTTCAACAAGACTACCGACGGCTTCTTCGCGCGTTTGAGCCCGCACCTCGACGCCGTGGAGGAGGTGACGGTGACCACCGCCTCCAACGGCGCCGACAGCAACGGCCAGGGCGCGGTGCAGATCCGCTCGCCGGCGGGACGCGAATGGAGTTGCGCGCCGAGTTGCTGAACGCTTTCAACACGCCGTGGTTCGAGCCGGTCACCGGCAACACCGATGCGAACCTGTCGGTGACGTCACCGAACTACAACAGCGCGGATGAGTTCCGGCTCACCGAGCTGGCCGGATCGGAGACCAGCCGGGTCGTCCAATTGATCGCGCGCTTTACGTGGTAGCGTGGATGGGTGATCCCGTCCGCTGAAGTCGCGCGGCCGCGCGCGACCGCGGCACAGCAGCCGGCGGTGGTCTTCGAACGCGTCGACCTCGCGTTCGACGACCACGTCGTGCTGGACGGCCTGAGCTTCACCATTCCCACCGGGTCGATGCGGATCCTGCTGGGGCCCAGCGGCTCGGGCAAATCGGTGATCCTGAAGTTGATTCTCGGTCTGCTCAAACCCGATTCGGGAACCATCACCGTCAGCGGCCGTCGCGTCGACACCATGCCCGAGCACGAGCTGTTGAAGCTGCGCGCCGACATCGGGATGGCCTTTCAGGAAAACGCGCTGTTCGATTCGTTGACGGTGGCGGAGAACGTCGGCTTCCGGCTGATCGAGGAAGGGATGCCCGACGCCGACGTGGATCGGCGCGTCGCCGAGGTGCTCGGTTTCGTCGGCCTGAGCGACTTTGCCGACCGTATGCCGTCGCAGCTGTCGGGCGGCCAGCGCCGCCGCGTCGGCATCGCGCGCGGCATGGCCTCGAAGCCGAGCCTGATGCTGCTCGACGATCCGATCACCGGTCTGGATCCGCTGATCGCGATGACGGTGGATGACGAGATTATCAAGCTGCGCGATTTGGAGCAGGTGACGTCGTTGCTGGTGACGCACCAGATTCGAGACGCCGTCTACGTGGCCACCCACGCCGCGGTCAACGTCGGCGGCGCGATCCGCATCGTCGACGCGGATCCGGGGCGTGCCGAACAGATCGAGTTCATGCTGCTCGCCGACGGTCGCATTCACCTGCAGGCCAGCGCGAAGACGTTGTTTGCGTCGAATGACCCCTTCGTGAAGGAATACCTTTACAAGACCCTGCCGCCCTGGTAGCAGCTCGGCCGTTTGGCGAATATCGGATTGGATGAGCTTGGCGGATTCGCGAATCAGTTATCGTGGGATTCGTGGCCCCCCTTGAAGACATCAAGTCACGTCACCTCGGCAAAGTCGTTGAATCCTCTGATGACGCCATCGTCAGCAAGGACCTGAACAGCATCATCACGTCGTGGAACCCTGGCGCCGAGCGAATCTTCGGCTTCAGCGCGGCGGAGGCGATCGGCAAGTCGATCCGGATGATCATCCCTGATGAGCTGCAGAACGAAGAGGACGTGGTGCTCGCCAAGATCAAGGTCGGCGAGCGCGTCGATCACTACGAAACCACCCGCCAGCGCAAGGACGGCACGCGCATCGCGATCTCGCTGACGGTGTCGCCCATCCTCGACGACAGCGGCCACGTCGTCGGCGCGTCGAAGATCGCGCGCGACATCACGGAGCAACGGCGGCTGCAGGCCGAGGCGATCGAACACGCGGCCAATGCCAAGAAGCTGGATGAAGTCGGCGCGTTCGTCGC